>ERZ857775.1686-NODE-1686-length-24400-cov-8.214952_pt1 | contig 24400 bp, 20 predicted proteins | sample MGYA00519698_ERZ857775 | MGnify/ENA primary metagenome ERZ857775 (study PRJEB31778, sample SAMEA3449363) | human gut metagenome | biome: human gut; feature: human-associated habitat; material: faeces | place: United Kingdom | collected 2010/2012 ...
CAGCGCCGTCACCGTCTCGAGCGCGACGGCCGCGTTGCGCAGCTGGTGCGCCCCCAGCAGCGGCAGCGTATATTCCGCGCCGCGGTAGGTGAAGGTCTGCCCGTCCACGCCGTCGGTCAGCGGCACGATGGCGGCTGCGTCCGCCTCCGTGAGCGGGATGCCCCGCTGCGCGCAGATCTCGTGCAGGACGGCGCGCACCTCCGGCGTCTGCGGATAGCTGACGGCGCGCGTGCCGGGCTTGAGGATGCCCGCCTTCTCGCGCGCGATCTGCTCGAGCGTATCGCCGAGGATCTCCGTGTGGTCGAGGCCGATGTTCGTGATGACGGCGCACGCCGGCGCGGCAATGACGTTCGTCGCGTCGAGCCGGCCGCCGAGGCCGACCTCCAGCACCACGACGTCGCACCCCCGCCGCCGGAACCACAGCATGGCCGCCGCCGTCACGAGCTCAAACTCCGTCGGCGGGTCGTCCATGGCGGCGATGCACGGCTGCAGCGCCTCGCACACGGCGGCAAACTCCGCGTCCGGCACGGGCACGCCGTTGACCTGCATGCGCTCGGCGAAGCGCTCGAGATACGGCGATGTGAACAGCCCCGTCGTGTAGCCTGCCGCGCGCAGGATGGATGCGAGCATCGCCGCCGTGCTGCCCTTGCCGTTCGTGCCCGCGATGTGCACGAACTGCAGCCCGTCCTGCGGGTCGCCCAGGCGGTGCAGCAGCTCGCGCACGCGCGCGAGCCCCGGGCGGGAGCCGCGCCACTCCACGCCATGGATCAGCTCCATGGCCTGCTCAATTGTCATATCGCCGCACCTCCCGCGCAAAAAATCAGATGCTGCGATTATACCACGTTCCGCGCAGCGCGGCAACCGGGGTACTTGCGTTTTTGCGCCGCATGGGGTAAACTGTTATTTTAGTGATTTCCTGACGAACGGAGGCGACATATGGAAAATCTGATGATCTCGGCAAACGCCGTGCTGCCCATGTGCCTGGTCATGGCGCTCGGCTACGGCACGCGCCGCCTCGGCTGGCTCCGCCGTGAGGAGATCTCCACCATCAACAAGATCGCTTTCCGTATTTTTCTGCCATGTTTGCTTTATTATAATATATATTGCTCCGATCTGTCCGGCTCGTTTGACCCGCTGCTGATGGCCTATGCCGTGGGCGGCGTGCTGCTGACGTTCGGCCTCGCGCTCGGCTACACGCTGCTGACCGAAAAGCTGCCGGAGCGCCGCGGCGTGCTGATCCAGGGCATGTTCCGCAGCAACTACGTCATCATGGGCATCCCCGTGGCGACGGCGCTGCTCGGCGCCGATCAGCTCGGCACCGTCTCGATCCTGATCGCGGTCATTGTGCCGCTGTTCAATATGCTGGCCGTCGTCGTGCTGGAGGTGTTCCGCGGACAGAAGCCGAAGCCGCTGCACATCCTCGGCCAGATCGCAAAAAATCCGCTCGTCATCGGCTCCGTGCTCGGCATCCTGACGCTGGTCGCCGGCATCCGCCTGCCGCACATCCTCGAGCAGACCATCCAAAGCGTCAGCGCCATCGCATCGCCGCTGCAGCTGTTTCTGCTCGGCGCGTTCTTCCAGTTCTCCGGCCTGAAGACCTACCGCCGCGAGCTTGTGACCGTGTCGATCGCCAAGCTGATCGTCTCGCCGGGCCTGTTTCTGGGGCTAGGCGCGCTGCTCGGGTTCCGGGGCGTGGCATTCGTGTCGCTCATCGGCATTTTCGCCTCGCCGACCGCCGTCAATTCCTTCACCATGGCGCAGCAGATGGGCGGCGACGCCGAGCTCGCCGGCGATATTGTGGTCACGACATCGGCCGCGAGTATCCTGACCATGTTTTTTTGGATCTTCCTGTTCAAATCCCTGGGCATGTTCTAGGCGCCGGGGGCTTCCCAAACCGGACAAACCGGCGTATAATACCGTATTCGGATAACGAAAGCATAGAGAGGGCAAAACCATGAATTTTCGAATGATCGGGCAGGTCGTCGGCCGCGTGCTGTGCATCGAGGCCGCGCTGATGCTCCTGCCGATGATCGCAGCTGTGATCTATGACGAATCTCCGGTCCCGTTTCTGATCACGATCGGCATCACCGGCGGCATCGGGCTGGTCATGTGGCGCGTGCGCGCCAAGTCCGGCGGCATCACCGCGCGCGACGGTTTTCTCATCGTCGGCCTGTCGTGGATCGCCATGTCGCTGCTCGGCGCGATCCCGTTTGTGCTCACCGGTGACATTCCGAACTACATCGACGCCCTGTTCGAGACGATCTCGGGTCTGACCACGACCGGCGCCAGCGTCGTCACATCGCCGGAGAGCATGACCCGCGGCGGCATGTTCTGGCGGCTGTTTACGCACTGGATCGGCGGCATGGGCATCCTCGTGTTCGTGCTGGCCGTGCTGCCCATGAGCGGCAACCGCTCGATGCACATCATGCGCGCCGAGGTCCCCGGCCCGACGGTCGGTAAGCTCGTGCCGCGCATCCGCAAGACTGCCTCCATCCTCTACCTGCTGTATATCGCGCTCACGCTCGTGGAGACCGTTCTGCTCATCGCTGGCGGCATGAGCTTTTATGACGCACTGCTGCATTCGTTCGCCACGGCCGGCACCGGCGGCCTGTCCACGCGCGCGCTGAGCATCGGCTACTACAACAGCGCCTATATCGACATCGTCGTGGGCGTGTTCATGATCCTCTTCGGCGCCAACTTCAGCCTGTATTACCTCATTCTGCTCGGCAACATCCGCACCGCGCTGCGCAACGAGGAGCTGCGCTGGTTCCTCGGCATCATCGCCTTCGCCGTCCTCACGATCGCAGTTGACATCCGCAATCTCTACGGCGGCGTCGGCCATGCTCTGCGCTATTCGTTCTTCCAGGTCACATCGATCATCTCTACGACAGGCTTTGCCACCGCGGACTTCAATCTCTGGCCGGAATACTCCAAGTTCCTGCTCGTGCTGCTGATGTTTGTCGGCGGCTGCGCCGGCAGCACCGCCGGCGGTCTGAAAGTCTCGCGCGTGATGCTGCTGTTCAAATCCTGCACGATCGAGGTCAAGAAGATGCTGCGCCCGCGCTGCGTGGAAAACGTCCGCCTCGACGGCAAGCCGGTCGACGGGCAGACCGTCTACAACGCCCTGACGTATTTCACGTTCTACATCATCATCATGCTCATCGCAGGGCTGATCGTGTCGCTCGACGGGCTGGACTTCACGACGAATTTCACCGCCGCACTCTCGTGCCTGTCCAACGTCGGGCCGGGGCTCTCCCTTGTCGGACCGACCGGAAGCTTTGCCATCTTCTCGCCGCTGAGCAAGATCGTGCTCATGATCTGCATGCTGCTCGGCCGTCTGGAGATCTTCCCGCTGCTGCTGCTGTTCGTGCCGTTCACGTGGCGCTGGAAGTGAGCGCCGCCCGCAGCCGGAAACGCACATTGCATAGAACCGCCCCGCAAGTTCTGTAACTTGCGGGGCGGTTTTTTTGATACCCGCTCCTTGCCGAACGAATGATGTAGCATTTCATCTGCGCAGCAGGGGAGCCCGCCGCATCTAACATACCGCAGACAGCGACAACCCCGCAGGCGATTGCCTGCGGGGTTGCCTCCGCGTATCCGCGGTCCATTGCACCCGAGGCGAGCCTTGCCCCCTCGGGCTCCCCTGCTGCTCTGTCGCGTCTCCCGCCGCATCTATCATACCGCAGACAGCGACAACCCCGCAGGCCGAAGCCTGCGGGGTTGCCTCTCTACGCTGCAAACGCAGCGGTCAGTATTTTTTGTTGGGACGCTGGAGAGTTGCGCCGCGGTCAGATCACTCCGACAGCTCTGCCTTCTTGTCGGCAGACAGCTTCTTGATCTTCGGGATGCCCCAGATGAACGCCGGGAGCACAACAACGATCAGAGCGTAGTAGCCGTCATAGCCATAGATCTTGGAGATGATGGTCGACAGGCCGAGCAGGGAAACTGCGTAGCACAGGCCGATAACGATCAGGCCGACGATGACGCTGCGGACAGCCTTGCTCTTGATGGCCTTCGGGAAGCAGTGGCCCTCGAAGCGCTGGATCATGGAGTAGACGAGCGTGACGGACGTGGACACGAACGCGCAGAACAGCAGGATGGTGTACACGACGAACAGCCAGGTGTAGCCGCTGCCCATGAGGGTGACGACGCTCTGGTTGGGGAGCTTCATAACGTCGGCAATGTGGCGGGCGGCGATGCTGGCGACGGAGTCAACACCAACGCTCTTGATGGCGCAGAGAACCGGGTACCAGCGCAGCAGCATGGCGCCGGAAGCGGCGAGCGCGCCGCCGTTCATGAGCCAGCCAAGGATGCTGGCGCGCTTGACGCCCTTGTGGGTCAGCTCGGTGGAAGCAGCGATCATGGCCGGGACGGACACGCACTGGAAAGCAGCGTACACGAACACGCCGCGCCAGACGCCCTCGAGGCCCTTCTGGGAGGTGACGTCCGCGATGGCCGGGATGGAAGCGTAAGCCGCGTTCTCAGTGGCCAGCTCCTGGGCAACCGCGTCGATCGGAACGACGAAGCCCATGATGACCAGGATCGCGGTGACGATCAGGATCGCGGTGGAAAGAACGGTAGAAGCCTTGATGATCAGGTCAACGCCGAAGATCGACAGAAGGATCAGCAGGGCGATGATGACGAGGTTGCAGATGATATCGGGCAGGTCGATCAGGCTCTTGACGATGCCGCCGGCGCCGTCAACGCAGGACGCGACCGCCGCGAGGATGATGATGATGTAAAAGATCTCGAAGAAGATCTCCATCCACGGCTTCGGATACAGGGCGCGATAGGTGTCCTTGTAGTTGTCGAAACCGTTGAGCTTGGCAAACTTCATCATGATGTACATGACGACGGCCAGAATGCCCATGGCCAGCAGCGGGAAGATCGCCGCGGTCCAGCCATACTGGACGAAGTAGTTCACGACCTGGTTGCCGGTCGCAAAGCCGGCGCCCACGTGGGTGCCGAACCAGACAGACGCCACGGTGAAGGCGGCTGCCCAGCTGCTCTTGAGCTTTTTGTTATCCATTTTTTACCTCTCTCTTTTTGCTTTTCTCTCTTTTATTTCAATCCTGCCTCGTGCTCTCCTACCAACCGGGACAGGGCTCGAAATCCACGCCCATGTGTTAATTTATGAACAAGTCGTTAACAACTTGGGATAGTATATTTATAATTCTCTCACACGCAAAAGTCAATAACAGCCTCTTCCAATCCCCAATTTTTTTCAGTCATTTTCTGAAAAATGTCGAGTTGCACAAAATCTTGCATGTATTTTTATGCACTCTGATTCTGGCGCTTTTGTAATATTTTATGCGATTTTAGCGCTTTGACAGCAAGAAAACAGTTGCGGCGTCTACACTTTCGTGCTATCATAACAACGCTGGGAGTGCAAATCTTTTGTCGAATTTCTGACAAGCGAGATTGGCATATTTTTGACACAAGCCAGCAGGTTCGGCAAACGCGATTGATGAATTTTTAACCATCATTTTGCGTACACATCCAATGCCCAATGTCGATTTTGAGGGGAGCGCGCACGTTATGAAGCTCGTGACATTTGAAAAGGATGGCCGCAGCGCCGTCGGCCTGCTCAACGCGGCCGGCACTGCCGTGCATCCCGTGCCGGGCTGTGCGGACATGCAGACGCTCATCGGCATCTGGCCGGCGCTGGACACTGCCGCCGTGCTGCGCAGCGCCGCGCTGCCGCTCGAGCGCGTGCGGCTGCTCGCGCCCATCCCCCGCCCGGAGCAGGACGTGATCTGCCTGGGCATCAATTATTTTGACCACGCTAAGGAGAGCGAGGCCGTCGCCGGCAAGGGCGTCAAGGCGCCGGACACGTTCCCGATCTACTTTTCCAAGCGCGTGAACGAGGCCGTCGCCCCCGGCGGCGACATTCTCAGCCACAGCGATCTGGTCGCCGACCTCGACTATGAGGCGGAGCTGGCCGTCGTCATCGGCCGCCCGGCGTACAACGTCAGCGAGGCAGACGCGCTCGACTACGTGTTCGGCTACACCATTTTGAATGACGTGAGCGCGCGCACGATCCAGAACCAGCATAAGCAGTGGTACCGCGGCAAGAGCCTCGACGGCTTCACGCCGATGGGCCCGTGGATCGTCACGCCGGACGAGTTCGACGTGCGCAGGCCGCAGAAAATCCAGAGCCGCATCAACGGCGAGCTCCGGCAGGACAGCACGACCGATCTCATGATCTTTCACGTGCCGTACGTGATTGCCGAGCTCAGCCAGGGCATGACGCTCCGCCCCGGTACGATCATCTCCATGGGCACGCCGGCCGGCGTGGGCATGGGCTTTGACCCGCCGAAGTGGCTGCACCCGGGCGACGTGGTTGCGTGCAGCATCGAGGGCATCGGCACCCTCACCAACACCGTTCGGTAATCCGCCGTCAGGCATACGCCTGCAGCGGCCGAAGATATCGCAAACAGAATCAGAAAAGGAGAGAAAAAGTTATGAAATTTGCAATGTATGGTTCCGGCGCAGCCGGCAGCGTCTTCGCTTCTTACCTGCGTAAGGGCGGTGCGGACATCATCCTCATCGACCGCTACGAGGCCCACATGAAGAAGGTCGCCGAGGAAGGCATGCACTTCACCATCCATCAGGAGGAAAATGGCGGCTACAAGGATTACGACTACCAGCTCAAGGGCTTCCGCACCTACACCACCGCTGCTGACGCGGCCGCGGCGGAGGGCAAGGTCGACGTTATCATCTACATGACCAAGGCTACCCAGCTCGAGCAGGCCATCCAGGACTCCATGCCCGTCGTCGGCGACACGACCGTCGCCGTCTCCCTCATCAACGGCCTCGGCAACGATGACAACCTCTTCAAGGTCTTCCCGAAAGAGCGCTGCATCATCGGCTCCGGCGTGCTGGGCACGGCTCTGCCCGAACCCGCACACTGCGTGTCCACCCCGGCCGGCGGCGTGCAGATGAACTTCGGCGGTGCGGTCCGCTCGGAGCTCAACGACGCGGCCTGCGCCGAGATGCTCAAGTGCTACCGTGACGGCGGCTGCGACGCTTACTGGCGCGACGGCGAGCCGGGCACCGACAACAACATCTACAAGTTCATCTGGAAAAAGGTCTGCGTGAACGCCACCGTCAACACCGTGTGCGCGGTCCTGCGTCTGAAGATCGGCGAGGTCGAGGCGGATCCGTTCGGCCAGTGGCTGTTCCACAGCGTCATCCGTGAGACCTGCGCGGTCGCGACCGCCAAGGGCGTGCCGATGGACGCCGATGAGTTCATCGCCCACGATCACAAGGACATCGTCACCAACATCGCGGACTACTATCCGTCCATGTGCCAGGATATGCTCTTCAACCACCGCCAGACCGAGATCGACGTGCTTAACGGCAAGATCGCGGAGTACGGCGAGCAGCTGGGCATCGACACCCCGGTGTGCAAGGTCCTGTCCCAGGTCGTGCGCTGCATCCAGGGCAACTACGACAAGCAGTACCTGAAGTAATTTCAAACCCCGAGTTTTCTCTGCCGGCCGGCCAACAACCGGCCGGCAGTTTGCTAAGGAGGCAAACGCATGAAAATCGCAATGATCGGCTCCGGCGCTGCCGGCAGCGTGTTCGCCGCCTACCTGCGCAAGGGCGGCGCCGAGCTCTGGCTCGTCGATAAGTACAAGGCACACATGGACAAGATCGCGGCCGACGGTCTGGTCTTCCGCACGCCGGAGGGCGAGGAAGTGCTCACCGGCTTCCACACGAGCGCCACCGCGCACGACATCGGCACCATGGATATGGTCATCCTCATGGTCAAGGCCACGCAGACCGCGGACGTCATGGCCGACACCATGCCCTGCATCGGGCCGGAGACGGTCGTCGTCTCGCTGCAAAACGGCCTCGGCAACGACGAGGTGCTCGCCCAGTTCGTGGAGACCGACCGCATCCTCTACGGCAGCGGCCTGATCGGCACGGAGCTGGCCGGCCCCGGCGTGTGCGTGAGCAAGCCGGAAAAGGGCATCCAGATGCACTTCGGCGCCGTGCACAACAACCCGAAGGCCGACGCCGCCGGCAAGGCGCTCGAGGCGTGCTTCCAGGCGGGCGGCTGCAACGCGAGCTTTGACGAGGATGTGCGCCCGTACATCTGGAAGAAAGTCATCGCCAACAGCGGCTATAACGGCGTGAGCGCCGTCATGCGCCTGAAGGTGAAGGAGACCTTCGCCGACCCCTACGGCCACGACATCGTCATGCATGTGTGGAAAGAGGGCTGCGCCGTCGCGCAGGCGCTCGGCATCGGCGATCTCTGGCCGCTCATGGAAAAGGAAGAGCCGAACATCGTCGCCACCCTCGGCAACTACTATCCGTCCATGGCGCAGGACGCCGTGCTGCACCAGCGCCAGACGGAGATCTCCGTGCTCAACGGCGCCATCGCGCGCTACGGCGAGCGGCTGGGCGTGCCAACCCCGTTCAACACCGTCATCACGAAGGTCATCTCCTGCATCCAGAACAACTACGACAAGCAGTATCTGGGCTGATAACGCATCCACGCATTGCATGTATCCCTACGTCAGCGCCCCGGCAGCCGCCGGGGCGCACGTTTTTTCCCCATACGCAAAAACACCCCCTGTGCCGTGCACAGGGGGTGTTCGCTATGGTTGTTTCGTTTACCGTCAGCGCCGCGCGCTTACCGGTCGGGATATTTCTGCGCCAGCTCGGCCTCGAGCGCCTGCCAATCTCTGGCCTGCGTGATCTTCGTCCACGTCTCGGGCGAGTGGTTGTTCACGCGCTCGTAATCGTGGTTGTTGGTCGCTTCCTGCACATCCGTGTAATACCAGGCGTCGGTGTTGCTGTTGTCCGGCCAGATGATCATATTGGGCAGGAAATGCTCCTTATCCGGTGTACGGAAGAGAACGTTATTGATGATCTCCATGACCTCGGCGCGGGTGATCTCCGTATTCGGGCGGAACGTGCCGTCCGGATAGCCTCTGACCAGACCGAGCGCCGCCGCGCGGTTGATATACACGCGCGCCCAGCTGCCGGAGATATCCGGGAATGCATCACCGGTAACTTCCGGTGCGTGGTAGAATCGCGCTGCGATCGTCGCAAACTCCGCGCGCGTGATCGGCGCGTCCGGGCAGAATGTGCCGTCCTCATAGCCGGTGAGAATACCGGCGTTGGTCAGCGTCGAGACCGCGCTGTTATACCAGGCACCGCTTGCCACATCGGAGTAGCTGTTCGTGCGAGACCACACATTTTCGCGGGCCTCGTCCTGAAGCAGACGGTAGAAAATCGTTGCGACCTCCGCGCGTGTGATCTGGCGCTCCGGCTTCACCGTGCGGTCCGGATAACCGCAGATATACGCATCGTGCTTCTCGCGCTCCAGCGGCGGGGGCGGCAGCTCGTTGTCCTCGACGGAGAACACGAACGTGATGTGCGCAGCCGCTTCCTGGAACGCATTGCCCATCGCGGGGTCAACATCAATGGTCACGTCCAGATCGACCGGATCGGTCTTCGGGCCGACCTCGGCAATGAAGACGTTGCTCTTGAGGCCATCGGCCGCATCGAGCTGGCTGAAGAGCTTCGCGGTCTTGTTGGACGCGAGCGCAACGCCGTTTTTCGACACGGTCATGCCGATGTGATCGAGCACATCGTTGTACGAGATGGCGGAGTCTTCCTTGGCGGAGGCGTCGCCGTCGATCTCGGCGCGCAGATAGATCTTTGCGCCCTGCACACCGTTTTGGCCGTCAGCCTGCACGCGGATGGTCTGCGTGAGGCTGTCGCCGGGCATGCAGTTGGAGAAGTTCGGGAACAGGTTCGTGCCCGAACCGTCGCCGGTGTGGGTGAAGGTGAAGTGTGCGTTGGTGCCGTCCGAGCCGTCATAGTACGTGACGGTGGGGATGTTCGCCTCGCCCGTCGCCCAGATGCCCAGTCCGGCGGCCAGTGCGACCACCAGCACGAGGGCGACGATCATGGTAAGCTTTTTGTGTTTCATACCGTTGCCCTCCTTAAGGTGTCGTGGTCGGCTGCGTCAGATAGCCGTTGTTGTCAACGCGCACGCCCCAGCTATCTGTCACGGCCTTGCTCGGCGCGGCCTGAATGCTCTCGGCCAGCACCGTCACCTCGAGGTGGCAGCCCTCGGGCGCATTCGGCTGCGTGATGGGGTTGCCATCAAGCAGGTTGGAAGTCTGGCCAGTTGGTGCGACCGGCTTCGTGTAGTAGTAAATGCCGTCTTTCTCGAACCAATCACTATTTGTGATCGTCGGTGCCGGTACCGGAGTCGCAGAGACGTTCCCGTCTTTGTCTACCCAGTTGCACACCAGCTTGACGCGGACATAGGACGTGGCGGTTCCTTCGTTCTTGACGTAAATCTCCGACTTGCTGCCGTCGTCTGTCTTCTCTTCGATCGTGATTTTGGACTTGGCCGCCGTGAACGTGTTCGTCACAGGGTCAGTGTTCGCCGTGAGCAGGGCAAGCGTCGTGCCGACGGCCAGCGCGAAGATCAGGCACAGGGAGAGGATGAGCGCGGCTTTTCTCCCGCCTGAACCGTTAAAGATACGTTTCATATGTCATCCCTCCTGTTCAGTTCGTGCCCGAGCCCGGAACATGTCCGGTATTATCGATATTATCCTTGGCCGTCCACTTGTTGATAACGTCGACAATGCTCGTGAGCCAGTCGTGCTTTACATAGGTGTTGGTGATCCCGGCCTCGCCGTTGGGCTTTGTGCTGCTGAGCGTGACGGCCGCCTCTCCGCCATTCTCGGCCGTGTAGCGCCACGACCAGGCGGTGTCCTCGGCCACGGTGTAGTCGCCGACAGCCAGACCGGTGATGGTCGTGCTCGTGCCGGCCTTGAGCACCACGGTGGTCACGAGCTTGCCGTCCTTCATGACGTTGAACACGAAGGTCTGGTTCGGGTCGCCGCCGCCCGTAACGGTCTTGGTGATCGTCAGGCTGCAGGTGTTGACCGTGATGGTGAACTCCGCGGGTTTTTCAACGTCCACATACGTTCCCGTTTGTGTAGGCGAAACCGTGCACGTCACCTTGTAGGTCGTGGTCTGCTCCGGAGCGACGGTGCCGTTGCTTGCCGGATCGCTCCACACCCATGTTCCGCTGCTGCTTCCGGCGGGAACTGTGTACGTGCCGACAACCGTTCCGTTCTCATCCTTGACCGTATAGGTCACATCCACAAAAGCGTTATTTGTGCCGTCAAATGTGGCATTCTGGTGCACAAGCTCCTGCAAATTGGCAGAATCGCCAAGGTAGATCGACTTGTCATCTGCCGTCGGCGTGATGCTTTTTACTTCCACGTCCTGCGTCGGCACATCGAACGCCTTGATCATGGTTCCCTTCGCATAGATACCGGACTGCCCATCATTCGTTGGCACCTGATTGCCGCCGAGGAAGCCAGCTTCCACAGAGACGTCAAACTCGATGATCAGTTTCTTTCCGAACGTGCCATCCGCCTTAGCGTTTGTGGTGACATAGTTCTGGTTGAAATCGAAGCCGGTCACATTGACCGCCCGCGTTGCCGGATCGATCACTGCCTTCACCGAAGAATCGGCTGCGTCCGGAGCCCCAAATGCGCTGCCGTTATAGGTTGCAGTGGAGAGACGAATAGCACCGGCATCTTGCGGCACCGTAAAGTACGGCGTCACGATGTCTTTGATGACCGTCTCGCTGCCAAGGTCAATATTGGCGCTGCCGATGTTCTCGCTGATCGTGGTAAAGATCTTGCTCAGCGAGGCGGAATCGTTCGCCGTCAGGTAGTAGTTGGACTGCTCGCGGGCAAAATTTCTGGTGATCTGCCAGCCATAATTGCCGATGCCGATGAAGCTGGAATCGTACGGCTGGATGCCGATCTCCGTCGCATCCGGGAAGTTGCCAGAGATGTAGTTCAAAAAGCGGTTTCCGGCCGGGATGTCATAGTTCTTGACGTCTCCGATCCCCCACCAGCTAAAGCTGGCCCAGTAGCTTCCGACCTGGCCGTTGCTGTTGTGCTTGAAGCCGCTGTCGCCGTAGAGCTGCTCCGGATTCGCGCCGTTGAAAATGCCGACGGAATAGACCGTCGCGCCGGCGTCCTTGAGCGCCTTGGCCGACTGGATGGCGCCGTTGGCGACCGTCGTGTCAAAATCGCTCTGCTTCGTCGGCACACCGTCCGTGAACAGAATCACGACCTTCTGGCGTTTCGTGTTGGTACCGGTGTAGCCGCTGTCGCCCTGCATGAGCGCCTGCGCACTCCGCATGCCGTCGGCGACATTCGTCGCGCCCTCCGGCTCCGACGGGAGGCCGTTGATCTCGGCCTTGAGCGCGGTCTCGCCGGACGGGCTTTCCGCCGTGTCCGTTTCGGCCGGGGTCACGAGCGTCCAGTCCATCAGCGTGGAAGCGTTCGTGCCGAAAGTCACGACCGCGATCCGGTGATCAGACTTTTCCGCGTTATACTTATCCGCCACCGCTTCAATGAACGTGTTCACGGCCTGCTTCATGGCATACTGGCGGCGGGCCGAATCCGTGCTGGTCTCATTCCCGTCAAAATTATACGCCATCGAGCCGGACTGGTCGAGCACGAGCACGATGTCACACGGTGCGATCGAGGTCGTCGTTGTGACCTGACCGGTCGTGTACGCTTCGAGATGCACGGTATAGCCGCTGCCGTTTGCCGTAACTTCCTTGCTCAGCTCCAGACCGTCGCCGCCGGCCGCGCGGTTGGCTGCGGCGCGCAGCGGCTGCGGCCGCACGGAAACGGCCGGCCGGAACGGCCCCGCCTCCGTGAACACCGCCGTCTGCGGCACTTCGCCCGCGGCTTCTGCCGCATCCTGCGTGACGCCCGCGCCCATGAACAGGCACATGCTCAGGAGCATGACTGCGCAGAGGACGAGCGAGAGAATACGTTTTTTCATATAGTCGTCCTCCTTTCTCAGGGCGTCGGGATCGGGTCGATCTGCGTGCTCGAGGTGCTCGCTTCGACCGTACCGACGTGCTTCCACACATCTCTGACATCATTGGCAGCGTACTTTTCGAGGTTCGCCGTCTGCACGGCCTCGGCCGTGACGTAGATGTGCACCGTGGCATTCTGATATTCGTTGCCCATGTCCTTACTGAACGTGACGTGGTTGAAGAGCTTCGACGTGGCGGTCTTCGGGTCGACCGAACCACGATAGTAATAGTATCCGCCCTCGCCGGCGATCCAGTCCGTGTCGTTCAGATCCAGCGTGAGCAGCCGCTCGCTCGCATCGAGCGGGATGATCTCGCCATCGGCGCCGACCATCTCGGGCGTGATCTTCACGCGGGTGTAGAAAGCGCCGGAGCCGACGTTCTCCACATACACCACTTTGTTCACGACGCTGCCGGGCATGGCGCTCACCGTCGTAAACGGTTGGCCAGCGCCGTCCTCGTCGTGCAGTGCAAGCTTGACGGAGCCCATCGTGATGACGTTATCCGCCGTGCCGACGGCCGAAAAGTACGCTCACGTACCGACCGCCAGCAGTGCCACTGCCAAGAGGAGCACCGTTGCGATGGTCCATTTCTTCTTCATGCACAAACCACCTTTCTCCCTGATAGGATGTTTCTGAGTACCGAGTTCTCACTCTCTCTGCGCCCGAGGGCGCACGCAGGAAATTTTTGTGGAATCATCATTTCAATCTGCGCGCGGACGGCGGCAGCGCCGCCGCCCGCGCCCGGACTGAAGCCGAGCCAGAGTCCCCGATGGGGGCGGCGATTTCGCCGCCCCTTTGGGGTCAAAATGTTGGGGAATTACTTGCCAAATGCAGCGAAGGCATCGGTTGCATTCGCAAAGCCGTCCGCCTGAATGGCGTCCGCCTCAACGAGGACGTTGAACGTGCCGTTCGGAAGCAGCTGCGCAATTTGCTCGTTGGTAGCAGTGGTATCCATGTGGATGGTGCCCCAGACGTTCCAGTAGGTCATCTCGCCAGCTGCCAGAGGATCAATGCGGGTGAAGGTGTAGACATTGTACATCACGCCGTCGCGCTCGACCGTGCCGGTGCTGTCATAGGCCATGGTGAACTCCTTATTGTTCAGCGCCGTCGTGGTGTACATGCTGCTGTTGAGAATGGCAGTGTCCAGAGCAGCCGGGATCATGACACGGATGCGGATGTAAGCGGCGTTCTTGCCAGTGTTGACGACGTAGGGCATCTTGTGGTAAGACTCACCCGGATTGAGCATCACGTTGTCGCACTTATACTCTCTCGCGTTGGCTTTGATCTGGTCATCGGTGTAGAACGTATCGCCGGCTTTGTACTTGCTGGTATTGCCAGTGCCCAGCTTATCGACGTTGGACCACAGCTCCACATTTCTAGGATCGACATCATCCACCGTAGTGCCGTTGGCATAGCCGGCATTCTCGCGGTGCAGGCTGGACTCGAGCAGGTCGATCTTCACATTGCCGACGGTGAAGGTGTTGTCCGCGGACTTCGTATCGGTGAAGTACGCGAGGGTGCCGCCGACGACAAGCGCCGCGACGAGCATGACTGCGATGGCAGCCACAAGAATGGTTTTCTTCTTCATATGTAGTCTTCTCCTTTTCTATTTTCCCGCACAGCCTTCTGTGCGTATATTACATGGGAAAAGCGAGGGGTGATCACTTCGTGCCGAAGCAGGCAGTGAACGCCGCGGCTGCGCTGCTGAAGCCGGTAGTCTGGCACAGATAAGCATTGAACTGCAGGCTGGAATTCTGAGCAAGCGGAGTGGTCAAATCAACGGCAAGCTGGTTTCCATCCAGAATCGGATAGGTACCAATGGAATTGCCAGAAGTCATCGGAGTCTTATAAACATAAAGCGTACCGCCATTCGGAAGCTGCTTCTGAAGGCCAGTAACTTCCTCCCAGTCGCCGTTCAGCTTGTAATTCAGGCCAGCAGCATTGCCGTAGACTTCCACGAACAGATAAGACGGAGTCTCAACAGCCTTCTTAATCTGAACGAACGGATCTTTCGCAACGGTCATGCCCGGTGTGACTTCATTGTACTTATTGCCAGCAACTTCAACATACTTGGAACTGTCAGTAGTGACATTGCCTTCGGCGTCGACATACTTATAAGTAGCCGTATTGGCATCATAGGCAACTTTGTGTTCCTTCAGGATGAAGTTGGTTTCCGGATCATCAATTGTCTTGCCAACCGTAAAGGTATTGGTAACCACCTCGGTCTTCGCCGTCAGATACGCATACGTCGCGCCAACCGCCAGCGCCACGACGAGCACGAGCGCGATGGCGACGGTCAGAGTTTTCTTCTTCATGTAACGTTTTCCTCCCCTAAATTTTGTTCAAAGCTTCCTATGTCCAACAGCACCGTGCCGGGCGCTGCCAGCAATCACTAAGTTAATGCACGAACGGGCGAAAATATTTCACAAAACCATTATTTTCCCATATTTTCGCCGGAATTTTTGGCATCCGGGGCATCGCCTGGCTTGTCCGCCTGTGCGCGGCGGGCAGCGTCGCGCGCGTCCGCCTCCGACGCTTTGCGGAGCATGTCCGGCAGGAACGTCAGGATGATGAGCACGAGCGCGAGCGCGATGGCCAGATACATGCCGGGTGGGTTCGACACCCAGTGCGAAACATAGCCCAGATACGGGATGGTGAACACCGGGCGGCCGATGAGGTTCTTGAAATAGACAGGTGCGCCGTCGGGCGCGTCGTTCGCGTCTCCCTGCGTGTAGAAATGCTCGTTTTCCGCATCGATGGAGATCACGCGGTGTGTGACGACATCCAAGTCCTCATTGAGCACAAAGGTGATCGCGTCGCCGACCTGCACGTCCTCGGGCGCACAGGGCTTGACATAGATCAGCGAGCCGGTGTGATACGTCGGCTCCATGCTGCCGGACAGGACGCACATCGGCCGCAGACCGACCAGCCGCACGCCCACCAGAAGCAGCGCCAGAATGACAACCAGGATCACCAGCACGGTGGTGACAGCGTTCCACACCTTTTGAACTCTCTTTGACATCTGTGACCTTCCTTTCCGCCCCGCTGCACTCCCCCTCCTTTCCGCGGAGACACCGGCCCGTGTCCGGAAACCGGAAACAGGAACGATCATAACACGCGACAGACGCAAAATACGTCGGAACCACATACGGAATTTTTTGCGCGGTTTCCTAAAGTATACCACATGCGCCATAAATGAGAAAGGAAAAATATTCACAATTTTCCAGGCGCGTTTTTGGCAATAGCAGACAAATCCGGCTGCGAATATGCCGCGGGCGCGCCCATTGCGTCGTGCTGCGAAGCGCCGATTGATGATGGTTTCCATTGTACTTTTCCGGCACGGATGCGTCAAGGGCAAACCACCCGGGCAGAGCCGGGTGTCAGCGCACGGAAAAACGGCGCGCCACATTCTTACCTTTTTCTTAAATATGACACGTTCCGTCTTGTTTTTGCGCGAAAAACATGATAGGATAAGGCGATTATGGACATTTATCGGAAAGGAGCTGGCAAGCATGGAAACCAACGTGCTCGACTGGCTGGAAGTCACCGCCGCAGCCTGTCCGGACAAACCCGCTTTTCTCGATGAGGACAGTGCGGTGACCTTTGCCGACGTGCGGCGCGAGGCGCGCATCATCGGCACGGCGGCAGCGAAGTTCCGCGCCGGGCAAAAGCGGCCCATCGCCGTCATGAGCGGGCGCAACGCGCACACGCCGGCCGTGTTTCTCGGCGCGGTGTATGCCGGGTGCTGCTACGCCCCGATGGACGGGACGATGCCCGTGCACCGGCTCAACTCTATTTTAAATACGCTGGAAACCGATCTGATGATCGTGCAGCGCGCGTTTTACGACAAGGCGAAGACGCTGGACTTTTCCGGCACGATCCTGATCGCGGAGGAGCTGCTCGCGGGCAGCGAGGACGCGGCGCTGCTCGCGGACTGCCGCGCACGCGCCCGAGAGCTCGACCCGCTGTACATCATCTTCACCTCCGGCTCGACCGGCACGCCCAAGGGCGTCATCACGGCGCAGCACTCGCTCATGTGCTACATCGAGGACTACGCCGGCGTGATGGGCATCGCGCGTGCCGACGTGCTGGGCAACCAGTCGCCGCTGGACTACATCGCCGCCGTGCGCGACATTTATCTGCCGCTGCGCTTCGGCGCGACGACGGCCATCATCCCGAAGGAACTTTTCATGTCGCCGGAGCGTCTGTTCGAATACATGAACGACAAAGGTGTGACGGCCGTGGGCTGGAGCGTCTCGGCGCTGACCGTGCCGGCCGCGCTCGGCGCGTTCGAGTGCAGCGCGCCGCAGCACCTGCGCAAGGTGTGCTTCTCCGGCTCGGTGATGCCGTGCAGCTGCCTGCGCCAGTGGCAGCTCGCGCTGCCAGAGGCCCGGTTCGTCAACCAGTACGGCCCGACGGAGGCGACCGCCTCGTGCACGTATTACGTCGTGCCCGGCCTGGTCGAAGACACCGACGTGCTGCCAATCGGCAGGCCGTACCCGCACTACGAGGTGTTTCTGCTCTCGGAGCGCAACGAGGCCGTGCCCGACGGCGAGATCGGCGAGATCTGCGTCAAGGGCCCCATCCTCGCACTGGGCTACTACAACAGCCGCGAGAAAACGGCCGAGAGCTTCCTGCAAAACCCGCTCAACCACGCATACGATGAGCGCATCTATAAAACCGGCGACCTCGGGCACTTCGCGCCCGACGGCAACCTCATGTTCCACGGCCGCAAGGACCGGCAGGTCAAGCACCTCGGCCACCGCGTGGAGCTCGGGGAGATCGACCTCGCCGCGGCGAAGGTGGCCGGCGTGGAGGACGCCTGCGCGCTCTATGACCAGGCGCACGAGCAGATCTGGCTGTTTTACACCGGCGAGGGCGTGACCAAGCGCGACATCGCCGTCGCCCTGCGCGCCGACCTGCCGGGCTTCATGGTGCCGCGCAAGATCGAGCAGCTCGCGGCCATGCCCCGGCTCGACAATGGCAAGACGAACATGCGCGCGCTGGCCGAGCGCATCACCGCTGCGGCCAAGCACTGATTTTGCTTACTTTACTCACTTCAGGAGGTATATTTATCATGGAACAGGAACTGATGGACATTCTGACCGATCTGCGCCCGGACGTGGATTTTGAGACCGAGACCGCCCTCATCGACGATCACATTCTCGAGTCGTTCGACATCGTGTCGCTCGTCGCGGCGCTCAACGACGCATTCGACATTGAGATCGGCGCAAAGGATCTTGTGCCGGAGAACTTCAACTCCGCGAAAAGTCTGCTAGCCATGGTGCAGCGCCTGCAGGACGAGGACTGATGGACAAGACTGCACTCCGGACGGCAGCCGCGAAATACGGCACGCCGCTGTATCTGTTTGATCTGGAGGCCTTCACGGCGCGCGCTCAAAGAGTGCGCGCCGCGTTTGGCTCGGACGTAAATCTGTGCTACTCCATGAAGGCCAACCCCTTCGTGCTGCGCGGCCTGCCGGACGTGTTCCGCTGGGTGGAGGTGTGCTCCCCCGGCGAGCTGACGATCTGCGAAAGGCTCGGCATCCCGCCGGAGCGCATCCTGTACTCCGGCGTGAACAAGGGCGCGGACGATGTTGCGCGCGCCGTCGCGCTGGGCGCAGACCTGCTCACGGCCGAGAGCACGCTGCACTTTGACCTTATCTGCGCGGCCGCGGCCGCGCAGGGAAAGCACGTAAACGTGCTGCCGCGCCTGACCGCCGGCAGCCAGTTCGGCATGGATCCCGACGCGCTGGCCGATCTCGTCGCCCGGCGCGCGGAATTTCCGAACGTGACGATCGTCGGCATCCACTACTTTTCCGGCACGCAAAAGCGCAAGGACGCCGTGATCGCCAAGGAGCTTGCGCATCTGGACGAATACCTCACGATGCTGCACGAACGCTACGGCTTCACGGCGCAGCACGTGGAATACGGCCCGGGGCTGAATGCCGAGTGCTTCCGCGACGACGCCGAGGCGCGCGACTGCGCGCTGCTCGACGCGGCGGCGGCGCACATCCGCGCCTTTGGGGAAAAGTACCCGCTCACGATCGAGATGGGCCGCTTTTTCGCTGCGCCCTGCGGCACGTTTCTCACCGGCGTGGCCGACGCCAAGTGCAACCTCGGCGTGAACTACGCCATATGCGACGGCGGCATGCACCAGGTCAAGTATGACGGCCAGCTCATGGGCATGCAGGCCCCGCCGCTGACGCTCCTGCGCGAGAGCGCGGACGCGCCCGAGCCGTGGATGCTCTGCGGCAGCCTGTGCACGACGGCGGACGTGCTCGTGCGCGAGGCGCAGCTGCCGCCGCTGCGCGTGGGCGACGTGATCGCCCTCGGACGCTGCGGCGCGTACTCCGTGACGGAGGGCGTGGCCGTGTTTCTGTCGCGCGACATGCCGCGCGTCGCGCTGTACCGCGGCGGGAACTTCACGCTCGTGCGCGACCGGTTTGCGACCGACGTGCTCAACACCTGCCGGACGCCGGAGGACGAAGCATGACGCTGACATCGCTGTCGTTTTACCTGCTGGTACTCGCGCTGCTGGTGCTGTACTACCTCGTGCCGAAGCGGTTCCAGTGGGTGGTGCTGCTGATCGGCAGCTACGCGTTTTACGCGTTCGTGTGCCTGCGCTACATGGGCTTTATCGTCATCACAACGCTCACGACCTACTTCGGCGCACGCGGCATGGACGCCATGACCGCGCACATGGAGCAGACCGTCGCCGCGCACAAGCAGGACTGGGAGCGCGAGGAGCGTAAGGCGTACAAAAAGCGCTGCAAGTCCCGCCGCAAGGCGCTCATGATCGCCATCCTGCTGCTGAACTTCGGCATCCTCGCCGTGCTCAAATACTATAACTTCTTTGCCGAGTCCATGGAGACGCTCTTTGCGTCCGTGGGGCTGACGGTCTCGCTCGGCCACATCGGGCTGCTGCTGCCGCTGGGCATCTCGTTTTACACGTTCCAGTCCATGGGCTACGTGCTCGACGTCTACCGCGAAAAAGTGCCCGCCGAGCGCAACGTCGGCAAGCTCGCGCTGTTCGTGTCCTTCTTCCCGCAGATCATTCAGGGCCCGATCGGCGTGTACGACCAGCTGGCGCACCAGCTCTATGCCGAGCACAGATACAGCTTTGACAACATCCGCTACGGCGCGGAGCTGATCCTGTGGGGCTTTTTCAAGAAGCTCGTCATCGCCGACCGCGCCGTGGGCATGATCCACACCGTCGCCGGGGCGTACACCGACTACGCCGGCACGTATGTGCTGCTGGCCGCACTCGTGTACGCGCTGCAGCTCTATGCCGACTTCTCCGGCGGCATCGACATTTCGCGCGGCGTGGCGCAGATGTTCGGCATCACCATGGGCGAAAACTTCCGCCGGCCGTACTTCTCGCGCACGCTCACCGAGTACTGGCACCGCTGGCACATCTCGCTCGGCGACTGGCTGCGCAACTACCTGTTCTACCCGCTGTCGATCTCGAAGGCGTTTCTCAACTGGGGCCGCCACGCCAAGCAGCACCTCGGCAATCATATCGGCAAGGTCCTGCCGACGGCCGTGGCCTCGCTCATCACGTTCCTCGTCATCGGCATCTGGCACGGCGCAAGCTGGAAGTACGTCGCCTTCGGCTTCTGGAACGGCATGGTCATCCTCGTGTCCACGCTGCTGCAGCCGGTGTCGGACAAGGTCGTCGCCGCGCTGCACATTGAGCGCAAGAGCGCGTGGTATCAGGTGTTTTCCATGCTGCGCACGTTCGTGGTCGTGCTCATCGGCTATTACTTTGACATTGCCGACGGTTTTCGCGCCGCGATGGGCATGATGTTAAAATCCGTGACCGACCTGCACCTGTCACAGCTGCGGCCGGGCGCCGTGCTCGAGGCGCTGCCGCTGACGCGGTATGATTGGTGCGTGCTGCTGTTCGGCACGGTCGTGATTTTCACCGCCTCCGTCATTCAGGAGCGCTCGCAGCGCACCATCCGCGAGATCCTCGACGAGAAGTGTCTCGCCCTGCGCTGGGCCGTGCTGCTTGCCGGCATCTTCGCCGTCGTGCTCATGGGCGTTTACGGCCCCGGCGTGCAGGCATCCGAATTCGTGTATATGCAGTTTTAAGCCGGGAAACAGCGCCCGCTATCCCAAGCCCGCGAAGCGGGCTCGCAGCAGACCATCGCCGCAATTTTCCGCGTGGCGCTAACACAGCATGTGGAGAACATCAATGAATCCAAAACAACACGCAAAAAGAAATACCGTCCTGCGCGTAATCGCGTTTCTGCTCATCGTGGCGCTGGTCTACGGCGCGCTCACGCGGCTGCTGACCATCAACAACGCCACCGAGCAGCAGTACATCCGCAGCTTCTATCTGGAGCCGAAAAACTCGCTCGACGTCATGATCCTCGGTGCGAGTGAGACGTTTACCGACTATTGCGCACCTTTGGCATGGCAGCACGCCGGGTTTACAAGTTACCCGCTGGCCGTATCGGCCGCGCAGGGCACGCTCTATGCGTCCATGCTGCGCGAGAGCGCCAAGCGGCAAAATCCGTCTGTCTACGTGGTCGAGGTCAATGGCTTTCTCTACACGGAGGCAGAGCGGGATGAGCTCGGCACGGCCGCAACGCGCGAATGGCTCGACACGCTGCCGCTCTCGCGCAACAAGGTGCAGGCCATTGACGAGTGCGTGCAGGGCGACCGGCTGTCATACTATGTGCCGCTGCTCAAGTACCACGACAACTGGAGAAAGCCGGACCTCATCCGCAATTCGCTGTCACTGCAGCAGCAGGCGCGCGACGCGGGCTATTCGTACACCAAGCCGTTTCTGTCCATCTCCATGTTCCTCACGGAGACGGATGAGATCCCCGTGCGCCAGCAATCGCTCGACGATTTCAACGAGCAGAGCCTGCGCATCTTCTGCGAGACAGCCAAGGCACGGGGAATCAAAAACGTGCTCTTTGCCCGCTTCCCGCACCGCACCGTCATTGAAAACTATGACGCCGTGTTTGCCGAGCTGGAGGCGGTCGTGCACGAGTACGGGTATGATTTTGCGAACTTCGACACGCAGATGGACGCCATCGGCCTCGACCCGCTCAATGATTTCGCCAACGCCGAGCATCTGAACATTTTCGGCGCGGAGAAATTCACGCCCTACCTCGCCGACTATCTCGCGCAGCACTATGACCTGAACACCGCGCACAGTCAGGCCGTCACCGACGAATGGACGCACTGCGCCGCATTCACGCAGCAAATGCTGCCCGTGTGCGAGGACAACACCCGGCGCTACACGTGCGAGAAGCTCGACGAATTCTCGCCCGTATTCGCAGACTGCCGCTGAATAAAGCAAGTTTGCCGCTGAATAAAGCAAAACGCAGCCCCCTTCGAGACGCTCGAAGGGGGCTGCGTTTTTTGTTGCTTTACCGGCCGGTGCTGCCGAAGCCGCCCGCTCCGCGGTCAGTCTCGTCGAGCGCATCCGCCTCTGCAAACTCCGCCGCCAGAAACGGCAGGATCACGAGCTGGGCGATGCGGTCGCCGGGCGCGACGGTGCGCGGTGCGTCCGTGTCGTTGTGCAGCGCGACGGTGCACTCGCCGCGGTAGTCGGCGTCGATCACGCCGACGCAGTTGGCCGGGCGCAGTCCCTGCTTAGAGGCCAGCCCGCTGCGCGCGAACACGCCGCCGAAATACCCCGCCGGGATGGCAAGGGCGAGGCCCGTGCCGATCATGGCCGTCGCGTGCGGCGCGATCGTGACGCACTGCCCGTCCGCCGGGCAGGCGTAGAGATCATAGCCGGCAGCATCCGCGCTGCCGCGGCGCGGCGTCACGGCGCCGGGCCGGAGCTTCTGGATCTTCACTTCCATCCGTTCATGCCCTCCCAGAGTACGATGCGGCCCGCCGCGCGGGTCCGGTCCATGTCGATGATGCGCTGGTTTTCCGAGCCGCGGAAACGCAGGCTGATGTTGCGCTGCGCGTCCACGTAGCGCCCGTCGACGAGGATGTCGATGAGCGAGAGCATCTCGTCCGTGACCTCGCAGCGCGGGTGCGCGCCGTCGACCGTGAGCTCCTTGTCGAGCGTGAAGCCCGAATACGCCCAGATGTCCTTGCCCGGATACTGCGCGCGCACCCGGCGCAGAAACGGCACGAGCGCGCGCTGGTTTTCCGGCTCGAACGGGTCGCCGCCGAGCAGCGTCAGGCCGCGGATAAAGGGCTTTTCCAGCTCGGCAAAAATCACCTGCTCGGCCGCCGCGTCAAACGGCTTGCCGTAGTGAAAATCCCACGTCTGCGGCTGAAAGCAGTTGTAGCAGTGGTTCGTGCAGCCGGAGACGAACAGCGTCACGCGCACGCCAACGCCGTTGGCAATGTCGCAGGTCTTGATCTCTCCATAATACATAGCAGTTTCCTCACAAACGGCGGACGTATCGCATGGACACGCCCGCCGGTTTTCGTTTTTGCACGTTACAGATGCAGCACGCGCTCCTTGATCTCCTGCGTGCGCCCCTGATTCCAGAACTGGGTGCCGATGTAGCCGCAGGTGCGGCGGGCCACGTTCATCTTGTCCTGATCCGTGTTGCCGCAGTTCGGGCAGCGCCAGATGAGCTTGCCGTCGTGCTCGACGATCTCGATCTCGCCGTCGTAGCCGCAGACCTGGCAGTAGTCGCTCTTGGTGTTGAGCTCGGCGTACATGATGTTGTCATAGATGAACTTCATGACCTCGAGCACAGCCGGGATGTTGTTTTGCATATTCGGCACCTCGACGTAGCTGATCGCGCCGCCGGGCGAGAGCGCCTGGAACTTCGACTCGAAAGCCAGCTTGCTGAATGCGTCGATATGCTCGGTCACATGGATGTGGTAGCTGTTGGTGATGTAGCCCTTGTCCGTGACGCCGGGGATGATGCCGAAGCGCTTTTGCAGGCACTTGGCGAACTTGTACGTCGTGGATTCCAGCGGCGTGCCGTAGAGGCTGAAGTCGATGTTGTGCATCTGCTTCCACTTGGCGCAGGCGTCGTTCATGTGCTGCATGATCTCGAGCGCGAACGGCGTGGCCGAGGGGTCGGTGTGAGACTTGCCGGTCATGTACTTGACGCACTCATACAGTCCCGCGTAGCCGAGGGAGATGGTCGAGTAGCCGCCGTAGAGGAGCTTGTCGATCGGCTCGCCCTTCTTCAGGCGGGCCAGCGCGCCGTACTGCCACAGGATGGGCGCGGCGTCCGAGAGCGTGCCCTTGAGCCGCTCGTGGCGGCACATGAGCGCGCGGTGGCAGAGCTCGAGCCGCTCGTCAAAGATCTTCCAGAACTTCTCCATGTTGCCGCCGGAGGACAGCGCCACATCCGGCAGGTTGATGGTCACAACGCCCTGATTGAAGCGGCCGTAGTACTTCGGCTTTCCGTTTTCGTCGACATACGGCGTCAGGAAGCTGCGGCAGCCCATGCAGGTGTAGCAGTGGCCATCGCCGTTTTTGTCCACCTTGAGCTCGAGCATCTTCTTCTCGGAGATGTAGTCCGGCACCATGCGCTTGGCGGTGCAGCGGGCGGCCAGCTCCG
>ERZ857775.1690-NODE-1690-length-24395-cov-12.448316_pt1 | contig 24395 bp, 13 predicted proteins | sample MGYA00519698_ERZ857775 | MGnify/ENA primary metagenome ERZ857775 (study PRJEB31778, sample SAMEA3449363) | human gut metagenome | biome: human gut; feature: human-associated habitat; material: faeces | place: United Kingdom | collected 2010/2012 ...
AGTGCATAAAAATTCTTATAAAAGCAGACTCTGCGAATTAATCAGTGCTTCCTTAGTGGCTGGTAGCTGGCAGCTAGTGGCTAGTGGCTGGAAAAACCATACAACCGCCCTGCGGGCGTTGGAAATGCACCCCTTCTGCCTACGGCACCTCCCCCGGAGGGGAAGGTTTGCTCTATGCTTTCTTAGGGCGATACCACCACCCTCGGCCCGCAGGGCCGTCGCTCCTTTCTATACAACCTGCCGACGCAGGCGGCCATAACCTTCGGCCCGTAGGGCCGTCAACCTTTCCCTCTGAACCTTTTCCAGAAACAAAAAACAGTGTCCCCAAAAAGAGGAGGACACTGTTTTTGATTTCAGCCGATTATTTTACCTGTACCTGCACAGCAGGCTTGGATTCCATTTCTTCTTCATCCCGTCCCACGCACCAGGAGGCGAAGAGGGAGCCGGACACATTGTGCCATACGGAGAAGATGGCACCGGCAATGCCGCCGGCGGCGGTGAAGTACATGAGGGCCAGGGTGGAGGCGAGGCCGGAATTCTGCATGCCTACTTCTATGGTCATGGCCCGGACCTGGGCCTTGGTCATGCCGAACTTTCTGGCGCAGGTATAGCCCAGCAGCATGCCGCCCAGGTTGTGGAGAATGACTACGGCCAGAATGATGAGGCCGTTATCCAGAATGGTGCGGCCGGAGAGGGATACCACGCAGCCTACGGTGAAGATGATGACCAGAGCGGAAAACATGGGCATTATCTTCGTCACGCGGGCTACCTGCCGGGGGAAGAAGTAGTTGAAGCCTACACCTGCCAGCAGGGGGAGAAGCACCATTTTCACAATGGACATCATCATGGAAGTGAAGCTGATGTCCACCCAGGCACCGGCAATGAGCCAGATGAGGAAGGGGGTGACGAAGGGGGCCAGGATGGTATTCACCATGGTCATGGAAACGGAAAGGGCCACGTCCGCGTGGGCAATGTAGGAAATTACATTGGACGCGGTGCCGCCGGGGCAGCAGCCCACCAGTACCACGCCGATGGCAATGGCAGGCGGCAGGGCAAAGAGCTTAATGAGCACAAAGGCAAGCCCCGGCATGATAACGAACTGGAGAAGGCTGCCCAGGGCCACATTCTTCGGCTGTTTGAATACATTCTGGAAATCCTTCGGCGTAAGGCTCATGCCCATGCCGAACATGATGATACCCAGCATGATGGGGATATAGGGGGCCAGCGGTTTCATGACAGAAGGCACGAAGATACCGAAAATGCCTGCCAGTATGACTCCCACCGCCATGTAGCGGGTACAGATACGGACGGTTTTATCAAGCATAGGAAACTCCTTTATGGAAATATTCCTTCCGGGAGTGTCCTTCACGGAATTTCCGGAAGGAATGAGAAAAAAGGACGATCAGCCGATTTCTCTTTCTTTCTCAGCCCCCCTGGTTTTCAGGGGATGGTTCTTTTCATCCACCATGACTACCTTCGGCACGAAGGTGCGGGCTTCTTTTTCATCCATCTGGGCATAGGCAATGATGATGACCACGTCACCGATGGCGGTGCAGCGGGCGGCCGCACCGTTCAGGCAGATGACGCCGCTTCCCCGTTTGCCGGGAATGGTGTAGGTCTCCAGGCGGGCACCATTGTTGTTATTGCAGATCTGCACCCTTTCTCCCGGAAGGATGCCTGCTGCATCCATCAGATCCTCATCGATGGTAATGCTACCCATGTATTCCAGATTTGCTTCCGTTACGGTGGCTCTGTGGATTTTGCCGTGCATCATGGTGTATGTCATTATTCTGCCTCCAGTACTACATTATCAATCAGTCTTGTTTTGCCGAATTTGACAGCCACAGCCAGCAGGGCTTTCCCTGTAATATTCTCTCCGATTTCCGTAAGGCCCGGCATGCCGTACATTTCCACATAGTCAATGTCGCTCATGGGCTCCGATTTGATTTCCTCCGTAACCTGGGAAATCAGCTTTTCCTTATTTCTTTCGCCCTTGTCAAACGTTTCACGGGCATGCTTCAAACTTCTGGAAAGCACCAGGGCTGCCTTGTGTTCTTCCGGGGAAAGATAAACATTCCGGGAACTCTTGGCCAGACCGTCTGCTTCCCGGACGATAGGCATAATGCGGAGGGTGACATTCATGAAAAGATCCTCCACCATGCGCTGAAGCACCTGGGTCTGCTGGGCGTCCTTCAAGCCGTAGTAGGCACGGTCGCATTCCGTAAGGTTGAAGAACTTGGTGCATACCGTAGCAACCCCTCTGAAATGGATGGGGCGGGTCCTGCCGCAAAGAACTTTCGTAATGGGACCGCATACTTCCACCCAGGTAGGATCCTTATGGGGATACATTTCCTCCGGGGACGGAGCAAAAAGGAGGTCTGCGCCCGCATCTTCCGCAATCTTCATGTCATGGGGGAGGGTTCTTGGATACTTGGCATAGTCTTCATTGGGGCCGAACTGGGTGGGATTGACAAAAACCGTGGTAATGGTCACATCATTTTCTGCGTGGGCCGCTTTGATGAGGGATGCATGGCCCTCATGAAGGGCACCCATGGTGGTCACAAGACCGATGGTCTTTCCTTCCTTCTTACACTGGTGTACAAACTCTTTCAGTTCACTGATTTTGTGGCAAAGAATCATTTTCTGCCGTCCTTCCCGGGAAAATTTCCCTACTGCTTTTCTGCAACAACGGGACAGGATTTCAATGAAAAAGACGCATCCCAAAAAGAATGCGTCTTTTTAACCCCACCGGAAAACTGCTGCCCTGCAGTCAGTGCCCCGGAAATCACAAAAGGGCACCCGAAAAGGATGCCCTGCTTTTGAAATCTCTGCATTCGTCTCGGTCATTACAATCCAAGCGATATGAATTTTTTTGGAAAATAGGGGCCGAAATCTTTTCTCTTTTTCAGCTGCTGAAGCTCAATGAGGATACTACGCAGCTTATAAGAAAATATTTCCAAAGGCCTGCCTGTCCATGTCATTTCAAGCTCTCCCGAATGGAGATGCCCCTATGAGGCCGGTGCAGACATATCTTCCAAAAGAAAGGATACTACCTGAAGAGGAAGATGTCAAGGAGGATGGAAAAGGTTCTAAAGATTGACGGGGCTTTCGCCCCGAGGGTTCTCAGGTTTGACGCGCCTATGGCGCGAGGATTGCGGTGGGCGGCTGCGCCGCCAGTATAAATAAAACCGTACAACCGCCCTTCGGGCAAGGAAAAGCGGCCCCCTTTGGTGGCTGGCGCCACCACCTTTCCCCCGCAAGCGGGGGAACAATAAAATGGGGGAGCCCTCTGAAACTTTTCGCTGCCGAAGGGGGCGAAACTATTTCATCCTCACCGTCAATACAAAGGCAATCCTGCCATCCTTATACTCCACAGTGAGGGGGATGGAGAGGAGGGAGGAGAGCTCCCGGGCGATGGAGAGGCCTATGCCGTAGCCCGCTTTTTGGCTGTTGTGGGATTCGTCGTTCCGGTAGAACCGCTCGAAGAAGCGGCTGTAGTCCACATGGGCCCCTTCTTTGTAGTCGTTGGAAACAGAAAGGAGGAGGGTGTCCTTTTTCTTTCCCCTTTCGGCGGAAAGGAGGATGGTGCCTTTGCTGTCGCAGTATTTCACCGCATTATCCAGAAGGATGTGGAGGATTTCAGATACATACTTTTCATCGCTTCTGGCAGTGAGGCCTTCTTCGCAGGAGAGGAGGAGTTTCTTATCCTGGCCTTTGGCCAGGAGGCTGAAATCTTCTTCCAAATGGGTGAGCATAGGCTTTACGGGGAAGGAGACAAGCTGCAGCTGGGCCTTGGTGGTTTCTCCTGCCTTGGAAAGGAGGATGAGGTGGCTGATGAGGCCGGACATGCGGCGCACCTGTTTGATAATGCCTTCGGTCCACTGGTTCTTTCCGTTGATCATTTCCATGGCTTCCGCGTTCACGGAAATGATGGCCAGCGGTGTTTTCAGTTCGTGGCTGGCGTTGGTGATGAATCGTTTCTGGTTTTCCAGATTTCTCACGAAGGGGGCGATGGCCCGCTTGGAGAGGAAGGCGAAAATCAGGACATAGAGGATGATGCAGAAGAAGCCGAACCATACGGAGTAGGAGAGGAAGGTGTGCACGTCGGAGAATTCACGGGTGCAGTCCAGAATGACAAGCAGGGTGGAGCCGTCTTCAAGGGTGGTTTTCATGAAGCCGTAGCGGGCTTTATTTTTCTGCAGAAAGCCGCTGCCCGAGGGGGAAGCAAGGGCGATTCTGGCAAATTCCACGGCCTGCTCTTCGGAAAAGGCTACAATGTTTTTTACGTTGACTGCGGTGATGCGGCCGCTGCTGTCCAGTCGAAGGGAAAAGTAGCGGGTCTGGTAGGCAAATTCCGGTGTATCTTCCGGCCAGGTGATGCCGGGGAAGAAGTCTTTCCCCCAGGAGGCAGTATCGGCAGGATGGTAGCGGGAGGGCATGGTGCCTCCGTTCTGGGTGATATAGGTCATGGTGTCCAGGCAGTGCTCCCGCATGGCGTAGAAGCCCATCATGTTGATGAGGCCCAGGGCGCCGGCCACGATAATGAATATGGCCAGGGTGGCCAGAAAGATAAACTGGCGGCGCAGTTTTTTGATGAGGTTCATGGCTCCTCCCGAAGGGTCAGCTTGAAATCTTTTCCTTCTTCCCCGGCAATGGCCAGGTCTGAGTTGATGGCAGACAGTTTTTCTCTCAGGTAGGAAATGTAAATCCACACCACGCTTTCATCGACCCCTTCTTCTCCGCTCCAGATTTTCTGGAAGATGTAGGAGGTGGAGAGGGGTTTGCCGTTATGGAGCATGAGGAGTTTCATCAGTTTCGTTTCCTTGCCGGAAAGGCGGATGGAATTATGGGCGGAAAGTTCCTGCTCTTCTGTGTCCAGACTGGTGGAGCCGGCGGAAAGGGTGGAGGGGGTGAAGTCTTTCCCTCTTCTGGTGAGGGAGCGGATGCGGGCCAGCAGTTCTCCGATGGCAAAGGGTTTGGTGAGGTAATCGTCGGCACCGGCGTCCAGGCCGGTAATGCGGTCATCCACTTCGGATTTGGCGGTGAGCATGATTACCGGTGTCACATCGCCGGCTGCGCGGACTTCCTGCAGGGCGGTGATGCCGTCTTTCACGGGCATCATAATGTCAAAGACCATGCAGTCATAGTTGGTACGGGAGGCCAGATCCACGGCCACCGCCCCGTTTTCTGCCCAGTCCACATCGAAGCCCTGGTGTTTCATAATGGCTATCAGCACGTCGGCCATATCTTTTTCGTCTTCAGCAAGCAGTATACGCATAGGTTCTCCTTTATTCTTAATGTTCCTGACGGATAAGGTTCCGGATGGTCTGCATGGACAGGTCGCAGGATGCCAGTTCATCGGCGCAGCGCTTCAACTCCCGTGTAATCATTTCCGGATTTTTGATGTTTTTCTTGTACTTCATCTGGTGTTCCAGACTGGCCCAGGAATCCATGGCAATGGTGCGAAGCTGGATTTCCACGAAGAAATGGCCCGGATTTCGCCCCTTCACATCGGCAAAGGGGGCTTCCATCTCCACAATCAGGTGGCAGCTTCGGTAGCCGTTGGGCTTGGCACTTTTGATGTAGTCCTTTTCCTTTACAATGGTGCAGCCGGGAATGGAACGGATGAAATCGATATTTTCATAAATATCATTGAGAAAACAGCATACGATGCGGATGCCGATGGCATCGTGAATGTCATAGAGGGCGGAAGAGGGAGTTTCCGGAAGGTTTTTCCTCCGGCACTTGTCCCGCATGCTTTCTTCCGATTTGATGCGGTAAATCAGGTGTTCATAGGCTGCTTCTCCGGTTTCTTCCTTTCGCTTTTCACTGAAATCTTCGATTTGGGAAACCAGGGAGTGAAGGACTTGGGGCAGCGCGTCCTTCCAGGCGCCGTATATGGATTCGTTCATGGGAATGTCTCTTTCTTTGTATCAAACAATTTTTCTTATTATACCATGGAAAAGAGGAAGTTATACCGATTTTGCCCCATGGTCAATTTTTATAATAATTCCGGGGCCCGGGGCGAAAGAAATGAAATGGCTCATAGAGGGGGAGGCAGTCAGGTAAGTGTCAAGTTTTCCTCGGTAATTCATTTGACTGTCGATAATTACTATCTCCGTTTCGGCCGAAGGGGAAGATGAGATCGAGTGGTGAGAACGAGATCGAGTTGGACAGCGGCTTCGCTGCGAATACCCTCGACCTCAATCTCGATCTTCACACAACGTTTGCACTGTGCAAATAACAAGCAGCAAAACGCACCATAAGGCTTAAGACTTTAGATTAGCTCATGCTTTTGCTCCTCTGACGACAAGTTCAGTTTGGGGATGGCTTAGTCCAGTCCCTTCACGCTGGCGTCTGACTCATTGGACGGACAATTCTTGCAATCTACGGACACTGGGCCTTGCTGGTGTGATTTTTGTTTGTTACTGTTTCTATGCTTGCGAATAGAGGACAGCTTGATGCGGAGGCCGAGAATGTCGAAGGAGCCTGCGGCAGTTAACGGGATCATCCGTAGAAAGTACCGCAGGCTGTCAGAGAAAAGCTCAGTGCTTATATACTGGCGCTTCCCTGGCCGATAGCATGCAAAAGGACTCCGTACTTCCCTGTTTGGGGAAGCACGGAGTCCTTTACTTTGACCCTGCCGGTACTACTTTCACGCTGAGGGAGTTGATATACTCTTCGGGGTTATTGGTGACCCAATAGCTGATGATGGGGAAAAGGAATACATCTCCGTCAGGGACGAGATTGTTTTTATCCATAAAATCCTGCATTCGTTCCAGCGAATCCTGGCCATGATGGAAATAGGCGCCCTTAATATGGATAGAAGTATAAAGTCCGGCAGGACGGATGTAATTGCAGGGGAGACTGGAACTGGGCGGTCCTGATTTCGTGACCACCGCAGAGGAATGGCTGAAGCGGCTGTGAAAGAAATCATCCCGGCTGATGACCCAGCCGGTGGGCTTCTCCTTACAGTAACAATGGGAGAAGGCCTCCCGCACGTGGCGGGCCCTGATGGTGATGGCGGACAGACCACCCCGCTGGGATTTGGGAATAGGCGTAAGATACATGCGGCAGTCACTGCAGCTTTCCAGCAGGACCTGGTTCAGCGGGAGAGACCGGCTCTTCTCCAGGGCCTCTCGATAATTGCCAAGAGAATGCATGAGCATCTCTGCCTCCTGTATCTGCTGCCTGCACTCGTTCTCTCTTTTGGCGATGACTTTCAGGATTTCCTCCCTTGACTTGTGCTGGAGGAAATTTCGGATGTCCGGAACCGAAATATCTTCCGCAGGAACAATATGATTTCCAGCGTCAGGTACTGGGGCGTCGCATAGTAGCGGTAGCCGTTCTCCGCAATGAATTCCGGCTGCAGTACACCCGTTTTGTCATAATACAGCATGGTCTGCTTCGGTATATTGAAGAGCCGTGCCAGTTCACCGGCCGTATAATACTCTTTTTGCTTCATAATTCCCCACAACTCATAGAATGATACGAAAACCTTATGACTTTCATACAGTCTATCATAGCACAAAATGAGAAATTTTAAAATTGAAATTAGCATAAATGACTCATAATTATCTAATAAATAATTATTAGTGATAATTATTATACCAATTTAATTCAAATATTTTTAAAGTATAACGTGAAGGCTGGACTGCGCAGAGAAAAATGAAAAAATGAAGTACATCCATAAGGGAAGAATGTCCATGATGTTCCGTCAGGAGAAAAATATCATGATTATCAGGCAAGCATTCCTTTATATCATAAAAGAATGCCACGCTTGACTGTATGACATTCATACGGTTTATAATCGACCTGTCGAAAAGAATAGGAAACGGAAGTCTAAAAGACCAGTGGGGAATGCGGTAGGAATCCGCAGCTGTCCTGCAGCCGTATGGGGAATCCTTTGACTATCAGCCTTTCACAGAGGAGCCAAAGGATGAGGAACCAAGCCGGAGTGCCACCCGTTTCCGGGGTCCCTATAAATCTGCACGGTACAGGTGGGATAAAGCGGAGAAACCATGATGCATTCATATACGTTCCTTTCTCATTCCAATGCAAGGTTTCTTCCTGGAAACAGGAGAGCCTTTATCAGCCTGTGTTTTTTTATGGGAAAGGATGCGGCTTCTGCTGATTCTCCTTGTTTCCGATTCTTATAAAAGCATCGACCTGATTTTAAGCAGTGCTTCCTTAGTACAAAGGAAAATCCTGCGGCATAATCCGTAAAATATGGAAATCCGCAGACATCTTGTGAGGAGGATCGATTCATGACACAAATGAAGAAATGGCTCATTTCCAGCGTTTTTGCAGCAGGCATGCTGATGGCGCCCTGCGCTGCCAGCGCGGCGGGGAATGGATACGTCAATTATCCTGCCGTACTGCAGGCTATGCCGGCCTTCAGCCAGGCACAGCAGGAAATGGTTTCCGCCCAGCAGACTTTGCAGAAACAGTTCAATGACCAGTCCAAAAACATGAACGACAAGCAGAAAAAAGAACTGGCAGTCAAACTGGACAAAGAACTGCAGGCCAGACAGCAGGCTATCCAGAAGAATGAAATCGTGCCGGCAGTAGAAAAAATCCGAGCGGCCATTGAAGCGGCAGCGAAAAAGAACGGCGTCGACTTCGTAGTTCAGGAAAGCGCATGGCTTTACGGCGGGAAAGACCTGACCTCGGACGTCATAGCCCAGCTGAAATAAAGAGACCTGTATTCCATCCTGAAAATCATTAGTCAAAGGAGCAGTTATCATGGCAAAAACAGAAGAAAAAGCAGTAGAAATTTCCGTAGTACAGAAAAAGGACAAAGCGTTCCAGGAATACCTGGACTCCCATAAGATTTCCGGATTCGGCAAACAGTACGCCGGTGAAAACGGAGAAGTCGTCATTTACAGAAGCAACCTCCAGATTAAGGGGAACACCATTCCTTTCATGATCCTCCTGGACAACAGCGTATACACCCTCCTCCAGTTCCAGGCAGCTGCTGGCGCCGTGAAACCGGAAAAGAAAGAAAAACTGTCCGCCTACTTCAACGACCTCAACAACCAGTACCGCATGCTGAAATTCACCTGCGACGCAGCAGGAAACGTACTCCTGTCTGTATCCATCCCCGCCGGAGCACCTCATTTCGAACCGGCCCTGGTGATTGCCCTCCTCAATGAGGTGGAAAAACTGCTGGACCAGGAATATGACCATCTTATGGATGAAATCAAGAAGTAAAAAGGAAACAGAATAACAATAAAAACAAATTATGAAAACCTGTAAAACGGATTGAATATCCAATGACTGTTTGTCGGTTTTGGGACCGGCCTGTCGATTTTTGTACCGTTTTACAGGTTTTTGCACATTTTTAAAGAGGAACCGAACAATGGGGAATTTTCTTAAACTATTCCGAAAAAAAGAAAAAATGCAGAGGAAAGTACATGGAACATCCCAAAAAATCACGCTTTCCCTGATGATACTGGGAACGTTGATGGCAGGTCAGGCCTGCATCGCAGATGCTGCCTATACCAGTGGCATCATAGGGGACCAGGAACAGGACCGGGCAAACTTTCCGGATGCACAGATTACAGGAGACGATGACCATCTGACCTATGATTTCCATGGGAAGGACGTGACCTTCCATATCCGAAATACCAACCCGACTGATACCGACACACCGCTGAATCCGGATAGAAATCAGGAAATTGTCATCAACAACCGCGGCGGCACACTGCATATGAACATCGTAAATACGGCCAGCAATACATTTCAGGGGATTGCTGCCATTAATGCCATATTTGGCGATCGAATCACCATCAACAGCGATGTCAGCACCTCCGTTTATGCTGACTACATGGCTGACGGCATCGCGCTGCAGGGGGATAACGTGCATGTAACCATTAACGGAAATGTGAAGATGAGGAAAGATAACCCTGACAGCCCCTGGGGCATCATAACGAATAATACTCATGGGAACTATGGTCCCGGCGGAGCCGTATCCTCTTCCGCTCCTAACTATACAGGGGCCCGCTGGCAGCCCACTGCTATCTGGAATAATGGCACCGGTGGCAGCACCGTCGATATCAACGGCGATTTTGATGTGGCTGTCCGGGGAACGGCGGTGGCTTCCGACCCTTACAGCATGTCCGGCGGCAATCCCTATACAACGGACATCATTAATCTGAACAAAGGAAATATTACCATTGAGACACTGAAATCAGCCAGTGAATCCTACTATGCACTGGCAGGCTATGGCGGCACCATCAATGTGAATATTACGAACGGCACCGCCAATCCCGCCCATGATGTGAAAATCCTGGGAAATATCATCACTACGGGAGCGGATGATGCGCCCTTTTATGTGAGGGGACAGGTGAACATGGGCCTGGCCAATGATAAGTCCTCCTGGACCGGCATCATTGATAATGCAGGAAAAAATCTGGCAGGGACGGTGAACCTGTGGCTGAGAAACGGGGCTGTGTGGAACCATGAATCCATGTCAAGGAAGAATGGGTTGCAGCCGGAAAACATGCCTTCCCCGTCCAACCAGAATCATTATGAAAGATATGACGGTACCTCCTATGTGACGAACCTTTTCGGTGGGCGTACGGAAGGATCGGCGGGAGTCATCTTCCAGCGGGATTCCGCACCTATTGATATCAGGCATTTCAAAGGGCATGTGCTGCTTGACTATGAACACAGCGGCAGCGGAAGCAGGGATTCCGATTACAGCGCAGGAAATACCACTATCCATTCAGCGGATGAGGGCTCCCAGGTCACGCTTTCCACATCCAGCCGTGGTATTGCCATGGGAGATAAGAAAAGTGTGGAAGAAACACTCACCGCGTTGGCCCACAAACTGTACTATACCGCCGGAGACTCCCGTCTTACCGGGAAAGTCCAAATTGCGGAAGGGCTGGTTACATCATCGGCATCCAAAATGGTGGGACAGATGAATTTTTCTGACGGCGGAAGAGGGAATTATATCACCGGTACCGTAACAAACGGAGAGGCACCTGTCAAACCGGATAACCCGGATGGGCCGGATGCACCTGACATACCGGTAGACCCGGGACAGTCGGGGGCAGAGGAGGAAAGGACCCATTACGGGGACTATGAGACAGGACTGATGAAAGGCACAAGGGAAGCCATCATGACATCCATCCTGGACTGGAGAAATCATGCACTGGATTCGATTCACCGGATAGACCTGCTGAGAGACCGTCTCCCCGGGGACCGGGATGGAGTCTGGGCTAAAGTTTACAGGAATAAGTTCCTCTATAAAAATGGAAACCATATTTCTGACAACTACACCGCTTTTCAGGCAGGGTATGACAGGAATTACGACAATGGCTGGATTGCAGGCGCAGGCATTGACTATCTGGACGGCAGTGCCGGCTATGAATACGGCGGACATGGGGATAATAAACTTTACAGCTTCAACGTATACGGCTCCAAAGATTTAGGAAATAATGCCTATTTTGACATAACCGCCAAAGCGGGACATGTGGAAAATGAATATCATGTGTTCAACCGCGGAGGAAGACGTCTGGATGGGGAATACCGGAACAGAGCCTACAGCTTTTCCACCAGGCTGGGGAAACGGTTTGTATCCCGGGGTTTTTACTGGGAACCGGAGGTACAGCTGGCCTATGCCTATATGGGCGGGAAGGATTTCAAAGGGAGAAGCGAAGGAGAAACCCTCTTCGTCCATGAACATCCATACCAGGGACTTATTGGACATGCCGGACTGGAAATCGGAAAACAAAACGAACGGAGCTCCTTTTACGGCAGGTTTGGAATCAACCATGATTTTACCGGTCAAGTGAAAGGAGACTATTCCGATGGCAATGGGAACCTGAAAAGAACGGAATATTCAGTCAAAGACACCTGGTACGATGTGACCTTGGGCGGTGACTATCGTTTTTCGCCGGAAGGGAAGTTCTATATGGAAATCAGCAAAGGCTTTGGCAGCCACTATGCCAACGACTGGCAGATCGGAGCAGGCCTTCGCATGCTGGTAGGAAGCGGAAAGCATCCGGCGGCTTCCACGGCCGGCGAGAAAACATCCTTCCCCGGGGCGGCGAAGAGGATGCCACTGAACAGCCCCAAGAAGCCGGCTTTGACAGGTACGGTTGGGACAGGGACACCGGCTGCCGCTTCCACGACTGCCGTAAAGCAGCCTGAAAGGGGTGCAGCCCTTCCGGAAACATCGAACCGGCCGGCTCGGATAGAAAGCGGAGAAAGCGGAGAGCAGGACGTGACCTATGACAACTCCGGCGCATACCGGGTATATCAGGTTGAGGCATCGGACGGGATGGCTTCCTTCGAACTGGGACCGGTAGTAGTCACTGCCAGACGTACACCCCAGCCCATACTGGAAGCGAAAGCGGATATGAGCGTGGTATCAAGGAAAGAAATAGAGGACCTTCACATAGGAAATATCGAAGAAGCGCTTCGGACCGTTCCCGGCGTACAGTTCCTCAACTATGGCGGAAATGCACTGAACGGCAATATCAGCGGCATCCGCATTAACGGCTCCAAGGATATCGTAGTCCTTGTGGACGGCGTGAAAGTCACGGACCTGAAAGGACCGGGACAGAACGGTTATATCTATTCCGCCCTCCTGAGCAACCCCGACAACATTGAGCGTATCGAAGTACTCCGCGGCAGCGCATCCACCATGTATGGCAGCGGCGCCAAAGGCGGGGTTATCAATATCATTACTAGGAAAATCAGCAGGACCCAGACATCCATGGATATTTCCAAAGGAAACTTCGGCAAAGAGAATTACCGCTTCGATACCCAGGGCAGGAAAGGACGCTTTGGCTATAACATCTATCAGGACAAGACACTGTCCGGTGACTTCAAGGATGGCGGAGGCGTCAAATGGCATGGACACACCAATACCAAAGCGGAAGGTGCCAAACTTTTCTGGGATTTCAATGATGACCATACGCTGACATACAGCTATGATTCCAATCACAGCAGATACAACGGATGGGACCGTATCTACATAGGGCCCTATCATGGCTTCTACAAACTGGATACCCATACGGTGAATGATGAATGGAAACTGTCAAGCCACTGGTCGAACAGCCTCACCTACCGCCGCAGCCGGGAAAAGGCGGAATATGCCAAACCCATGGGTGAAGGCAACGTGTATGGTCTGGTCAGGGCCAGTCCCTATTCGGACTCCAAGAACTACACCTATGACTTCATCAGTGACCACATCAACTACACTGCCGGCGGACACAGCATCATCATGGGAGTGGACTACAGCAAAGCCGATGGATATTCCTATAACACCGGCTCCTCTAAGTCCTTTACCTCCCACAGCATGAAAAATACATCCTGGTACATCCAGGATGACTGGAAGATTTTCCCGCGGATTACCCTTTCCGGCGGCATACGTCATGATAAGCCCAGCCTTGATACTGCAGAATCCCATAATTCAAAGAGTTACAAACTGAGCTGGGATATGACTGACAAAGACACGGTTTATGCAGGAAGAAGCGACTACTTCATCCTGCCGTCCATGGACCAGCTCTACAACTCTGACGGAAGCGACAGCCGGTTGAAACCATCCTGTGGCAGGACCACTACGATTGGTTACAACCGGAAATTCAGCGACAGCAGTTTCTTCACCTTTAACTGGTACGACACCAAGGCTGCCAGTGACATCGGTACAGCCTGGTCCAGCAGCGGCCAGTCCGTTACCATCGACCCCACCACCGGCAAACCGATATGGCACTATGTGAACACAAGAAACAGGACTCTGGGCTGGAATGCCCAGTACGAGGGAAAGCTGAATGACCGTCTGTCCTGCCGCCTCGGCTGGGCACACATGAAGGTAACCAGTACGGAAACCTTCGTAGACCACGGATATGCGCCGAAAGACCTGATTACCTTCGGACTGACCTACGACTGGAATAAATGGAAGATGGCACTGGACGGATATTATTTCATCCGTCTCGATAGCAGGAACAACCACTTCACCAACAGCCGATATGGGGAAATGAAGAGCTTCCCATCTGACAAATATGCAGTGTTCAATCTGTCCGCCGATTACAGTCCGCGGAAGGACCTTACCTTCTACATGAAAGTGGAGAACCTCTTCGACAAACTGTATGCGGAACATACCGATGTATCCTGGAATCCCTCTGCAGGACCAGGAAGATGGTATTCCCTGCCCGGCAGGACAGTGCTTTTCGGCATGAATGTACGGTTCTGAAAAGGCCCATGGTGATGGCAGGCAGGGACAGCGAAACCCGATGACCAATCAGCCGGTGCTCCCTGCAGAAATTTCTTTGTTTTTGAAATAAAGGAGGATATGTTTTATGCCAGGTGTTATGTATTCTTATTGGAAAAGGCATTCCGGCGCCCTGGGGAGGGCGGTGCTGCTCTCCCTTGCGGCAGGAACGCTCTTCATGGGCAGCGCCTATGCGAAGGATTATACGTCCCCGATTACGATGGATTATGAAACCGATTATGGTGATAACGATGTCAAGGGAGACTACCATGATGTGCTGACAAGGGATAACAGCAATCCCAAAAATCCAAAGCTCACCTATGATTTTGGGAAGGATACCGTCGTCAATATTCGTACCGGCGGCGATAAGGGAAAGGATGATATTGCCCCCATAGGACATGGCCAGTATGATTCTGAAATCCCCATGACCACCACCGTCATCCGGGCTAAAACATTGAACCTGGATGCCACCACCTCCTATAACAACGGATCCCTTCCCTACAGTGCCGCAGGTATCTATGCATCCGGCGGGACGGACCTCACCATCAATGGGGATGTCAATATCCATGTGGACAATCGCACCGAAGATGGTGTCGACTATTTCGTATATGGCATTGATGTGCCCATGGCAGCCGATAATCCCTCCAAAATCACAATTAACGGCAATCTATCCATGAAAGGCAGCGGTACCGATGCATCCTCCGACGACTACTGGGGAATCATTACCAAAGCCGTCCATGCCAATGGTGGAGGGGCAAAGGCTGATTATCAGGGCATCCGCTGGGCACCGGCAGGCCTGTACCTCCAGGGTGCTCATGGAAGCTCTATCGACGTCAACGGCGATGTGGACCTGCGGGTCAAAGGCATCGGCATCCTCCAGGACAGCTGGGGTGAACCCACGGATAGTGCGTATGTCAATAAAATCAACCTGAACAAAGGGGATATATATGTAGAGACGCCGCAGAATGATACAGAAGGCTGGTACTCCGCAGCCTCCTACGGCGGTACCGTCAATATCAACATGAACGAAGCTGAAACTGCACCGCTTTCCCATAAGGTCGTGCTCATCGGCAATGTATATGCCAGCCATGAAGACGGCAACGGTTATCTGACTGCTGATGGGACTGATGGAAAGACCATCAAGATTCCCACCTTCTTTACCAACGGGAAACTGAACATCGGCCTGAATACAAAGGACTCCTATTGGACAGGAATTATTGATAATACAGGAGCCAAAGCATCCGATGTAGTTGATTATCAGGATAAAACTAAAAAGAACACCGCCAATACGGAAGGCTCCCAGATAGGGGAAGTCAATCTGTATCTGGCAAACGGCGCCGTGTGGAACTATAGGGCCCTGGGGAAGAAAAACGGCAATGATGTGGCCACCATGCCCAGTCCCTCCCTCACAAAATACGGCGTATACGACGGTATCTCCCATCTCACCAGCCTGACCGGCGGCAGTGATGAGAAAACTGCCGGCATTATCAAAATGACGGAAACCGACCCCATCGAAATCAGCAGGGCATCGGGCACCACGAAAATCTGGTATGACCATGAAGACAGCACACCGGGAACCATGAAAGGCGGAGATGTGAAAGTCCTCAATGCAGATGCCGGTGCCCATATGATTCTCATTACCGGAAAGAACGGGATAGAAAAAGGCTTTGCTGAGACTGACGCCGCAGGAGATAGAAACAAGGTCAGCGAAGTTTTGAACTCCCTGGCCCATAAACTGTGGTACACCGCAGGAAACAGCAGCCTCACCGGCACCGTGGAAATCGCAGAGGGACTGACCTCCTCCGCTTTGAAGACCGGGACCATCAGCTTTTCTACCACTGAGACCGGCACGAAACAGAAAGGGCAGGGCTACTACGACTATACACCGGCGGAAGACACGGCAGAATATAAGACCGGTCCCATTATGACATCGGAAAACATAGGTGAAACAAGAAAAGCCGATGTGGACGGCAATGTGGATGTTCAGGTTGTCGAAACACAGGATGGTCCCGGAGAAGTCACAGCCGTATATAATTCCACCGATGCCCCTATGGTTGTAGATTTACAGGGAAAGAAACTACATGCTGCTGCTCATGGAAATAAGTCCAATTACCTTGAAACCGTATATGTGCAGTCAAATAAGGCGATTACAGTCACTGATTCAAAAGGGACAGGAAAGCTGACGATTTCTGCCGGAATAGGTGAAAACGGTGAGGTGGATACAAAAATCAAGCCAAGAGCGGTTAATGGTATCGGCATCGACAGCAAAGGAACCTTTACATCCGACGTGAATGTTGAAATTTCTGGCGTGAAATCACCAGGTACTCTCGGAACCTATGGTATCAGCATGAGCAGCAGCGATGGAAACAGCACAGCCATCTTTAATAAAGACCTGACAATACATAATGTGGAGAATTCTAATAAGGCTGGAGCCAGTGTGTCGGGAATCAATCTGGACGGTTCCACCGGTTCCGGTTCCTCATCCATGACGGTAAAAGGAAAACTTGATATTGCTGATGTTGCAGGCAGCGCGGTCAAGGTTATGAATGGCTCCGTTCTTACCACCTCTTCCGCTTCCGTCAAAGCGGCTGCTCCAACTGCAGATAATACGAGTAACCAATACTATGCAGTGAATGCGGTGAAAGGCACGATCAATTTAAATACGGGAGATGGGATTACGCCGGGGAAACTGGACGTGACCGGTGACATCAAACTGACCGATGACGCGCAGTCGGTGGTGAACATGAACCTCAACGCCGCTTCTTTGTGGAAAGGCGCATCCATCATCAATACGACCAGTACGTACAATGATCCCAGCGCACAGATGAACCTGGCCATGGAGGAAGGCTCCTCCTGGACCCATACCACCGGCCTTTCCGGTGATACGGCGGCATCCGGGTTTGCAGGAAGCCGGATTTCCAAACTGTCCGGTCAGGGGGGCGTCGTTTACCAGGATAGCGATAAGCCGGTGACCGTATACGATTATTCCGGAAATAAAACTGTAGTTTACCGTCATGATTCTGCAGACCCCACCATGATTCAAGGCGGAGATTTCATCGTGAAAAAAGCGGCTTCCGGTTCAGCCATCACCCTTGTAACCGGAAGTGAAGGGATAAAGGCGGGATTCAAGGATACCGACAGCGCGGCTGACAGGAATAAGGTCAGTGCTGTTTTGAACAAGCTGGCCAATAAATTGTATTATTCCGGTTATGCCAAAGAAAAGAATCTTACCGGCGTGGTGCGTATTGCGGAGGGGCTCACTGCTTCCAGCGCATCGGCGGCGGTTGGAAAGGAAGGGGAAATTACTTTCTCCGATGGTACTGGGGAAGGCCTGTCTGCCGGACAGGGGTATTATGCCTACGTTCCTGATTCCGAAGTAGTCTACAAGACCGGACCGATTACGGATTCTGAAAAAATCAGTGAGACCCGCAAAGATGAAGAGGGTACGGTTTATGTGAAGGCAGTGAACCCGAATGCGGACTCCGAGAAATATGTCAGCGCTCTGTATGCGGCTGGCACTGCCGATAAAGCCAATCCCATGAAGGTCCGGATGGACGGGAAGAACCTGGACCTGAATGCGGCAAGTGCTGATAAGATAGCTGCAGCCGTATATGTGACCGACAATGCCCATGTGGAAATCCTGAACAATGCAAAAGATAAAACACTGTCCATCCATGCATCCAATACGGATACCCGCGCGGCCAATGGCATTTTAAGCAAAGGCAGCTACTCCTCGCTCCATATGGAAGGACCTGTGGAAATCAGCAATATTATGACGGCCGGCGATGGGGCGGCAGGGATATCCGTAGACGGACAGAACAGCGAGGTCATCCTTGATGGGACACTTACCGTAAAGAATGTGAGCGGTAAGAGAGAAAGAGGCAGAGGCCAGAATGCAGCCGGTATCCGTGTGGTAGGAGATAATTCCTCCGTTTCCGTGACCGGACCGGTGGACCTGTCCGGCATCAAAGGCTCTTCCCTTCGCACGACCGGCGCTGATACGGAAATTTCCGTAGGCGGCGGTACCATTACGGCAGCGGCAGATGAGGATAAGAGCCACAACTACTATGCAGCTCGTGTAGACAAAGGTACCATTAATATCAATATGAAGGACGGCAAAGCCGGCACCAATACCACGAAAATCACCGGCGATATGTATGTGACCGGTCAGTATGGAAAGAGAGTGGTGGAATATACCGGCGGTCAGCTGGTGGATTGGAAAGATGCCGGAAAACTGAATGTGGCCCTTACGGACAAAGACTCTTTCTGGACCGGCGTGGCAGCCTATGACCAGTATAACGACAGCTACGGGACTGGCGGCAATACCATGCATGATATTGGCGAATTCAACCTGTATCTTGCAAATGGCGCTTCCTGGACTAACGAGCAGCAGGCCCATGTGACCACCGGAACACTGGACAAGGAAAAACAAGTATGGAAAGGAAGCCAGCTCGCTTCCCTCCATGGCGGCAGCGATGAAGCCCATGCAGGCATTATTTACCAGAAACACGAGGATCCTATTTTCGTAGAGAATTACAGCGGCCATGAACGGGTATTCTATGAACATGAGAAAGACGACCCGGCTTCCATCAAAGGCGGCGCATTTAAAATCGCCAATGCCGAGGGAGGCTCTGCCATTACTCTGGTTACAGACAGTACGGGCCTTTCTTCCGGATGGAAGGAAACCGATGATGCCGCTTCCAGGAAGCAGGTTTCCGATGTACTGAACAAGCTGGCAGGGAAGCTGTACTATGGAAATTATAAGGATGGACACCTGAAGGGCACCGTGGAAATCGCAGAAGGCCTCACCGGCTCCTCGGCGGCTCTCAAAACGGATGATATCCTTTTCTATACGGATTCCGATGTCACAAGCGGCGCAGCTAAAGAAGCAGGCTGGGGACATGTGCAGGATAAGTCTGTCCCGGATTCTTCCACCTATAAGAATGTTCCCATCACGGGAAATCTGGATGCCGATGCAGTGCCGTCGCAGAAACCCTATGTGGACGCAGGCATTGTCCAGAAGGATGGAACCTATAAATTCACTTCCGACACCGTGCTGGAAACGACCAAAGACTACAGCACCATGATTGATGCCCAGAAGGATGTGGTCATCGATGCGGCAGGAAAGACGCTCACACTGAGAGGGACAATAGATACACCTTCCATTTCGACGGATGAACACGAAAGACTGGCCCTGATTCAGAGCGGCCAGGGGAAAAATCTGACCATCAATGCAGGAAAGCTGGTGCTGGATGCGGAACAGTCCACCAACGGCGGCAAGACATATGGCATGGCCATTGATGGCTCTACGAATTCCACCCATGTTACGATAAACGGTGATGTGGATGTGACCAGTACTTCCAAAGTGAAGAGCAGTATGGGCGGTGCCTATGGCATCTGGGCCCGCGGCAGAGCGGTCATTGATATTCACGGCACTGTCACCATGAAGAAAGAAAATGGATGGGCCGTGGATTCCGACCAGAATGGATTCAGCTTCTATGGCTCCGGCGGCATTCTGTCTACCAGCGCCTGGGGAGCAGACCTGAATCAGGGTGCCACTATCAATGTGGATAATGTTGACCTTAAAGTTAACGGCAATGGTCTCTGGACCAATATCGGCGGCGGGATTATCAATGTTAACGGCGGTTCCGTGGAAGTCAACCTGAATAACGGCGTAGGCTATTCTGCACTGCTGGCAGAATGCGGCACTGTCAATATGAACGTCCTGAAAGATGCCGAGGGAAATGTAACAGGAGCAGGAAACAATGATGTCACCATCAAAGGGAATGTCTTTGCCGCTACCGGTGCGATAAACGATGTGGACAAAGGAACCTATACCTCCATCAACCTGGGCCTCACCAATGAACGGTCTTCCCTGACCGGTGTCATCTGGAACGGATTCCGGGATGAAGGCAATAAGAACACTACGAAGCTCTTTTACGGCAGGACGAACCTGTGGCTCTCTGACGGGGCGCAGTGGCACCACGAACCCTATGGCAGCGTGGAAGTCAGGGACATGAATTATTATGGAGATAAATTCAAAGGAAGCGTTGTCAGCAATTTCCATGGGGGCAGCAGCGAAGCCCACAGCGGCTATATCTTCCAGGGAACTCCATCGAAAAAAGCCAGGAAACTGGGCATTACCTTCAAGAACTACAACGGCTATACCACCGTTTTCTATAACCATGATGAAAAGGATCCGACCCAAATGATTGGCGGCGATATCACCATTGAGAAAGCGGCAGAAGGTTCCGGCATTACACTGGTTACCGACAGCAAAGGTCTCACGGCAGGCTTCAGCACCTCCGATAAGGCGGCCGACCAGAACAAAGTGAGCGAGGTACTGAATAAACTGGCTCAGAAGCTTTTCTATACGGCCAATGACGGACATCTGGCAGGAACCGTAAAAATTGCCGACGGCTTGACGGCTTCCTCTAAATCCCTGAAGAGCGGCGCCATTTCTTTCTCCAGTGATAGTACAGGAACCAAGGTCAAAGGCCAGGGATTCTATGAGTATGAACCGGCATCGGATGATGTCCTTACCGATCCCATTACCGGCGGGATGGACAAGAAGTATGTCAATCTCGGTGTGGAGAAGACCAAGGGTCATTATGATTTCGCCGAAGATTCTACTATTACAGTAACCGCTGGTCAGTATGCTTCCCTTATCGGCACTGTGGATGCAGTGAATGGTCCGGTAACTATCAATGGGAAGGGCACCACCCTGTCCCTCATCAATGACCAGAAGGGCAGCAACGTGGCCAGAGCCGTATCCACCGGCTTGTATAAAGGAAATGATGTGTCCATTACGGCAGACCGCCTGAACCTGGATGCCAGGACCTCCGGCTTCCAGGCCCAGGGGATTTATGCGGATAAAGGTACAGTTTATGTAAATGCCGATACCCATATTTCCACAAAAGCCTCCAGCGACAGCCGCGGAATCTATGCCGGCGGCAGCAGTGTCATCCATATGAACGGCGGCCTTTCCAATGATGTGGATACCACCGCGGCGTCCTACAGCGCCCTTTATGCGGACGGCAATGGCAGAATTACGGTCAATATGAAGGACGGTAAAGCAGGCGGCGGAAAAGTCAACCTGAAGGGGGATATTTACACGGAATCCATTACTTCGGAGGATGATGACGATGATGAATCCTCAGAAAACTCTACGGTAGATATGGCCCTGTCCGGCAAAGAATCCTCCTGGCACGGCAGGAGTGTGTACTCTACTTCAGATGATGATAGCAGCAAGGGATATGGCGATTTCAACCTGGTTTTGGATGACGGCGCTGTGTGGACCAACGAAAAAGTGGGCAGCCGCATGAATGCAGGCAGCCATGTGACAAAACTCACCGGCGGCGCTGAAGGGAAGTCCGGCATTATCGTCCAAAAGGATGAGAAGGATTTGACCGTTGATGCCCTGTCAGGACATACGGAAGTCCGGTATGAAAAACTGGATGGAACCGGCAGCCTGAGGATCCACAAAGCGGAAGACGGTACTTCCGTGGTGCTTGCTGCTGTAAGCGATACGAAAATCAATACCGCTTCCCATTTGGCAGCGGATTACAATAAGACCGGTGTGGGAAGCGCACTGAATGCACTGGCCCGGAAGCTGTACTATACCGGAAGGGATAATAAGCTGGCAGGCACAGTGGAGCTGGTCAGCGCCTTCGGTGGAACAGCGGCTGTTTCCGGCACCATTTCCTATAAGCCCGACGGTCAGGGGTTCTATGACTACGCCGATGCGATAGATACCATCACCGGAATCAGAAAGAACAATATGAACTATGTGGTTTCCGGCATTCTCAGGGATGATGGGGAAACCTACGTATTCTCCGGTGATGATTCCGTTTCCGTGAAGGATGGAAATGCGGTATCCATTGATGGAAATACAGGTCACAAAGTGAATATCAGGGATGAAGGCCATACCCTGGCCCTCTCCTCAAGTGCTTCCCAGGGCAGCAGCATCGCTGTCAGCGTCAATGGCGGAGAAGCGGAAATTACCGCAAAAACTCTGCAGGTAACCGCTGCCGGCGGCAATCGGAGGGAAGGCATTCATGCAGCCAGCGGTGATGCGTCCACCCCTGCCCGGCTGACGGTCAACGGAAACCTGGATATCACCGCTTCCGATGTGAACAATCAGAAGAAAGGGACCAGCATCGGCATCTATGCTGCAGGTAATGCAGACGTTGTCGTCAATGGCAATGTAAATATGAAGAAAGATAATCTTTGGGCTGTCAGCGGCAAGGGATTCAGCTTCTACGGTGCCTCCGGCCTCAATGCCACCAGTAATATGGGTACGAATTCCATGGGTTCTTCCATCACAGTGAATGGAGATACGGTGATGAAAGTAGATGGAAATGGTGTATTTGCCAATGCCGGCGGCAGTATTGTCACACTGAACGGCAGGACGGATATCGAAGTCAATAAGGACACGAGTCTTGGTTATGCGGCGCTCCGGGCAGAAGACGGCACAATCAATGTGAATGTGAATCGTGATGCCAAGGGCGCTGTCACCGGCGCCGGCACCCATGATGTGGTCATCAAAGGGAATGTGGCGGCAGAAACGGGAGCCGTGAACAGTATGGACAAGAGAGGGACCTTGACACAGGTAAATCTGGGCCTGTCTACGGCCGGATCTTCCTTGACCGGTACCATTTACAACGGTTTCCCGGCAGAAGGAAAAACGGAAGGCAGCCTTACCTTCAAGGGAGAAACCAATCTCTGGCTTGCCAATGGAGCCGTTTGGAACAACGAAGAATATGGGAAGGTCATTAATGCATGGGGTGGTGAAGAATATACGGGCAGCCGGGTCACCAATTTCTATGGCGAAGGCGGCTTTATCCTTCAGAATGATAAGAACCCCATTGCCGTGGACCATTACAGCGGTGATACCACGGTCATCTACAAGCATGAAGTGACCGATGACAGCAGGAGGGAAAACGCCGAACTCTATGGAAACAAGGCCGTCACCGTTTCCGGTGGCAAATTCCGCATTACCAAAGCGGATCCTCACTCCTCCATTACCCTGGTAACCGATGCTTCCGGCCTCAACATGGGAAGCAGAGTATACACTGACAAGAACCTGGTGAATGATGCACTGGATAAGCTGGCCAATCAGCTGGTATATGCCGGATATGAAGATAAGAATCTGACCGGCACCGTGCGCATCGCTGAGGGTCTCACCTCACCTTCCATTTCTAAAGCGCTGGTAGAAGGAAAAATCTCCTATTATGACGGAAAAGTGGCAGGGACAGAAGCAGGTGAAGGGTATTACCACTATAGAGTAGTGAATCCGGATGCACAGACCGTGGATGCCTACAGCCAGGCTATTACCGGTGATTCCACTGTGGATACGATGTATGTAAAAACCGGCGTACTGAAAGAGGGTACCCATGACTACACATTCACCAAGCCGGACACCACAATTACAGCTGGAAAGACTTTGATTGCCATGGGCGGTGGTCCTTGGATGCCTAAAATCAGCGCAGCTGTATCCGGAGGGGATAATCATGATGCTTATCTCCATATGAACGGTAATAACTTGACTGTTAACACGACTTCAGATACCCATACCACCGGCATCACTGCCATTGGCAAGGGCATTGTGGATTTGGAGGATGCAGGAAAAGTCTCTGTCAGTGCGGAAAGCACAGGCAGCGGACAGACTGCAGCCATCTTTGTCAATGGAGGCGGTACGGTCATGGTTCACAACGGTACCGGCGATTTGGACAGCAAGGTGCTGACCCTTCGGGCTAAAGGAAAGAATAGGGCCAATGTGGCAGTTATCAAGGCCATGAACGGGGCAGCAGGCACCCAGTCCTCCATTGCCATTGACGGGCTGGTGGATGTGCTGGCAGACGGGAAGAATGGTTCCAATGAAGCTGTAAGCATTGTGGCATCGAAAGCGGATATTGGTGGCGGTTCCATTAAGGCAGTCAATGGCGCAGCCTATGCGATTCGTGCCTATGGGGAGTTCAATTCAGCCAACAGGGCCGTGGTTAATGTGAATACGGTGAAGGATGCAGAAGGCCGCATTACCGGTGCCGGAAATCACAGGACAGAAGTGGAAGGAAATATCTTCCTCGGCGGTGGCATGGATTCAGGAGCTAAGGAAACGCTGATTAAATAGGCTTTTCGCCTCCACAAATTTGTGAATAAAATTTTT
>ERZ857775.1707-NODE-1707-length-24191-cov-6.958112_pt1 | contig 24191 bp, 19 predicted proteins | sample MGYA00519698_ERZ857775 | MGnify/ENA primary metagenome ERZ857775 (study PRJEB31778, sample SAMEA3449363) | human gut metagenome | biome: human gut; feature: human-associated habitat; material: faeces | place: United Kingdom | collected 2010/2012 ...
AATTCCTTACCGGTAATGGTCTCCTTGCGGATCAGATAAGCAGCGATCTTGTCCAAAGCCTTTCTGTGGCTGCTGATCAGGCGCTTCGCCTCCTCATAAGAAACACGAAGCAACTCCATAACTTCATGGTCAACTTCGGTAGCTGTATTGTCACCGCAATTAAGCACTGCACGACCATTCAGATACTGATTCTCCTGAGTGGCAAGACCCATCAGACCAAACTTCTTGGACATACCATACTGGGTGATCATAGCACGGGCAACCTTGGTGGCCTGCTCAATATCATTGGAAGCACCAGTTGTCACGCTGTCAAAAACGATCTCCTCAGCAGCACGTCCGCCAAGATATCCGACCAGCATAGCTTCCAGTTCTTTCTGGGTATTCAGATATTTCTCTTCTTCCGGAACCTGCATAACGTAACCAAGTGCGCCCATAGTACGAGGTACAATGGTGATCTTCTGTACCGGCTCGGAATCCTTCTGAAGGGCACTTACCAGTGCATGTCCTACCTCATGATAGGATACGATACGGCGCTCCTGGGCACTTAAAATACGGTCTTTCTTCTCTTTTCCAACAAGAACCACCTCAACAGACTCCAGAAGATCCTTCTGGGAAACTGCGTGACGGCCATTCTTAACAGCCAGGATAGCGGCCTCATTAACCATATTGGCAAGGTCAGAACCAACGGCACCGGATGTGGCAAGGGCAATTGCCTCGAAATCAACGGTATCGTCAAGCCTTACGTTCTTCGCATGAACCTTCAGGATATCAATACGTCCTTTCAGGTCCGGACGGTCAACGATAACACGGCGGTCAAAACGTCCCGGACGGAGAAGTGCCGGATCCAGTACCTCCGGACGGTTGGTAGCTGCCAGGATCAGAAGTCCCTTGGAAGTATCAAAACCATCCATCTCAGCAAGCAGCTGGTTCAAAGTCTGCTCACGCTCGTCATTACCTCCGCCGTAATGGGAATCACGGCTCTTTCCAATGGCATCAATCTCATCAATAAATACGATACACGGCGCATTCTTCTTGGCTTCCTCAAAAAGATCACGGACACGGGAAGCACCTACGCCAACGAACATCTCCACAAATTCTGATCCGGAAAGGGAAAAGAACGGTACATGTGCCTCCCCTGCAACTGCCTTGGCAAGAAGGGTTTTACCTGTACCCGGAGGTCCTACAAGCAAGGCGCCCTTCGGCAGTTTGGCACCAATTTCCACGTATTTGCCTGGATTGTGAAGAAATTCCACAACCTCCTGCAAGGATTCCTTGGCCTCATCCTGCCCGGCAACATCCTTAAATGTAATTCCGGTCTCTTTCTGTACATACGCCTTGGCGCGGCTTTTCCCAACGCCCATCATACCACCGCCGCCTTTGTTCATGCGGCGCATGAAGAACATAAGAAGCACAAACAGAAGCACAGACGGTAAAAGTACGCTAAGCATCATTGCCATAAATTCTCCGAAAGCATCCGGCGGCTCAGATTTAAAAATAATACCGGTTCCTTCCAGACGTTTGGTAAGGGCAGTCTCATCTTCTGTCAGATTGGTGTAATAACTGATCTCCTGATAAGGATTCACTTGCTTCTTCGGCACGATGGTCAGATTATCAGACTGAAGTGTAACGGATTTCACTTCATCGTTATTCACCATATCAATAAACTTATCATACGTAATCTCACTGGAATTATCCTGCAGCATATTGGTAAACAGGCTGAAACACACCAGAGTAACCAAAAGACATATCAGAAAAGCCAGAATGGACTGATGATTTTTCTTATTGCGGTTGGGATCCTGATTTCTTCTTGGATCCCCCTTATCAGGGCGGCGTCCGCCTTGATTGTTATCCAGATTATTATCCATTTCATTCCTCCTTACTATCTTTTCTATTATAAAGATAAAACGCAGATAAATCAACCTGGATATTGTGAAAACCCTCTGAATTTTTTTGAAAAAAAGTCAAAAAAATTCACATCAGAAAAATAAATAGATACTTTTTTTACGGCGCGAACTGTAGTATACTAGAGCGTGATTGAAAAAGGCTTTCTGCAGGATGTGCGCACAATTTGCAGGAATGATTTTTCTAATACACTCCAGGAACATATTTTTTGAGGCAGGTGCAGAACGCATCTGCTGTATCCTTTTTACCTGTAACTTTACAGTAAGAAATAACATAATGGATGAGGAACTAAAAGATTACTATGTGCCGCCAATATTCCGCAAGGTGTTTTGTGAACATAGTAAAGAACAGCCCAGAGAAAGAGGGAGGAAAGACAGAATGAAAAAAATTGGGTTCGATAATGACAAATATCTGAAAATGCAGTCCGAGCACATTCGTGAGAGAATCAGCAAATTTGACAACAAACTTTATCTGGAATTTGGAGGCAAGTTATTTGATGACTACCACGCTTCCCGTGTTCTTCCAGGATTTGAGCCAGACAGCAAGCTGCGCATGCTGATGCAGCTTTCCGATCAGGCAGAGATCGTAATCGTAATCGGTGCGCCTGATATTGAGAAGAATAAGGTCCGCGGTGACCTTGGCATCACATATGATGAGGACGTACTCCGTCTGATGAACGAATTTACAAGCAGAGGACTTTATGTAGGAAGCGTCTGCATCACACGTTACTCCGGACAGGACAGTGCAGATGCGTTCAAGAAGCGTCTGGAGAAGCTTGGAATCAAGGTTTATGTCCTTTATAATATCCCAGGTTATCCAAGCAATACTTCCCTGATCGTAAGTGACGAGGGATACGGCAAGAATGACTATATCGAAACCACCCGCCCGCTGGTTGTTATCACAGCACCTGGACCTGGAAGCGGAAAAATGGCTACCTGTCTTTCCCAGCTTTATCATGAATACAAGAGAGGAATCAGCGCAGGCTATGCCAAGTTCGAGACTTTCCCGATCTGGAATATCCCGCTGAAGCACCCGGTAAACCTGGCTTATGAGGCTGCTACCGCTGATCTGAATGATGTCAACATGATTGATCCATTCCATCTGGAAGCTTATGGCCAGACTACTGTCAACTATAACCGTGACGTAGAGATTTTCCCTGTTGTGCAAGCTATGTTTGAGAAAATCATGGGCGAGTGCCCATACAAATCTCCTACAGATATGGGAGTTAATATGGCTGGAAACTGTATTGTAGATGATGAGGTTTGCCAGGAGGCTTCCCGTCAGGAAATCATCCGCAGATATTACAAGAGTATGGATGCGCTTATGTCCGGTACCGGCACAGAGGAGGAGGTTTACAAGATCGAGCTTCTTCTGAAACAGGCACATGCCACACTGGAGGACCGCAAGGTTGTTCCTGCTGCCCTGGAAAGAGAGAAAGAAACTGGTGCTCCGGCTGCTGCCATGGAGCTGGAGGACGGAAGGATTATCACAGGTAAGACCTCTGATCTGCTTGGTGCATCCTCTGCCCTTCTTCTGAATGTGTTGAAGGAGCTTGCCGGAATCGATCACCAGAAGCATGTGATCTCCCCTGATGCCATTCACCCCATTCAGGAGCTGAAAACAGATTATCTTGGAAGTAAGAATCCTCGTCTTCATATGGATGAGACCATGATCGCTCTTTCCATCAGCGCTGCTACGAATCCAGAAGCACGTCTTGCCCTGGAGCAGTTTCCAAAGCTGAAAGGCTGCCAGGCACATACTTCTGTTATGCTGTCTTCTGTGGATGTTCTCTCCTTCCGTAAACTGGGCGTGGAGCTGACCTGTGAGCCGAAATTTGAGCAGGGTAAGAAACTGCAGGGATAAGCAGGCATAGATTTTGTTTTGTTGCTACGTAATTAAAAGCTCTGGAAAATGATTGTTAGATAATTATCATTTGTCAGAGCTTTTTCTTTTGTATATGTGCCCAGATAACGGCTTAACCGCAAAATCTGCCATTAAGCCGCATGAGGTTTTGAATTTACGGAAAAAATTTCACACCGTCGCTACCTTGAAAAACAGCATTCTTTCATTCATGCATTTATAGCTCCGCTTCGGTGTCACATTCCCCACCCATCTTCTTCGCACTCTCTTCAGGAACTTCGATCAGTCCAAATTTCCAGAACAATGGGTAAATATAAGAAATCCCTCTAATATCCCCTAATGCCTTGGGGCGTTTCACAATGCCGGATATCTGCCGGCAATTTTGGAATGCCATTTTTATGCTGCTCCAGGACAGGGTTTTGCTGTTTTCCCGGCGGTCGATGAGAAGCTCTTTGTTGTAGGTTCCGTCTTTGCCGATTTTCAGCTTGTACTGATATGGGAGACCAGAGGCTGTGCGAAATGGGTAGTTTTGGAAGGCTGCAATTGCTGACCAAAGAGTCTCTTCCACACAGTTCTGTCTAAGAGCATCAAGAACTTTCTGCTGCTCATCTGTCAGTTCCAGCTTGTCATATGCTTTTATTTTTCTATCTGTAAATCCAGTTTCGGCTTTGTACTCATCATTTTGTTCCTTTACTTTATCCCAATTGCTGTTCTCCTTCTCCAAAATTACTTTCAACAGTCTTATAATTCCCTTAATTTCCTGCACACTCTGAACACTCAATACATGGAAATCTATTTTCTTTTCCCTGGAACTATATTTCTCTTCCAGAAGCTTTGCCTTTTCCTCATCATAATCCTTGTATCTGGCTTTCCCGGACATGTAAGCATAAGAATTTGCAGTTCCCGGATATTCAATATTTTCCTGCAGATAAAATGGAGATGGATTCTCTTCCAGATCATGCTTCAGGCAATTCATTTTCTCTATAAACTTCCCGGTAACTTCCGGGTAATGCTCTTTTATATACACAAGATTCTTATGCAGACATACTGCACTTTTTTCCATCATCTGCCGTTCTTTTGGATTCTTCAGACAGTCATATTCATAATCCTGAACTTCATGTCCTTCCATGGAACGGATCAACTCACTATACCAGTACATATGCTGCGCAGAATTGTCCGGAAACATAAAGTACGTGGAAAATTCATGGTCGATCATTGGTGCCAGCCTCAGAATTTCTCCTTTTTTATTACAAACGAACGCAATATTCTCATAGTGATAATTCTGATCGCCTTTCAGTATGGAAACCAGGATCTGCATGGCAAGCTGCTCTGCCATGTCTTCGTGATCCTGGAAATAGGAAGCCTCCAGAATATCCGTATAATCATAAAACATCATACAATAATTCTCATACTGGTCTATATCCACCTTTTTATCCGGATACTTCCGAAAGAATTCCAGAAGATTCAAAAGCTGCTCATCTTTATTATAAATCCTTGGAACCACAGTCCCATAATCATAGTATTTTTGTGTCTCTTCTTCATAACCATGGCAAAAAGCCAGCTGATATAAAGGCGCCGATACAAAATATTCATTTATCACATTCGACCAGAACACTTCCGCATAAGCGAACAAAGGCGTAGAAAATGGCTTGGATTTACTCAATGGCTTAAAAATCTGATTTCCACTGTAAACTGGAAAATGTTTCTCTCCCTTTACTACGCCGACTGCTTCCGCGGTCAGATTGCCTATTCTGTCTGCATAATTGAAGTGGACAGTTTCATAATTTATTTTCAAAGGTCTCACATCCTTTTTGTTTAATAAGCTTCCATCTGACAACTTTCTTTTCAGAAAAAGCCAGTCTTCCTTACTCAAACTCCTTCTTCAGCGCATCCTCCATCACATCTACCGGCGCTTCCACGCCTGTCCAGAGGGTGAAATTCAGTGCGGCCTGCTGTACCAGCATTCCAAGACCGGTGATAGTTTTTGCACCATTTTCTGCTGCGGACTTTAGGAAAATTGTTTCCGCAGGATTAAATATGACATCGCATACACACATTTCCGGTGTGATGGTAGTATAATCAATGTCTGGCTTGTCTGTCACATTTGGAGAAAAACCGATTGAAGTGGCATTGATTAAAATATCTGTATCAGATGGAATTTCCATATTGTTTTTCCAGTTAAGATACTTTGCACTGCTATCTGTTTTCATCTGAATAAGAGATGCCAGTTTCTCACCTTTTTCAATGCTTCGGTTGATAATATTGATATGGGCAGCCCCATTTAATGCACATTCAACAGCTATCGCCCTGGCTGCTCCGCCAGCGCCAAGAATAGTCACATTTTTCTTATCCAGAGTCTCACCAGAATTCTTCAACGCGGTTACAAACCCTTTTCCATCCGTATTCTCACCGAATTGTTTTCCCTCTTTCTGGATAACCGTATTCACTGCTCCGATAATCTCTGCTGCCGGACTCAGTTCATCCAGATAAGGGAGAACCTTGATCTTGTGAGGCATGGTAAGATTGATTCCCTTCATGCCAAAGATTTTCACACTGTCCATTGCCTTTCCAAGATCCTCTGGAAGCACTTTAATGGTCAGATAACGATAATTCAAATTCTTCGCTGCAAATGCAGCCTCCTCAACTACACCAGTAGGATTATCATCCACTGGATCACCAAAAACGCCGGTTAATTCTGCACGATAGTTTTTCATGTTTGAATGCCCCTTTCTCTTTTTCAAAATCATCCTTAAAATCGAATCCAAACCCGCTTTCACAATGCATCCGAATAAATACCACTCACTCCCATAGCCCTGTATTTCTCCCACTGTCCCCGGTAATTCACAGTATGAGTATATACTTTGATCTTGTATTTCTTAAAATATTTCACTACTTTGGAAGTTACCCGTCCTTTTGGAATTGTTACTACGTTGCCGGATAATGGGATCCTTGGTATACCAATGGCTCTGGGCGTGTGCCGGCTAGGCGGGAATTATGAGAACGGCTATTAATAAAACAATTGTGTATAAAAGTTTTTTCATGTATTTATTTTCCCTAAAAACACATTGTAACTGAAAAGCACGATTAACCAGATTCATAACTTTTCCCCCTTCGCACATGCTCCTATATAAAAATAGATTTCACAGTATTACTATTTTCTGTTTTTACAATGATACCATGAAAGCTTTAGAGTCTCAATAATTTTGTGGGCAGCAATATTGCCAGCGTCTCAAGGGTTATGGTTCACTCCCCAATGCCAATCCGATCAGTCTATCCGCCTGATCTGCCATGAATAACGGAATATTCAACACATCATTGTCCAGTTTCAGATTATCCAGTGAGAAACGGATGCGTAGCTTGACCTTATCAGGGAACAGTTCCTTGAACTTCTTCATACTCTTGCTGGTTGTGTTTGCTTCGGATTTGACCTCCACGGGAAAGATGTCGTTCTCCCGCTGAATGAGGAAATCCACTTCGTAAGGTGGGTTGTTCTGGCTCCAATAACGAGGCATGACTTCAAACTGAGTAATTAAAGTCTGCAACACAAAGTTTTCGGTTAATGCGCCTTTGAATTCAGTAAAAAGACGGTTGCCTTCGCCAAAAGCAGTGGGGGCCAACTGTGCTAGACGGCGAAGCAGTCCCACATCCACCAGATAAATTTTGAAAGCCGACAAGTCATCGTAAGCTGCAATCGGCAGGCCAGGAGCTGAGCTGCGATAAATTTTATGCACTAAACGGGCATCCACCAGCCATTGTAAGGCATTCTCGTACTCACGGGCTCGTGCACCTTCCTTGACCACTTTATAGATAAACTTCTTGTTCTCTCTTGCCAATTGAGACGGAATGGATTTCCAGATCATTGAGATTTTCGGGAACTCGCTGAGATTAGGATGTTTGGCAAAATCACGCTCATAGGCTCCGATGATTCCGGATAATGCTTCCTGCATAGCAGAAACATCCCGTGCCTCCGTCCACATCAATACCGACTCCGGCATACCACCGGTGACATAGTACATTTTCAGCTTCTCATACAGCGGATTAAAGAAGGCGTCAGGGATGGGTTCAAGGGTGTCCACCTGTTCCAGATACTGTGCCAGGTTTTCATCACCGTTGGCAAGCAGGAATTCATTAAAGGTCATTGGGTCAATCTGCATAAAGTTGACCTTACCGACCGGAAAAGAAGAGGGTTTCGCCAGAGCAATACCTAACAGAGAACCGGCGCAGGCAACGTGATACTGCGGTGCGTTCTCGCAAAAATACTTCATAGAGTTAATGACCTTAGGGCAGTCCTGCACCTCATCAAAGATGATAAGGGTTTTTTCAGGCACAATTTTTTGACCGCTTGCCAGCATAAGGTTTTGTAGAATCCGGTCCACATCCTTGGTTGTTTCAAAAAATTGCTTATATTCTTCATTTTCGTCGAAGTTAAAGTAAGCTGTATTTTCATAATAACGTCTGCCGAACTCTTTCAGAATCCAAGTCTTTCCTACCTGACGTACGCCCTTCAATATTAAAGGCTTGCGGTAGGGAGAATTCTTCCAAGCCAGCAACTTTTTTAAGATAAATCGTTCCATAGAATCACCTGTCACATTTTTATTGGAGTTTTATGCTTGATAATCACATTTTTATTATAGTTTTGTGCTTAATAATCACACTTTTATTATAGTTTTGTGCTTAATAATCACACTTTTATTATATGCGAAATTCATGAAATTACAACCGAAAACTGTGAACTTCCGAAAATAAATCCCCTAAATGCAGGATTTCACCCAAACAACTATGCTAAATTTACTTGTCCTGCCTGTTTACAGGCTTATTCAGTCCTGTTTTGCTCATCCTCTGATGTCTCTCCCGAGGTAATAAATGCCAGGATCTCTTCATAAGAACGACTGCTGTTTTTCATCGCTTTTAGCAGTTCATCTCTCTGATATGCCTTTCTTATATCGTACAGTTTTTTTAATTCATCAACCGCTTTTTCATGTGCTTCTCTGGTTTTTGCAACCTTTGCTTCTGCCTGTTCAATCTTGTATTCCAGGGTCTGTTCGCTGCTTCTTCTCATTCTTGCCATATCTTTTTTCTCCTTTGTTTTTCTTACTGGTGCTGTAAGATTTTTTCGATTTCTTTCGCTTGATACCGTACATTTCCTTCGTTTAAACCAAAGGCATCCAGTATGGTTTTCTGGGTTGCGGTGACAGCATGATCCAGACGATAAACACCGTCAAGCTGACGTATCATTACTATCTTTTCCAGCTCTTTTAATGCTGCCGGGACTGTTAGATAATTCGGCCTTTTCAACATTTTTTCGCTTTTTTCTTTTAATGCTATATAGATCCTGCTACGCAAAATCAGGGCAATAAACTGGATAAATACCTTTGATGACAATGCTTCATCACTGTATACGCGCATGCTTTTATTTCCAAGATAAGATTTGTCACTGCGGAACAGTTTTTCTGATACATCTCTGCTTTTATATAGCTCAATTGCTTCCCGTGCCGTCATATTTTCTGATGAAACAATGGCAAAATATCCTGCCAGGGACAGTTCCTTTTCTACTGCTGAAGCGTTCTCTTCTGCAAGCTTCAGCGTCTTCCCATCCTGCTCAAAATTCAGGTAAAAATACTTCATGATCTCCGGGCCAAATGCTACACATTCTTTCCCAACACATCCGTCCAGATATTTTTTCAGCCGGCGTATCTTCTGCTTGATTTCCTGTTTTTCACCATATGCTTTTCCATCACTGTAGTAAATATGGATATTTCTTTTTTTCGTATCACCTTCGTATAATAGGCGCCTGACAGTTGTTCCGTACAAATCATAACGATCAATATATTTTCCTCTACTGTTCTCAAAACTGCCCTGGTTTTCTATCACAATCTCACGGATAAAGTCCTTCATCCCCTTTACCATGATCAAAAAACTGTAACCGTTTTTTTCCATATATTCCAGATTTGCTTTACTGAAATACCCTCTGTCCAGAATAAATCCAATGTTCCTGTAGCCATATCCATGTGCCTTGTCAATCATACAAGTCAGCTGGGAAATATCATTAATACTTCCCGGATATAGTTCATAAAAAAGAGGTTCACGGTTCGCAGAATCACATGCAACTGAGTAATTAAAAATAGGCAGACTTACATCTGTTTTTGCGTTTCCGTGCTCTAAAAGATCTATGTCCCCTGCCTGGCAGTTTTTATTTGTAGAATCATAGGACAGATAAATTTTCTGTCTTTTATTCTTCGATTTATTCCAACTATTTAGAAAACCAACCGACTGTTCCGGCTTTAATTTTTGAAAAAAATCGGATACTTTCGAGTCTGTATATATCTTCATATCTGGTGTAAAAAGAGCGTGTTCATATGCATAATCCGGATAATACTGCCCAGCATTATTCTCTTCAATAATGCTGTAGCAGGCCAGATCCAGCAAAAATCCGGTGTCCTTTTCATCCATATATTCACCTAAAATTTCTCTCAACTTGCTGTCCCTTATGAGTTTTTGAAGCACAACATATGGACCAATATTTAAATACGGACTCCTCTCTGAACGATCTATTTCTTCTGGAATATCTGCGTCAGGAAAATACTTTAAAAAGTTTTCATTCGGAGTCATTCTGTTCTGATTTTCCGGATCCACACGGCCAATAGAAGCTCGTTTTGGATACGTATATTGTTTGACAGGATCATAAATTCGATCATACTCAAACTCTATATAAGTGTGTCCACCACGTTTTTTTCTCACCAGTTTCCCCGGCACAACCGGAATGTCAACTTTATATTTCAGGAACATGAAACTCCCTCCATTTTAAATAAATTCTCTCATAATTATAGGGTACAAATACCCTATAATTATTTTATCATAAAATCCGGTCGTTTGCAAGCCAAATCGCCTGCAAATGCCGGATTTTCAATATTTTTTATTCCTCATCAACCCTTAAAATTTGTTTAGGGGAGATTTTTTCGGAAGTTCACAAAAACACAAAATTATTTAATTTTAATGCTTAGCAATCACACTTTTATATGAGAAAGGACTGGAAATGGATTGCTCCATTTCCAGCCCTTGCCCTCATTGCGGTATATTTCACCCGAATTCGGTTGCCGTAGCCGCTACTGCGCTCTCATCTGGACGAAATCTCCCACAAATTGTGACGCACATCTTGCAGAAAGCCTTTTTCAAACATGCGCTAGGATTGCAGAATTCCGGCAGCGCGAAGATTTGCCAGAAGTGTATTTAGCTGTGTCACAGCATCCTCTGTACCAGTAGCATCTGCTACTGCCGCTGCCGGAGTTGGCGCTGGGCCAGTAGGACCAATCGGGCCGTCTGCTCCGACAGGACCGGTTGGGCCTGTCGCTCCGGCTGGACCGGTTGGGCCTGTTGCTCCGGCTGGACCGGTTGGGCCGACTTCTCCGGCTGGACCGGTTGGGCCGACTTCTCCGGCTGGACCGGTTGGACCTGCTGAGCCAGCGGGACCGGCGGGACCTGTTGCTCCGACTGGACCGGTCGCTCCGGCTAGGCCGGTTGGACCTGTTGCTCCGGCTGGGCCGGTTGGGCCGGTTGAGCCTGTCGCTCCGGCGGGGCCGGCTTCTCCGGCAGGCCCCATAACGCCTGGCATACCAGGCTCTCCCTGCGGGCCCATAGGACCTGCAGGGCCTACTGATCCCTGGCATCCTCTTGGTCCCATAGGACCAGTCACACCTGGACACCCTCTTGGACCAACAGGTCCCATAGGACCGGTTGCACCACGCGGTCCTGTAGCTCCCTGTCCCGGACAACCGCAATCACAGCCGCAGCGATTATTGTTTCCAAAACAGGATGTACAGGTAATATCACCGGAAGCTTCCTTTTCAGAAGAATTTTTCTGATTATGACGATCAAAAAACATACACATTCTCCCATAACAGCTTAGATATTCACTATCAATATATGAAATACTAACAATACAGGTGAATTTTCCCTCTCACTCCATACCCCAAACATCCCTGAAATACTTCTCATTTCCAATAACTGCCTGATGCAGAGGCTTCAATACTCTTGCCTTTTTATGAAATTCAAACGCCTCCCTGTGCCTTCCCGCTTTATCCAGACATACACACATCTGTATCGCAGGTATAAAATCATGACTGTCTGCAATATAAAAACCGCCGTTTTTCTTTTTCCGTGGCGCAAGAAGAGCCTGCTGATACCAATATGCTGCCGTCACATACTCCCTTTTTTCCATAAACAATCTTCCTATCTCACAACAGATCTCCGCTCTCGGAACATCCATCGTAAAGCTGTAAAAAAGTATATCAAAAGCAGCTGCATTCTCTCCCATTGCCTGATAACAGCAGGAAAGAACCAGACAGCTGTTCAGTTTATTCTCTATCCAGCCATCTGGTTCTTCCAGAAATTTTTTTAAAATTAAAATTGCATACTCATATTGCTTATGATAAAAAAGCTCCCGCCCATAATAAAAGAAATGTCTCGGTTCCATTTTTTCACCGGAATCAATCATCTGCTCATATATATGCAGATTGCGAAAAGACTCTCCAGCCTTTATTTTTCGATGCTCAATCACCACATCCGAATATAAAATATTCCCCGCAGGAACAACCGTTTCGTGGACGCGCCCCTGCCATCTGAAATTCCGGGAAGTCTTCATAATACGCTCTCTGTAATAAGAAAACGTAACATGCTCCCATTCATCAAATCCCACTGCATAATCCATCATAACCACATCCGTATCTGAATCCATGCTCTCTTTCAACCTGAGCAGCTTCTCTTGATTTTCCGGCGTAATGACGTCATCTGCATCCAGCCACATCCAATAATCCGTATCTGCTTTTTCCGTAATAAAATTGCGGGCAGCAGAGAAATCATCTTTCCACAAAAAATCATAAACCTCATCGGTAAACTCCCTGGCAATCTCCTTCGTTTTATCCACCGATCCGGTATCGCAAATATAGATTTTGTCCACAAGCTTGCTCATCGGCGTGAGGATTCTGCGAAGTACCGCCTCCTCATTTTTTACGATCATACACAGGCCAATTGATATCATTCCAAATATCCTTTTTTCAATAGCCTATGCAGGACAAATTACTTTTATTCCCATTTGCCGCTTCCGGATATCCGCATTTTTTCCAGCAATAACGCTTTCCTTACGGATTACCTGTCATTTGTGTCAGTGACAAAGTCTCCAAAATCTGGGAAAATAAAAATACAAAACATTCCACATAGAAAAGAGGTGCTGAATATGAGAAAAAAAATATGGAAAATACTACCTCTTGTGACCGGACTTGTGCTTCTGACTGCCAGTAGCGCTCTCACCGTTCATGGAGAAAGTGACAACACCATTGACGTAACCCTGTTCAAGCTTAACCTTCCAGATGACTGGAGCTATGATCCGAATGATATCAGCGATTATGAATACACCTGCTCCGTCAGCGTATTCGAAGGTGTTGACAAGGACACTTCACAAAATGATTTCACCATTAAAGCAAATGAAGAATCAAGCTACTCTTTCCGCAAATATCTGCAGACCTCCGATATCGATCTTCATGACTATGCAGACGGCACTATTGAAAAAACAACCATTGGCGATGTGGATTATATACGAACCACAGACAATTTTGACAGAATTTACTACATTTATCGTCACGAGCCATCCGGTGTGACCTACAAAGTTATCATTTCCGGAGAAGAAAATGATTCTGTCAAAAACGTTTTTAACAATCTGGAACTGAAATTAGAGGACACCGGCAATGTGGAAGCACCTTACCCCTGGGATGGAACTCCATTCACACCGGCTCCGCAGAGTATAGCTGTTGGAGATTATACCGTCACTCCGGAGTATATTCCATTTAGTGTTTCCCAGAACGGATTTGAGATCATGCGTCACCAGTTTGCAATATCTGGAGACCGGATGTATCATCAGCTGAATAATACTCTGGAAACTTACGAATATACTGGAAGCACCCTGAATCTTCTTTCTTCTGATACAATGGACGAGCAGGGAATGGATCTTTTTACAGACACGGACGGAAAACTTTATATTTCCCGTAACGGTGGAAAAGGAATTGTTATGAAAGACGGGCAGACCATATTGGAGACCGGCACAAGCGGTTACCTGTCTGTACACCCATCCGGTGCCTGGGGCATTACCAGCTACCTTGGCTATGACACGGAAAAAGTAACCTTCCAGGACGGCAGCGTGCTTACAGAGCCCTGGATCTTAACCTCCATGAATGATGACGCGGCACGAACCGGTATCTTTAAATTTGTCAGCCTGGTTGAGATCAGCAATGATCATATTATGGTATACGGACGTCTTGCAGGAGATGACACCCCATCGAAAATAGCAGTTTATGATCTGGATGGCAACCAGCAGCTGCTTCTTGGCGGTGACCAGCACGAGGATCCTGCTTATTTCGGAAGTCTCACGGGAATAGCTGAGACAGCGAATGGCTATATTGCAGCAGATGGAAATATGCGAGAATTCTACTTCTGGTCAAAAGACGGAACTCTCCTCGCCGAAGTAGACTGCTACGATATGTTTGGAACCAGATACCCCTGGATTGAAGATATGAAAGTTGCAGAGGATGGTTCTGTGATGGTTCTTATGACACAGGACCGTGACGACGACTCTGCAAGCGAATTAATGGTATTCCGACTTACAGGTTTCTGATACATTCCCCTCACGAAAGGGCAGGTTGTGGAGAACATCCACACCTGCCCTTTTAAGTTATTTTCATTCGGCACTGTTCTGGCAAAATCAATCTTTTTTGTACTTCTCAATCAAGCACTGATGTTCCTTACTTTTTTTATCATAATTGATTCCAACAAGAAGAATATCACCTGTGTAATTCAGTATCGAAGAAGGATACTTTTTTGTCTTAATTTGTGTTAATGCAGTCTGCGCATTCTGGTTCCACTTCAATTCCACAAGCAATGCCGGATAATCATTTTTGTACTCTGGCTTTGGGATAAATACAAAGTAAGCAAATCCCCGTCCTGTAGGAAATTCACGGATTGGCTTAAAATAGTATTGCATTGCGCTTAAGTAGGCAATTGTAAGCACACTGCTCAAGGAATTCTCATTATTATACTGAATTACTGACACATGCTCGTTATGGATTTTTTCAATCTCTTCTGCAACCGCCACACCATCCATATCCAATGTAGCATCCAGCAGATTTTCCGAATTCAGCTGCAATATCAGCATTTCATTCCACTTTTTACTCTCAACAGCAGTCGTCAACTCCTGCCGTATCTCCTCATTTGGTACAAAAGCAGTCTTCCTGATCTCATTATAACCAAGGTATCCTAAATGGATCATATAAGTCAATACATCATCTTTACTTTTAATATCTTCCGTATCATTTTGAAAAGTTGCCACATTCACCTTGACTTCGGCTCCGGAAAGCATCTCAATAACAGCTGTTTTCAGCCCATCATAGTTCATGTTAATCAAAGGCACAATCACATCATAGGATGCTGTTTCTGACCAGTAACTCCTGTATTCCCCCCTTAGCATTACGCTGACAACGGCTCTGGGATTATAAACCTGGTAATCCTTCAGAAGATAGCCATCGTACCATCGCTTTACTTCAGCAAAGTCCTGCTGATATTTTTCTGACAGCTTTTTCACTTCAGCTTCTGTAAAACCAATATACGGAGCCAGATTGCTTGCGCTCAGCATTGTAAACTCATCAAAATTATTTAATGCCGACTGAGTTTTTTCCTTTTTAATTGGAAGAATGCCAGTAAGATATGCAAGTTGAATATATTTTGTTGGTTCTGTTCCTTTGAACATTGCCCTGAGAAAATTAATATACTCTTCCTGTACCCTTTTATTAACGTCCTTGTCACGAATAAGGACATCCCATTCATCAATGATGACAATAAATTTTTTTCCAGTTGCACCATTAATACGAGACAACACTTCTGGCAAAGATTCCGTCTTCTCTTTCAATACACCTGGATAGTATTCCGCAAGCTCTGCAATCGTCTTTTCCGAAATATAAGAAACCACCCTTTCAGGTCCACCAGCTGGCTCTATACACCATTGGATATCAAGATGTATTACATCATATTGGTTCAAGTGCTTCTTAAAATCTGCACTTTTACTAATTTCCAATCCGGCGAACATTTCTTCTGAATTACAGCCTCTGCTGTAATAAGCTGTAAGCATATTCGCTGTAATAGATTTTCCAAACCTTCTCGGACGGCTATTGCAAATATAGGCCTGCAATGTATTCAAAACTTTATTCGTATACTTAATAAGTCCGCTTTTATCAACATATATCTCGGAATTCAATGCTACCTGAAAAGCCAAATTATCTGGATTCACTAATATTCCCATCACACACACTCCCTATATAAAAAAGCTTCCACAGTATCACTATTTTCTACCAATAATGATATCATGAAAACTTTTGGTGCTCAATAATTTTATTGGGATGTTTTCTGAAAGCTCACAGAGAGTTACTGTTTGATTCTACTTTGATATACACCACTGTTTATATTCTTCCAGTCTTTGTATATATCCTGAAAATTCTGGAACCGTAAAATCAAGTTCTTTATATCTTACAGGATATATAATTCCCTTGCTAATTAACTGTGCTCTTGTTGTTGAAATAGATCCAACTGTTTTATTAAGATTGTGTGCAACATTTGATATCGTACATGGTAATTCACCACATTCTACCATTGCAAAAATAAATTTTTTATCACTTTCTGCACATCTTTCATATCTTGATTTAAAGAATCCTTCGTCCAGAGATGATAAAAATTCATCTATACAATTTTCTACATCAGACAATTCTATGACATCTTTATTTGTTTTATCGTACACAATTTTGCATAACTGTTGAATAAAAAAAGGATACCCTTTTGTAATTTCTACTATTTTGTTTGTGGCTTCATGTGCATATATTATATTGAATTTTTTTGCTGGCTCTTCAATTGCTTTTTCTGATTGCTCATCCGTCAATGAATCGATTTTTTTATACATAAACAATCTTTCGGAATAAGATTTTTCATCAGAAAGCATTTTATATATTTTAGGCAATCCTGCACCTATAATCATAATTGGATAACCTAACTGATTTGCTCTATGCAATGCAGCGATCAAAGATCCTAGCTGGTTTTGCTTCATATACTGAATTTCATCTATAAAGAAACAAATTGGCGTTTCCGTTTTTTGTGCGGTTTCTCCGATTGTTGAAAATACTTCAGTAAGTGTTTGCGTTAAATTATTTGACACATACAATTCCCTATCCTGCATTGATAAAGAAAATGAATTATCTTCTGGGTTAAAAGAAACAACTAAGGACTTTATTGCCTCTAATGGCTTCTGTATTAAATGTTTAAATTTTTCTTTTGCACTTATTGTTCTTAAAAATGCCTGAGAACATTCAGCAATCTGTGAAATAAAGTCATTTCTCTCCTCAATTTCAATATGCTTACAAAAAATACCTTTTTCTTCTGCAATACTTTGCAGCTTATTTATTAAAACAGTTTTTCCAACGCCGCGCAAACCACTAAAAATAATTGATTGAGTAGGTATATCCATAGTTAACGCATCAAACATTTGACTTACGTTCTGAATGTCTTCATCTCGTCCAGCAATATATACTGGCATTAAACCAGCACCTGGTCTATATGGATTTACTTTAAACATACAATCACCTCCGCTTATAAACTTATATTACCGCAATACGTAGCAATAAACAATACAGTTCCGTGATATTTTCCTATAAGTACCTATAACTTTTTATACCACAATTTTCCTTACAGCAAGCGTAAGTTCCTGCCGAATTTCTTCATTAGGAACAAATGCAGACCTTCGATTCTGATCGTATCCCAGATAGCCAAGATGGATCATATACGTAAGAACCTCATCGCGGTTCTGTATATTTACCGTATCATTTTTAAAAGTTGCCGTATTCACTTTCACTTCATCGCCTGATAACATTTCGATAACAGCAGACTTCAAGCCATCAAAACCCATATTGATCAACGGCACGATTGTCTCGTAAGAAGCAGTCTCTGACCAGTAGCTCTTAAATTCGCCATTTAGCATAACTCCCACAACCGCCCGTGGATTATATATTTGATACTCATTTAGGAGATAACCATCATACCACCTTTTGACCTTTTCGTAATTCTGATGATATTTTTTTGCAAGCATCTTCACTTCACTTTCTGTGAAACCGACATAAGGCGCCATATTGCCTGCACTAAGCATAGTAAACTCATCAAAATTATTTAGTGCTGACTGGGTTTTCATTTTTTTGATTGGAAGGATACCTGTCAGATATGCGAGAGCAATATATTTAGTTGGCTCAGTACCTTTAAACAGTCCCCTCAGGAAATTAATATAATTTTCCTGTACAGCCTGATTCTGCGCTTCATCTCGAATCAAAACATCCCATTCATCAATAATAATGACAAATTTCTGTCCTGTTTGATTTTTAACTCTTGAAAGCGCATCAGACAAAGAACCGTCTTGGAGAACCAATCACTCTGGATAAATTTCGCGCAACTCGTCCAGTACGCTTTTTGTAATAAACTGTACCACTTTGTTCTTATCTTCACAATTTGCCAGAAACCACTGAACATCAATGTGAATTACATCATATTTGTTAAGATACTTTTTGAAATCCTGTGTTTTTCCAATTGAAAGGTCGGAAAACATCTTCTCAGAATCTGCACCTTTGCTGTAATATGCTGCAAGCATATTCGCCGCATAGGATTTCCCAAATCTCCTGGGGCGGCTGTTGCAAATATACGCATCTGTAGTCTCCAGAACGCGATTCATATATTCGATCATACCAGTTTTATCCACATAAATTCTGGAATTCAAAGCAGCCTGAAAAGCACTGTTGTCCGGATTCACAAATCTTCCCATCTATCACACACTCCCTATACAAAAAAAGCTTCCACAGTATCACTATTTTCTACCAATAATGATATCATGAAAACTTTTTGGTCTCAATAATTTTGTGAAAAACAACGTTTACAAATCAATTGTCCATTTCTTACTTGTAAAGGTCTTCCAGCGTTATCAGCCGAACTTCACCTCGCTCTTGTGCCTGACTTTTCAAAAATCAGCCCCATGTAATCCGGAAGATACTGCTTTACAGCGTGTGGATACCGTTTTACCAACACGCCGTCTGCCGTAGATGACAATACACTCAAACTTATCACCAGCGTACCGTTTATTCAGTTTCCGAAGTTCATCCTCACGGCAATAGAATTGACTCATTCGCCCACCTCCAATAATTATACTCGTAAGTTAGTAACTCGTAAGTAACTTTTTTACGAGTATAATAAATCAGATGGTCTTCATAGTCAAGTAAAATAAGTCGAAACCATCACCGGTCTTGGCATGACCGAATTCAGCCAGCTCAATCTCTCCGGCCTGGCAGTTCTTATTCGTAAAATCATAGGAAATATAAATATGTACGTTCGTCTAATTTAATTCTGTCAAAGGATGTCGTTCATCCAGCAGTGTGGAAAGCTCCTCACCTTAATCTCCAGTCTGGAATAGCCTCAAAAGCAGATGAAAAGTGCTTCCACGGGCGGTCACCTCAAACTCCTTTCTGTTTATGTTTAATGGACGGATATGACCGGTCCAGTTTTTTTCATTGCTGTCCGGATCGCTGCATTGGTAATAGAATCCCATATCAGACATCACTTCCCAGCATTTCGTGTTCAATGATATAACACACCAGATGTTCATCGATCGGCATTTCATTTAGTCTGACCCCAATATGGTCCCTACCTTGTTGATTGGTTTACCTTCACAAAGACAGACATACATATCAAGCGTACGTAAATTCTTTGATTCCTTTTCCATATACTTAATCCTTTAGCATATAAGTTGTTATTATCTTTCTTATTTCTTTATTATTTCTTTCAACATCTACCATAAGACTAAGGTCGTTGATAACAGTGAAAACATCATCAAAGCGAGACTCTTCATATAACACATCCCTTAATTCTTCCGTCAGTTTTTCTCCGTCATATACATCAAAATCCTTTGATTTTGAAATAAGTGCCTTTCTAGAAGAAACCGCAACTATTTCATATCTAATTTCCAGATTCTCACTAATTATTTTCTCATCAATAATTTTCTTCTGCCGTTCAATTTTCTGTTCAGGTGTTTCACCTTCTAATTTCTTTAATTCATCAATAAAATTTTGTACAAATATAATATTGTGCTGATATTTTGAAAACTATTTTTTACAAAGGCATAATGCCAAGTGAAAGAATTTAGATTTTCCAGTGGATTACAACTTCCTCACTGGTAGCGTCAATTTGTGATATGAGAATATCAACCACCTTGCGCTTATCGTCAAAACTTACGGACTCCCAATCATCCAGATAGCCCGTAATGCTGTCAATCTGTGAAGCGGAAACGGAATTAGCGGTGAGGTCTGCAACCAGCCGGAGCTGCTTTTGACGTTCCGCGTCCAGTTCCTCAATACGGTTATTTGCGTATTGCAGGAGCAGCGGGTTTGCCCCGGACAAAGTGTCCAGAAGTTTCTCAATCTCGCTTTCTGTCTTTGCAAGGGCAACGCGGGCGGCAGTCAGTTTCGGGTTATAGCTTTGTTCCTTTCCGCCTTTCAGCGTGTGGAATTTCTGCATCTTCTTAACCATCTCGCCGTACACAAATGCCTCCATGCTTTGCGCCGTTAGTGTACCGGCTCCCTCACAACTCCCATTTTCGGCCCGCTGCTTGCACCGCAGATAGGTAACGCCATTTTGGGCTCTCAGAGCTGCCAGCGCATAGCCACAGCGCCCGCACTTGATTTTCCCGGCCAGCCAGGTATTATGGCATTTACGGCCATTCTGGAAAGAGGTGTTCTGTGACAGCTTGCGCTGGACAGTCAGCCAGAGCTGGGAAGAAATGCGGCCTTGGTGTGGGGCAATCACAAGGATTTGTTCCTCGCCCTCGCGCCCCTGATAGAGATAACAGCTATTGTCCCCTGTGAACATTTCCGGGGGACTTTCGATTTTTACGCCCTGGGCCTTGTAATATTCATAGATGTCCATATCGGCCTGGACATAAACAGGATTTCTCAGAAGTTTTGAGATAAAGCCCCGTTGCAGCGCCTTGTCATAGACCTTGATGGAGTGTTTGACAAAGTACCGGGTTATATCGCCGTAGGAATTGCCCGGCTCCGCATACATTTGAAACATGAGCTCGGCAAAATCCATTTCTGCATTTTCCACCAGCTTCTTTGTCTTGATCCCGTCCATAACGATGGGCTCGGTATCAAAGCCGTATGGCGTCCGGCCCCGCATATAGTAGCCTTTGGTACACCGGGAATAGAAAGCGTCCTGCACACGCATCTGGATGCTTTCGCGTTCCAGTTGGGCAAAGACAATGCAGATGTTGAGCATCGCCCGGCCCATTGGGGTGGAAGTATCAAATTTTTCCGTACAGGAAACAAACTCCACATCGTATTGCTTGAACAGCTCCATGAGCTTTGCAAAGTCCACAATCGAGCGGCTGATCCGATCCAGCTTATAGACGATCACCCGCTTAATCAGACCCAGCCGGATGTCCTGCAAGAGCCGCTGGAAGTCGGGGCGTTCAATGTTCTTGCCGGAATACCCTTTGTCTTTGTATTCCTTTGCCTCACCGCCTTTAAGTTCGTAACGGCAAAATTCAAATTGACTTTCAATGCTGATACTGTCCTTTTTGTCAATCGACTGCCGCCCGTAAATTGCATCAATTCTATTATCCATAATTAGCTCCCTCTCTGTCCGTTGGGAGCCAACCTACAAGTATATTATACCTCTGTCGCCCCCTTACAACAAGGATGACTCCGGCCTACCCCCGCTGCCCGGCATACTTGCGGAACACATCAAACAGCCGCCGCTCAACCTCACGGCTCTGCTTGTCCTGTTCCTGCGGGGAAAAAACGGGGGTGAGATTTTTGACGGTAATCGTACGATCTCCGAGAACAGCCGTTTTCACTTCACTTTTATATTTGACCTGCGCCTGCATAAAATCCCTCCCATACGATAATAGAAACAGAATGTTGGAAACACCAAGGGCCAGCACCGCAAAAGTGCTGGCCCTTGTTCGTCGGCACCTCTGGACAAAGTGTCCAGAGGTTTTGCGTGCTTTAGGAGCGCCGCGCTCATTTTCTTGCTCCGTCATAAGACAGCCATACTCGGCAGCGGCGCTCCCCCACAAAGGGGGCGGCGGCCTGCGGCCCCCGCGCCTCCTTTGCTGAGAGGAAACTTCCTCTCACATACCACCAGAAAAAGAGGGGTGAATGGAGATGGTAACTTAGAAATTTTCCTGCAAATATTTTTTCATGCGCTCAATTCCGCATTTCACGGAGCAGCGAACGGCGCTCTTGTCCACACCCTCCTCGCGGGCAATCTGGCGGTAGCTCTTTCCAAGGATCAAATGAGCGTCCACGCGGCGACCCTGAATTTCCGGCAAGGAGTTGAGGGCGTTCCACAGCCGGAAGAACAGCTCCTTGCGATCCATAAGTTCCTGGGGGCTGGGCTCGTGCAGGCAGGCGGAGTATTCGATCCCATCGTCACAATCCAGGGAATAATAAGCCTTGTTGTAGCGCACCCGTTCCGCATGGGCGGCCTCGCGCCGCTTACTGGCTATGAGTTCCTCGGCTACCTCGTCAGGCACCTCCACCAGCACGTCCGTTAAGTACCAATAATAAAAATCTTTCAGATTGATCGTTGTCATAGCTTGTCCTCCATTTTGTTTCGGTTGATGGGTTGAACGGAAACAAAATGGGGAGCTGGCGGGGAGCGGCACCCTGGGGAGCCGCCCCGCACCTCTGGACAAAGTGTCCAGAAGCCGGACAAACAAAATGCGCCTGCGTAGCACAAGGCCACGCAAGCGCGTGAAACGACAAATTCACTTATATACTGCCAAATTTCGCATCCACCGCCGAACTGCTCCTGTTCGGTGGATGAGCTTTTTTTGACAGGTTAGGGGGATGGAAAAAGGCCACGACGATACCTCCTGGACACCGCCGTATCCTTAAAAAAGGGCGACTTTAACACACCCCCCGTATTCTTAATATTTCAAAAAAGAAAACGGCGGCTTTGATTTTGATATTTCAAGGCCGCTGTTCTCTAACTTCGCGCAAATCTGCTATTAGCGGCTCTGTGCGAATGATTTATGAAACTTGGTGTTTTGCAAATACGCGGCGAGATATAACTGCGCCAATTCCTAAAAAGAGCAGTGCTGTCGGGATTGCCCACACCGCATACAACATACCGTTACTCATTTGTTCCACTGATAAGAGCGAAACGGCTTGCACATGATGCAAAGGTAAAAGCCCAATCAAGCGGAACAACGGATTTGCTTCTGTGATTGGCAGCAAAACCGGAAAAAGAAAAATTGCCATAGACGCAACGAAAGCTACAATCTGATTTTTACTGATTGCAGATATAAGCAGCGTAATTCCCGTTACGCTGAGAGTACAGGTAAACGCCAAAAGGATTTGATATTTTAGCAACGTTCCACAAGTGATATTGAAAGGAATGAACCCCTCTGCATAGTCGCTGGGAGCGAATAGAATACTACAATCCAGCCCTTCCGTTCCGTAAAAGATAAGAGCAAGAAGCAAGTTAAAAGCCGCAACCAGCGCAGTAGTGAGAATGGCGGTAAGAATACCCGCTGCTACCTTTGCAGTAGTGCATTTGGTTTTGCCGTATTTGCTTGTCAATATGATATTGTCAACGCCTTCATACTCGCCGGAGAAAATCGGAGCAAGCATGATGATAACCGCAAGAGCAAGCGCGATAAAAACCCGCACCATGTTTTTACTTGTTGAAAGCCAACCATCTACATAGCCAATTTTGATTTCTTCATTACCGAACACATCCGAAACACTTAATCCGTTCCAATTTCCCTCTTTATCAGAAAATCGGGAAAAGGCGGCGGATTGTGTAGCGTTTTGATACAGGTACATCGCATTGAGACCATGCAGATCATGGGTCGGCGCAAAGTCATTCATCATTTGCTGTACTTTTTCGTCGGTCAATATTCCCTCGTATTTCGCGGCAATTTCCTTGTCGATTTCTACTGCCGTTTTACCTGAACCTTCCGCACTTACACCGTCAAAAGCATATTTGTTTTGATAGGTAGAAAAGGAAATCAAGACAGAAAACAGAAGTATTCCAACCAGAACAATCAAAGATAAACGCTTTGAAAATACTTTTCGCAGTTCAAAAAGAATTAGTTTTTTCATTCTTCACAACCCCCTTTGAAATAGAACAGGTACAAATCTTCCAAAGTAGGCTGCACCCTTACCACATTTTCCATAGGCGGACGATCTCCAATAATCCGTAAGATTGTCTGATTTCCGCTGATGTTACGCAGATTGCTTGTATTGTAGGCAGCCGCGTATTTTTCCGCATAGGCAGTCGGAACCGTACATTCCCATACTTGACCG
>ERZ857775.1710-NODE-1710-length-24154-cov-12.014814_pt1 | contig 24154 bp, 22 predicted proteins | sample MGYA00519698_ERZ857775 | MGnify/ENA primary metagenome ERZ857775 (study PRJEB31778, sample SAMEA3449363) | human gut metagenome | biome: human gut; feature: human-associated habitat; material: faeces | place: United Kingdom | collected 2010/2012 ...
AGCAGTGCATAAAAATTCTTATAAAAGCAGGCTCTATGAATTAATCAGTGCTTCCCTAACCTGCCCAATAAGAGGCTGTCCTATTGTCGGCTGACTGACCGTCGAAATGACAGTGAGGTGGAGTGGCAACGGTGTCATTTCTGTATTTTTTCACAGCCCCCTATCCTCAGCCCTATCGGGCAGCTCCTTCCAGAGGAAGGAGCCTGCGTTACGGTAATACCCTCCTGCTACTTATTTCTTGCTATGCATTACGGTGAATTGGCCGCCTCCGGCGGCCACCCCCTATCCTGCTGCGCCGGACTTCCCCCCAGAGGGGAAAATAGACCACTCTACGCTCTCCTGTAGAGTCATGTGGCACATTGGTAAGCACCCATAGTCCCACCAGCGAAGCTGGGGGGAAGGTGGTGGCGCAGCCACCAAAGGGGGGGCCGCATTTCCATCGCCCGTCAGGGCGGCTCCCTGGTTTTATTATAAGAGACGTTCTTTATTATTTTAAGGACGCCCACCAAGGCCTCCGCCCCCGCCGCGTAAGCGGCCACAACCCTTGGCCCGTGCGTTAGCACAGGGCCATACGCCCCTCTGCGTCCAAAGGCCGCAGGTCCCTTTAGGAATACAAACGCTCCACGGCTGCACGCCCACCTTCCCTTTTGAATCTTCTGAACCCTCACGCCAAAGGCGTGTCCCTCATGCCCCTCTGAACATTTTCTCCACCTCTTCCCATTTCATCATGCCGTCTTCATTTTCTCCGATTCCTTCAAAATGGAGGGGGAAGAAGGTGAGCCTGTTATGCATGCCGGGGACGTGGAGGTGCCGCATCTGTTCTGCGGTGTAGTAGAGAAGGGTTACTGTGCCGTAGGCCTTTGCGTCTTCACCTTTCCATTTTTCGATGAGGATTTTCACACCGAAGGGGACTCTTTTTTCAAGGGAGCCGGGAAGGCTGTAGGGCTTGGTGCCAAGGGATGCCAGGATGACGGATACGTTGGAGTCGTGGCCGCAGATGTAGGTGAATGGGGAAGCGGGGTCCATGATTTCCCTGTGGATGAGCTGAAGGAGGGACGATGCCATGAGGCGGGCGGCGCCAGGCATGCCGTAGAGGATGAGGCCGAAGTCGTCTTTCAAATCCCCTATTTTGGCCCAGTCCGAAAAGGACAGGTTGTGCCCGAAGGCCGCTTCTTTATCATTTTCCGTTTCATAGTACCGGATAAGCAGGGAATCGCTTAAGGAATGGGCCGTTTTGATTGAGCCTGTCATTTTCGGCTTTTTCCCTGCTTCCATATGGACCCTGCAGTCATAGGGGTCAAATCCTTTGAACTCACCGGAAATGGCGGCAGGAGAGCGGGATATATCAAGCACTCTTTCCATCTCTTTGAAGTCCCTGCGGAGTTCTTTTTCATGGGTATGAAGGAAATCCTTTGTCCAGGTTTCTTCCCTGCTTTGGAGCTCTGACACCGCAGAGGCGCTCATATCTGCAGGCAGCGCGGTGCCGTAGGCCGGGTCCTTCTCCCCTTCTTTCCTGTGGATGATGGAAATATCCTTTGTGGGAGCAAGACCTGTGGCAAAAAAGCGGGCGGTGGCAATGGTACGTTCATCGGAGTCGGAATAGAAGCGGACCGGTTCTCTGAAAATATCAAAATGCTCTTCTTTGAAATAGTCTTTCATAGACTGTCCCATCATGGTCTCCAGAATCCCGCCCCGCTTGGAGAGGTCCCCCGGATTTCCTTCCCCTTTCTGCCAATGATGAGGGGTGAGGGCGTTTCTTTTTTCATTGTCTGTGGACATAGGCGAACGCAGATTGTGCCGGCTGAAAATCACCACCTTTTCCAGGGTATAATCCTGATGCATCCCCTCTCTGGCCAGTACCGGCGCGCCGGGGGCAGCGAAGGAGAGGCAAAAAAGGGAAATCATAAGGCAGGCAGTCCGTTTTTTTACTGAATGTAGAAATTTCATAGTTCCTCCAGCCAAAAAGGCCTTCCCATAGGAAAGCCTTTTTCTATTATTTTACCAGTCCGCCGTAATCTTTCAGCATCTGGTATACGTGATTCTTTTCTTCTTCCGATGGTTCCACAATGGGGAGACGGAAATGGCCGCCAGGCTGGCCGATGAGGTTCACTGCAGTCTTTACCGGAATGGGGCTGGCAATGAAGAACATGCCTTTCATAATGGGGTACATTTTGATATGAAGGGCTCTTGCCTTTTCCAGGTCTCCCTTTTCAAAAGCATCCACCATGGCCAGAAGATCGTCGCCGATAACATGGCTGGCTACGGAAATAACACCTACGCCGCCTCCTGCCAGGATGGGCAGGGTGAATGCATCGTCGCCGCTGTAAATCATGAAATCGTCAGGCAGGAGCGTCTTTTCTTTGGTTACCTGGTCCCAGTTGCCTGTAGCATCTTTGATACCGACCACATTGGGGCAGTCATCAACGATTCTCTTAATGGTTTCCGGCTGGATGGATACGCCTGTACGGCCGGGAACGTTGTAGAGAACAATGGGCAGATCCACGTGTTTGGCAATGGCACGGAAATGCTGGTACATGCCTTCCTGGTTCGGTTTTACATAGAAAGGAACAATGGCCAAGGCGCAGTCAATGCCCGTCTTTTTCGCTTCTCTGCCGAAAAGGATGGTGTCTCTGGTGCTGATGGTGCCGATATTCCCCATAACCGGGACTTTCTTGCCGGGGGCATTTCTGCCTACGGCGTCAACAATGGTTTTGTAGAGTTTCAGCTTTTCTTCACTGGTCATGGTGGCGCCTTCACCGGTGGTGCCGCCTACCAGGATACCTTCAGAGCCGTGAGCCACCAGGTGTTTAGCCAGTGCGGCTGCTCCTTCATAATCTACAGAACCATCTTCATGAAATGGAGTAATCATGGCGGTAATAACCCGTCCGAATTTTGCTGTTGCCATTTTTTATTCTCTCCTTTTTTTAGTGGGCTGGTGTTTTAGTGGGCTAGTGTACTAGTGTACTAGTGTACTAGTGGGATTCACTTACGACGTGAAGTGTAGTGCTTCCCGTCGACCGGTATTTAGAGGCAGTCCCCTCACTTACTGCTCTTACCGAGATCCTTCGCTTTGTGGAGACCCTGCAGAGGGTCTCCAAGTCAGCCGAAGTTGGCCCTTAGCCTGCACATAAAAGGGCCTTCCGATTGACGGCTGACCGACCCCGGATGACGAGTGGGAGGCGGGAAGATATAGGATAGCGCCGGTTATGGGATGACCCCTTGACTCTCGTCATTCTGAGCCGTAGGCGAAGAATCTTGGTAAGCGCCGTGCATAAGACCACCGGTATTCCTGTGGGGCTGATATCTTCCCCTTCCCGCCGACCGGTATTGTTTAGTGAGCTAGTCGGCTAGTGGGCTGGTCGGAGTCAATGTCTACGTGTACCGAAACCCTTTGCTTCGCTTAGAATGACTGGTGGGAGGCGCGAAGGTATGGGATGGTGCCGGAAAACCTGACGTCCCTTGAGCGAAGCGAACACAACCTTTTTACACAACCTGCGGACCCTTCGGGTCCGCCCCCTAAAAGGGGGCACAATACGATAAAGGTAAATCCGGTCTCAAATCATATCATGGGCAATCATGTATTCTGCAATCTGCAGGGCATTGAGGGCAGCGCCTTTGCGGATCTGGTCGCCGCAGGCCCAGAGGTTGATGCCGTTTTCGCTGTAGAGATCTTTCCGGATGCGGCCTACGGCCACGTCGGTCTTGTTGGAAGTGTCCAGGGGCATGGGGTAAATCATATTTTTAATATCATCCACCAGCACAGCGCCCTTGAAGTTCTCAATCGCTTTCTTGACTTCATCGGTGGTGACATGATCTTCGGTCTCAATGTAGATGGATTCCGCATGGCTCCGGATAACCGGTACGCGGACAGCGGTAGGCGTAATGGCGATGGTGTCGTCGTGGAAAATCTTATGGGTTTCGTTCACCATCTTCATTTCTTCCTTGGTATATTCGTTGTCCAGGAACACATCAATCTGGGGGATTACGTTGTAGGCGATCTGGTAATGCTTGGGCAGGCTGGCGGATGGAAGAATCTTCGGTTCGTAGGTTTCCCCTTTGGCAATGGCCGCCGCTTCGTCCAGGAGTTCGTCAATGCCGTCTTTGCCGGCACCGGAAACGGCCTGGTAGGTGCTTACGATAATCCGCTTGATTCTGGAAATATCGTAAATAGGCTTCAGCGCCATGAGCATGATAATGGTGGAGCAGTTCGGGTTGGCGATAATGCCCTTGTGTTTAGCAATATCTTCCGGGTTGATTTCCGGAATGACCAGCGGTACTTCCGGATCCATACGGAAGGTGGAAGAGTTGTCGATGACTACGGCGCCCCGTTTGGCAGCTTCCGGAGCCAGGGTCTTGCTGATGCTTCCGCCGGCAAAGAGAGCAATGTCGATATTTTCAAAGGATTCGGGCTTTGCTTCTTCTACGGTGTATTCCTTACCCTTCACCAGTACCTTTTTTCCGGCGGACCGTTTGGAAGCCAGAAGCTTCAGGGATGCGAACTGAAAATCCCTTTCTTCAAAAAGGCGGATAAATTCCTGTCCCACAGCGCCGGTGGCGCCAAGGACTGCTACGCGTGGCAGTTTACTCATAAAAGCACCTCATTCCAGATAATTTTCCAAACCATATACAAAGCCCTTGACGGTCATGCATTTCCTGCAGGCAAGCATGACGCCGGGCATGAAGGACTTTCTGTCCAGAGAATCATGACGGAGCGTCAGGATTTCCCCGTAGCCGCCGAAGAGCACTTCCTGATGGGCCACATAACCGGGCAGGCGGACGGAATGGATGGTAATGCCTTCATACTTACCGCCGCGGACGCCGGGAAGGCTTTCCTTTGTTTCATCAGGTTCCGGAGCGCCGGTGCGGGCAGCTGCCATCTTTTCGGCAGTGAGCTTCGCCGTGCCGGAGGGCGCATCATACTTGTGGTTATGATGGAGTTCAATGATTTCTGCATTCGGCATGTATTTAGAAATTTCTGCAGACACCTTCATCAGAAGCACAGCGCCCAGGGAGAAATTCGGAGCCACAAGGCCGTTGGCACCGGTTTTGGCAGCGATGGCAGAAAGCTCCTCCCTCTGCTCGGCGGTAAGGCCGGTGGTGCCGATCACCATATTCACTCCATTTTCAAGGACGAACTTCGCATTTTCATAAATGACCTTCGGGCTGGTGAAATCCACCACCACATCCGGCTTCTTCACCTTGAAAGCCTCTGCCAGGGATGGTGCAATGGTAATGCCGTTATGACCGCAGCCTACGACCTCACCCAGGTCCTTTCCTGCAGCGCCGGGATCCACAGCGCCGGCCATCTCCAATCCTTCTTCAGCCATCACAGAGCGGACTACTTCACTGCCCATGCGTCCGGCTGCGCCGTTTACTAAAACTTCAATCATGCGTACTCCTCCTTCTATGGCTCTATAGGCAGAAACTCCCTATAAGGCATTTGATAGTTTGAATCTATGGTAGTATAAATCGACAATCACGTCAATATGGGAAATGATTTTTTATACATGAAACGGGGCCGCTGTGCGGCCCCGGGTTCAGAGGGTTCAGAGGATGGTGGTGGCGGCTGGCGCCGCAGGTTGGGGCCGACTACGTCGGCGGGTTGTGTAGAAGGGGGCGACGGCCCTTCGGGCCGAGGGTGGTGGTATCGCCGCTTCGCGGCGATGAGTATGAAGTCAGCGTTACGGGATTTGCTATTAGTGTCACTGGTGCTGCATGAAGGAGAGCGTTAGCCCCTTCCTTTGGAAGGGGGTGTCGCCGGAGGCGACGGAGGATAGCGGCCTTTTGAAAAAAGGCCGAGGCCCTGAAGGGGCCTAATGTGACCTTCCATGAAATGCCGCCTGCGGAAGCGCCTTTGCTAACGCAAAGGCCTATCCTCAGCCCTATCGGTCAGCTCCTTCCAGTGGAAGGAGCCTGCTTTACGTGCTTTCCCTCCCGCCGTACGCGTCATTCTGAGCCGCAGGCGAAGAATCTTGGTACGCGGCATATTTGACACATCTGGTGGTAAATACCAGTTGGCGGGAATTGGCCACTAACGTGGCCACCCCCTATCCGGCTGCGCCGGACTTCCCCCTATTCAGGGGGCAGAATAGGCCTCTCTATGTTTTCCAGTAGAGTCATGTGACGCAATGCAGAGCACCCATAGTGCCCCCTCGAAGAGGGGGAAAGGTGGTGCCGCAGGTACCAAAGGGGATTGCTCTTTTCCCACGCGCCGCAGGCGCGGTTGGCTTGTTTTCCCTTCGCCCACCAGGGCGGTTGTGAAGGTTTTATCATAATGGTGCCCCTTTTTTTAAGGGCGCCCACCAAAGCCTCCGCCCCCTGAGCGACAGCGACGCAACCCTTGGTACCGAGGGCCGCCAGGCCCGATGGATGCCATATGCCCCTCTGCCACGCAGCGGCAGGCCCCTTCGGGAATACAGACTAGCTCACTAGTACACTAGTCCACCAGCCCACTAATAACCTAATTGGCGATATGGCACCTCCTTCATTTACCATTTCCCCACCAGAGGCACCCATACCCACATGAGGAACACATAGAAGGCACATCCTGCCAGGAGTCCTACCATGGCGCCGTTGATGCGGATGCCTTCCAGTTCGCTCCACACTTTGGACTCCACGAATTCATTCAGTTCCTCGTCGGTGAAGCTTTCCAGCACTTCTGTCATGGCGGGAACCAGCCAGCCGTGTTCGTAGGTAATAATTTCCACCGCCAGGTCACGGGCGAATCGGTCCATGCGCTTCCGGAACCCGCTGTCGTTTCCTGCAGCCGAAAGGGCCTGATGGAGGGATTTCTCTATCTGGGGCACCAGTTTTTCCTGAAAGGCACTTCCTTCGCCCCAATCTCTGAGGAAGGCGTCCACCGCTTCTTCCACCCTGCTTTCTATGGGAAGGGAGCGGAAAAGTTCCCTGCCGAAGTCTGCCATGGCCTCTTCTGTGGCCCTATCCTCCAGAAACCGTCTCACCATGCTGTCCCAGCCTGCAAGAAGGGTTTGGCGAAAGGGGTTGTCCTTCTCCTTCCACATTTCTATTTCCTCGCCAAGGGCGTCCATGGCAGCGTCCGCCAGGCTGTCGTAGTCGATGACGCCGAAGAGTTTCCCGGCGCCGTAGAATAAAGAGCCAAAGAATCCCTTTTCTTCACTGTCTCCCTTTTCTTCCAGAAAACGGGCCAGGGCCTCCCTGTTTTTCCTGTCCTTTGTCCTTTTTTCCGCTTCCTCCAGAATCCTGTCCAGCCATTCTTCCCGATTCATTTCGGAAAGAATTTTTTCCTTTGCATAGGAAATGAAAGTAGAGAGCTTCTTTTCCCCCTCTGTTCTTGCTATGCGAGCGGCGTTGCTTCGATGGTTTTTCACGAAGGAAACGAACCATTCCCCTGCCTTCAGAGAGAGATTGCGTTCCCATTTCTCCCGATTTCCTTCTTCCCTGAGCTTTCGGAAAATCAGATCGGAAGCGGAGAAACTTTCCACCTTCTTCAGCATATTTTCCCTGGAGAGAAGGGTACTGTTCACTTCACCAAGCTTTTGGATAATGCGCTTCCGGCTCTTGGGGATGAGCCGCCCCACAGGCAGATGGAAGGGCCGCCGGAAGAGAGCTTCCACGGCGATGTAGTCCGCCACGCAGCCGATAAAGCAGGACTGGGCCAGGAAATAAAGAATCGAAACCCATGTCTCCCCCTGCCAGGGGCTCCAGCGGCTTAAGCAAAAGGTGAGAAGGAATAGAAGAAAAGCGGCGTCCCTAAGAAAGTTGGCCCGCTGATACCGTTTCATACCATCACCCCCGCCACCAAAAAAGGCAAGCCCCAGCAGGCAAGCCCCAGCAGAGCGCCGAAAAGGGAGCCGTTCATGCGAATGGCCGCCACTTCTTCCGACGACGCCTCCTCTGCCAGGCGGGCCATGGCACTTCCGTCGTACTGGGAGAGTTTCTTTTCCACCACCGATGATACAGCCTCATGGATTTCCTTCACATGGGGCAGCGCCAGGGAGAGAAGCCAAGCGTCGAAGCGGCGCCGCTCCCCTTTATCCGCCAGCATCCTTTCCGCCCGCTGCAGGATGAGATCTGCCAAAAAGCCTGCCAGCTCTTCATGACGATTTCTCCACTCCTTCAGGAAAAATTCCCTGCCCTTCTCTTCCAAAAGCTGCTTTGCTGCGCGGGAAAACCGTCCGTTCAGCCGCTTTCGAAGCTCTTCATCCTTAGTGAGCCGCACCAGGAAATCATCATACCGCGCTCCCATCCCTTTCCTCACCTCGCTGTTTTCATCAGCCAGGGATCCTGCCAGGTCGAAAATCTTCTTCTGTATACCTTGGATAAACTCCTCATCCCTGTCCTTGACTGCCCTTCGGAAAAGACTGTGAAAATTCAAAAACCCATGATTCTCATAGTGATTCCAGGCGGAGCGGTAAATGCGCCCGATTTCCTCCAGCGTAAACTCATCCTGCAGGAACTGCCTCACCTCTTCCGCCAGAGCCTGGGAAAGGGCTCCCTTTTTCTCGTAATGTTTAAAAGACAGCATGACGGAAGCCAGGCAGGATGCCCAGTCTATGGCAGGTAGGAGAGCAGACAGGTTCTTTCCCGTCATAGTCCACAGCCATTCCTCATGGAGGGAGGAAAAAGCAGCCTCCAGGCCATCGGTCAGGATGCAGCAGAGGTCGGATCGGTGCTCCTTCATCCACCGCTCCACCACCGACGAAGGCACATGGTTCACCAGAAGCCGCTTCAGCCGCCGCTCAGATAGGATTTCCTCCGTCACCATGTCCCTGGCCATGGTCACGATTTTTCCCCGGCTTTTGGAAATCAGATTCGTGCGGAAAGACACGCCCAAAGGCTTCCGGAAAAGAGAAGTCACGCCGAACCAGTCCGCAAAGCCGCCGACGGAGGCAGCAAAGGACACATGGAAAAGAGCGGCCGCCGCCGCACTGCTCTCCTGAAAAGGAGCCGACGCCAGAGCTCCCAGGGCAGAAACAGCCAGTATGGCATCTGCCATTGTTTTCTTACGCATAAGTCCTCCTTTCAGGAATTCACGAAAAAAATTTATCCATAGATGAGTAGAGAAATCCCACGTCCCTCATGGTGCCGGTGCTCCGCCGCCCACTTGTCAGAATACTGAGCGATAGCGAAGGATCTTGGTAAGAGCTGTAAGTGACAGGAATGTCGGTAACTACCACTCGGCGGGGAGGGGAATACCAGGCCCTTTCAGGGCCTCGGATTTTCTGCGAAAATCTGCTATCCTCCGTCGCCTGCAGCGACAGCCCTTTCCAGAGGAAGGGGGCTATGGCTCTTCGGCACGCAGCACTGGTGATACTAATGGTAAGCCCGTAACGTAAGGCTCCTTCCACCGGAATGGAGCTGGGGCAGCGGTGAGGATAGGCCTTTCCCCAGCAAAGGCGCCGCCGACAGGCGGCTTTACAAGAGGCTCTTATTGACTGTGTCCAAGGGCCTCCCCATTTCCTGCGCTTTCCTCGATTTCTTCCATAATTTCCCTGATTCTTTCCGCATTCTCTTTATTTCCGGCAGCAAGATTCAGCCCAAGGCATACATTGAGATTCGCTAGTACATAGTCCTTTTCGCTCATGATGGCACGGAACTTTTTCTCGTACATGGTCTTCGTATGGCAGATAGCAGGGCGGTGGTCATAGATGCGGCATTTCTTCCTTTCCCTGTCATAAAAGCGGCACTGTCCTTTTTCATCCAGAAAGGGTTTCAGTTCTTCCACCCAGCAGGCTTTTTCGCAGCAGAGGCCGCAGGCAATGCAGGGAAAGTCCATTATCCCATCACCTTCGGCAGGAAGGCCTCCACCCTTTCATAGGCCGTAAGGGACTCTTCCGTCACAGCCCCCGCCTTGTTGAGGATAGGCGTATCAAGCACCGCCTTCACGGCGCCGGCGGTGGCAAGAGCCATGGCAATGGTTTTCTTTTCTTCTTCGCCATAGTCCCTATAGTCCCTGCCCTTTTCCTTCACCACCGCTTCCATCTTCCCAATGAGAGACTTGAAAATAGGGTCGATTTCAGAAATCAGATGGCTGAACATATCCGCCCTTTTCCCGATGGCCCGGCAGACGTCTCCTGCCAGCTTCATTTCCGCCTCCGCTTTTTCCGCTTTGGCCCGTTTGCTCTTGGCTATGTCCAGATTCTTATCAGCTTTGGCATCCATCATGAAACCCATCACCGCAATGGCCGGCCCCGCTACCAGGCCGCCCAGCACGGCGGTGCCGCCGGCAATGCCAAGGCCTCCTGCCGCCAGGGTGCCGCCTCCCAGGAGGGCCAGAGTAGCATTGGTGGCCGCCGCTCCCGAAAGACCTGCAATGGCTGCTCCCGTACCGGCAGTGCCCAGAAGGCCGGCGGCGCTGTAGGCGCCGAAAGCCATGAGGCCTCCGGCAGCCAGTCCTTCCACCGTGCCCGAAACCATTTTCGAAGCAAGACTGCCCAGTTCCCCCATTTCCTTTAAGGCATCTTCGTTCACCGTAAATTCCGCCAGTTCGTCCATGCCGGCAGAGCCGGTGAGCTCCACATGATGAATCTTTCCGAAGGTATCCACGAAACGGGTGACACTGCCATGAAGGATATCCACCTTCGCCTGCCCCAGATTTTCCAGGGCCCTGCCTGCCTCGTCCCGGGCAGCAAGGAGCGCTTTCTTTGCGTTCTCAAACTTTTCGTCAGCTCTGCGGTTGATTCGTTTCGCCCGGGCATTTTTATCGCTGGCATCCTTCGCCTTCTTTGCTCCCACAAGCCCTGCCGCCACGGCGATACCGCCAAGAATGAATGGAATAGGCATAATGTACCTCCTTATAATTTAATGATGGTATCACTCTTCATTAATTCATCAAACTCATCCATGTTCCGGAAAGGCACCTTACCGCCCAGCTGCTGAATGATTTTTCCGGCCCCATGGATATAGCCGTCGGCATCCCCCAGCTTCAGGCCCCAGGCCATATCCCCCAGGGCTTCATCGAAGGCCTTCCGGTTTTCTTTGAAATATTTCTCTGTGATTTCATCCAGCTCCCGCCGGTACTCCTGTATCCGGCGAATGGATTCCCCGCATTCCTTTTCGATGCGGATGCGCTCCTTTCGGGCCAGCTTTGCCGAAGACAGGGCGCCGCTCAATGCGGTAAACACCTTTCCCGACAGCATATACCCCACCATGCCGCCGATGAGCGAACCGATGACCGGGATGGGTATCAACACAGCTCCCGCATACATGCCGGCCGCCGCGGTGGACGTGGCAATCCCCGTTTCCCCCAGCTGGGTGATACACTCGGAAGCGGTGATATTTCCATAGATATAATTTTTAATAATCCCCGCCGTGGACAGCACCGCCGCCACCACCTTTCCCGGCACACCTGCCTGTCCCAGCATGCGGGCCAAGGAATTGGAAGATGCCGAAAGGCTGTGGGAAATGACACTCACTGCGCCGCCGGCGACATAGGAAAGGGCTGCCGCCGTGCCCGTCGCCTTCACCAGGTCTTTGATGGCTTCACCGGGCTCCTTCTTCCCTTCAATCACTGCCACCATATTGTCCACCGCCGCCATGGCGCCGGTAAAAACAACCGCCCCGACTGCAGCATCCATGCCGGATTGATGAAACTCGGCGGCCAGATTTCCCGCCCCCTTCAAGGCAAGGGACCGGTCCACATGGTTGCGCGCCTGCCGGCCGTCCTCCATGGCCCGCTCCTTCGCCTCTTTGGAAAGGTGGATATCCTTATCCGCTAGATACCTGTCATCGTCGTAGAAATCGGAATTCCTCCGATCTCGTTTCGCGTTATTCAGCTTCCGGGAAATAGTCTTCAGATTCTCCGGGCTGTTCACCGCGTCCTTGATGTCGCTATTGGTGACCCAGGCATCGTCCTTATGGGCCTCAAAAATCCGGTGCACCGGTTCCACATGGTCCGCCTCCGCCAGATGCTCCGTCCACTTCTTCCCATAAGCCAGCTTCGCCTCCTGCTTCCGAAGAAACAGCTTCTTTCCCGTATAGGGATCCTTCACCGCCTTCCCCGAAGCAAAGAGATTCTCCTTCGCCAGCCGCTTCGCCATGCCGTCGTCAAAGAGCTTCCGGTTCCCCCTATACTCCAAAGGCTTCCGATACACCTCAGCCAGCCGCCGCACCGATTCATCCACCGAAGCCCCCGCTGCCAGAGCTCCCAATGCATTCTCCGCCCGCCGCCGGCGCCTTTCCTCCTCGTCCATACCTGACCTCCCCATGAAATCAAAGACTATGAGTATTAAGTGATACTGCGTTTTCTTCATTATACCCGATTTATAAGGAGAAAGGGGGTGCCGCTTCGCGGCGGGTTGTGCAGAAAGGTTGTGTTCGCTTCGCTCAGGGGGGCGAAAGTAAAAAGGTTCTTAAGATGGACCGGCCTAAAGGCCGGAGGGTTCTTAAGTTTGACAGCGGCTTATGGACACGCCTGCGGCGTGAGGGTTCAGAGGGTTCCGAAGGTTCATAGGGTTCAAAGGGTGGCGGTATCGCCTTCGGCGATGCGTTTTGTAGCCAGCGTTACGGGATTTACTTTATGTCACCAGTGCTGCACGACGAAGAGGAAAAGCCCTCCTTCCCCAGCAAGGGGCGCCGAAGGCGACGGAGGATAGGGGAGTCAGTTGCATAAAAAGCAATTCCTCTAAATTTCGGACCTATCCTCAGGGCTTCGCCCAGCTCCTTCCTTGGGAAGGAGCCTAAAGCCGCCTCCGGCGGCAGAAGGGATGCATTTCCCATGTGGAGACCCTGCAGAGGGTCTCCACGTCAGGTGAAGTTGGTCCTTTGCCTGCACATAAAAGGACTTTCCTATGAATCGCCCGACCGATGCCGAAGGCGCAGTTGTATGGTTTTCCCGCCCGCCAGGGCGCTGCCTATTTCCCCCGGGAGAAGCCCGGTTGTCCGGTTTTATTCAAACTGGCGGCGAAGCCGCCCACCACAACCCTCGCGCCGAAGGCGCGTCAATCTTCAGACCCTTGAGAACCCTCGGCCCGCAGGGCCGTCAACCCTCACGCCCTTCAGGGCGTGTCCCTTACGATTTCCCTCAGAAACTCTTCCACCTGTTTTGACATTGACAATCCCGTCCGGCACCAGATGGCGAAGTGTTCGCAGTTGTTGGAAAAGAGGCTGTAGTCCGTTTCCCCCAGCCTCGACAGGGCCCGCTCCACCGTTTCCTTATGGCTGTAGAGGTGGTAGCCGGCGATGGGCATGGATTTCGGGAAACGGCAGATGCGGTAACCGTCACTGTCGGCCACGAAGTCGTTCAGCGCCGCCTTTCTCACCTGCACGTCGCCGCCCCAGTCGCCGTCATCGGAGGCGTAGTGTACCACCAGACCCTTGCCGATGTACACTGCAAAATGTTCATACAGATTGCCCCAGCGGGAGACGGAGAGCACGTCGCCGGGGTAGAGGCGTTTGTGGGTCTCCGGATAATCATGGGCTCCCAGAACCACCCGCTTCAGGGCATAGCCCAGAAGGGCATCGCAGATATCGTCCATACTTTCACCTTCAATCATCCAGACCGTCAAAGAGCCTGTCGATTTCCTCATCCAGCTCATCCATGAGCTCGTTCGCATCGTCCAGGGCATCGAAGGCTTCGTCCGCCATGGACTCCGTCACCCTGTCCAGCGCCGCCAGCTGCTCCGGCGTGAGGGAAGAGAGAAAATCATCTAGAGCATGGTCCCCCTTCGTTTCCTCCTCCATTTCCTCCTTTGCCTTGGCAAAGTCCACCAGCTTATGCTCAAAGGGCACCTCCTCTTGTGCTTTTCCCTCAGCCAGAGCCTTTCCTTTCCCTTCTCCAAAATTGCCTTTGACTACTTTCATAAGACTCATCCTTTCTCTGTATTATGAAATCAACAGCTTGTATCTTAATTGTAGCAGAGCACATGGACAGCATATGGGATTCTGCTTTTCATAAAAAAGAAAATGAGGGAAATCTGATTCCCGTTACCCCCAGCCAGCGAAAGGAGTAAAAGACCACATAATCATTTGACAGCCGTTGGAGCGCTTCGTATACCAGCCTCTCCCCCTCACTGCCATGAAAATCCGTCACAGGGGATGGATAAAAAATAGCCATACCCTCTTTTCCTCCTTATGAAAAATGCGGGAGCCCTGTCCCGCATTTCATAGACACACCAGCAAATCCTCACAGCACTTTGGAAAGAAGCCACAGCACCACGGCCGCGATGACTACATAGTAGATGAGTGACAAAGAAAACTTTACCAGAAGTACCGCTCCTATCAGCGTAAGGAGCAGACAGCCGCAGCCTTTCATGATGGCCTCCTTTCCGTTTCACAGAGATATTATTGATTCCATGACAGCAGTAGACATTGGAAGCAGACAGGAATGCAGGCTCTATCTTTCTGAGGGGTACTTCGTTTCGGATTCCTATCCGTTTCAGCCTTTCCTGTGGCCTATTTCAATTACCTCCACTTCCGTTTCATATAACAGTCATGGCAGTATTTGGGCTGTTTCATCTCGGGGTGCGCCCTTAGATAGCCCTTTTTGGCAGTAATTTTCCGACCACAGTTTGCACAAATTCCTATGACCTCTCTTTGGTTGCATTCATAGCAGTACTTTGTCCTTCTTATTTCCGGATGGTTCCGCAAGTACCCCTGCTTTACTTCAATTGGACGCCCGCAGCCTTCACATATTCCTACGCTTATCTTCCTGTTGCACTCATAACAGTATGACTGCTCTCTTATTTCCGGATGCTCTTGTAAATATCCCCTTTTCACCTTGATTTCTTTTCCACAGCTCTCGCAAGTCCCTACCATTACCAACTCGTTTTTCTTAATTTCTTCACTGCAGTTTTTGCAATATGGTTCAGGAGAAAGTTTTTCTACATATTTGCGATAATTTGTATACAGCATTTTCCTGTGGCATCTTTTGCATTTATATATTTCCCCAAGGTTCAAACAGTCCGGGCATATATCATTGAGCAAATCGGAGGCAGAGAACAGTTTATGGCAAATTGCGCAGGTCTTCCGCTCTTCTTCAGCAGGCTGCCTGCTGACTGTCATTTGGGTCTCTAACTCAAAAATTTCAGGTGAAACCCTGACTGCTTCTTCCGAACTTTCCTTTGTTCCCACACCGGTTTCCGAATTATTTGGTTGTTCTTCATCCTGTTTGAAACGCCAGCCCAAGTCAGAATTCATCAATTCGTCAAAAGTAATAATCAATCCATTTTCTTTTATATAGTCAGCAATCCCGGTCAGGTTGTGCCCCTCGCCATACGAGTACAGGTATCCAAGAGAACCAACAATGATAAGGGTGTTTTTCGTCCTGGATAGGGCAACATTCAGCCTGGCGTTATCAGAGAAATACAGCGTTTTCGTTCGGGAGCGAGTCATACAGTAAATGACGATGTCTGATTCATCCCCCTGAAATGCATCGATAGTATCGATATGTATCTGATCATCTTTAGGGAATTCATTTTTAAATTTATTCCTGAGTTTTTTCTTCTGTCCTTTGTAGGGAGTAATAATAACAATTCTTTTATCATATTTCTCCCTTATCTTATGCACAAAGTCCGCCACAATTTCCACTTCCCTCATATTATAGGGACTGGATTGCGGGCTTTCCTTTTGTTCCACATAGGCAGCATCGTTTTCCATGTTCAGAAATATAAGATGATGGTCAAGCATTAATGGCGTTTTAAGAGCGCAGGATGCAGCGGATTTTAACTGCCCATCATAAAACAGCCGGCTCACAAGATTTCCAATAACCGTCGGCATCCTATATTGCATATCCAGCATGAATTTATTGGAAGAGGGACACTGCTCATAAAGGTATTGAAAGAAGCTGGTGGAGAAAAATTTATTTTCATCGTCTTCAGAAACAACATCATTCAAGTCGACTCCGCCATTATATAAAGCGGGATCAATCACCGGTGGGAGCTGCTTATGATCACCAATAATAATCACTTTCCGAGCCCGATTGATAGGAATCAGCAATTCTCCCGGGAGCGCTTTTCCGGCTTCATCAATGATAACTAAGTCGAATGCAAGCCGATCAAGGCCCACCCTTTTCTGGGCCAGTCCCACACAGGTAGCTCCTATGATTGAAAAATTATTCAGCAAATATTCCCCAAGCTGGCTCCTGCCCTCCGGGTTTTGCAGCATTTCCAACCATTTCTGCTGATAAGGTACCAGTTCTTTTGGCAGATCATCTGCATTCATCGAGGATATATATTGTTCGAATCGATTTTCAAAATTAAAGTCCTGCAAATCCTCGGAAATTTTATCTTTTCTTCCGCACCGAACTACTGCCGCCGGTGATATATGAATCTGTTCTGCCAGTCCTCTCAATACATTATCAACGGCTACATTGGCCTGAGAAACGATTAATATGCGTGAATCAGGATTAGAGGTTAATTCCTGATAGATAAGCTCTTTAATCAGTGTCGTTTTTCCTGTCCCAGGTGGGCCCTGGATGAGAAATATATTCTCTGAAGAATTGGCTCGGTTCAGGGCCTGCAGCTGTCCATGGTTTGCGAGCATCTTTGAATTCCGGATTTCCCTGACTTGCCTTCCATTATCGGTGAAAGTTAAAGATGGCAAATCAAAAATAAGAGTCTTCAGCTTTGGGTTGACCATCTGGCCCAAGCGGAATTGTTCCAGGGCTCTATACTGCTGCTGTTCAGGGTAAGGTTCTGCCTGTTCGTACAGATCTACTATATTCCCTGCTTCCCGCAGCTCTTCCGGCATTACCATTTCCTTTATCAGCAGCTCGCCACCGTTTTCGCTGATTTTTCCATCAACGCCCCGTCCATTATGGAGTTGGATAATGATTCTCGTCCTCGCCGTTTCATTAACCATTTCTTTTAAAAAGTGCTGAACACAAGGAATATCCATGGGGTCGATTTTCCAGGTATGAGGATTATCGCAGCCCTTTACATGAATATTTTGAATCTCTTTCTTTCCATATTTCTTAATTTCAATCAGCCGCCGCATGACTTCATTCCACTGATTGAAAAACAGAAGACTGGACTGGTTTTTCTTAATTTTTTCCTGTTCGGTAAATTCTCTCTGCAAATAAGCAATCAGGTCCCTTGTATTGTCTACAATCGGCAGTATCTGCTCTTTCTTCTCATTAACTGCTTCCAGCTGCGCATCTACGACGACATAAATGTCATTAAAGCGAAACATTTCTTCCGATTTCAAGAAATGATTAAAAGTGAAATAGATATAGGGATTATCTGGATTTCCTCCCTCTTTTAAAGACACAACAAATACAGCCTTTGTCCCCAATTGAACCTTCAAATTTCCCTTATCTTCCATAGGACCAATATACCAATCATCCATGGAAGAGGTCAGCTTTTGGGCCTCCTTTTTGAAATCAGCCACATTAGAATTTCCAATGACCAGTGGAATTCTATCAAAAAATTCCACTTTTAGAACGTCATCATATTTTTCAGTCACTTGGGCAAAGTCACCACGATAATTCCAATATTTGACATAGACCCGGCGATGCTCACCTATGACAGGAATTCTTCTGTTTTCACAATCAAAACGGTTAAGGTGAAGGGTTACTCCCTTGTATGTCATCTCATATTTTTTGTTAGCCGAATTTTCCTGGTCCATGATTTTTTCTACAACAGCATCGATGCATACCGCTTTCTGGCGAATGGCAGTCTGGATAAACATGCCTTTCGCACAGGATAGGACCTTAACACTGCCATTTTCTGTTTTTTTATTATCCGTAACCAAGCAGTAAATTCTGTCCATTCCGGAATAATATGATAAATTTTCCGGATCTTCGCAACATGCCTTGTAATACAGAGAATCTCCCACCTCTATATCAAAGCAGTCACCATCCAGTTTCTCTCTTTCTACGCAAATAACCTTATTCTTATAAGGTACTTCCTCCGGCAGATGGATACTGAATGGCTCAATGATTTCGCCCTGTCTATTATAAACATATTGCAATCTATGGATATATTTGGAAAGATAACCTATATATGCATATTCTTCATGGATGAAATCATGGAGGCTGCTTCTGGCACTGAGCAAGGTCTGCTGACGAAGCGGCGTTACTTGCTGGCTGTCTAAATGAGATTTCAACTGTTCTAAAAATTTTTTACAAATGTCAATTTTTTCTTTTGCATCAGCCATCTGTTCTTCCGCACAGCTCATTACATCTTCATAGTCAGCACGATTTTCTTCCTTCAGTTCTTCCAGTTCATTTTGGTAATAATCATAAAGCTCATCTGCGGCCGCATTTCTCATTTGTCGGCATTGGTGGTTGTATCGATTACGGATGGCCCTATCTTTATTTAATACTCTTTTTCTATATCGTTCATATGAAGCCCTGAGTCGCTCCTGCCGCGTACGCTCTCTATTGCTAAAGTAATTAACAATAGCAGCCCCTGCAGCCCCGACGGTTGCTACCGCCATTACGCCAAAAAGGGTAGTAAGTAACCCCATTATTTCCCTCCAATGAACTCACGAAATTGGCTTAATTGCATCATATATTGATTAATTGAATTGAGCTGCGTATCAAGTTCTTTCTTTATATTTTCATTTTGATAGCCGGAGCGCTCATAATTTTCCATATTTTTGTGATATAGTTCCAATAATACGCTTAACGTATGCTCCAATGTTTTTAGTGATTCCCTTGAGTTTTCCTGTAGGTATTCCAAACGTTTTTCTGAATCTTGGAAATTCATTCTTAGTTTTTTCAATTCATTTTTTTCTTTCCTCAGTTCTGTTTTAGCCTCTAACTTTGCAACGTATCGTCTGGTTTTTTCCTGTTCTTTTATTTGTTTGGTACGCTCTTTCTGCCCCTGCACCGAAGCATGGGCTCCTGCGATATATCTTTTGGTGACTTCTTTCTCTATGCTTATTTCCTTTTCAGCATTAATGAAAGTTTCAACAATCGTAATACACCCCTGCACGACAGCAGCCCCAATGCCCAGCTTTGCGCCGCCAAAAGCAGAAACAGCCGTCGTTCCCAGAGTGGAGACAGCTCCGGTCTGCGTCTGCCCACTGCGTGCCACCGGTACAGCTTCTAAAGTAACAACAGGAACGTCCTTCGCCGGCTTCATTATTTTTCCATTTCTCTTTATGGCTAATTCTTTTTTCCCATCGTCCACATCTTCCAGTTTCGATAAATCGATTCCTGCCATTTTAATTACCTTCAGTTAGTTAAATATTTCTGCACAAGTCGATAATTTTTCTGGAAATCATCTTCCAATTTCTGCACCTGAGTGCGATTGATGACTGCATGTTCGTCATTATTTAATCTCTGAATTTCTTTATCAAGACCATCCAGGTAATCTTTATAAATTTCAAGTATTCTTCGTACGTTATTGTTAATCTGTTCTTCCTGACTGCGATCCGCTTTCGCCTGATTCGCCTGGTTTAAATTTACTAATGATTGTTTTTGCCGCGCTATATCCAATCTCTTTTTCTGATTTTTAACAAAGAAAATAAATTGCTTCTCTGCAGAGGACAAAAGGTAATCATATCGTTTTTCTTCCTCAACTAAATAATTATCCAGAACTTCTTTTCCCGTATTGACCCGTTTCTGCAGTTCCCTAGTCCTATTGCGCTGGATGAAATATTCACCCACAGCTTTAATCAGATTATAGCTTTCATTCATATGGCCCTGCACATCCACGAGGCTGGGCACTTGATTTTCAACATCTGTGGACATCTGCACGGAGCTGCCAATTTCATCCAATTTGCTAATCGTCAGTGAATAATGATTTTTAAACCTCATCCCATCCGCCTCCCAGCATGACAAATCCATCAGCTATACCGCGCATAATTACCTCGTATTTTTCTATGGTATCATAAACCTCGGGAAGCAGGCCTTTTTCTGAAATGGCTTCATAGACACACTCTTCTTCATTACTATGTAAAAAACGAGGTTCAAATTTTAAAATTCCTCTATATCCATCCATATTCTGGGGTATAAATTTTTCACATTTAATTTCACCGGTTACCGGATGCATATAAAACACAAGCGACTCTTCTTTTTCCCGTATAACATACAAACAATAGGAAAATGCACATTGAACGGGAACTTCAACAGTCTCCGATTTCCGGCATGCCTCTGTGCTATTTTGAAAGACCGGAATCTTTTTTATATATTTCTTTATATATTTCCTTTTACCTATACGAGTCAGAACGTGAAAATCCTCTGCCTTCATATCCAGATTTTTCTGATTTAAAATTTCTTGTACTACCGCTTCCGTGTTCTCAAAGTAAAAATCCGTAATTCCTTCTTTAAGGCTCCTTACTTTACGTCCCCAGGAGTTTTCTAAATAGATGCAGGCTACTCTTTCTCTTGAAGGGATTTCTTCCTTCATCTCATCTTTCTCTTTTAACAAATGAATTCGTCCACTCATGGAGTCTATATACAATGGCACCTTTTCTTCTGACAAATCGTCTACCAACTTATAATGGCTTAAAATCCGAATTCCCGTTTCTGTAGGCCGATCATTTAATGAATCCCAGATACCGTTCTTCTCAAGCTCAGTAATTTCATGACGAATCAATGCAGGAGACAATTTCATGACCGCCACAATATCTTCAATTGATTTGTGATCATTTTTCATATAAAGGATCATGAATAACAAAGAATCCAACGTATCCCCCAGTTTCGCAATTCGAAACTGCAAACTTGCCTCATACACAGGTATCCATACAGGGATTCCTTTATCCAGCGTAATATATTCCATTACCTTCTTCTCCTTGCCAAAAAATTCCAAGGCATTCTTTATCTCAAAAAAATACTCTTCCCAAAGAGCTTTAGGGAAACACTGATTAATTCATAGAGTCTACTTTCATAAGAATTTTTATGCTCCAAATCTCATGGGACTCCTAAAATTGCTCGCTATTCGCGTCGTTCCATTCTTCCCATTGCATAAAGATTCCAGAATGAAAGCAGACAACGATTAAATCAGTGTTTCCCCAGCTGGCGCCCTTCTATTGTCTTAAGATTTAATCAGTATCCACTTAAATCTCACGAATTAAGAATTATTTTTTAATATAATACCAAAGATGACTAAATAGACATTAGCCGATAAGCTGAGATCTATATTTTAGTAGAAAAGAATGAGGGTTCAGTAAAGAAAAAGAAGGGCCCTTAAGAATTGCTCTTACCTCAGTAAGGAATCTTGCTCTCAAACTTCATGCAGGTCTGCCAGGATTTCTTTTTCGTGCTCACGGTTTTCATGCAGAGGGCTCTCTTTGCCATGTCGAAGTGCCACTATTTAAGGAGACTTACGACGAAGCATTGAATAAAAATACATATGAAATTCGATTCTGCGATTAAATCAATGCTTCCCTAAGTCTTTAATATGTTTCCTCCCCAAGTTCCCTCACCTGTTATGTCAAGATATTATCTTTCCAATTTATCGTTTCTTTCCTATCTTATCGAGGAATTCCACATCTTCCCTATCTCTTTGGCGAAGTTCTTTTCTTCTCCGCTTCAAGTCTTTTTCTGTATCATCCATCCTGTTGCCCTTGGAACGATTGCAGTGGGGACAGAGGTATTGGAGGTTTTCCCTTGTGTTCATGCCGCCCATGCTTTGGGGAATGATGTGGTCTACATCCATCTGGGAGGCGCGGAACTTTCTTCCGCAGTGCGGGCAGGTGTACCAGCCGTGGTTGCCGCCTACGCTCTTTTTGGCAATGTCCCGATAGTTACTGCCGCCGTCCTCACTATCGTTGTACATCTTCACGATTTCTCGATTGGCACGGTGCTGTCTTCTCTCCCGTCTTTCTTTTTCCCGTTTCCCCTGATCCGCCAGTGCTTCGGCGGCGGAGCTCAATATATCAAATAGTCCCATGTTCCCTCCTCAGTAAGGAATCTTGCATTCGTACTTGCTGCAGCTCTGCCAGGATTTCTTTTTCATCCGCACGGTCTTCATGCACAGTGCTTCCTTCGACATATCGAAGCGCCAGAATCCGCTGGAGCAGCCTACCGGTTCTATGGCGGAATTGGTGGGATCGTACCAGTATTTGCAGAACGCGCAGAACCGGCAGGTCCTTTCGTGGATATTTGTCAGTTTCATGCTCATGATGTAACCTCCTCACTTTGTAAAACCTTCACCCATTTCTCCTGGCTGCCCAGCCACATGTCCAGTCCCTTGCCATAGGCTTCGGCGGTCAAAGTATAGATACCGTCTTTATGGGATAGGATGCGGGCGGTGGGAAGGCGGTCGAGCACTGCTTCCACGGAGGGACCGCTGTAGGTGAATGTGACCCGGCGCAGGACGCCGGGGTACATGAACTGCACCCGTTTCCGGAATTCTCCGTCCTTGAACCGGTCCTGGTAGGGTACCTGAAAATGGTTTTCTGTCTTTTCCATGGTTCCTATACGGTCCACCCGGAAAATGGTGGGAAATTCCGTTTCCTCTTCTTTGTAGGCCACCAGGTAGAAATAGAATTCGGAGAAAAGGAGGGCCACCGGCTTGGCGGTGTGCTCTTTTTCTGCCCCGTCCTGCCGCTTGTAGGAAAAACGGATGATTTCCCTGTTCTTAATGAAAAGGGAAATATCCCACAGGGCATCCAGCAGCTTCTTCCCATGCCGGGGCGGGACGTAGCAGAAGGTTTCGTTCCGTATCATGTCTTCCACTACCTTGCGCCCTTCTCTGGGACAGGCTTCGATAAGTTTGTCCAGAATGGTGTGGAGTTCTTCTTTGGCAAAGGCCCGGCTTTCCAGAAGGATTTTCGCCATGGCCAGGATTTCCTTCCTGGTGAGGCATCTGCTTTCCTCCTCCACCAGACGGTATCCTTTAGCCTGCCTGTCGTAGCAGATGTCCGCTGCCCCTTCGTCCCTGTCGCCTGCCAGGTAGCTCCGGATGTCATCGATATCCCGCTGGATGGATTTCTCCGTGACTCCGTATTCTCGGGCCAGCACTTCCTTGGAAATCAGTTCGCCCCGGGATAGTCTGTCGAAAATGCCAAGGAGCCGCTGGCCTTTATTTTCACCGTCTGCCATATTTCCTCCTTTCTGCTTTCAGTATAGCCGGACACATGGACAGCTGGTGGGTATGTCATCATTTTTGCGCAAAAAAGTCCATGTACAGGAAGGCGCACTTCCTGCTCATGGACTTTGTATGGATTCTATAATGAAAATATCTGCTTTTCCCTTATTTACCAATAGATAAGCGGACATGACAGCACCACCCAACGATAGAACGTTTTAGAAGTCTTCACTTCATAGGAATTTCACATGCTTGCATGATTTAATTATAACTCATGCACCCCGAACCAGAAAGCCCCAGCTTTAACCTTATTTAACTCATTTTTTAGCATAATGAGGCGTCTTGGACAAAAAGGCCTGTATCCACCGCCTCTCCGGTCCCCAGGGAGCTGCCGGTCATGGCTGTTTTCATTTCTTATCTTGTGAAGCTTATTTTTTAGCTTATTTAGGTGACATGCGCCGGTCCATTTCATCAGCCGGTCCATTTCATCATATAATATAATAAAGAAGAAATATGAGAGGATCGGGTTATGGAAACAAAGCGGGAAATCATCATGCGCCAGATTGGCGCGAAAATTGCGTATCAGAGAAAGATTCACGGCTACAGCCAGGAGCAGCTCTCCCAGAAGCTTCATCTGGGCAAGACCGTACTGTCCCGGGTGGAACGGGGTAAGTATAACCAGAATATCTCCCTCAATATGCTGCTGGATATTGCCGAGGGCCTGGGCGTGCCGGTGTCGGTGTTCGTATCCTTCACGCCGGGGGAGCAGGCCCTCTGGAACGGCTACGGCCTCCGGGATACGGTGGTGACAGAGGGAGACGTGATGAAATTCGTCCGCCGCCTGCACGAAAAGAATCCGAACTCTCCCCTCTTTCATGATGACAAGTAAGGGAGAATGGTAAATGGTAGAAAAAGGCAGCGCCCTTCTGGAAATCAAGGGCGCTGCCTTTTTGTATGGGATAGGAAGCGGTGGTATTGGCGCCAGCCACCAAAGGGAGATACCGCCATTATCTGCTAAATCTCATAAGCATCACAAGGCATAGTGCCACTAAAATTTCCCCCTCCGTGGGAAGTGGTGCGCAGAACCAAAAGGGGGTGTATTTCTATCGCCCGACAGGGCGGCTACAGGGTTTTATAAACTGGCGGCGAAGCCCCCACCACCAGCGGCCAGCCTAATCTCTTCCATCTGGCACCTTTTTAGGGAAGCACTGATTAAATCGTTATCGGATTTCATTCTTGAATTTTTATTCAAT
>ERZ857775.1711-NODE-1711-length-24154-cov-7.778622_pt1 | contig 24154 bp, 19 predicted proteins | sample MGYA00519698_ERZ857775 | MGnify/ENA primary metagenome ERZ857775 (study PRJEB31778, sample SAMEA3449363) | human gut metagenome | biome: human gut; feature: human-associated habitat; material: faeces | place: United Kingdom | collected 2010/2012 ...
TCACCAGCCTGTCCTTCATGGGCTTCGGCGGCATCGTCGAAAACCTGTTCAATGTTACGCTGTAAGGGAGGAACAGGACTATGAATATTGTATCTGCTGTTATCCTGTGCACCATCGTGGGCGCTGTGGGTGCTATCGTTCTGGTGGCTGCCGCAAAGTTCATGGCGGTGGAGGAAGACCCCCGCATTGAGGAAGTTTCTGCCTGTCTGGCCGGCGCAAACTGCGGCGGCTGCGGCTACGCGGGCTGTGCGGACTACGCAAAGGCTGTCGTCATGGACGGCGTGCCCTGCGATAAGTGCGCCCCCGGCGGACCCAAGGCAGCCGCTGCCATCGCCAAGATCATGGGCGGCGAGGCAAGCGCGGTGGAAAAGAAGGCTGTGGTCCAGTGCCAAGGCAGCTCCGAGCACTGCAAGCCCAGCTACGATTACAAGGGCATCCAGAGCTGCGCCGCAGCCGCTGCCCTGTACGGCGGCCCCAAGACCTGCACCTTCGCGTGCATCGGTCTGGGCGACTGCACCAAGGTCTGTAAGTTCGACGCCATTCACATCGTGGACGGCGTGGCAAAGGTGGACAAGGACAAGTGCACCGGCTGCGGTGCCTGTGCCAACATCTGCCCCAAGAAGGTCATCATGATCGACGCTGCCGGCCCCCGCAAGCCGGTGGTCATGTGCTCCAATCAGGACAAGGGCCCCGTCGCCATGAAGGCATGCACCACTTCCTGCATCGCTTGCGGCATGTGCGAGCGTACCTGTAAGTTCGACGCCATTCACGTTGTGGACGGTGTGGCACGGGTCGATTACGACAAGTGCAAGGGCTGCGGCATGTGCGCCCAGAAGTGCCCGAAGAAGATCATCCTCTTCCCGCTGAAGGACGATCCGTATCCCCCGAAGCCGGTGGTGAAGCCCGCAGCTCCCGCTGCTGCAAAACCGGCAGCTCCTGCTGCGAAGCCCGCTGAGGCGCCCAAGGCAGAATAACCAAACGCAAAATAGACGGACTGCTTGCAGTCCGTCTATTTTTTTACTATAATGAGGGAGAAAGTGAGGAAAACCCGGATGAACGAACAAAAAATGCGCTTGCGGAATGCGGGCTTCGTGACCTTCTTTTTCAGCGGCATCTGTGCCATCTCCAGCGGCGTGGTGGTCAGCCTGCTGCAGGAGCAGTACGGCTTTGCCTACGGCATGACCGGCACCCTGCTCTCCCTGATGAGCATCGGCAACCTGCTGGCGGGCTTTCTGGCCGGTGTGCTGCCGGGGATGCTGGGGCTGAAGCCCAGCGTCCTGCTGCTGACCGTCGGCTACACGCTGGGGTACGGCATCATGGGCTTTACCGGCGCGGAAATGCTGCTGGCGGCGGCGTTCTTCCTCGTGGGCATCGCCAAGGGCAGCGCCATGAATGCGTGCACCATCCTTGTCAGCGACAACTCCGCCGACCGCACCCGCGGCATGAACCTGATGCACAGCTGCTACGCCTGTGGCGCGCTGCTCTGCCCCTTCCTGATCGCGGCAGCGGCCAAGGTCAGCACTTCGCTGGCGGTCTTCCTGCTGGCGGCGCTGGGGGTGGTGCTCTGGCTGGTCTACCTGAAAACGCCGATGGGCGGCAAGGTCCAGAGCGCAAAGGCCGCGATCGACTGGAGCTTTTTGCGCTCCTATCAGTTCTGGCTGCTGACGGGTCTGCTGTTCTGCCAGAACGCCGCCGAGCAGAGCGTCACCGGCTGGATGGTGACCTACTTCAAGGGCAGCGGCATCATTGCGGGCACGTTGGCGGCCTACACCGTCACCGTGATGTGGGGGGCTACGCTGGTGGCCCGGCTCCTCATCGCCTTTGTCTTCCCCTTCAAAGCCCCGCGCAAGGCGATGGTGGTCATGGCGGTGACCTGCACCATCTTCTATGTGTTGCTGATGCGGGCCGACAGCCAGCTTTCGGCCATCCTGCTGCTCTTCGCCTTTGCCTTTGCGATGGCGGGCATGAACCCCACCGCCGTGGCCAGCGCGGGCAAGATGACCAGCGTGACCAGCATGGGCATCATGCTGCCTGTGGCGTCCAGCGGCGCCATCCTGATGCCGTGGGTCATCGGCCGCGTGGCCGAGGGGGCGGGCCTTGCCGCCGGTATGGCGACCAACATCATCCCCTGTGTGGGCCTGTGTGTGTTTGCGGTGCTTGTCGCGCGCGAGCGCTGAACTCGCAGCCGCAGTAGTCCTGCCGGTACAGGCCGTACTCCTCCGACAGCTGCAAGCTGCGCAGATAGCCGTTGTGCTTTTTGAAATCCGAGGGCAGGTGCTTCACGCCGAATTCGGCTTCGAGCTCCTGCCCGATCTCGTTGATCCGCTTGGCGTCCTTATGGGGGCTGATGGACAGGGTGGTGGTGAACCACTGGAAGCCGTGCTCGGCGGCGTACTGGGCCGCCCGGCGCATCCGCAGCCGGTAGCAGACGGTGCAGCGGCTGCCCCGTTCCGGCTCGTTTTCCAGCCCGGCGACGGCGGAGTAGAACTCCTGCGGGTCGTAGCGGTCCTCGATGACGGTCACCCCCAGCGGGTGTGCTGCCGCTACGAAGCGCTCCAGCTCCTCGCCGCGGCGGTGGTACTCCTCCGCGGGCCATGTGTTCGGGTTGTAGTAGAGGACGGTGATCTCAAAATGGGCGCAGAGCTGCTCCAGCACCGCGCTGGAACAGGGCCCGCAGCACGCATGGAGCAGCAGCTTTGGCCGGGCATCCCCTAGAGTTTTCAACACTTCGTCCATCTGCTGTGCAAAATTCAACTGTTTTGACATGGATATCATCCTTTGGTATACTAAATACATTGTGATTTCTCCGCGCGGACGCGCGGGGAAATCACCAAAACCAACTTTATTATAACACACTTTCGCATAAAAGAGGAGAGCTTCCCATGACGAACGAAAAGATCGCCCGCATCAACGAGCTGGCGCGCAAAAGCAAGACCACCGGCCTGACCGAGGCCGAAAAGGCAGAGCAGCAAGCTCTGCGGCAGGAGTATGTGGCCGATGTTAAGGCCAGCCTCCGCGCCCAGCTGGCCAACACCTCCATCAAGGAGCCGGACGGCACGGTGCATAAGCTGACCAAAAAGGATTAAAATAAGGTCAAATCGGAGAGGGGTACGCAAGAATTTGCAAAACCCCTCTTTTTTTGTGCGCCGAAGCGTGCTATACTATACTTGTGCTGTTGTGGCTGTCTGGCAGGGCGGCACAAGATTCCCAAGGTGGCGTATCCCGCGCAAGGTGCGCGGAAAAGGCTGTCTTTTGAAAAGGATAAAGAGGTCATTTATTATGCTTACTGCAATTACGGGTATCAACTGGGGCGATGAGGGCAAGGGCCGCATGGTCGACCTGATCAGCCAGGAGTATGACATCGTTGCACGGTATCAGGGCGGCAACAACGCAGGCCACACCGTGAAGAACGAGCGCGGCAAGTTCGTGCTGAACCTGCTGCCCTCCGGCATCCTGCGCCCGAATGTTGTCTGCGTGATGGGCAATGGTATGGTCATCGACCCGCACCATCTGGATGGCGAGATCAACAAGCTGCGCGAGCAGGGCATCGTCATCACTCCCGATAACCTGAAGATCTCCGACCGTGCAACCATCACCATGCCCTACCATGTGGAGCAGGATGGTCTGGAAGAGGCCCGCCTCGCCAAGACCGGTGCACAGTTCGGTTCCACCAAGCGCGGCATCGCTTACACTTACGGCGATAAGTACATGAAGAAGACCCTGCGCATGGGCGACCTGCTCCATCTGGACGCCTCCGTGAAGAAGCGCCTCGTCACCATGGTCGATTCCAAGAATCTGGTCATGGAGGGCAGCTACAACGCCGCCCCCATCAGCGTGGATGAGATGTGGGCTTGGCTGGAGAAGTATGCCGCCATCTTCAAGGATTACATCTGCGACGCGGGTCAGTATCTGGCCGACGCAGATGCCGCCGGCAAGAAGATCCTGTTCGAGGCCCAGCTGGGCGCTCTGCGCGACATCGACTTCGGCATCTACCCCTACACCACCTCTTCCAACGTCATCGGCGCTTATGCCCCCATCGGCGCGGGCATTCCGGGCCACAAGCTGCACAACTCCATCGGCGTCATGAAGGCTTACTCCTCTTGCGTCGGCGACGGCCCCTTTGTCACCGAGCTGGCTATGACCGAGGAAGAGAAGCACGCGCTGCGTGAGGCTGGCCACGAGTACGGCGCAGCCACCGGCCGTCCCCGCCGCGTCGGCCCCATCGACTTGGTGGCAAGCCGCTACGGCGTCTTCTGCCAAGGCTGCGATGAGGTCGCCCTGACCCTGCTGGACGTGCTGAGCTACATGGAGAAGATCCCCATGGTCACCGCTTACAAGCTGGAAGACGGCACCACCACTACCCGCTTCCCCATGGGTGAGGCGCTGGATACCGCGCAGCCTGTGGTCGAGTACCTGCCCGGCTGGCACTGCGACATCACCGCTGCCCGCAAGTGGGAGGATCTGCCCAAGGAGGCTCAGGCTTACGTTGAGCACCTCGAAAAGGCGGTCGGCTGCAAGATCACCTATATCTCGGTCGGCGCAGAGCGCGAGGCTTATATCCATCGCGTCTGATCCGCTCTGCTTTCCCGGACCGCAATCGAAAAGGAAGCGTCACATATGTTTGATATCATTACCGACAGTGCCTGTGATCTGACCCCGGAAACGGCGGCGAAGCTGAACATCGAGATCGTTCCGTTCTATGTCTCGCTGGACGGCGAGCACTACCGCAAAGAGGGCAAGGAAATCGCGGTGCGGGACTTCTATCAGTTCATGGTAGATAACCCCTCGGCCTACCCCAAGACCAGTCTGCCCTCGCTGGAGGACTTTGAGACGGCTTTCCGTGCCCATGCTGAGGCCGGCCGCCCGGTGCTCTGCCTCTGCTTTACCAGCAAGATGAGCGGCTGTGTGGGCAGTGCCCGCAACGCCCGCGAGCTGGTGCTGGAGGACTATCCGGACGCTAAGATCGAGGTGATGGATTCGACGGCGGCCACTGTCACCGAGTCCATCGTGGTGGAAAACGCCGTCGCCATGCGCGACGCGGGCTGCTCACTGGACGAAGCCGTGGATTGGCTGAGCGCTGAGCGCGCCACCAACCAGATCTTCTTCACGGTCGGCAACCTCGATTACCTCATCAAGGGCGGCCGTATCGGCAAGGTGACCGGCCGCGCGGCCAACATTCTGGGCATCAAGCCGATGATCCTCTTCAAGGAGGGGGAGATCTTCTCCGCCGGCGTGGCCCGCGGCCGCCAGAAGAGCTTCGAGAAAGCGCTGGAACAGCTGATGGCGTACCTGTCCGAGCGGAACGGGACCCCCGACGATTACTGCATTACCGTGGGCTACGGCTACGACGAGGAAGAGGGTAGGCGCCTTTGGATGCAGACCCGTGCCGCCCTCCGCGCCAAGTACCCCGCCAGCCAGTGCGAGGTCGGCTTGCTGCAGATCGGCTGCACCATCGCCGTCCACACCGGTCCCTATGCGCTGGGTATGGGCATTATGCGGCGCTGGAAGAAGCAGTAAAAGAATAAATAAAAAGAGAAGCCCGCCTGTGGTATAGCATTTATGCTTTCCACAGGCGGGCTTTTTTAGCTGGTAAATAGGAATTATGCGGATATTGGACTGAGAGGAACGGATGATTTCGCCGGGTGAAATATTGTGGGAAAATGTTGAAAACTTGACTTTGTGGGTGATGTGATGGGGAGATTGAACGAGGGGGTGGATTTGTTGAAATTATCATAGCATTGAGATTTTATTCTACCCCGTCTCCTGCGCGAAGCGTTCATTGACTTATTTATTGTCGTATCGTATAATAAAATCGGTGGTCAGTCAAAATCACTTATCAGTGAGGTGGAATCGTGAAATTTGGTAAGATGAAATATGATGTTCCTTTTGAAAAAATAGATTCTGGGCATCTGAATTTTACTTTTTGGGAAAAATTCCAAATTGCGAACGAAGGAAAAAGAATTTACAGAGAAAATCCTCAGTATACTTATCTAAATGAAGATCAAAAATTAAAAGATGAAAAACAATTTTATGAATCAGTTGTATATGCATATATGATTGATCAAATTTTGCAAGAAGATTTGTCTATGGCTGAAAGTTATAAAAAATTCAGCAAAGGAAGATTTTGGACAAAAACCGAAAAGGGAACAACCACAAATTATAGAGATTTAAACTATTACTTCCTTCTTTGGTACAGAGACTACCTTCGCGAACAAGCAGACCCGGGTTGCCTTGCTCGTGAACAAGCTCAAAAAGACAAAGAGCTCCAAGAGTCCATCGAACTCCACCGCCAGATCGATGCGTACTATGCCGCCAAACATCCCCACGTCGAATGCCCCTACTGTCACTCTATGAATACGGAGAAAATCTCTGGTGTCGCTCGTGGTGTGTCAATCTATGTGATGGGTGTCGCGTCTCCGAAGCTCGGTAAACAGTGGCATTGTAAGCAGTGCGGGAGTAATTTTTAACGCCGCGGTATTAGTATGCGTGATAAAACAGAATATTCAGTCACCTCATGATGACCAAAACAAAAAGCCCTGCCGCTCGATTGTGAGTAGCAGGGTTCTATTATTGTGTCAGAGTAAAGATGACGTTATCAGGCGTTTTTTCGTGTCGTTCTATAATGGAAGCACACTTTTTTGCCAATTACAATTTTGCGAAGGTATAGTATTGGGATTCGCCTTTCTGGTGCTTTCGCTCGCCATACTTGACGATTTGGGTGCTGTACCGTTCCAGTTCCTCTTTGACAGCTGCCATTGTAACGCCCTCAGATTTCGCTCGACCGGACTTTGCCCCAAGCTGTGCCAGCATGGTTACATTTTGGCGAATTTCCTTTTTCGTCATAGGCTGACCCATGTGTTCCGCGATATAGGCTACCAAATCAGCCATTAAGCGGCGTTATATGGGTATAGTGATTTGCGATACCCCCGAAGCATGGGCATATAGCAGCCCATTATACAGCCGTATGATATAGGCAAGGCATACAGAACAGGGGCGCACACTGTCGCACAAAACAGGTTTTTCCTGAATTTGTCGCACTTCTGTCGCACTTTCCAGCCATTTTCAAGCCTATATACAACAAATAAAGCCACGACAAAACCGCATTTATAAACGGATCATCGTGGCTTTTCTTCTGGTCGAGCAGAGCTGGACAAATCCGAACTATTTCCCACTGCTTCAGCAGCAGTCAAGGCATCCTCAAAGCGGATGGTTTGAGAACCATCCTTGTAGTTGAACGTAATCAGCATCCGGTCATCATACAGGAAAATCGCGTTCACAAAAATCTCAATCAGTGCTTTGCGCTGTTTTTGCTGCGATATATCGAACTTTCTGAATTTCATCAGCCAGAACCGGATGAAATCGGCATTGAAGGATGGCTTTCTTAACTTCTCGTCAGCAATTTTGGCAGTCAGTTCATCCTTCTGAGCTTCCAAGGCATCCAGACGCTCCTTGGTCGTCCGGGTAAATAAGCCCTCCTCGATTGCTTTCATCAGGTTGTCCAGTTTCCTGTCCACCTCTCGGAGCTGCTTTTCCAAGAGCGGAATCGTGGTGTTCTCTTGGTTCTGAAAATCCATAACCAGTTGAACGATCCGTTCAATCATGGCATCATCCTGAATCAGCTTCATCGTCTCTTGGACGACCAAACTTTCGAGCCAGTCTTTCTGTACGGTTTTCTTATTGCAGCCTTTGCGCCGCTTGGCAGTAGCACATTTATAGTAATAGTAGGTTCGTCCGGTGGCACTTGTTCCGCTTTCGCCAAACATCAATGCTCCACACTTGCCACAGAACAGCTTGGTGGTCAATAAGTATTCCTCATCTGCCTTTCCGCGAGCTGGTGCGCGCTTGTTTTTCTCCAGACGCTTCTGAACACGGTCAAACAGGTCTTTCGGGACGATGGCAGGAATCGCATCTGGCACAACGGTATCTCGGAAAGAAAGCTCTCCAATGTAACGGCGATTCTTCAACATGGTGTTCATGCTGCTGCACGTCAGTTTTCCACCCAGCATATTACGAACGCCTTTTTCGTTGAGATAGTTCAGAATCTCAACGATTTTTTCACCATTGTCGTACCGCTGAAAAGCCTCTAATACAAATGGAGCAACAAGCGGGTCGATGCGATAGAACTTTTCTTCGTCGATTTTATATCCAATCGTTCCGGTGCCGCCTGTGCATTTCCCTTTCAGGGCGTTTTCGGTCTGACCTCGAATGACCTTTTCGGAAAGTTCAGCCGAATAGTATTCTGCCATGCCCTCCAGCAACGTTTCCACCAGAATGCCCTGCGAACCTTCAGCAATTGGTTCCATGACCGAAATCAAGTGGACATTATTCTTTTTCAGAATCATCTTGTAGTTTGCACTGTCAAAACGATTCCGGGCAAAGCGGTCAAACTTCCAGACCAGCACAATTTCAAACAGCTTCTTATTACTGTCCCGAATCATTTGCTGGAAATCCGGTCGATTATCCGTTTTGGCAGAAAGTGCACGGTCAATGTAGTGCCTGACCACTGTGATGCCGTTTCTTTCGGCATAGGCTGTGCATTCACGAATCTGACCCTCGATGGATTCTTCACGCTGGTTATCACTGGAATAGCGAGCGTAGATCACAGCATTCATGGCAAGCACCTCACTTTTATACATCGTTGCACGCTAAAGCGTTCATTCAAAAATTGTTTCGTATAATGTATATACCATAATATACGATGGATTGCAAGATATATTTACACTATTATAGGCAGAAGAGGTGGTGTTCATTTTGGACACCACCTCTTCTGTCGCTTGTGAATCGCTCAATTCAGCTTGTTCAGCGTAAATTTGAACTGCATACCCTTTTCTGCCGCAAAGCAGACATTTTCATGGGGCTTTGCGCCCCAGCTGCTGTCGCCACCCACACCACGTTGGAAGGCTGCGCACCGCACGATGGTTTTGCAGTCGTCCCGGGGCAGTTCGTAGAGGTGCCGGGCGTTTTCCAGCTCATGGGGTGTATAAGGCAAGGCGGAGAAGACCATGCCGGGATCACTCTCAAAGCAGATGCCCGGAATGCTACCGGTCACTTCGGCGCAGTATACCCCGGTGCGGCTTCCGCATTCCTGCGGATAGACCGGGCTGTTCTGGGCAAAATCTTCCCGGATATTATAGTTCCATGCGCCCATTTTTCCGCCCACGGTGCGGTCGGCTACGGTTTCACGGGGGCCAAGGCCCAGATAGGAAACGCCTGTCAGCTCCCGCCGCAGCGGCAGCAACAGGCCGAACTCCGGCAATTCCGCTCTTTCGCCCTGCCATGTCATGGCCACCTCACACCGGCCTGTGCCGTCCACTGTAAAATCAATGGGCAGGGTCCGTCCATCCGGCAGGGTGTAAACGGCGTGTACGGTCACGGTCTCCGTTCCGGCTTCTACGGTCAGGTTGTCGCACCGGGCATACAGGCCCGCCGTTTTCCAGAAGGCAAACTCGAATGGCTCGGCGCAGCCGTCATCGTTGTTGGTGGGCGCGCGCCAGAAGCTAGGGCGCACCGTATCATCCAGCAGCTGCACCCCGTCAAAACGGATGGAGGTCAGCCCCTTGCCCCGGCTGAAAATGTATTCATAGCCTTCGCCCCTTACGCCGATGTTGCAGTCCATCTCCACCAGCTGCGGAGCCGGGACGGTCAACCGGGCTTCGGCGTGTTTCTTCCAGATCTGTCCGAACGCCGCTTCATACCCGGCAGGTAGACCCGGCAGGGCGCTGCGCAGGATGACTGTTACCGTCATGCAGGCAAGGCCCGTTTCCGGCATTGCAAACGGGAACGGAATACGGACGCTTTCACCGGGGGCACAGTCTGCCCGCAAGACAGCCCGGCGCTCCGGTTTGCCGTTGATGGAAGATGCGAACACCAGATCATAGGCGTTCAGATCGGTGAAGAGGGTACGGTTTTCCACCACGGCTTCGGTCTCGGTCAGGGTGATCTTGAACGGCGTATAGGCCACCTTGACCGCATCCATCTTGGGGGTGTTGCGGCGGTCGGGCAGAACAAGGCCATCGATGCAGAATTCCCGGTCGGTGGGGCGGTCGCCGAAGTCGCCGCCGTAGGCAAAGCTCAGTTTGCCGTCCGGGCCGGTGACTGCAATGCCGTGGTCGATGTACTCCCAGATGAACCCACCCTGATAGAGCGGCTCTTCGTAGGCGTACTCGGTGTAATCCGTGATGCCGCCGCAGCTGTTGCCCATGGCGTGGCTGTACTCGCACATGATAAAGGGCTTTTCCGGGTGTTCAGTGAGGAACTTTTTGATGTCCACCACCGGGGTGTACATCTGGCTCTCCATGTCGGAGGTGGCGGGGTATTCCCGGTTCCAGAAAATGCCCTCGTAGTGCACAAGGCGGCCGGGGTCGGTGCGGCGAAAATACTCGCTCATCTCCCACAGCGTTTTCCCGCCGTGGCTCTCGTTGCCGCAGGACCAGATCAGGATGGCCGGGTGATTTTTGTCCCGTTCCAGCATGGCTTCGGCACGGGCAAGCACATTTTCCCGCCACTCCGGGCGGTCGCCGGGCAAAGTCCATTCGTCCGAGCCGTCGGCCCCCAGCTTCTGCCAGGTACCATGCGTTTCCAGATTCGTTTCCTCGATGACATACAGGCCGTACTCATCGCACAAAGAGAGGAAATACGAATCGTTGGGGTAATGGCTGGTGCGCACAGCGTTGACGTTGTGCGCCTTGAGATTTTTCACATCCCAGAGCATTTCTTCCCGGCTGACAGTGCGGCCGGTCTTGCAGCTCCACTCGTGGCGGTTGACCCCTTTGAACACGATGCGCTTGCCGTTCAGCAGTATCTGGCGGTCTTTCAGTTCAAACCTGCGCAGACCGACTTTCAGTCCGGTGCGCTCCACCAGTGTTTTCCCATTCAATAGGGCGATCTCTGCCTCATAAAGGGTCGGCTGTTCTGCGCTCCACAATTCCGGTTGTTCTACCTTAAAGGCAAAGGAAACATCCTGCACGTCCGGTTCCACATCCGGGTCGGCTTCGCCCTTGCCAAAGACCACGCCGCTGCCGTATTCGACCGGCTCGCCCACCTCAGCGGACTGCTGTTGCCCGTTGAACACCACCGACACCCGGCCCGCGCCGCTGACCTTGCAGTCGAACGTCACTTTCACGCTGGAAAAGTCCGGCGCAAAGTTCTGCCTGACGAACACATCTTCCAGATGAATCTCAGGTTTTGTGAACAACTCCACCGAGCGGAACAGACCGCTCATCCGCCAGAAATCCTGATCTTCCAGCCAGCTGCCGGAGCAGAAACGGTAAACCTGAATCGTCACCTCATTTTCGCCGGGCTGGACGGCTTCCGTCATATCAAATTCTGCCGGGGTAAAGGTATCCTCGGTATAGCCGATATAGACCCCGTTGCACCAGACAGCGGCGGCACTGTCAGCCCCGTTCAGGCGCAGATAGCAGTTTGCCCACTCTTCCGGCAGGGTGAAGCTGCGCTTGTATTCCCCGATGGGGTTATACTCCTGCGGGATCTGCCCGGGGTGCAGTTTTTCGTGGCCGTCCCAGGGGTACTGGGTGTTGACATAATGGGGCGTGCCGTAGGGCCGGCCCGGCTTTTGCAGGCTCTGCATCTGGATAATCCCCGGCACGGTCAGGGTATCCCAGTTTGAAAAAGGTGCTGTCAGATTCTCTGCGTAGCGGAACGCCCACTCACCATTCAAACTGACCGTCAACGGCATGGCCGGGCTGGTCTGGTCGGAAAAATACGCATGGGGCGGCAGGCGATTCTGCTGGAAGATCTCCGGGTCAGCCAACAGTGCCGGGATCATAGGATGATTCAATGGCATGATATGTTACCTCCAAGGGAGAAAATGACACAGACGAACCTTGAGTTACGCTGCGGGAAAATATTCAATAATTTTTGATATCCTGAATCCGTTCTTCCAGATGCAGATTCTTTTCCATTGTGGAATACACAGAGAATGCTGCTAACAGACTGGGGACCCATAATCCAGTGAGCAGAAACATAAACGCACATCGTGGAATCAAGAATGCTATCAGCAGCCAGTATCCAACCTGCACGATTGCAGAGAGGGCAGTCTGCGGTAGGAAGCCGAAGAACATCCGGATGCAATTGGACGACTTTTGAAAAATCGAGCCATAAAACAGTGCGTTCTGCATCCAGAAGTAGTTGCCCAGCGTCAAGAGAAGAACGGCATCCAGCAGCAGAATCAGCGCAAAGCTCAGGGAGATTTCTGTCATCTGCGGCAGCACGAATGCCGACCATGCAAGCAGTGCCCACAACACGGTAAACACGATGCCGGGAACAAGACTGCTTCGGAAGTTCTGCTTCCATGCCCGCTTGTAGGTGTGCCACCAGAATCCCGGCTCATCCCGCAAGGCACGCAGGATGGTATCGTACAGTCCGGTCAGAGCCGGACCCACCAGCCACCCGGCGGCGACCGCCGCCAGCAGGCACAGCGGCAGGCTGCCCAGCCAGAGGGCAATGCCTGCCAGAATTGCTGCCGGGACGCAGACTAACATCGCCAGTGCCCCGGACAGGAAAATGCCGTCCAGATCCCGGCTCAGAATTTCAAACAACCGCGCCAGCCCTTTTTTGCGGGGCGTATCCGGGTTGATTTCTGCACCTTCCGGCATAAAGTTCTGTTCAAACATCATTCTGCTTCCTCCATTGCGGTTCGTTTTACAGTTTTATTGTACCACAGTCAGAGAGAAAACGGGTTGTAGAAAAGAGGCTGCTTTTTTGGAGAAAAACGGCATCATTCCGGCTGCACCCCTGACCGGACGGTAATATTTTCAAAACTGACATTCCGGCAGTACTGCATCCGGATGTTTTGCTCCGGGCCGCCGTTGTCCTCTAACACCACATCCTTGAAGCAAATGTTCTTCACCTCATAGCCCGGCACATCAAAGCCCTTCAGCTCGATGGCAGGACAGGTGTGCCATACATGGTCGTGGTCAATGTATCGTCCAAGCAGCGTCACCCGATTATAGCGGAAATCTTCCAGCACAGGCGGCACAGGTGCACCGATGCCGTCATCGTTGTACCCGACCGAATGCACCATGACATGAGAGAGGGTGCAGTCCCGTACTTCCACATTCCGGACATAGCCGCCCCGCTTTTTCGTAACCTTGATCTCCAGCCCGGAGGTGGATACTGCCATATCACAGTCCCAGATCTTCACATCCTCCACACCGCCGCTCATCTCGCTTCCGATGCAGATACCGTGTCCGAAACCGCTGTGGCAGTCGAACACGCGGATGTGTTTCGTCGGGCGGTCGATGATATTCCCCTCCGGGTTCTTGCCGGACTTGATGGCAACGGCATCGTCTCCGGTAAAAAACTCGCAGGCGAAGATCGTACAGTTTGTGGAAGAATCCGGGTCCCAGCCGTCCCCGTTCCAGACACCATCCGACCGGATGGTACAGTGGTCGGTCACGATTTGGTCGGAGTAGACCATATGCAGATTCCAGCTTGCGCCGTTTGCAAATGTCAGCCCTTCCATCCAGATGTTCCGGCAGTTGCTCATGTTGACAAGTCTCGGCCGGACGCGCCCCGGAATCGTATCGGCATTTTCGCAGGTAGAAACAAGAGTGGCATTTTGGGCAAGGTAGTCCTTCAGCCTTTCCCGCTCGCTTGCAATGATGCGCTCTGCCAGCAGTTTTCCGCCGGATGCAATCGTTCCCTTGCCGCGCAGAATTACGTTTTCACAGTTTGGCCCGGCAGTATGGTCAAGCGTACCGAGGTTCAACAGGCTGCTGTAGCACTCCATCTCAGTGCCCTCAAAGCGGCTGGAAATGCGCGGCAGATAATCCTCTGGGTCTGCTGTGCCTTGCAGCACAGCTCCTTCTTCAAGGTAAAGTTCCATATTGCTGTGCAGACGCAATGTGCCTGTGCAGTAAACACCTGCCGGAAAATAGATTTGTTCACGCTCGCCGCAGTCGTCGATGGCTTTTTGCAGGGCGGCAGTATTCATGGCCTTTCCATCGCCCACAGCAGAATAAGGAGATGCAGTCACATCCAAACAGCGTTTGGTCGGTGTTGTCCGGATAGTCAATTCCCCAATGCTGCCGCTCCGCCACTGAACGAACAGCGAATAGGTCGTTTCCGGACGCAGATTCTCCAATGTACAGTGGGTCTTTTGGGTATGAGCAGCAGCGGCATCGTCCAGCAGGACGGTATAGGTTTCGACCGCACCGGCAGCGGCGGGCTTATCCCAGAACAAGGTAATGCTTGTATCGGTGCAGCAGGCGGTCAGGCCGTTCTGTGAAAAGAAATGGTTCGGCATAAAAGCTCTCCTTATAACAGACTCTGATAAGCTTCCAGATACCGCAGCCCCAATGTGCGCAGGGCTTCGGTGGTAAAGTGCAGTCCATCCGGGCGTGCTGTCAGGCCTTTTGCCGAGACTACGGCACACCGGGGCAGCTGCGCTGCCCACTCCGGCAGACGACGGTTGAATTCGTGCAGCAGTTCTGCGGGTGTTCCGTGAAAGCCGTTTTCCGGCCAGCCCAGTTCGCCCACCACGATGGGCAGATCGCCGAGTTCTTTCCGGAACGCCTGCATCGTGCGCTGAAACTGTTCGGGGTAGGCTTCCAGCTGTTCCGGTGCAAGGCAGTCGCTCTCACCCTGATGCCATAAAATCGCCGTAAGCGCAGAAGTACGCTGTGCCAGCCTTGCCTGAAACACGGCATGGTCAAACAGCACCTCGCCCGGCTGCCACTGGGAAATGCGGGTGCCGCCGTCTGCACATGGAATCAGGCCGATTTTTGCTCCGGTCTCTTTTTGCAGCTGCGCCGCAAAGCTGGCTGCAAGGTTTGCCCCGCTGCGGGGAACTGCCCCTTCCACCACGGCCCGGTCCACATTGATTGGTTCGCTCATCTCCTGCCAGCGGCCCATCCGCAGCATAAAGCAGTCCGGTGCAGTGATGGCGTTTTCCTTTGTCAGGTCGCCGCGCCCGGCCATGTTAGACTGCCCCACCAGCAGAAAAGAATGGATATCTGCTGCCGCTTCATGCAGCCCATCGTTGATCCATAATGCCATAACAAAACGCCTCCTGCGTGTTTTTTAACTCAGTATAGCACAAAAGCAGCCGACATTCACGAACGGCTGCTTCTATGCTGTGAAAATGATGAAGAAGGAGAAAACCAAGCAAAAAGTCTTGGGAGGAATACCGCTCCCACCTCCATCGGCGGCAGATGCCGGTGGCAATCAATGGATGCAGGTTGCACGATGCGGATTTCCTGTGGCTTCAGAATATCACATTCTGCCCGGTTCTGCCTGTACAAATCCGGCATTCTTCTTGAACCGGAGCGACATTCTGCGGGCAAATCTTGCAAATTATAATAAAGTATATTATTTTATAGGCAGGAGAAAATGGTGAAGGAGAGAGCAACTTGTATACACTGTTGATCGTGGACGATGAGGAGATCGAGCGTGAAGGAATGGCACAGTTCATACCGTGGGATTCCTATGAGATAAAGGTCGTTTCCACCGCTCGGAACGGTGCCGAGGGGTTGGAAAAAATCGCAAAATTCCGGCCTGACCTCGCCATCGTGGACATCAAGATGCCGGTGATGAACGGCATTGAGATGATCCGGCAGGCAAAGGAGCAGTACCCGGATATGACCTTTGTGGTGCTTTCCGGCTATGGTGACTACGAATTTACCAGTCAGGCCATGGAGCTGGGGGTGCGGCATTACATCCTCAAGCCCTGCGATGAATCCAAAATGATCCCGGTGCTGAACAAGGCGTTTGCGGAACTGGAAGAAGCCCGCAAAAAGAATGCACGCTCCGAAAAGCTGGAGACCGAAGCCCGGCTGCTGAAGCCCTATGCACGGGAGCAGCTGTTCCGGGATCTGCTGTTGGGAAAGGCGCAGGCATCTTCCGGCGCACGGCAGCTTGTGGACGAACTGGGCGGCGAACAGCGCATGGTCCTGCTGTTGGATTTCCGCCTCAAATGCGGATTCGACTCGCTGGAACGGTATGTCGTGGGCAATATGCTGGGCGACCTTTTGCCGGACGGCACCCTGCTCATGACCACCGGTGTGGACCGGGATGTTCTGGTTCTGGCAGATGCTATGGCGGAATCCAGTGTGGAAACAGCGGTTCAGGTGCTCAAAAAAGAATTCAAGCGGTTTGAAACGCTTCCAATGCTTTCTTCTGCCAGCCGGACAGGAACGCTTGCAGAGCTTTCCGTGCTGTTCCGGCAGGCGCAGGAGCTTTTGCAGCTGAACATGGATGAAAACGAGCCCGCCCTTCTGCGCCCTTCCCGGAATGCGGCATTGCCGGAAACGGTGAACGAGATCTTTGATCTGGAAGCACTGCGGCAGACCGGCAGCTATGAGGAGCTTTTGCAGGAGCTTGCGTTTTCCTTTGCCAAAATGGAGGCAAAGGACTATCGCCCGCAGCAGCGGCAAAAGCTCTGCGAGCTGGCGTGGAAGCTGCTGTTCGAGGACAAGGCTGCCCCGGAGGATTCGCTCCCGGCATGGGCAGATGCTCTGACCGCCGCATGGAACCACCCCCAGCCCGATGCTCGGAGCCGGGAGATCTTTCTTGCCATCTACGAAAACCTCCCGGAGCCGGAGTTCAGCTTGCAGACCATTGCACAGCAGCGGCTTTTCATGAGCGAAGATCACCTGCGGCGCATCTTCTCCCAGATGACCGGCAACCGGTTCTCGGCGTATCTGGAACACTGCCGCATCACACAGGCCCGGCGGCTGCTGGAATTTCAGCCGGATATGAAGATCAGCCGTCTGGCGGAACTGGTGGGCTACCCGCTGGACGGACAGTATTTTTCCAAAGTATTCCGTAAGATCTGCGGCGTGACACCGACGGAATACCGGAACCATCATTGAACAGGCTGCTTTTGAATGTCGGTTTTTTCCAAGAGAAAGACCGACATTTTCCATTTTGTTTTTGAAAAAAAGCGATACAATAAAAGCAACAAAAGGGTGCGTACCATACAGGGAGCGACGGCTCCCCCGTAACAGAAAACACGAAGGAAAATGGAGGAAATTCTCATGAAGATCTCTCGCAGAAACTTTCTGAAGGTCGCCGGTGCTGCCGGTGTGGCATCCGCACTGGCCGCCTGCGGCGGCGCATCCAGCTCCACCGCTGCTTCTTCTGCCGCATCCGGCAGCGCATCTGCCGTAAACGGCGATGTGACCATTCGCTTTACATGGTGGGGCGGCCAGACCCGTCACGACCTGACCCAGAAAGTGCTGGACAAGTACACCGAGCTGAACCCCAATGTGCATTTTGAGACCACCCCCTCCGGCTGGGATGGCTACTTTGAGAAGCTGGCTACCGACACAGCCACCGGCGGCATGGCTGATATCGTCCAGATGGACTATATGTACATCTCCACCTACGCCAAGAACGGCTCTCTGGCAGACCTGTCCTCTTATGCTTCGGACGGCACGCTGGATATTTCCAACGTGGACGATGCCCTGATCGATGCAGGCACCATTGGCGGCAAGATGGTGGGTATCCCGCTGTCCACCTCGCTGGTCTCCTTCATCTACAACCCCTCTGTGCTGGAAGAGGCCGGTGTCACCGCTCCTCAGAACGGCTGGACCTGGGACGACTTTGTTTCCATCTGCAAGACCGTCAAGGAAAAGACCGGCAAGTACGGCTTCGGCGGCTCTGCGTTCATCGACACCAACCTGCTGAACTACTGGGTGCGTGAGCATGGTGTCTCCCTGTTCGCAGAGGACAACAAGAGCCTGGGCTTTGATGATGTGCAGATCCTGACCGATTACTTCCAGCTTTGGAAAGAACTGATCGATGCCGGTGCCGCACCGAACCCCGATGAGTACGAGCAGATTGCGACCCTTGGCAATGACGCAAGCCCGGTCATCACCGGCGATGCAGCATTCCACCAGTCCTGGAACAACTTTGGCACCATCGGTGCAAATGCCGGCAACGACACGCTGGAGCTGCTGGTTCCCCCGGTGAAGAAGGCCGGAGAGAAAGCTCTTTGGTACAAGCCCGGCATGTTCTTCTCCGTGTCCGAGACTTCCAAGGTCAAGGATGCTGCTGCCGCTTTCATCAGCTGGTTCCTGAACAGCGACGAAGCCAACGACATCATGCTGGGCGAGCGCGGCACTCCCTCCGCAAGCAACTCCCGTGATCATCTGACCAGCAGCGGCGCGCTGACCCAGAAGCAGGTTGAAATGTTCGACTTCGTTTCCGATGCCGCTGATTACTGCGGCGATACCCCGGCACCGGACCCCTCCGGTATTTCCGAGATCAACACCCAGTTCAAGAACATTGCCTACAGCGTGTTCTACGGTCAGGCCACTCCCGCCGAGGCTGCACAGCAGTTCTATGACGAGGCCAACAACATCCTCGCCACCAACAACTAATGAAACCATGCGGGAGGGGTCACTCCACAGACCCCTCCCGCCTTTTTGTGAAAAGGAGGCCTCGCTGTGTCAAACACAAAAGCTGTTGCGCTGAAAAAGCACAATTTTGGCGATGATACCAAAGTCGGCTATCTGCTGCTGGCTCCGTGGCTGTTTGGATTCATCTTCATGTATGTGATCCCGGCTGCGATGTCCATCTACTATTCCTTTACGGATTATAACCTGCTGTCCGCCCCCAACTGGGTCGGACTGAAAAACTATATCACTATTTTTACAACCGATAAGACCTTTCGCAAGGCGTTGGTCGTTACGTTCAGCTATGTCTTTATCATGGTGCCGCTCCGTCTGGCCTTTGCGCTGTTCGTGGCAACGTTGCTGAACAAAAAGCACATGGGCATGGCGTTTTATCGTGTTCTGTATTACATCCCGTCCATCGTCGGCGGCTCTATCGCTGTTTCCGTGGTCTGGAAGCAGATTTTCGGCAACAAGGGTGTTCTTATGAGCCTGCTGTCTGCCATTGGCATCGAACAGAAATTCTCCCTGCTGGGCAACCCCAAAACTGCTCTGTTCGTCATCGTCCTGATGGGTGTGTGGCAGTTCGGTTCCTGTATGCTGGTGTTCCTCTCCGGGCTGAAGCAGATTCCGAATTCCCTGTATGAATCTGCTTCGCTGGATGGTGCTTCCAAGATGCAGCAATTCTGGAAAATCACCATGCCGATGCTGACCCCGACTATCTTCTTCAACCTCATCCAGCAGATCATCAACGGTTTCCGCGTCTTTACCGAGAGTTACGTTATCACGGATGGCGGCCCCATGAACAGCACTCTGACCTATGTGCTGTACCTGTACCGCTCGGCATTTGCAAACTTCCACATGGGTTACTCCTGCGCACTGGCATGGATTCTGGTTGCCATCATCGGAGTTATGACCCTGATCCTGTTCAAGAGCCAGAACAGCTGGGTTCATTACGAAGGGTAAGGAGAAAGAAAAATGGTTGGTCAGAAAAGTACAAAGGCACAATCCGTGTTCTTCCACATTTTTTCCTGTGTTCTGGGCTTTATCATGGTGTATCCGCTGCTGTGGCTGCTGATGAGCTCTTTCAAGTCCAACGACACCATGTTCCACAACGCATGGTCGCTCATCCCGGAAAAGTGGGATATTCTCACAAACTACCTTTCCGGCTGGAAGGGTATCGCGGGCATTCCGTTCTGGCGGTTTACATTGAACAGCGTCATCGTTACTGTGGTCTCGGTTGCAGGCACTATCTTCTGTTCCCTGCTCGCCGCCTATGCGGTTTCCCGCCTGAAATTCAAGGGTGCAAACTTCTGGTTCGGCTGCATCGTCATGACTATGATGATTCCTTCGCAGGTCATGGTAGTGCCCCAGTACATCATCCTGAAAAAGCTGGGACTTTCCGATACGCTGGTTTCTATGACCCTGCCGTGGGTGTTCGGCTACGGCTTCTTCATCTTCCTCATCGCCCAGTATATGCGCGGCATTCCCCGTGATCTGGACGAGGCTGCCATGCTGGACGGCTGTTCCAAGCCCGGCATCCTGTTCAAAATTATGATTCCCATCGTCAAGCCCGCCATCGTGACCGCAGCCATCTTCGCCTTCTACTGGATCTGGCAGGACTTCTTCCAGCCGCTGATCTTCGTTTCCAGCCCGAAGAATTATACCATCCCGCTGGCACTGAAGCTCTACACCGACCCCAATAGCTACAACAACTACGGCGGTCTGTTCGCTATGTCGGTGCTGTCGTTGCTGCCGGTCATCATCGTGTTCATCCTGTTCCAGAAATATATCGTTGAAGGTATCGCCACTGACGGCATCAAGGGTTAAGTTCATTCATCAAGGCACTGTGCGGCGCGTACAGTGCCTTTTTTCAAAAGAGAGGTTTTTGTGTATGATTCTCAACCGGAATAGTCAGATCGTTGCTACGGAGCCGCCAAAGCCCGTACAGTATGCCATCTCTGCCTTGCAGAGAGATAAGAAAGCTGTATTCACAGAGACCGGAATGCCCGGCGGCGATATCGTTCTTGCAAAGGATAGTGACCTTCCGCCGGAGTGTTTCTGCCTGCAGGTGCATGAGGACAGACTGATGCTGACCGCCGCCGATGCCCTCGGCTTTGTATACGGTCTGTTTGAAATCAGTCGCCGTTTTCTGGGTGTGCAGCCCTTCTGGTTCTGGAACGATCAGAAGTTTATCCAGACCGATGGCGTGACTGTGCCGCAGAATTTCACATATGAAAGCAAGCCCGCACGGGTACGGTACCGCGGCTGGTTCGTCAACGATGAAACTCTGATTTCCCACTGGAAGGTGGAACGCCGCAGCGAGATGCCCTTTGTGATGGTCTTTGAGACGCTGCTGCGGCTGGGCGGCAATCTGGTGATTCCCGGCACGGGCAAAAACGGCCACCGCTACCATGATCTTGCAGCGGATATGGGCCTCATCATCACCCACCACCATGCCGAGCCGCTGGGAGCCGAAATGTTTGTGCAGGCGTACCCGGAGCTGGAACCAAAGTTCAGTCTCTACCCGGAAAAGTTCCGCGCGCTCTGGCAGCAGGCCATTGACCGGCAAAAAAATACACCCACCGTCTGGAACATCGGGTTCCGGGGGCAGGGCGATAAACCCTTCTGGGAGGACGACCCCCAGTACGACACCCCGGAAAAGCGGGGCGCACTGATTTCCTCCCTCATCCGGGAACAGTATGATCTGGTCAAGCACAGCGACCCGCATGCCGTCTGCTGCACCAATCTGTATGGGGAGACTATGGAACTGTACCAGCAGGGCTGCCTTGATCTGCCGGACGAGGTGATCAAAATCTGGGCAGACAATGGTTTCGGCAAGATGGTCAGCCGCCGTCAGGGTAACAGCAATCCGCGTGTGAAAGCACTGCCTCCGCAGGGCGATACCGGTGCGCATGGTCTGTATTATCACGCATCCTTTTATGATTTGCAGGCGGCAAGTCACATTACCATGCTGCCCAACAGCACGGAGTTTGTCTGCGAGGAGCTGACCAATGCTCTCCGTCACGGTGTGGACGATTATTGGCTCATCAACTGCTCCAACGTCAAACCCCATGCATATCTGCTGGATTATATCGCCCAGCTCTGGCAGAACGGCACCGCCGACCCGGAGGGACACTGCATCGCTTATGCACAGGCTTACTACGGCAAAGCCAATGCCCTGCCCGTGGCAAAATGCCTTGCCGGATATGCGGACCATGCCGTATCGTACGGGGAACACCCGGACGACCATGCAGGTGATCAATTTTACAACCATGTGCCCAGGATGCTTATTACCCAGTTCCTCCGTGACCGCACCCAGCCCAGCGAGGACCTGAACTGGCTATGTGACCGTCCGGCTCTGAGCGGGCAGGCAGCATGGTGCGGTGAAAAATTCCGAGAAGCCATGCAAAACTATGAGCAGTATCTTCGCCAATGCGAAGCTACTGCTGCCACTCTGACTGGTGCCGCACGGACACTTTTTCAGGATACGCTTTTGATGCAGGCACAGCTCTACACATTCTGGGCAGAGGGCGGCGAGGACGTATGCGCAGCACTGGAGGCCGGTTTCGTGGGCGACTGGAAGCATTGCTTCTATCAGGCAGGCCGGGCAAAAAATGCCTACACTGCCGCAAATGCTGCCATGCGGAACCGGGAACATGGAAAATGGATTGACTTTTACGCCAACGAGTGTCAAACTGATGTTAAACAGTCGGCACAGCTTTGTGGTTACCTGATGAGCTTTGCACGTACAATGGGCGAAGGCCCGCATTTTTACGAATGGATGCGGGAGTTTAACGACAGCGAAGCGGACCGCCGTGTGATGCTGATCCTGAACACGGACAATCACCCGGATGATGACACCCTTTGGCGGCTTATGGAGCAGCACTGGGGGCAGTAAACGAAATGTGAGGAAAGGCCATGTTCCACCGAGCCAAAAAACAGTTTCTTGATTTACCGCTGGCACAGAAATTTGTCGGTATCTTTGCGGTACTGACCCTGCTCAGCGGTGCGCTGATGATCGGCGCACTGCATTTGGGACTTTCAGTCTTTGAGGAAAAGTTCTATGAGAAATCCCTGCAGGAACTGGATTTTTTCGTGCAGAAGGTGGACGATGATATTCAGGGCATTGACACCCTGACCCGCAGCATCGCCGTGGATTCCACGATTCAGCAGCAGATGAACGCCCTTTCAAACGCAGACCCGGAGACAGCAAATTACTATTATCTGCTCACAGGCATCCGCCCGCTCCTGCTGGAAAAAATCTATCAGGACGGGCAAATCAGCAGCCTGCAATATACCGATCTGTATGGACATACACTGACCATCGGGCAGGATATGCCCGACCCCGGTGCGGCCCGGTTGACCGCCCTTGAAATGTCGCTGAACCAGACCCCCGGCGGCTTTACACTGGTGTCATCCGACAGTGCAGACTATCCGTACATCCTCTGTGGGCGGAGAATCTTGCGCAGTCAGGACATGAGCCTGAAAAAACTGGGCACCGTTGTGGTAGCACTGAATGTCGGGAAATTGCTGGACAATGAGATTCACCGCCTTTCCAGCAAACCATCTGAACTGTATCTGTACAATTGTCAGACGCTGGTTTATCACAGCGGTAAGGCGGCGGATGCCGTTGTGCTGCCGGACAGCGCACAGGGTTATAAGATCCAGACCTTGAGCGGCAAGAAAAAATTCATCTGCTGGCAAACCAGTTCACTTACTGGACTTCGGCTATGCAGTGTATTTGACTACCATGAAATCTATGGCCAAATCAATGCGGCTCGAAATGCCCTGATATTCGGTGAATGTGCGATTCTGCTTCTGTTTGCATGGGTGCTTCTGCATATGGCGCGCCTTGTCACAAAGCCAATCCATACTCTGGGCGAAGCGGTGCAGACGGTTGACCAGCAGGAGGGTAACTTTGCAGCAGCCCGCGCCCTGTTGCCGAAAGACATCTCGGCAGATGAAATTGGCACATTGACAAAAGAATTTGATTCCATGCTGGGCAAGATCGACACACTGATCCATGAGAATTACGAAAAACAGATTCTCCTGCAGGAAACCCGGTATAAGATGCTGCAGGCACAGATCAACCCGCACTTCTTATACAACACCCTCGGAACGCTGAACTGGCTGGTCAAAGCAGGCAACCGGGAAGATGCCTGTAAGATGATCGTCAGTCTGGGCGACATTCTCCGTGCCGCCCTCAGCCCGCGCCAGAATTCTACCGCGGCAGCAGATGTACAGCTGGCAGGCAGTTACATCGCCATTCAGCAACTTCGCTATAAGAGCCGTGCGGAGTTTACGCTGACGGCATCCGGTGAACTGGAGCAATGGTCCTTGCCGCACTTTACCTTGCAGCCGCTTGTAGAAAACGCAATCCATTATGGCGTGGAGGACAGTGATGAAGTTTGCAAAATCGATGTGATCGTGCAAGCAGAGGATGATACCTTGACATTGATTGTTCACAATACTGGAAAGCCTGTCAAACCAGAGAAGCTAACTAAGATACGAACCTTCACAGTCAAACCGCAGGGACACGGCATTGGCTTGAAAAACATCTACGAGCGGCTGTCTATGCTTTACAAGGCCTTTGGGTTTGATTTTGACAGTGATGAATCCGGCACGACGGTCAAAATTGTACTGAAGCAGGAAAATCTGGCCGTTTCGGAAGATATTAGTGATACTTCTACCGCTTTACCGCAATAAATTTCGCAAAACAATATTGACGCACCTACACTTTCATGATACCCTTTATTCCAAATCCTGCTGACAAAAGTGGTGGTTCTCACCGTGAT
>ERZ857775.1715-NODE-1715-length-24118-cov-3.268587_pt1 | contig 24118 bp, 37 predicted proteins | sample MGYA00519698_ERZ857775 | MGnify/ENA primary metagenome ERZ857775 (study PRJEB31778, sample SAMEA3449363) | human gut metagenome | biome: human gut; feature: human-associated habitat; material: faeces | place: United Kingdom | collected 2010/2012 ...
AAAGGCATCGCCCTTGTCTCCCTTCGCACCCCGTGGGCCAGCGGGGCCGGTCTCGCCTTGAATACCCTGCTCTCCCTGCGGGCCGCGGGGGCCGGTCTCACCTTTGGGGCCCTGCGGCCCCGTCGCACCGGTTGCGCCGGTCTCTCCCTTGGGGCCGCGCGCGCCGGTTGCGCCCGTGTCGCCCTTGGGGCCAGTTGCCCCAGTCTCGCCCTTGGGCCCCTGATCGCCGGTGTCGCCCTTGGGGCCGACTTCGCCCTGCGGTCCGGTCGCGGCAACGCCCGTGTCGGCAAAAGCGCCTGCCGTGGCGTCCCACTTGAACCAGTTGCCCGTGGTCTCGTCGACGTAGGGCATCTTGGAAACCGCCGTCTCCGCATCCGCCGCCGCCTGCAAAACCTCATCGACCCAGCTTTGATAGGCCGGGGGCGGCGTCTCTCCGCTGTCTTCCAGCGTTTCGCGCACGCGTGTTTTATATATCTGGCTCTTCACAATGGTATCGCCCACGGTATAGCGCAGCTCTGCCGCGCCCTCACCGGCCACCGCCGTATCAACGCTCGATACCAGCCACACGAGCGCGCCGTCATCTTCCGTCACCGTCACGGGATACGGCTGCGCATCGCCGTTTCGCTGCACGATCAGGCTCGCCACGCCATCGCCATAGGCCTCGCGCCACTTTCCCAGCACGTCAAAGACGACCTTGCGAGCCTGATTCTCTCCCCTGCGCCCGAGCTTGATCTCTTCGAGCGCATAGGCATTTTCAATAACCATATTGTCACCTCTCTTATGGAAAACGGCGCAGCAAGAGCGACTTTTTCGTCCCTTGCTGCGCCGTGTCGCAACTCATTTTTCGTGTCTCGCGGTCGTATTCACTTACGCGTTATGGGCCTTCGCGCTCTCAACGTAGTCGCTGCTCATCGTCTGGATGAGATTTGCGGTCGAGGCATCCTGTCTCATCTGGTTCTGGATGGCCCACAGGAACTTTCTCTTGACCTGCACGGTCACACCGCGCTGGATCAGGCAGCTTTCGCCGTTCACGCACACCAGCAGGTCATCCTTGTACTTGCCGCTGTCCTTGAACAGGCGGACGCTGACGTACTCCTCGCCCGCGCGATCGGCGTTCACAGCCGCAACGGCGTTCTTTGCTTCGCTCATCGGTCTTTCCTCCGTTTCAGTGGCGGGGGCGGCGTTCACAGCCGCCCCCTTGGTGGTTAGGTCAGCGGGGTCTCGTCAAACGTAGAAGTGGTCTCCACGCGAATCATATATGCCTCAACCAGACGTTCGGCGACCTTGGTCGCCTTCCAGCCGACGGTTGCACGCTGGTTCAGCGGGTCAGCCGTACCGGCAGAGCCGAGCGGCTTGACGATGTGCTCAAGGCCGCCGCCGGTCAGCTCGGTCGTGCCGTAAGCCTCCGCGCCCATGATGAGGGTGGAGTAGACGTTGCGGCCCTTCGCACCGGCTTCGCCCGGATAGATGGCGGTCGACGCCGTCGGGGTGGTAGCAGGCGCTTCTTTCAGCGTGATCGTCGCGCTGCCAGCAGCCGCAGCCGAGGCGCTCTCGATCTCAAGGAGCGCACCACCGATGACGACCTCGCGGCCAGCCAACTTTGCAGCGTCAGCAGTGGTGATGACCTCGTTTACGGTCAGAACCTTGCCGGATGCGCTCTTGACGGTCAGGTCGCGTGCGCCCTCGGTCAGGTCGTCGGCGTGGAACACCTTCGCTTCGGTCGTCTCGATGAAGCGGACGCCCGCGATCTTGCCGATCTCGTCGTCGTAGATGTTGCTGGTGTCCTTGTACTCGTGCGGGCGCTTCCAGTCAGGGTCATCCTGAATGTCGTAGGAACAGTCAGGGTGAATGATTGCCCAGTAGGAGCCCTCGTAGCGCGGGGCGTTCATGGTTTTCAGGAAGCGAACCGCCTTGCGGACGGCACGCACCGTGAAATAGTGGTTGCCCGTGGCCTCGCCGCCAACTAGCAGATGGCGGCCCGTCACCTGACCTTCGCCGTACTGGACGTTGGAGCCACCGTTGATGACCTCGCGGGTGATGGTGTCGAGCGTGCGGCCCGCCTGAGAGCCGAGCAGCACCGTCGCTTCCTGCAGGTTGTTGTCGATGGCGGTCAGGTCGAGGATATCGGAAATCTCGACGAAATCGCCGTACTGGTCGACCTGTGCGGTCAGCGTGGTCATGGACAGCTTGCGGCCCTTGGGGGTCACGCCTTCGGTGATGGGCGTGAGCGCCTTGGGCAGCGGATCATACTTGCGAAACTCGATCTCCTTGCCCTTGCCCTTGGGGATGTTGCGCTTCTGCGCGAAGCGGTCATGCACCAGCTCGGGTTCGGCGTTGTCGATCAGGGTGTCGCAGTAGTAGATCTTCATCTCGCCCGAGAGACCGGAATCGGTCGTCACGTTCGTCTGGCCCTCAAACAGGCTCAGAATGACGGGCAGAATGAAAATATCTTTGAACTTCTTCATAGAGTTTTGTCTCCCTTCTTACAGTCGGTAAATTAGGCGGGCATCAGAATACGATGCGCTCGCCGCGCCGCACGCGCCTTGCGATCTCTGCGCGGTCGGCCTTCGTGAATTTGCTCGGGTCACTCTTGACAATGACCCCCGGCTGGGAAGTGGTTCCGTTCTCGTTTGGGCGCATTCCTTTCGCGCGGACGTTGTCCATCACGCGCTTTTCCATCTCTGCCGCAGCTTTCGCCGCGCTGCGAGCCTGAATGTCGCCTAAATGGGATACCTCGTAAGCGTCTTTTACAGGAACGCCAGCGCGCAGCATCGCAATGAAGCGCGGATTCTCCGCAACTTCGCGCTTGAGGTCGAAGTCAGGGTACTCTCCCGGCGCGTCCGCCGTTCCGACCAGCTCACTCGCCTGACGAATCCAGTCGTTATATGTCTCGTCGGCTTTCTGCTGGCGCTGCCTGTCTTCTTCCTGACGTTTGAGCGCTTCGTTTTCCTGCTGCATCCGCGCATACTCGCGGTACTGTTCCACGCTCATTCCCATGCTCTCCGCTTCCGCATTGTAGAGCACGCTGTTGAGCGCCGCATCGCCCTCAAAAGCCGCACGCAGCTTACTCATATCTCCGTCCGACACGCCATAATGGCGCATCAGTGTGTCGATAATGGGCTGCGAATCGGCGATCTTCTGGTCTTTGGCCTTCTCTTCGCCGAATCTGCGGTTGATGATGCGCTGCGTCTCCGCAGTGTACACGTCCTTGTATTTGCCGTTTACGAGGTCAAGGAACTCCTTTTTCAGGTCTTCCCCGCCTTTTTCCGCAGCCCCGGCGTCGTGCTGCTGCATCTTCGCGCCCTCGCCCTTCGGCTCGCCAGAAGAGGTCCCCGTATCGTCAGGTGTCTCCTGCTTGCCGAACACGACGTTGGCGTATTCGCCCGCTTTGCCCTTCCGGGTGGGAGAAGAGCTTGCCTGTGTGGTATCGCCCTGTGCACTTGCGCCCCCCTCAGCGCCGCCCGATGCACCGGCAGCGGCTCCCGCAGCGGCAGCGCCGCCGTCAAAGAGGCTCAGGATCACGCGAAGCGTGGTTTTGAGGTTCATGGTATCCCTCCTGCTTGTCAAATCGCGGATATTTGGCCCTCCGTGCAGGCCGTGCAGCGCTTCCCATCGTCCGCAGGGGAGGGGAGAGCGGCGAAAAGATGAAGAAAAACGCCGTCCCTCCCTCGCGGGCGTATGAATAGGAGGAAGCCACTCGCACGCTTAAAGCGTAACATGTGGCTCCCTCCGTCTCACCACGGGTAAGAAAAAATTTTTAATTTTCTTCGATGCACTCGCAGATCGCGTCCGGCCTCGTAGCCTCAAGCTGCTTGAGCCCGATGCAGGCCGCAAGAAATGCCGCTTCGATGCGCTCATCGCCTCCGCAGTGGACGAGGAAGCGCGGCGCCCCCTCGTCTATCTCAAAGCCATAGACCTCGCACTCTCCCTCGGATTCCATGTTCTTCACATAGCCGCCGAAGGCATACATCACGCCAGTAATGTAATTGCAGCACTTCTCATCCGCCGAATGGCCCTCGCACAGTATCATGTAGCGGCCGATCTCGTGCTCGATGTGAACCATCGTCATGCACTTACACCCCCCGGCATCGCCGCGCTGCTGCCCGTGTCCATGTTCGGCTTAGACTGTTCGGCAAGCTTCTGCATGTACGGTGTCTGTGCGCTCTGCGCGTTGGCGTTCTTGCTCTCAATTCCGCCGCTGCTGCCGCTCTTGCGTGTCGAGCCGCCACTCTGCGTGCTGCCCGCCATTCCAACACCCATGTCCTGTCCCGTAAGCTGCTGGATAACCGCGAGAGCCTTTTGCAACTGCTCTCTCTGCTGCTGCACGACGTTGTAGAGCGTCGCCCCCTCGTTGACCTGGCTCTTGATCTTGTCGATCCCTTCAAAGTCCATCATGTCGAGCGCGATCATGCTTTCCTGCGCCCTGTCCGGGGAGAAGAATCCAAGCGAATACAGCTCTTTCGCCCGCTCGTTCTGTTCCGCGCGGGAGAATGGGTTCTTCTTCTGTGCCTTGATCTTAATGTCGAAAACTGGTCTGCGGAACAGGTCATTGCCGAGGCTGTCCACGCCCGTCACCTGATCGCCAAGCTCGTTCACGCCGATCTGCGCATACTCATAAGGCATTTCATTCGTGATGCGGAAAGTGCGCGCTGCGTCGTAGAACTGCCGCATGCGCTCGATGCACAGCTTCACGATCTTCGTCTGCGCGCGGTAGCACGCCGAAATCATATCGCGGCTCGCCTTGTTGCCCGCTTCCTGCAATGCAGAAATAGCCGCCGCAGCCGTCGCACCGCTGGACGTGCCGCCGTTAGACACGTCGCGGTTTGAGCTCGTTTCCTTCATCTCGTCGATCTTCATCTGCACGATATTCGCGTAGATGGAATCGAGCGGGCGCGTCGTTACCTCGCGGAGCCTGCTCTCGTCGATCTGGCCGGACACGTGGATGATCGGCTTGCGCCAGTCAAGGAACTCTTCTTCGTTGATGTTCAGGCTTTCGCTCGCGAAATACCGGCGCTTGCTGCCCATCATCGACGTTTCGAGGATGTTGCCCCACAGCTTGTCGATGTAGAGCTGCGGGTCCTTTGCGATGGCCGTGTAGCCAAAGCCCGCGGGCGTGCCCTTCTCAGGGAACAGCACGTCGAACACGAACGGATATTCGCCGTCTTCGTAGAATCCGCCCTCCGCATATTCGGGGTCATTTTCGCTGGCGTAGATGATATGCTCCTCGTCGATGAACTTCGCGTAGTGCAGCGCCGTTCGCCCGTCTGAGGTCTTCTTGCGGTAATACCAGTCGATCACGGCGACCTTGTTGCTCGTGTCCACCGTGTCATCGTACTCGTATTTCGCCGTTTCAATGCTGCTGCCGCTGAGCTTATCCGCAAACTGCGGGTATTCGTCCTCGATGATGTCGCGGTCGACGAGCGCCACCGTAAACACGTTGCGGCTCTTCTGGATGTCTTCAACACCCGGTTCCCAGAAGATGTTCAGCGGGTCAATGCCCTCGATAGCGATGTCGCCGAGCCCATTGTCTTTCTCCTTGTCCCAGAACACGCCGTAGATCGCCACACCGTGTTTGAGCTTTTCCCACCACTCGAAGCTGTATGTGCTGTCAAATTCGTTGTATTCCATGATGACCGGCAGCACGGACGAGAGCGTCTGCGCGCTTTCCTCGTCGCTCTGCTCGCGAGGCAGGCATACGGGCTCGGGGTAGTTGTCCATCGCGTCGGCGTGCTTATTCATGATCGAGTTAAACAACCATGCACTCGCAGGCTCGGGTGATTCCCCCGCATCTTTCGTCCCGCGTCGAATATCCTCCCAATGCCGCAGCTTCCACCAGCGCTCCTCGCTGATGATGCGATTCTCGAAGTTGCTCTTGCCCTGCTTGTACTTTTGCAGCGTTTCTACGGCGTCGCCGATCTCCTTGCTGCCAATGGCTGCGCCGCTGCTCATCGCCGCGTCGCTGTCGCGGAATGCGCCTACAAGCGGCGCTTCTGCCTTTGCATCCAACATCGCAGCAGCGCCAGCCGCGTCGGCCTGCTGCTGCGTCTGCGGGAATTTTCTCATTCCTGCCATGTCTTCCCCTCCTGTCAATTGTGTTGGAACCACGCATATCTGTCGTAGCTCGGCGTATTGATGTCCAGCGGGTCATACAAGACCGGCTTCGGCGGCGTGTTCTTCCGCGCCGCGATGGGATTCTCCATGCACACATAGCGCGTCATGTCGTAGATGTGATCCTCCTGCTCGGTGTTCACGTCCTCAACGTGCTTTTCGTCGTAGACGAGGTTCGGCACCGTGCGAATAAAATTTTTGCAGGTGTCAAACACATACAGCATCGGGATCCCGTTCTCGTCAAATGCAAGCCGGTGATGCAGTTGCATCTTGCCGTCGATTCGCGCATTGTCTCCGCGCTCGAAATAAACGCGCTCCCGCTCAAAGAGTGAGCCGATGCTCTCCGTCCCCTGCGTCGCCCACGCGGTAGATGTGCCGACCCTTGAGATTCGGGTCCTCTGCCTCGATGCGCTTGATCTCCCGCGCTACCGCCGTCGGCTCCATTTTCACGCCCTCGTTCGGCGTGCCCGTGCAGCCGTAGTACTCCCCGATGTGATAGAGCCGCCTGTCCCCGTCAACCGCAAACCAGCCGATGGCAAAAGGCCGCGAATATCCCCAGTCCATCGCACACCAGATCGGCCACTCGCGCGGGATCTGGAACGGCGCGATGACGTGCGTGTTGATGCGGTCGCGGTAGTGATCGCTGTCGTTGCGCCACTCGGTAAACACCTGCCCCGAGAAAGTATCCCAATCGCCGTATAGCAGCGCGTTTTTTTCTGCTTCCGGCATGGCGGCAAGGCGTGTCAGATAGTTTTCATCGTTCTGCAGCAGGATTTTGTTGTCAAAAACCGTGCTCGGAACGAAAATCCTGCTCTTCATGCGGATTTCTTCGTGCCCGTCTGGAAAACGCACGGTCGCCTTTTCCCGCACCGTCTGCATCGGTCGCGCCGCCGTGATAAAGCGCTCCTTGACCCAGCCATGCCCGATGCCTCCGGGGTTTGCCGTGCTGCGAATATACACTCGCGTCCCCGGCCCGTTCGGGCGGTTACGCGAGAAAAGATAGCTGTACTCCTCCCATGTAAAGTGCGTCAGCTCGTCAAACGCGATGAAGTCATACGCCTGCCCCTGATACTTGATCTTGTCCTTTGCGTACTGCATCGAGCCGAAAATGATCTTCGCCCCGCTCGGAAATGTCCATGTGTGGTTGCTGCCGTTGTATCGTGCGCCCGGATAGATGCGCGGATAATAGTTGAGCGTCTTGTCGATCAGCTCGGCGAGCTGCGGGAAGGTCTTTCGCAGGATCAGCGCCTTATAATAGCGCACGTCCACCTGCCGCAGCGCCTCGATGACCAGGGCGTCGGATTTCCCCCCGCCTAACCGGCTGCGCCGCCGTATAGAGCCTCATCCTCCCAGCGGCTCATAAAGAGCGCCTGCTTGGGCTGCGGCTTCCATACCACGCTACGCTTCGCCATTCGCATCACCTCCCGCGTCCTGCGGAACAGGCATTACCGCGGGCAGCTCTGCCACACCGCACACGCTCTCTCCGCCGTCTTCCTTCTTCTCGTCATTTCCCCAGCGGAAATTGTATCTCAGGCTGAATTCCGCGCCCCGCTGACCGTCCCGGTCGAAGAGGCGTTCCTCTGCGTAAGCCTCGATACGGGCCTTCGCGCGCGTAACCGTGTCAACGAATCCTTTCTTTGCCTGATAGTTCAGCAGCGCTTGCCTGCTCGTAAATCCCAGCGCAAGTGCGAGCCCCGTCACCGTCGGTGGGCGCTGATGAATGATAAACGGCTGCCCGGATTTGTCGAGGATCGGCATCCCATCGTCCCCGATGATCGGCTCGCCCTTGCAATCCTCGAAGTATTGGTCAATGACGGCTTGCATTTCTTCGACCGTCGCATATTTTGGATGACACCCCGCTTTTGCCATGCCGCCACCGCCTTTCTTTTTTATGCTGCAAGCCACCCGCCCCTCGGCCTTATCGCGCAGCATTCTTATCCCCGCTCGGGGAACCGAGCTTCCTATTTCCGACGGTAACACGCCATCTTTTATTTCTCACCACGGGCGCGGAAACTTTCTCTTCTCTTTCTGTGCTCCCCACGGGTGACCCGACAGCCATCTGCAGACTTCTGCATCGCTCAGCCCTCCTCGGGAAGCTCGATCATCGGAACTCTGTACTGCTTCGCGCACTCGTGCTCGATGCGGCAGCCGCGTGCCTCCCACCAGTCTTCGGCAAAGATCGCCACATCCGCCGTCGCCAGCAGCTCAAGTGACTTGCTCAGATAGTAAAGCGGCGCTTTTGCGCCTGCCGGAACATCGAGCCCTCCCTTGAAAAAGCTGTCGATGACCTCGACCTCGCCGCGCCCTGCGTACACAGCCTTCGCAATCGCGATCAAATCCTCGCGCTTGCTCTCGATCTCCTCGTCGCTCTTGCCGCGCATCGGCTGCGAGATGAACAGCCGCACCGTCGGCAGCTTCGGCTTAGTCGGTTCGTCCGCCGCTGCCTCGCCGTTCACGCCGCCGACCGCCGTTTGCAGCAGGAAGCCCAGCAGCTCCCAAATCTTGTTTCTGATCCGTTCCATGCAGATTCCCTCCCCCAGCTTCTCGTCGTAGTTCTCCGCGCTCACGCAGCTCGAGCTCTCCACGATCTCGAAGCCGTTTTTCAGCACTGCGCGCACGACGGTCGTCTTGCCGCCCATCGTCACGGTCTCGTGGTGGTCGATGAATCGCTCGACCATCTCCGCGCTGATGCTCGGTGCCGCGGTCTTGAGCATGCCGTTTACCTCGAGCGGCAGATACGCGCGCTCGAAGACCTCCGCCGGGCTGAAGCTCTCGTACCCGTCCGCATAGCGCACCTTGTAGCCGCGCTCGACCTCGCTTCCGCACGGTACTCTGTCCTCCGCGAGCGTAACGACCTTGCCGTCCACGCGATACGCCTTTTCCGCCTCGATAAGTTTCGTTCCGATGTACTTTTTCATAGCAAAATTCCTTTCTTTTTCGCCCGCAGGCGTTATTCCATTTGTAGCTGTTCTTCTCGCCCCCGGTCGCTCGTGATGCTCACGACCTTGCAGTCTCCGTATCGCTGCTCAATGTCCATGGCGATTCGCTCCTTGATGCCCTGCGCGTCAGCGGCGGGGACGTTGGCTTTAATCGTGATCGTCAGCATGTGGCTCCTCCTTCGGCTCGCCTAAGCTGCAAAAATGCGTTCTTGTGTCCTCTTGAAATGGCAAAAACACAAAGTTTGTTTTTGGACAAAATGCATATAAATCTTTTTGGTTCCATACACGTAGATACTTGCAGCCCTTGCACCGAGTAATGACCACAGCGTCAACGGTGGGAGCGTTATCAACAGCGTTATGGATAAGACGCAAAGCCGTACCCCCAGTAACGATCCATTCCTCATCTGATGGCTCATAGGGTTTAAGGTGGTCAAGCACCCAGTCAGCATCAATCAGCCTCATTGCTGTCACCTCCGTCCGCGTCAAACATTTCAAGGTCGACCTCAATGTAATCTTGCCCATCTTCATCGACAGCAACATACACGTTTCCATCATCCGCAGGCAGTGCCACTTGCAGGCAATCAAGCTCGTCGCCAGTCATGCGCTCAAAAGTAGTAGCGTCAATCTCTGTAATTCTGAAATACTTTGCCATTATTCTTCGCCTCCGTCCATTTTCGCGCCACAATGGCAATACGGCTGACATCTACTCTCTACTCTACCGCAACGTGAGCATCGGTAGTATCGTTCCGGCATGATGTGGTCACCGTCCAAGAATGAGATCCACCGCCCATGTACCACCGGGGCCACATCGGCGGTTGGAAGCTCATAAAGATATTCTGCGAACTCCTCTGGTGTCAAAAGCGTGCAAGGCGGACTATCTGCCCTACCAGCGTCAAAATTATTAAACGCTTTTACAGCTACTTCCAACTCAATGTATTTTGCCATTGTCAGCCCTCCTCCACATAGCACCAGCTCTGGGGCGGGCGACCGATAACCCGGCCATCACAGTCCATTTTGGTGTAATTGTAATAAGGGCAGGCACAGCAATCGGCATCAACTCTACATAGACCCTTGAACTCGCTCAGTTTCTTCGGCGTATCGTAGATTTTTAGGTCGGAGAAGTGCCAGCCATAGCCGGTTCTCCCGTTGCCGATGTAGTCAGCAAGCTCCTCGTATGTAAGACAAGATCGCTCCATGTGCTCGAAAAACCAGTTCTGAATGCCACCATTGTCGAAAACATTGATGGGAAATATCCGGTCACAGGTAAACTCCCCGATGACTTTGCCGCCGCCGTAAAACTGTGGCCTTGGATAGTCCGTCACAATGAAGTCCTCGTGCGGATATTTTGGTAACGTGCAGTAGATATAGCACTTAAACGGCGTTTCCTTCTTTGGCCGCGTCTTGCGCACCTCAATCGTCTTTTCGCCGTTGACAATCTTCTCCGCCCACTTCGGGCGGATGCTCAGCATAACAGCCTTACTCATTTTTCATTGCCTCCAATGCCGCTTCCGCCGCCTCGCGGGTGAGGAACCAGCTTACTCCATACTGGCCCGGCAACAACCCGACATCGGGATCCCTCCCACGGACAATGGCGTACCCCACAATGGCCGTGACCTTGTGGGGCTGAATTCCAAGGTCTACCGTCCCGTTGCAGCCGTAAGTCCTGAAATACTCGGCCACGCCGCAATTGCTCTTGCAGCTTTTTCAATGCTTCGTCCGAAACCATCACTCCACCTCCTGCATCCAGAACTCGCGGAGGCAGTCAGAACACGCGCGTTTCATAGTTGAGCAGTTACCTCGGGCATTCCTGTGCGACGCAGAAATCAAGCAGGGATATATTTGCAACACACCATCATCTCCGATGCGTGCCTCCGGGTACTGCTCCAGCAACGCGCTCTGACGTGTCTTGCGTGGATTCATTTTTGCCCATTCTTCAACCTCGGCCACAACTTCCTCCGGTGAATCCGTCTCTCTGCCAACGCAGGGATAAATAAAACGGTTCTTCATCGCTCCCTTTTCATCCATGCGTCTCAACTGCTTAACAAATTCAATAGCGTCCATACTTACCTCCCTAAAATTTAAAGCGCTCTCTGAGCTTATTCCCATTGATCTCCGCCTCCGCCGTAAAGTAGCGGTGCGCCTCGTTGATGTAGACGACGCGCCCGTGCGCAGTCGTCTCTTTCGTGGTAACGCTCATAATGCCGGTACTGCCCTCAAAGGCGGCAGGCTTCCAGCTGAATGGTTCTCCGATGTACATCTATCATTCCTCCCTAATGTCTCCGCCCCATTGCTCCGCCATTGCTCTGGCGATGCCGAAGAAGGTCTTGCTTCTTGCTTTTGCTGTACGCGGGTCATTCCATCGCAGAATCTTACCAGTCTCGTCTTTTGCAGAGTCTGCGCTTGCCCCCACACTGTATCCACCTGGCAAAATATCTCCTGCATCTACAATGTTTGTCGGTCGCAAAGCGGGTAAGCCTTTTAGCCATAGGCAAGTCTTTTTTCTTGCGTGGTGCCCAAATTCATACGGCTGGATAATACAATCAGGCTTACGATAGTGTGTAGACATATATCCGACCGGATTTTCTACCGCGATTTTACAAACGTTGGCATTTACAAAGGCCATAAAAAACGCCGCAGCTTCTTCCCGCAACTGCAACCGTCTGACCGCCTTTTCTCCATATCTTTCCGTGTTAAACCAGCGATTCCCGGTAACAGTTAGATAAGTACACGGCGGGTGCGCGATCAGTAAGTCCCACATGCCGACGTCATGCGTCTGCCCGTCCATCGTGGTCACTTGCCCCCCCTCGATGGCCTTGAGCGCATCGCCTAAGATGTGCCACTCCGGATGCCCGCCGGACGGCTCCTGAATGTCGCAAGAATACGCCTCGTGCCCCAGCGCACGGAACGCCTTACACACTTCTTGCGATTCCTCGCAGGCAACTAAAACCTTCATGCTCAATACCTCACTCCGATGTAATCCAGCACCCGGCCATAGCCGAGGCCCTTTTCATTGGGCTTCCATAACCCGTCAGCAGGATCGTAAGCCCCACCGCCGATGCAGAATTCATAATGCTTCGGGTGCGTGTGCTTCATGCGCTCAAAACGATTCTCGCCTTTTTCGAGGTGCGCACCGAACGCGCAGAACATGCACCCCGTGCGTTGGCAACCCGTGCAGTGCAGCGGCTTTTCGATGAGCGTTGACGGATAATCATTTTCCCCGTCGCTCGCCACGATGTCGCCGTATACACTGCAATACGGGATATTTTCGCCCTTTAGGAACGCAAGCACGTCCTGATCTGTCCAGAAGCTCATTGGCTTACTCATGGGGCGCTTGCCGTCAAAGGCGTTGCAGCCCGTGCGCTTCCACTCTTTTTCTCGCTGCTGGCTCTCGCTCGCCATCATCGCGGTAAACGGCACACATCCGCTCGTAGCTTCGTATCGCTTGGCGGGTGCTTTTTTCATCACGTCGCAGCATTGCTCGCTAATGTGGAACGGCGCATCCTTAAGATAATGCCACTTGTCCGCCAGTTTCATCGTCGAGCAGTAAACGCCCTTCCGGTTGTATCCGGTCAGATACAGATTGACCGTTGCATCGTTCTGCCCGTGCGCGTTTTGTAAATCGCGGATAAAGCGCGCCTGTTTTTTGCCGATGACGGGATAGCCGTACCTTGTCACCACCTGCCGGATGTTGAGCTTCGGCCGCAGCCGCGCAAGCTGCGCGTCGATCCGCGGGAACTGCTTTTGCAGCCACGCCGCATAGTCGTTGACGAAGTGCTGAATCTCAGGATACTCAAGCCCTGTGTTGACAAATACCAGCGTCAGCGGATAAATCGGCGTGCGATAGCGCGATAGCTCCTGTGCGGCCAGATAGGCGAGCACCGTTGAATCCTTCCCGCCGGAAAAGCTGACGTAGCACTTGCCGTCCCATGCGCTGTACCATTGCTCAATCTTCTCGCGGCTCAAAAGCGCCTTGTCTTCGAGTGGGAGCGCCAGCAGCTCTTTCGCCGCTCTCTGCGAGATCGGCTGACTGCTATACCCGGTCATTTCCGCCCCTCGCATTCCCCGAACAGCTCCCGGAATGTCATCCCCGTCAGGTCTTCCAGCGCCAGCAGCAGCCGCACCGTCACATCTCTGTCGCCGCGCGCCCACGCCGACACCGTAAACTGCGACGTGCCGAGGGATTGCGCCAGTTCTGTTTGGTTATAGTTCATCGTTTCCAACGCTTCCTTGAGCACCGGATAAGCGCAGAACTCAAACGGCGTTTTCGATCTCATGATCTTGCTCATGCGCGCACCTCCCCGAAATATTCCTTGTATTCTCGGTTGCTCCAACGTGTCCAAACTCCAACATACCAAGACTTCCCGGCAGGGTTCTTCTGCGATTTCGCGACTGCATGTGATACCGTGGAAAGCGACGTGCCGCATAGACGGGCTAACTCGCTTGGTGAATCTGCCACACACACAGGGGTCCCGGCGTGACCCCAATCGAGTTTCATGTAAATGCGTTTTGAGATCATTCCGCACCGCCCGTCTCTCCGAGCAGCGTCCCGACGGTCACGCCCAGCGCTTCGGCAATGTACTGATACGTCGGCATGTAGCTGATGCATCGTCCCTCTCTGAGGTTTAAGATGCTACTGCGCGATAATCCCGCCTTTTCTGCAAGCCCCTTGATACTCATGCCCCGCAGCGCACTCCATTTCTTGATGTTCTCGCCGATCTCTTCCGGCGACAGCATGCCTTTTTTCGCCGGGGGGGATTCCGCCAGAATATCGCTTAACGTCAAGCCAACGCATTCGGCGGATCTATACAGCGTCGACACCTTCGGATAGCTCGCGCCCTTTTCGAGTTTGGCAATGAATGACTGTTCTGTGCCCATCATATCGGCCATCCGAAACTGGCTGATATTTCGCATTTTTCGAACGTTTTTGAGCCGTTCGCCCAACTCTTTTTCTGTCAACATCTTTTCTTGCTCCCTTTTATTTTTTCAAGTTCTGCATGCGCCGCGTTTTGAACTGGCGCGCTCCCAAATAATCCTCTTTTGCCTGCGTCTGCCGCTTCTCTTCGGCTTTCGCCACCCGGGCCTTCGCAATATCCTCCGCATAATACGGGCAATGGTCTTGGCAGCCGGGATAGCGCACGGGTGGCAGGCAGCTGTGGCAGTGCTCAAAGCTCATCTCACACCTCGCGGATCGTGATGCCGTACTTGTCCTGCATCAGCTTCTTTTTCAGCAGATAGTCTTTCGTTTTCGTGCCCTTTGCGTCCTCGACCTCGCGCAGCCAATACACCGTGCCGTTGCGGTCTGGCTCGGTCGCCCGCTCGTAAACAAAATCCGCTCGGTAGACCATCGGCTTGATGCGTTTGCCCTCGATGGTCTTATAGCCTTCCACGAGCGTGAAATTGGCTTGCAGCCGCAAATCGCGAATCTTGCCCATCGCTCGCAGCACTTTCAGCTCGCCGAACCGCGCCGCCTCACGCTCGGAATCAAACTTGATGCCGTCGCGCACGACCTTGCGGTTGCCGTACTTGCTTTTCTTCGACTTTTGCGCGCCTGCCAGTTTGTCAAGCACCTGCTTCTGCGCCTGCGGTCCGAGCCTCGCAAGGTCAGCCGATGTCAGCGCCATCGTTAGCCTCCTGCAAATCGCCCTGAGACGCGCTCTGCGCGTTTTTATCCTCCGGTGGTGTCATTTCACGTTTTTCGAATCCCAAACGCTCCTGCGCGCTCTCAGTGGCATTCCCGGCAGTTTCCCGCTTGCCGTCCGCAGGATCGTCACGCAAACCGACGCCGATGATGTAGTTTCCGCCGTCCCTTCTGGCATGCACTTCGTACTGCCGGTAGACCTTCCGCACGTCAAATTTCGGCAGCATCAGGCGCATCCCGATCGTCAGCCCTGTGTCCTCGTCGATCACATCCTCGCCGTAGATGATCGCTACCTGTGCAAGCAGTGCGTCGGTTGCAATACTGATTTCGGCAACGCCTGCGGCTCGCTGGGAAAGCTGTGCGTTCAGTTTCATCAGCTCGCCGACTTTTTTCTGGTATCTGCCGAGCTCGTGCTCAAGCCGTTTTACCTTGTCCCTGTTTCTTTCGCTCATCGGTTCTCCGTCCTTTCGTAGTGCAGCGTCAGCGCCCGAGCGATCGGGCAGCGCCGCCATTCTTCGTTGGCGCAGTAGCGCCGCGTATATTCGTCCAGCTCCTCTTTTGGCAGCTTGACTTGTGCGCCCTCGCAGTTGAGATAGTCGCGGTAGTCCCGCGAGTAAAACGGGCACTTAAAAATGCCCCCACGATACCCGCTCACGGCGCACCGCCTGCCAACACTGATTTGACGTGCCTCATGCGCTGATTTGCCTTGTCGCGTCTCATGCTATCGCCCTTGAATACCAGCGGTGTGCACATCTCGAGGATGCGGTCATAGATGCGCTGATAGGTCATGTCTTTCGGCCTGCACAGCTCGTCAAGCGTCAGGTTTGTGGTGACGATCAGCGGCTTCTTGGCCTTGTATCGCTCGTCAATGACCGTGTAAACCGTCTCCATCGCATACTCACTGCTGCGCTCTGCGCCGAGATCGTCGATCACCATCAGCGGGTAATAGTGCACCTGCTCGATGATTCCCTTCTTATCGTATCCTGCGTTGAGTATCCGCGGGAAGCTCGTAATCATCGCCGGAATGCCGCGATCAATCAGCTCGTTGGCGATGCACGCCGCCGCGAAGGTCTTGCCGTTGCCGGTGTTTCCCCACAGCAGAAGCCCATTGTTCTCGCGCCGCATATCGTCCCATGCATCCGCATAGCGCTTGCATTTGACAATTTCCTCGCTCATCGTTGCCGTGTCGAACCGGCACGCCGTCAGGCTCTTGTCGCGGATTCCGTCAGCACGCAGCGTTTCGATGCGCAACCGCTTCTCGCGGTCAGCGCGTGCTTTTTTCTCGGCCTCGTATTCTCGCGCCGCGCAAGCGCACTGACAGCCGACAAGGCGGACGCTCCCGCCGATGGGGATCCGGCACTGCTTCGGCGTGTTGCAATGGCCGCAGTACAGCAGCCCGTCTTTCTCGTAGTCGACCAGATCACGCACAGGCTCGGCCTTTTTCGCGATGCTGTCGATCAATGCGTCAACGTTCATAGGCTTCCCTCCGTGTTGCCGTAGTCGTAGACAAACGGCTTATTTTGCGGTGCTTTGCCGCCCTTATCCTGCTCTCTGGCAAGCCAAGCGGTGATGAAACGCTTGATGCCTCCGCGGGTCTTTCGCTTGGCAGGGTTCGCGTCGCACCATCCCGCCATGTTTCTGAGCTGTTGTAGAACGTCAACGTTCGGATAGAGCTGCGACCATTTGGCCCTATCATTCTCCGACACGTCGAAAAAAGTCCCGTCATTCAGCGGCAAAGAAATCACCGGTGGCGCGTCAGCCGCTTGCGGCTCAGCGCATAATATGTACTCTTCTTTACTCTTCTCTACTCTACTTTTCTCTACTTTACTTTGTCGTTCGATGTCAGCATTTTTTGAAAAAATGTTTACATTTTTCGCAGAAATGTAAACATTGGGCAAAATTTGGGCAACATCAACCAGAAGGATGTTGTAATCGACTTCAAGAGTTTTGCGGCGGCTGACTGCCTCGAAGTACCTTTCCTGTATGCCTTTAGAGGTCAATACGTGGTACTTGTCATACTTCTCTTTGTCGAACATCCCTCGTCTGATAGAAGCCTCTATTATTTCGGAAACGACGCTCCCACCCAACCCGACCTTGCGGGCGAACAAAAGCGCAACCTCCTCTGTCCATTCAATGTAGTAACCCGCCTTGCCGTAAATCTCTTGCAGCAAGTGAACGACTACACCAAATCCTGTCAAGCCAAATTCTGCTTCTATCAGTTCAAACTTTGCGTTCAATGTGACATCAAGCGGAAAGTAATCGATCCCGCTCTTTGCCATAGACTACTCCCTTAGAACGGCAGCTCGCCGTCGTCCTCGCTGACCTCTGCAAAGCCGCCTACGGCGCTCTCTGCGGCGTATTGCGGTGCGGCGGTATCGTTGCCCTCCGAGCGTCTGTTGTCTGCGAAATACACGCTGTCAGCCTGCACCTCGTAGCTCCTGCGCTTGTTGCCGTTCTTGTCCGTCCAGTCGCGCATCTGCAAGCGCCCCTCGACGCCGATCATGCGACCCTTATCGGCGTAGTTGCAGAGTACTTCTGCCGTGCCGCGCCATGCGACAACGTCGATCCAATCTGTGCCGCCCTCCTTGCCGTTGCGATCAACGGCAAGAGGGAATGACACAACGGATACGCCGCTGTTCGTCTTTTTCAGCTCCAAGTCACGCCCGATGCGTCCCATCAGGCACACGCGATTCATGCTCACTGTGCGTCACCGTCGCTTTCGATGACCTCGCCGGTTGTCTCATCCACGGTGAAGTTCTCCGCCTCGATGACCGTGTCATCGCTCACGGAATACATGTCCTCGCTGATCTTCGTTTTGATGGTCTCGTCCTGCGCCACCGCGCGAACAAAGTCACTCTTGAGCGGTGCATACTTGAGCACGCGCTTGAGTACAGTCTTCTTCGCCATCTCCTCGAAGTTCGTCTGCCACGGGCCATTGCTGTATGCCTTGGAAAAGCGCTTCGCGTGGTTGCGAACGTCCTCGACGCTCATCACGTCATAGCCAAAGCCACCGTCCTTTGTGCGGAACATTGCGTAGATGAATTTCGGCTCGCCGCGCTCGCCGCAGGCGGGCTTGTTGGTGAGCTTCGGCTCAAGTCCAAAGGAATAATCAAACTCGTCGTTCTCGTAAACGACCTGCGCCTGAATGATGCTGACCTCACCGCTGCGGTACGCAAGATCAATGAGCCCCTTGTATCCGATTTGGAACTGCGTTTCGAGCGTGCCGTGATTGCGATAAGGGATGAGATAAGCCTGCCCGAGGGGTGTATTGGGTTCCAAGCCGAGTTGCGCCGCCGTCATCATCGCGCCGAGGAAACTCTGCGGCGTGGTCTGCGCAAGCTGTTTGTTTGCGCTCAACGCGGAAAGTGTGATGCGCGTGAAGCGCTCCGGCGTGATGACGCTCGGCAGTGCCTTGGCGATCTCGCCCTCCATCTGCTTGATGTACTGCTGCATCGTGGGATTGCCTTTCTTTACGGCCTGCGCACCCTGCGCATTCTGAATCAATCCTTCCTTCATCTTTCTTTATCCTCCTTCACCGCAAATTTGCGGAAATTTGTCGTTTTGTAGTAACTGCTCAAGTCCATGTCTGGGTGATCTTTGGCAAACGCCCGCGGATCGAACGTCTGGCGGCTCTGCGCCTTCCAGTCGATCGTGAAGCGCCCGCAGTATCCGCGCTCATTGTCACCAAGGTCGTTCATGAGCTGCTGCTTGATGGCGTCCGCGCCCTTCTCGATGGCTTTCTTACGGCTCATCAAGTACTGGTACTGCTCGACAAGCCTCTCGCGCCCGAACAGCTCGACTTCACCGCCGCCGCCCTCGTAGATGGTCTCGAGTGCCTCGGTCGTGCTCGCATCACCGTCCGTCGGCGGCGGGCTGTCAGCCTCCACGTAGTCGTGCCAGAAGTCCGCTGCACAGCGTTTCAACGCTGCAATCTCGTCAGGGCTGACATACACGCTGCTCTCGCACCATCCGGGAACATAGTCGTCTGGGACGGTCGTGATCTGGTAGCAGTAAAAGCCCTTGCCCAGCACCAGCGCCGCCAAGAACCAGCGTTCCCAGCCCGTCACGGCAAGGTACGTCACGCACTGCGCGTAATAGCTCTCGGGGAATTCGCCAACTGCATAGCGCTTCATGTTCAGCGCATTCGCGGTCTTGCATTCAAGGCCCGCGTGCCAACCAGCCGGTAACACCATACGGTCAATGTTCGCATGTAGGCACGGAGCCTCATCGTTACGCAAGATGTAGTTCACCTTGCGGACACGCAACCCTGTTTTTATCTCGAATCGAGTTGCGACGTAGCCCTCGAGGTCTCTCCCGATTCGCATCGCCTCGTTTTCCGGCTCTTCGCCGATCCTGCCGGTCTTCTCCGCCCATACCGTATAGGGCGAGCGGTATTTGTTCAGCCCCAGCACCGCGCCCATGTCGCTGCCGCCGAGGCTCTTCTTGCGCTCTTTAAGCCACTCCTCGCGGCTCATCCCGCGCGTCGATATCTTCTGCATCTTCATCTTTCTTTACCTCGATGTCTTCCGCCCCGCAGAAGGGGCAGCATAGTATCGTTTGCATCTCCACGCCGCGCTCACCGTCAAGGTTTTCGCGCCTGTGCAAGACATCGGGCTCGTCAAAGGTCAGCCCGCACCATTCGCAGCGGTACATCACATCATCGCCGAGACCGCGATGAGCACTGCCGCCAGCAGCAGGCAGATACCGGCGAAAAGCATTGCCTCGTCGGCCTTGCGCTGCTCGCGCGTCCGTCTGTCGTGCCGTCTCACCGTCTGCACCCCCTGTCGATGTAGGGTAGCAGATCATACAGCACCTTGCACACCGCGCACGCGCCGATGACGGCGAGCCCCGTCGTAAAGTCGCAGCCGTTGAGCGCGATCACCGCAGCGGCAATACCGCCGAAAAACAACGTGTTGATCATGTCTCCACCTCGCGTTCCGAGATCCACTCGTTCACCAGCCGCGTGAAGATTTGGAAGATCCTGCGCTTTCCCTCGATGCAAACGCCGAAGGGGTACGCGCCCTGCTGAATGCCGTCTGCCAGTGATTCATTCGAGATGCGCAGCCCGTGTTCTCTCAGATACGCCGCGCACTCGTTCAAGTCCATCGTCTGGATCGTCTTCATCTTTTCTCCTCCTTACTCCTTCGGGATCAGCCGCGTCACCGGCACATTCAGGTGCTTTGCAATGCGCACGACGGTGTCGATCTTCGGGCTTCTCCCTGCTTTCCACTTCGTCACATTGCTTTTGCTCATGCCGAGCGCAAGGCACACCGCGCTTGGGCTTGTGCGCTTCTTCTTGCACACTTCTTTCAGCAGTTCGTAAAACAAGTCATTCCCTCCATTCAAATAGTTTGAATTAGAGAACCTTTTGTGATAGAATAAAGCTGCACGTGCGGAAAGGGGTGATGCCCATGCAGGCCACTTCGGCTATCGCAGGCTTCATGCCTAATTCCCTGTGTTCCCGGTAACTGAACGGACAGCGGTGCGGTCAGCGCACCCGTTTCTCATACGAAGCCGTTCAACCGCGCCGAGGGGTGCTCGCCTGCACCCGCAACGCGGCGGAAACAAAGTGTGACGAGATACGGCGGGAAGGCGACCCGCCGCATTCTCAACCGCGCGTTTGCCTCACCTATCACAAAAGGCTCTTGACAGTTCGCGGGAAAGTACTTATAATGTGAGTACCACCAAACAGAATAAGATACTTTTCTGCTCACCTCATGTTTCATAGTATAGTCCGGTTTGGCGTACTTTGCAAGTGCTTTTGACGCAAAAAAGTACTTTTGTCGTTGTGCCCAAAAAGGAGAGACTTTTATGAGTACTTTATACGAAAATATCCGTAACCTGTGCTCAGAGGGAAACATCAAACCTGGTAGAATGTGCGTCGACCTCGGCTTGAGCAAAAGCCTAATGACAGACTTAAAGGCCGGTCGAAAGAAAACTATTCGTGCTGACACCGCCCAAAAGATCGCGGACTACTTCGGCGTGACCGTCGACCGCGTGCTCGGCGCAGAAAAAGAGACCGCCGCCCCGAAGGACGTCGGCCTAAACTATACCGATTCTGAATTGTTACAGGCATACCACGTTTCGGACGCCCGCACAAAAGAGGCGATCCGCACATTACTCGGGATCAAGGGGGAGTGAGTATGTCTGAATTTGACGTTCTAAAAGCCCTCTCCGAGAGTGGCGGCGAAATGGAATGGTCGGCGCTGATGAATACCGACAAATCCGTGCAGGAGACGTCCGGCGTATTGCAGATGCTCTTGCATAACGGCTATATCGCAGGGCCGCTATCCGCACATTCTTCTGTCAAAATCACGTCAACCGGGCACGCTCGCTATTTGCAGTTAGTTCGAGACCTTCAAGAGAAACATGATGGCCAAGAATATATCCGCAGCATAAACAAAAATATGTATAAGCAGGGACTTTATAACGCGGTAATCTCTACAATATCGGCAATTCTCACACTTGCCACACTCTTGGTCGCCATCGCCACCTTCTGTAAAAGCGCGTAGATTGGCAATAGACCACTCAACGCAAATCCAAAGATTCCCCACAAGGACTAATGCGCAAAACAAAACTGCTGCGTTCATCTGTTAACTCCTTTCAGCAGTTCAATGACTGCTCTCCGCTTTTCTGCATCTTGAATGGCCTCAAGGAATGCGCGGTCTTCTGCAGTGATATTATCGGCGTTGGCTTTTGCGTCTTGATATAAACGTTGCATCTATGTATCCTCCGTATGTAAATAGTTTCAATTATCATATACCGCGCCGCGGTTCATTTCACCGCAGGGAATGGTTTTAGGAGGTCTTGCACGTGGGATTGTATACCGACCCAAATTATTTTGAAAAGCAAGCGCACTACCAGCACCGCAAAGTAAAGAAAGTCATTAAGGCGGTGTCCTCTAAGTCAAAGCAGCCTGCCCCTGAAGAGGCGGTATCAGAAGCCTCGACGCAGGTTGATCCGGAATCCGCCTCACGCGATATCCATGATCACCCCGTTGAACCAACAGTTGATGAATTTGACGAATCTCCCGACTTAACGCAAATGACGCAAGAAGAATACGACGCGTTCATGATGGGAATGACCGTCGAGCAATACCGCGTCTATCGGCAGATGGTTTTAGAAAACGAATCCAAGAGAAACAGGCGAAAGCGGATCAGCAGAAAGCAGCGCTCTTCGGAAGTTGATATCCTGTTGGTAGCATTAAAGCCGCTGCTTTTCGCAGCCGTCATCTGCGGGATCATCTGGGTTTCAATTGAAAGTTCCGGGCCATTGAACGAGTCCGACATGAATGATTCTCCGCCAGTAAAGCCTCCAACTGAAACGGTTGGTAGTGGAGGGGGCAGGCTCGTCCCACTGCAACCTGTGAGCTTTCGCAATGGGCAGATTGTCACATACCCGTCCGGCGATCAGGTCGCACCTTTGACAGTGCAAACCGCTGGAGATTCCAATTTCTATATCGTGTTAAAACCAATCGACGGAGAGGCAATATCCAATGGGGCAATGTCTTTCCTCGTGTCGGCAAGAAGTGCCGAAGTAGATGTGCCGCTCGGCACATACGCGATCTATTACGCGTATGGTCCGGACTGGTACGGAAAAGAGTATAAGTTTGGAGAAAGCACCGAGTATTTCAAATGCAACGAAACGTTTGAATTCACCGCAGATGACGAAATGGTTTACGGGTGGACGCTAACTCTCTATAAAGTATCCAACGGGAATATGAGCACCGATGAAGTGTCGAAAGATTATTTCCCGAATATTTAAGCAAAGCCCTCGCCGCCTCTGCAACACCGGCGAGGGCTTTTCAGCAGCAGCGGGGAGCGGTCGCCGCTGCTTGTTTTGACCATATCGCGCTTTACCTTACCACTTCAATACCAAGACCTTGCAACACGACGGCATTCGACCGCGTTCGACAGCCCCACTTTCGGCCCCTCAACGGGCAGAAACCGGAAAAGTTAAGGTGATGTAAATGAACATTCAAGAGCTGTGTAAAATCCGTAAAGAAGAACTGAAACTGACATACCATGATATTTCCGACGCTTCCGGCGTGCCGCTGTCCACCGTGCAAAATTTCTTTTCCAAGCTGTCGAAGGCCCCGTCCATTTACACCGTCGCGCCGATCTGCAAGGTGCTCGGCATATCCCTTGATGAAATATTCGGAATTTCCGAACACTTGACGCCGACCGAGGAAACCTTACAAGCGCGCAACGACGAACTGGAACGCCACGTTGACGCAAAAGCAGATACGATCGAGATCATGCGGCGCGGCGTCCGTATCCGTAACGGCGTGGTTGCTATAATGTTCCTCATCATCGTTTTTCTCACTGTGTGGTGCGTGTACATTGATTTTCATTGTATAGATTACGGATTTTGGAGGGGCTGACATGGCGAATTGCATCAAATGTAAAGCAGCGCTGCCGGAAGGCGCGCTGTTTTGTCCTATGTGCGGCAAAAAGCAAGTGCCGGAAAAGCGCAAGGCGCTCAAGCGCGCCAACGGAACCGGCACGGTATATAAGCTCTCAGGGCGCAGGTCGCGTCCGTGGGTCGCTGCAAAGAATCGGGTTATCATCGGATACTACTCGAAGAAGTCTGACGCGCTGGAAGCGCTGGAACGGCTCTCCGGAAAACCGCTGGACGAGCGATACAATATGACCTTTGCCGAGGTGTTCGAGGCGTGGAAAGCGGAGCACTACCGCGAGATCGGCTCAAGCGGGGTGGAATCTTATGACCGCGCATTTGATGTCTTTGCCCCGCTGCACAACAAGAAATTCCGCGATCTGCGCGCAGCGGATTTCCAGGCGGTTATTGACCAGCATATGAGCAAGTCCCACTCCACCGTTTCGAAATACAAGCAGCTCGCGACACAAATGTCAAACTGGGCCATGCGGGAAGAGATTTGCGTGACAAATTTTGCGCATTACATCAAACTCCCCGAAAACGTGAAAAAGGAAAAGGAGATTTTCACTGATGGCGATATTGAAAAGCTGGAATCCAACGGCAGCGACGCAGCGAAGATCGTGCTCATGCTTCTATCGACCGGCATGCGCATCGGTGAGCTATTTTCCCTGCCCGTCGCATCTTATCACGAGACCTACGTGATTGGCGGTGAGAAAACGGAAGCTGGGCGTAACCGTGTAATTCCGATTCGGGGCGAGGGCAAGCCTTACTTTGCGTATTTCGCATCCAAAGCGACTGGGCCACTGTTGCTCTCCGGCTATGAGGGGCAGCATTCCCCCGAAAATTACCGAAAGCGAGATTATTACCCCTTGCTGTCCCGCCTCGGGATAGAAAAAAAGACCCCTCATGCCACGCGCCACACTTACGCCACGCGCGCGGTAAAGGAAGGTCTTCCGCCAGAAATCCTTCAAAAAGTTCTCGGACATGCAGATTATTCTACTACTGCAAACATTTACACCCATATTGACCCCGATAC
>ERZ857775.1720-NODE-1720-length-24073-cov-3.154759_pt1 | contig 24073 bp, 19 predicted proteins | sample MGYA00519698_ERZ857775 | MGnify/ENA primary metagenome ERZ857775 (study PRJEB31778, sample SAMEA3449363) | human gut metagenome | biome: human gut; feature: human-associated habitat; material: faeces | place: United Kingdom | collected 2010/2012 ...
TCCAGAAGAGACAGTGGATGCGAAGATTAAAGAAATCGGAGAACAGATTAGTAAAGATTATGTAGGTAAAGAAGTGCATTTAATCTGTATTTTAAAGGGTGGTGTATTTTTTGCATGCGAACTGGCAAAGAGAATCACTGTACCAGTTTCTCTTGACTTTATGCAGGTATCTAGTTATGGTAATGCAACAGAAAGTTCAGGAATCGTACGTATTAAGAAGGACCTTGATGATACGATGGAGAATAAAGAAGTAATTATCGTGGAGGATATCATTGATTCTGGAAGAACACTTCATTACCTTATTCCTGTATTAAAACAGAGAAATCCGGCAAGTATTCGTCTGTGTGCTCTTTTAAATAAGCCGGACCGTCGTGAAGTAGAAGTTCAGATTGATTATCTTGGATTTGATATCCCAGATGAGTTCGTTGTAGGATACGGACTTGATTATGCGCAGAAATATAGAAATCTTCCGTTTATCGGAGTTGTAGAGCCGGATGCAGCAGAAGATGCTCCGGAAGAAGCAGAGGGAGCAGAGAATGTTACCGGGGAAGAGAAAGGAGAAAACGTTGAATAAAAATATGAGAAATACCGCCATTTTACTGGTGGTATTCTTAGCGGTATATATGTTTGGCAATTATTTTGCCGAGAAGAGCCTCATGTCAGGAGGCAGAAGCAGCTCGTATTCTTATGAGAGATTCGAGTCCGATATTGCAAAGAATAAAGTAAGATCAGTGGAGGTAGTGCAGAATGCACAGGTACCGACCGGTTCAGCAATCGTAAAGCTAAGTGACGGAGAGAAAAAGGTAGTGCATGTGACAGATGTGAATAAAGTCATTGAACTGGCACAGCAGTATAAAGTAACCTGCCATGTAGATGATGTAAAGTCATCTGATGCAGGCTGGCTTTCTATGATACTTCCCTGGATTGTTATCGGTGTGATTCTTATGTTTATGTTTGCTATGATGAGTCGTGCATCCGGAGGAGGCGGCGGTGGAAACAGATGATGAATTTTGGAAAGAGCCGCGCAAAGATGCAGGATCCGGGAACACAGAATATCCGCTTTGATCAGGTTGCCGGATTACAGGAAGAAAAGGAAGAATTAAAAGAAATCGTAGATTTCTTAAAGAGTCCGCAAAAGTATATTGAAGTGGGAGCCAGAATTCCGAAAGGAGTTATCTTAGTAGGCCCTCCAGGAACCGGTAAAACATTACTTGCCAAAGCGGTTTCCGGCGAGGCAGGAGTACCATTTTTCAGTATTTCCGGTTCTGACTTTGTAGAAATGTTTGTCGGTGTCGGAGCTTCTAGAGTAAGAGATTTATTTGAAGATGCGAAGAAGAACGCACCATGTATTATTTTCATTGATGAGATTGATGCAGTCGCAAGAAGAAGAGGAACTGGTCTTGGCGGTGGTCATGATGAAAGAGAGCAGACATTGAACCAGCTTCTCGTAGAGATGGATGGTTTTGGTGTGAATGAAGGAATCATCGTGATGGCAGCAACAAACCGAGTAGATATTCTTGACCCTGCTATTTTAAGACCAGGCCGTTTTGACCGTAAAGTAGCAGTTGGCAGACCAGACGTAAAGGGAAGAGAAGAAATCCTTAAAGTCCATGTAAAAGGCAAACCACTTGCAGAAGACGTAGATTTACACCAGATTGCCCGCACAACACCAGGATTCTCTGGAGCAGATCTTGAGAACCTTATGAATGAAGCGGCAATCCATGCAGCAAGAAATAATGCACGATTCATCCGCATGGAGGATATCAGAAAGTCTTTCATTAAGGTTGGAATCGGAACTGAGAAAAAGAGCCGTCTTGTGCCAGAATTAGAGCGTAAGATTACAGCCTACCATGAAGCAGGCCATGCAATCTTATTCCATTTACTGCCAGATGTAGGCCCTGTATACACCGTATCCATCATTCCTACTGGTATGGGGGCAGCAGGATACACAATGCCTGTACCAGAGAATGATAACGTATTTGAGACAAAAGGCCGCATGATTCAGGAAATCAAAGTCGGCATGGGCGGACGTATCGCCGAAGAATTAATCTTTGACGATGTAACCACAGGAGCGTCTCAGGACATCAAACAGGTAACAGATACCGCAAGAAGTATGATTACGAAGTTCGGTATGTCCGACAGACTCGGATTTATCAACTACGAAGAGAACACAGACGAAGTATTCCTCGGACGTGACCTCGGTCACTCCAGAAGCTTCAGCGAGGAAGTCGCAAGCATCATTGACAAAGAAGTAAAGAAACTTGTTGACGATTGCTACACAGACGCGAAGAGAATCCTCACAGAAAATATGGATGTACTTCATTCCTGTGCGAACTTACTTCTTGAAAAAGAGCGTATTAGCCGAGAAGAATTTGAAGCATTGTTTAAAAATGATAAAGCAGCCGAGGAGAATTTATAGTCTTTCAGTCAGAATGACAAAAGTCGTCAGAATTCGAACGAATCTGCACAAAAATTTTTTTCAATTCATTAAAACTTTATGCACACTTTCGGGTGACCCAATGCTATTATAATACTCGTAACCCCCCCCAATACATTATATAGTTTTGCTACACCCAATAAGTAACAAAAAATACCTTCTCCAAAAAGATGACCGTTCGCTGGTCATCTTTTTTTGTGTTTTTCTCAAATTATTTCATAGATTCTTTCAAAATAAAATTTACAGCATTTCTGGTTGCTGTTTCTTTTCTTCATAAAAAGTATTTTTACAAGTACAAAATTGGTGTTTTTCGTTGAATACTGTAGGAAGTTGTTATATATGAACAAAAGATTGAGTTTAATATTGGCAAATAGGGGTATTTCATTGCGAAAAATGCATAAAAAATATTTTGAAATTTCTTCATGTTTATGCACACTTTCGTGGTAGGAAATGCTATTATAATACTCGTAACCCCCCCAATACATTATAAGTTTTGTTGCATTTAGTGTAACAAGAATACCTTCTCCAAAGAGAGCAGCGATCGTGGCTGCTCTCATTTTTGCATTTATGAAGAATTAATTATTCATTTACTGTATTATGATGACATATGACAGAATACCGGAAAGAGTCTTCGGTACCGTATTAGTTATTTGTATTTTTCCATTTGGTAAAACCAATCTTTTTCATGCTGTATCCATATTTTTTAAGTAAAATATTATAATTGGCAAAAGCATCATTTATTCGGTAGATTCCTTTGATGATATCGTCTGGCCTCGGTTTGCCTTTATAAGGAACAGAAGTTTCTACATCATCATAAGCCTCATCTGAATCAGCCCCATTATAACATTCTGTCAGGAAAAGCCCCTGTGACTTTCCGTCATATAAGGTAGAAATCGTACCATTTACAGAATGAGTATATACAGGATCGACATACAGGTTTCTGTAAGAACTGGAAATCGTACCTTTTTTCTTTTTCAGGAGATTCATGGTTAATTCTGTATGATAACTATCCCATGGAGAATCTAGAACGTAATCATAGCTAAAAAGGAGCTTTCCTTTTTCCGGGTAGGCAGTGATACGGACTTCAATAGAATCATCTGTGCCTTTAGGACGGAACTTTGTAGAAATTGTTCTTAGATTTTTTTCTTCTCCTTTACCTTTTTTACCTTTTTTCCGTATAAGATCATATAATTTTTTCGCGTTGATTCGTTCAACGGTATCTACCGTTACTTTACATTTTAGCTTTTTGCCTCTTACCTTTGCAGTAATGGTGCATTTGCCAGGGCTTAAAGCTTTTACAACTCCCTTTTTATTCACTTTTGCAATCTTTTTATTACTGCTTTTCCATGTTACTTTCCTTTTAGTTCCAATTACTCGTAGTTTTACAGTTTTTCCTTGAATCAGTGTAACAGCAGTTTTATTCAGTCTCATTCTTGGAGCTGCATTAACAGCTTTTCCCGGAAAAAGAAGGGAAAACAGTAGGCAAAGAGTAATGGCAATGCTGAGCATGGAAATAACAGACCTCTTTGTGGATTTTTTAAAATATTTATTCATAAAGTGACCTCCATTCTTAATAAATGTATTTGCTCATAGAGTTTCCGGGTCAAAAAAAGCGTCTTTTTGTACATGACAAAAAGACGCTTAAAAAATCAGCTTTATCACACCACGAAAACCGGACAAGAGCCTTCGCCCGATTCTTAAAAATAGAATAGATATTGTATTGAGAATTGTCAAATAAATCATATCCGGCCCTCCTCTTAATCGCATATCAATATATATGTTCATCTTAATTGTAACATAGAAAAGAGGCGGTGGTCAAACACTATCAGAAACTTCTTTACACTTTTTTTACAGGTATCTTGTTAGATGTAAATGTTGGTGTTATAATGGGCAGAAATTTGGCAAAAATCAGGGGGTGGTCAATGATATTGCTTTATAATGACACAGTAAATGTAGTTCCGTATCCAGGTTTACTTTTTATGGCAATACTTCCGCCATGAATATCTACAATAAAACGAACCATAGAAAGTCCAAGTCCAAAGCCTTCCCCGGTACTCCTGCTTTTATCAACTCGATAAAAACGATTCCATATTTTGTCAAGATGTTCTTTTTCGATACCGATTCCATTATCTTTGATGATGATATCAGTGTTTTCCTGGTTCTTTATAAGATTAACCCAGACACATCCGCCGTTTATACCATAATTGATCGCATTTTCTATAAGATTATAAATCATACGCATTAGGAGCATCGTGTCTCCCTGAATAATATATGATTCATTTTGGGGGATATATTCAAATAAAAGAGAAATATTTTTATAAGCTGCCTTTTGCTGAAGTTCTTCTATGACAGATTCTATTAAAAGAGTAAGGTCTACTTCTTCTTTTTGAGGCTTAAAACTATGCTTATCTGTGCGGGATATAGTAAGAAGCTGAGAAATCAGCTGGCCAATATAGGTTGTTTTTTTATAAATAATCTCAATTTCTTCCCGAACACTATCGGTGAGCTTTAGTTCATCAAGGCAATATTCACAGTGGCTTTGTATTACTGAAATTGGTGTTCTTAGTTCATGAGCTGCATCGGATGTGAATTGTTTCTCTTTTTCAAAAGACTTTTCCAGTTTAGCAATCATAGAATTAAATGCATCAGCCAAGTAAGAAAATTCGTCATGAGTGTTTGATGTTTCAATACGTTTTGAAAGATTGACGGAAAAAGATATCTCTTTTGCCATATCACTGATCGTGTAAATTGGTTGTAACGCTTTTTTTAATATATGGTAGCCGACAAAGGCGGAGATGAAAACAGTAATAGGGAAAAGAACAGCAAAAATCCATAGCATATTATAAAGAATTCTTGACCAATGTCCATAAGAAGCGATGCTTCGAACCCATATGGAATCTTCCGGAGATTCTTCATAACAATAGTCATAGACTAACCAGATATTTTTATCAGATTTTATCTGTCGTACCTTATTGTTGATAAATGGAACTTTATCAGGAAAATGTTCTGGCAAAACACCATTTATAAAAGAACTGTTTTTGTCATATAAACTGATAGAAACATTATCGTCATAGAATTTTGTCCAGTCTGCATTATACAAAATATCATTCCTGCTGGACTTATCATATAAATTTTCCAGTATATCAGCGGATTCATCTTTTAGCTCTTCCTGAAGATCATGGACACTGTAGCTTTTAGAAAGAAAATAAATATAAAAAAATACGAGAGCCAGAATGAGAGAAAACACAAGAGTATACCAAAAGGTGATTCGAAATTTTATTGATAGTTTTGAACTTTTCATATTTACTCTCCTAAACAATATCCTTTACCATATACAGTGTGGATTAATTTTTTTTCATAATCGGAGTCAATTTTTTTTCGGAGATAACGGATATAGACATCAATAATATTAGAACCTCCTTCAAAAGTACTGTCCCAGCCTCGCTGTTCAAGCTGATCACGTGAAAGAACATGTCCAGGATTACGCATCATATATTGCAGTAATTTATATTCTTTTGTAGTAAGGGAAATTTCCTTACCATTACGGCTGACTTTTTTCTTTTTCGTATCCATTACAAGGTCTTCATAAATAAGAATGTCGCTTGGGTCTGCTGCTATATTTCTTCGAAGCAAAACCCGAAGCCTGGCCTGTAGTTCTTCAAAAGCAAACGGTTTGATTAAATAATCGTCTGCACCGGAATCTAATCCGTTTACTCGTTCTTCAATAGAACTTTTTGCAGTCAGCAAAAGAACAGGTGTAGTCTTCTTTTGGTTTCGCAGCCATTTTAAAAGAGTGATTCCATCTATTTTAGGGAGCATAATATCAAGTAAAATAATATCATAAGTATAGGTATTCAGATAATCTTTAGCAATTTCGCCATCCATACAAATATCAATAGTATAGTCTTTTTGCAACCGTTTTTTTAAAATATTACACAAATCTTTTTCATCTTCAACAATTAACATCCTCATAGATTTATACTCCTTTCTTAACTTGATCATCTGTCATTTTTAAATATGCTTTTTAATGATTTTCTCATTTTTTGTGAGTATAATCAAGATATAAAATAAAGGAAGTTATTCAATAAAATCTTAAAAGATTGCAAAAATTATGCAAAATGAAAGGAGAAAACTATGAGAAAAAGAAGGTATTTATTCACTGGGATGGCAGTTGTATTATTATTTACTATTTTGTTTGCGGCAGGTTATACCACCCCTGCAATTGGAAATGTTAATACTGTGCAGGCAGCTACAAAGAAAAAAGACATTTCGAGAGAGGGAAAAAAGAAACGTAGTATTATTAAAGGAAAGATATTTGAACTGGAAGTAGATAAGCCAGAATCTGTTAAAGATAAAAATCTGACTTGGAGTATTAAAGATTCTTCCATTGTAACATTTGCAGGAAAAGAAAGACATGATGATGATATTAAATTTAAGGCACTGAAAGCAGGCACAACAAAAATCACTTGTCGAAATACAAAAACCGATAAAAAAATCAGTTTTAATATTGTAGTAAAAAATGTTTCAAAAACAAAAAAAGCATCTTCCAAAAATAAAACGATTCAAGCAAAAGGCTCTCTGAAACGTAGTATAAGAGTAAATGGTGAATTAGAACTTGAAGTTAAGAAAACAAAAGGAAAAGGAGTAAAAGACCGTCAGTTAAAATGGACAGTAGAAGATTCTTCTGTTCTTGCATTCGAAGATATGGATGATGGAATATATGATGATGAAATGGAATTTGTTGGGATAAAACCTGGAAAGACAACGGTTACATGTACAAATACAGCAAATAAAGAAAAAGTAACATTTACGATTACTGTAAAATAACACTCATGTTGGAAAAATAAATATGGTATGTAGCAACAATGGCAGGGAATTTCTATATGATATAGAATCCCTGCCATTGTTGTAATCTTCTTTACACTTTTTTAACAGGTGTCTTGTCAGATGTAAACTTTGGTGTTATAATGGACAGAAATTTGGCAAAAATCAGAAGGGGGTCTTTAAAGGCCATACCTTACAGGAGGGTATTTCATGACAATTGTAGAAGAAATAAAGAAGTTAAAAGAAGAAAAAGATGCAGTGATTCTTGCACATTATTATGTGCGTCCTGAGGTGCAGGAGATCGCTGATTACATAGGAGATTCATTTTATTTGAGCAAGGTTGCTACAAAGTTAAAAGAGCAGACAATCGTTTTTTGTGGTGTTTCTTTTATGGGCGAGAGTGCAAAGATTTTAAATCCGAAGAAGACCGTTTTAATGCCGGATATGAATGCGGACTGTCCGATGGCGCATATGGCAGAAATCGAGACGATCAAGAAGGTTCGTTCGGAATACGATGATCTTGCAGTAGTATGTTATATCAATTCTACTGCAGCGCTCAAGGAGTATTCTGATGTTTGTGTTACTTCCGCAAATGCAGTTAAGATTGTAAAGGAGCTGCCGCAGAAGAATATTTTCTTTATCCCTGACCGTAATCTGGCTCATTATGTTGCCAGTCAGGTGCCGGAGAAGAATTTTGTTTATAATAATGGATTTTGCCCGACACATGAGCGTATTGAGGCGGAAGATGTTGCGAATGTAAAGGCACAGCATCCAGATGCACAGATTGTTGCCCATGGAGAATGTCAGGAGTCTATTCTCTTAATGGCAGATTATGTCGGAAGTACTTCCGGCATTATTAATTATGTTACAGAGAGTGACTGTCAGGAATTTATCGTATGTACAGAAGAAGGTGTTGGTTATAAGTTAAAGACACAGAATCCAGATAAGACATTTTATTATCCAGACAGGCTTCCAGTCTGCCCGAATATGAAGAAAAATACTTTGGAGAAGATTCTCCACGTATTGAAGACAGGAGAGAATGAAGTGCATGTCAGTGATGCTTTAAGAGAGAATTCTAAAAAGCCTCTCGAAAAGATGCTTGAGCTGGCTGCAAAGTAGTAAGCAGGAGGTAAACAGCAATGGATTTTAGGACAGATGTAGTAATAGTCGGTACAGGTGTAGCCGGTACATTTTCTGCGTTAAATCTTCCAAAAGATAAAAATATTATTATGATTACCAAATCAGATTTAGAGAGCAGTGATTCTTTTCTTGCACAGGGTGGTATCTGTGTTTTAACAGATGAGAATGATTATGACAACTATTTTGAAGACACGATGAAGGCAGGGCATTACGAGAACCGTAAAGAATCAGTTGACATTATGATTCGCAGTTCTCAGGAGATTATTCATGACCTGATCGGTTATGGTGTTGATTTTGCTCATGACGGTGATAAACTTCTTTATACAAGAGAAGGGGCACATTCCAGACCAAGAATTCTTTTTCACGAGGATATCACAGGACAGGAGATTACGAGCAAACTTCTTGCACAGGTGAAAAAGCTTCCGAATGTAACGATTTATGAATATACGACCATGACAGATATTATTGTACAGGACGGACATTGTGCAGGTATTATCGCTAAAACAAAGGATGGCGGGATCATGCACATCCGTGCCGAGGATACGATTTTTGCAAGCGGTGGTATCGGTGGATGTTATAAGCACTCTACAAACTTCCCTCATCTGACAGGAGATGCGTTAGACATTTCTAAGAAGCATGGAATTCGTTTAGAGCATCTTGACTATGTTCAGATTCATCCTACCACTCTTTATTCTAAAGAACCGGGAAGAAGATTTTTAATTTCTGAATCAGTACGTGGAGAAGGTGCGGTTCTCTATAATAAGAACGGAGAACGTTTTGTAAATGAGCTTCTTCCACGTGATGTTGTTACGAAAGCGATCAAGGCACAGATGGAAAAAGACGGAACCAATCATGTCTGGCTTTCTATGGAACATATTGATAAAGAGACGATTCTCAATCATTTCCCTAATATTTATCAGAGATGTCTGGAAGAGGGATATGATGTATTAAAAGAATGGATACCAGTTGTCCCTGCACAGCATTATTTTATGGGTGGTATCTGGGTAGACAGTGACAGCAAGACTTCTATGGATCATCTTTATGCTGTTGGTGAGACAAGTTGTAATGGTGTACATGGAGCGAATCGTTTGGCAAGTAACTCTCTTCTTGAAAGTCTTGTCTTTGCAAAAAGAGCCGCACGTAAGATATGTGGTTTAGAACAGACTGTTAAACCTGTAGACTTCAGTGAATCTGCAGCCGTATAAATTTATGTATTATTTATATAGAAAGGAAACTACCTATGAATACAATTTCCATGAAACTTCAGGCAGACGAACTGATTCGTCTCGCTCTGCAGGAAGACATTTCCAGTGAGGATGTTACAACCAACTCTGTTATGAAAGAAGCTGTAGAAGGTGAAGTACAGCTTATCTGTAAGCAGGATGGTATTGTTGCCGGGCTGGATGTATTTAAAAGAGTATTTGAATTATTAGATGAGAACACAAAGACAGAATTTCTCTGTAAAGATGGGGATGCCGTAAAAAAGGGACAGCTCATGGGAACAGTTACCGGAGATATTCGTGTGCTTTTGTCCGGTGAACGTGTTGCACTAAACTATCTTCAGCGTATGAGTGGAATCGCCACTTACACACATACGGTTTCTGCTCTTTTAAAAGGAACAAAGACAAAGCTTTTAGATACAAGAAAGACAACACCTAACATGCGTATTTTTGAAAAATATGCTGTTCGTGCCGGCGGCGGATTTAATCACCGCTATAATCTTTCCGATGGGGTTCTTTTAAAGGACAACCATATCGGTGCAGCGGGCAGCGTAGCGAAGGCTGTACAGATGGCAAAGGAATATGCTCCATTTGTACGTAAGATTGAAGTAGAAGTTGAAAATCTTGACATGGTAAAAGAAGCAGTAGAAGCTGGTGCAGATATTATCATGCTTGACAACATGTCTGTTGAGGAAATGAAAGAAGCAATCCGTATTATTGACGGACGTGCCCAAACAGAATGTTCTGGTAATGTAACAAAAGAAAATATTGACCATCTGACTTCTCTTGGAGTAGACTATATATCAAGTGGTGCGCTAACTCATTCCGCACCTGTTCTTGATATTTCACTGAAGAATCTTCACGCTCTGTAATTAATGAAAGGGAAAATGATACACAATGACTGGTTCGAAACGAAGAGAAGAATTAATTAATACAATAAAAAGTAGCACTTCACCAATTTCCGGTAAGACTCTGGCACAGCTTTATGATGTCAGCCGTCAGGTAATCGTGCAGGATATCGCTCTGCTTCGTACCGCAGGTTATGACATTATCTCTACCAATCGTGGATACATTTTGAATGCTCCGCATGCAATTACAAGAGTATTTAAAGTTAGTCACACAGATGCTCAGACAGAAGATGAACTTTACTCGATTGTGGATTTGGGCGGCACTGTTGTAAACGTAATGGTCAATCACCGGGTATACGGTCATATGGAAGCCCCACTTGGCATTTCTTCCCGATTAAAAGTAAAGGCATTTATCGATGATATTAAGAACGGCAAGTCAAGCCCTCTTAAAAACATCACATCTAACTACCATTACCATACAGTAGAAGCAGATTCCGAAAAAACACTCGATCTGATTGAAAAAACACTTGAAGAAAAAGGATACTTAATTACAGAAGTATAAGTATTTTGTATGATTACAAAAGTGTACTTGTCTGTATTTCATTTTGTAAAGACTCAAAATAATGCTTCATGATTAAAGAAACGGACAACGCATATCATTCTGGCGTTGGCCGTTTTTTTATATATAATAACTTCTATGGATTTCACAGCCGATTCTATATATTCCTGCTTTTACTTTTCAGTGGTATCTATTATAATGTAATGATACCAGAGTCAAAAGTCAGAAAGCCGATGCAAGCTTGCTTGCGAGAGTGCAAGCACGTAGCAATCTGGTATCAAAGGGGAATTATATAATTACAGTAATAGCAAATATACAGGCAGGTGAAATCATGAATGAAAAAACTGTCGGAATGCTTTCTAAATTTACCGGCGTATCCGTCCATACTATTAAATACTACGAAAAACTGGGGTTGATTTCCTCAAGCAGAAGAGAACAATCCAATTATCGTTCCTACGATGTAAAAAGCTGTACAGATATTTATGAATGTATGAAATATCGAAATATGGGATTTTCCTTAAAAGACATCCAGCTTCTTCTTAAAGAAGGGGATAATGATCTTCTTTCGTCACTTCTTGAAAAAAGAAGTCAGGAACTTGCCACAGAGGTAACGGAATTACTAAATACTCGTGAACTTATAGAAAATTATCGAAAAGAACTGGCTGAGTTAGACCGTAGACTTGGCAAATGGTACATTGAGGATTGCCCTGACTTTTATTTTCGCCGTCAGACAAAAGGACTGAACTACATGGATGAGGCTTCCTGTGAATCCGATGGAATCAATCTCGCAGAATATGCTCCCAAAAGCAGCTCTTTACTGGAACTTTCTCCTGAATACTTCAAAGGAGATCTTTCTGCATTTTCATGGGGACATGGCATCTCTATAGATACAGATAATGATTTCATGAAAGATAAAAAAGGATTTGAAAAGATTTCCGGCGGCAGAATGTTTACTGCTTACCTATGCCTTGGAGGCCATTACGCTTCTGAGGGAGACTTGATTAACGAGTTCCTTCGTTATTATAATGAATATAAATCTGGTATTCCTAAAGCTCCTGTGTATGGTTTCCGCCTGCGGATCACTCTTGATGAAACCGGGGAAAGAAAAGACTATTTTCGTTTCTGTGTTTTGGCTTCAGAAGAAATGAATCAAATAGTTGTTTAAAAAATTATTATAACTTTACCTGATTTCATCAAATTTCTTTCAGGTTATATCAAAATCATATGATGTTAGGGTCAAAACAATACTATGTTCTATAAGAAAACAAGAAATTTCTTGTCCAAAACCTGTGAGCTGCTCACAGGTTTTTGCCATCTTCTAAATTATTTCCAAACTATTTCTAAATCATTGGTACACTCAGAAACTGTTTTTGTATTCACTTGAAAAAATACCCAAATTTAAAGAAACAGCTCAAACACTTTTACTGTTAATCATAAAAAAATTTCGTTATTTTATACAAAATTTATTATGATTTTTATACATTTTGACAGATTGACCTGCGAGCAAGACATGGTTATATAATTAACAATATAAGCTGTTTGAGTTTATATCAGCTGCGATTTGAATATATATTTTACTGTATATACTCCGGCATAAGCAAGGGTTAGAAAGGAGATACAAATGACACCAGAAGAAATCAAAAACACAGATTTTGAAACTTTTTTCCAGGCAGTTCCACAGATGAAAGAAGTTCATCATATAAAGGCAACTGGTCAGGAAATCTACCATGTTTATAAACATGACGTTGTTTATGTTACACGATCAGAGGGGGAGCGCACATTACAAATGCTCGTACCAGAAGTAAAACCAGAATCTGCACAGCAGAAATATCCGGCGATTCTTTATGTGCAGGGTTCCGCATGGCTGAAGCAGGATCAGTATAAACGTCTTTCTGCCATGGCTGATCTTGCAAGAAGAGGTTTCGTAACTGCTATTTTACAGTATAGAGAAAGTGATTTGGCTACTTTTCCTGCACAGGTTCAGGATGCAAAAACCGGCATAAGATTTTTAAGAAAACACGCAGAAGAATATCATATCGATGTAGATAACATTTTCATCATGGGAGATTCCAGTGGCGGACATACTGCGGTACTCGCTGGAATCACAGCTGAACAGGACATTTTAGATACAGAAGATTACAATGAATTTTCCTGTGAAGTAAAGGCCATCGTTGATTTTTACGGTGTGACAGACGTTCGTCAGAAAGAGGACTTCCCTACCACTTTAAATCAGGGCGAGCCAGACAGTCCGGAAGGAAAGTTGATTGGCGGCAATAATGTTTATGAACATCCAGAACTTTCTGTCCCGGTCACCTGCGCTAATTATGTAGAAAAAGCTACACCAATTCCTCCAATCCTTATGATGCATGGAACAGGGGATGACACTGTATCCTGGAGACAGAGCGTACGCCTTTACAAAAAACTTCGCGAAGAAGAAAAAGACGTTACATTCTATATAATGGAAAATGCAGTTCATGGCGATAACGCTTTCTGGACAACGGAAAATCTTAACATTGTAGATGAATTTATTAAAAAGCATATTTAAGTAAATAACTATAATAAACGAAAGGATTTATTTATGAACGCTACTTTAATCATGGCATTTATTCTGATTCTCATTGTAGTTGCCACTGTTATAACAAAAAAACTTCCATTTAACTTTGTCCTTTTCATTGCACCGGTTCTTTGTGCACTGATTCTTGGGCATTCCATAGAAGAAACAAGTACTTTCATCGTAGAACAGCTTGCTTCCATGATGAAATCGGCTGGATTTATGCTCTTGTTTGCATTTTTGTATTTCCAGATGCTTACAGAAGCCGGTGTATTCGACACGATCGTTTCCGCTATCACAACAAAACTCGGAAACAAGATGAATGTAATCGTTATTATGGTTTTGACAACCCTCATCGGCGGTTTCAGCATCCTGACAGGTAACTTTACACCTGCATACCTTATTACATTTCCACTGATGGTGCCTCTGTATAAAAAGTTTGACTTTGATAGAGAAGCAGCTTTCATCATTGCACAGACAGCCATGTCCGCAATGTGCTTTATCCCCTGGGGAATTGGAATGGCATACACTGCTTCCTCTGCCGGTTTAGATGCCAATAAACTCGCAGCTGCATCTATGCCTTGGGGATTATGTTTCATTCCAGCAATCATTTTCCAGTGGGTATACTTTGGAATCAAACACAAAAGACGTGTCGGAACATTCCAGGCAGTTACTACAACCGTAGAAGCTGCAGCACAACAGGAGGAGAATCAAAACCGCAGACCAAAACTCTTCTGGGTAAATTTTATCCTTTTTATTCTCTGCCTCGTAGCACTCGGAATCTTCGGTATTGCACCATACTTCGTATTTATTTTTGCAACAGTAATCACTGCAATGCTTAACTACAAAGACAACTTCGGAGAAATATTCAACAAAGTTGGACCGATGTACTTAAACATCCTGATCATGCTCCTGGCGATTAATGTATATCAGGCAGTATTTAATAACACAGGCATGGTAGAAGCTCTCTCAAACGGACTTATGCAGGTTTGTCCATCTTTCCTGTTAAGATACCTTCACGTTATTATGCTTCTTCTGTGCGTTGTCATTATCTACGTTGTACCATTCCAGATTTTCAATGCCCTGTATCCGGTATTTATTTCCATCGGCGCAGGATTTGGAATACCGGCTGTTGCAATTATCGCACCGTTTGTATGTAACCTGTCACTTGCAACAAGTTCTACACCAACGAACTCTTCTACTTATACTGGATGTGCATTGACAGAAACGGATGTACAGCACTACTGTAAGAAAGCGGTACCGATTCAGACAGTTACAAATGCAATCGTTGTGTTAACGGCAGTACTTTTCCATGTACTAAAACTGTAACTTCTGATTTGCCGCAGGCAAAGAGACGCTCCCAAAGAGAGACCATACCCTATATTTGTGACTTTAGTCGCTGCAGGTTGAATGTTCGCTTAACCGCTTACATCCAACCTTTGCTCCGAGGCCACAAATATAGGGTATGGTCTCTCTTTGAGAGCTGTCTTTGGCTGCCTAAGCAAATTCAGAATTTATTTTTGGAGAGATTTGAGGGAGGCGTCAGATGGTTATGGCATTCCGAGGAGTTAAAATTCTAAAGGACTGACGTTTAAACCATTACTGGAATTGGTTTAAAAATTTATTTGTTTTTACAGTTTTTTGTAGTTTTTTCGCGTTTTCAATGAAAACATCTCACTTTTCAAGAGATAAAGCTATAAACAGTTTTAAATTTCCAATTCATAAAAAAGTAGTAACCTAACCATAAATTATTGTATTACTATGATAATAGTTTATGTATCAATCCTATAGAGTTTAATTTTCTGGATATTTCTATGTCTTTGGTCTTCTTGCCTGCGGCAAATCAGAAATTATCTTTCCCTATCGATTATCTTCTGGAATGCTTTCACATCTTTCGCTATTTCTCCGCTTAACAATATCATGCAGATCAAATTCGGTATCGCCATCAACGCATTCGCAATATCTGAAAAGTTCCATACAAGTTCCAAAGTCTGTGTTGCACCAACATAAGCAACCAGTGAGAAAATAATTCGATAAACCATATTCAGTTTATGGGTTCCTACCAGATATTCAAAAGCTTTTTCTCCATGATATTCCCATCCAAGAATTGTGGAGAAAGCAAATAATGTAATACCTATTGTTACGAGATATCCACCAACTTTTCCGAGTACTGTGGAAAATGCAGCGATGGTCAATGCGGAGCCAACATAAAGCTGTCCTGTTGCCGGGTCAATCTGTCCAAGCACACCAGAACTTGCGATGGCGAGACCCGTGATCGTGCAGACAACAATCGTATCCCAAAAAGTTCCAGTCATATTAATATAAGCCTGCCTTACCGGATTATCCGTTGTTGCGGCTGCGGCTGTGATTGCAGCAGAACCCATTCCAGCTTCATTGGAAAAACACCCACGGGCTACACCGTAACGTGCTGCATTCATCATGGATGCTACGATATTTCCACACAAAGCACCACCTACTGCTTTCACACTAAATGCCATTTTAAATATCATGATAATTCCAGCTGGAAGGTTATGTATATTTCCAAGAATAACAATGATTCCGGCAATAACATAAAATATCGCCATCACAGGAACTACCACAGAGGAAACTTTTGAAATTGTTTTAATTCCTCCAATGATAATTAACAGGGCAAGTACTGTAATTACAACTCCAACAGTAGTTACTGATATTCCAAATGTTGCATGAACAGACGTTGCAATGGAGTTTCCCTGTGTCATATTTCCGATACCGAAAGAGGCAATAACTGCAAAAAGAGCAAAGAGCCACCCGAGGACTGCTCCTAACTTCTTATTTTTCAGTCCTTTTTTCATTGTATACATCGGGCCGCCGGACATTTCTCCTTTTTCGTTGACCTCTCTATATTTAATCGCCAGCATACATTCTGAAAATTTTGAAGAAAGTCCAAAACAGGCAGAAATCCACATCCATACTAAGGCACCTGCGCCTCCGGAAACCATTGCTGTTGCAACACCTACAATATTTCCGGTTCCTATAGTTGCGGCAAGTGCTGTCGTAAGTGCGGAAAATGGTGAGACATCTCCTGTTCCTCGACTTTTTGTTCGTGCTTCTTTACTCAACGTCTTTTTCAATGCCCAGGGAAGATTTCTCCAGGTTAGGAAGTTACAACGAACTGTTAAAAGTACTCCTGTTCCTACCAAAAGAACCAGCATCACTGGTCCCCATACAAAAGAGTCTATCTGTGATACAATGTTACTTATTTTTAGCATACTTTTTGCTCCTCTCTTTTTTTAGATTTTCGTCTACAAAAGACTTTTTCTGTTATTTCATATAAGAGTCTGCAAAAATTTCTCTGCCCTATTTTGCAATATTCCAGAGCATATTTGAAACACGCTCTAAATCTATCTCTTAAAAAGTATACGAAACAACAAAAAGGAGCAACGAAAATCGTTGCTCCTTCAACTTATGAATTAAGTATATCATATATGTCAATTATGTCAATATGCATTTTTAATTCTTAATTCCTGCATTTTTCAGTTTTATAGCTTTGAATTTCTATAATCATCAAAGCTTCTACTTGTTCCATATCATAATGGTTTTACCCATCATCTTATTAATATCCATCTCAAATGCCCTTGTCATATCTGCAATAGAGTTCACTTCAACCTGCGCTCCTACGATATTGCTGAGGTAACCGAGAATTTCTGGATATTCCTGATATAATTCAACTGTTTTCTCAAAATCGGCTCTTCCACTTCGGCTGCTTCCATAAAGATGAAGCCCCTTCTCTAATACCATACGGGTATTGATTGGAACCGCATATTCTGATACCCCAAGAAGGGCAATTGTTCCTTCTGGCTGGATAATATCAATCATCTGATCAATTGCTTTCTGAGAAGCGTCACCACCTACACACTCAATCGCATGGTCAACCTTAAGGTCTTCCGGAATCTCCCATACAAGATGGGTCTCATCGGCAAAAGTAAAACCACTCAGCTTATCTTCATTCGTTCCAAAGATAATAAGCTTCGTATCCGGATGCATATACCGGAAAAATACAGCAGTAATATAACCAAGGTTACCATCTCCCCAGATTCCTACAACGTTCCTTCTTGCATGAGTAAAACGTTCAAATCGGCGGAGAGCATGTACGCTGACACTGACAATCTCTGTAAATGCTGCTACAGTTCTGTCAATATCCTGTGGTAAGCGAACCAGTCTGTCTCTGTCTAAAGCGACATTATCCTGCATAAATCCATCAAAACCGCTTGCACGGAACTTGGAACTTCTCAGATAATTTTCAGCGATAACATCGTCCTTCTCCACTGGTGTATTCGGAATCATAACAACAAGTTCACCCGGCTTGAATTCTCCTGTCGCATCATACACCACATCACCAATCGCCTCATGAATCAGAGCCATCGGCAGCTTCTTTGCCATAACATCCGCCGGACGTGTTCCCTGATAATAACGCTGGTCTGCATGACAGATAGATAAATGCGTTGGACGCACAACTACCTTATCACTATTTAAATCAATATCGTTAAATGCTACTTCAAATCTCCTGGGTGCTACCAGACGATACACTGTATTCAACATTTATTTATCTTCTCCTTTAATCAACGTTTCAGCAACTCGTAAGTCATATGGATAAGTGATCTTAATGTTAAAAACTTCTCCTTCTACCAGATGCACATCCTGTCCTTTAATAACAAAAATCTTGCAGGCATCTGTAAGAATCTCTTTTTCTTCTTCTGTCAGTCCCTCGTAAAGCTCTTTTAACTTCTTTGCCTTAAAAGACTGCGGTGTCTGTCCCTGATACATAATAGAACGGTCAGGAATGTTACTGATAATCTCATGTCCTGCACTTTCTACAATAGTATCGGAGGCTGGGATAACGGTATCACAGGCACCGTATTCCTGCGCATAACGAATGTTATCTTCAATAATACGATAGGTAAGGAATGGACGAACAGAATCGTGTGTTACGATAATCGTATCATCATCCAGACCATATTCTTTTTCAATGTAACGAATAGAATTCATGATTGTCTCATTACGGGTAGAACCACCCTCAATCACTACAATCTTACTAGAATCATTAAAGTTCTTCTTAACCAGATTCTTCGTATGATTAATCCACTGAGAAGGGCAAAGTACGATTAACTTCTCAAACTTACTGTTCACATAAAACTTCTCTAATGTATGAAGAATGATCGGCTTGCCACCAACGCTAAGATACTGCTTTGGTTTCTCAACATTTCCCATTCTGCTGCCGATTCCTCCGGCTAAAATTACTCCAAAAACCATGTTTCCTCCTTTATCGGGCATCTGCCCTTTAGCAAGTAAAATAATGTAAGTTTATCATATACCAAAGAGGGAAAACTGTCAATTGAATTACTATTTAATTAAGGAATAAGCCAGAAAGATATTTCGTTCCGGTGTTGGTTTTAAAAATATTTTTCTGTACTTTTTGGGCTGCTTCCCTGCTGCTTCCGTCTTCAAAGAGATTTACTAAGAAATCAGCTTCCACAAGGATTTGGTAGTCTAGTCCTTCTATCTCGTTATATGTATGGTGGTGGGCAATAAGGAAAAGTACCCGGTCGATGACCGCTTCATCATATCCCAGTGCAAGTAACATCGGTTCTGCTACTGCAGGGCCTTCTTTTTCCTGATATTTTCCATTGGAACTTCCGTATTTTTCTTCGCTTATTTTTATTCCGATGTCATGAACAATCGCTGCGGTTCGGAGGATATGCATTGTTTCCGTATCAAGGGATTCTGACTCACCAATTAATTTTGCAAATTCGTAGACTTTGAGAAAATGCTGTACTCTTTTGGGGTCTCCGGCGTAATATTCCATCATTTTTTCTATTAGTTTTCTGTCTTGTTCATCCATGATATTCTCTTCTCCTTGTGTTGCCTGAAAACGCCCTGTGGTTCTCCTAGTATTTTCCATTATATTGACTGTATCTGTTATATCTGTTTTCATATTTTTTACTGTATCTTTTGTTACCTTTTCCTGTATCGCTATATTTTTCTGTATAGTTTTCTCTTCCTGTACAGTTTCATTTTCCAAATTAAACTCTCGTAAAAGTGCTTCTTTCATCATATCTTTCGGTGCCATATTTTCTGTCCAGAGACAATAATTTAATGCTGCCTGGTTTACTAACATACCAAGTCCGTTGACGGTAGCTGCTCCGCGAGCTTTCGCCTCTTTTAAGAACTTTGTTTCTGGTGGATTAAATACAACATCGCATACCGTCATGTTCTTCCTGATATCTTCATATGTTATATCTGGTTTATTTTCATCAGGATAAAGCCCCACATTAGTACAGTTCACGAGAACTTCTGTGCCTTCTGGAATAGGTACGCTTCCTTTCCATGTAAAATAAACTCCCTGCGCTTCTGTTTTTTCAGAAATTAAATCGGCAAGTTCTTTACCTCTTTCTTCATTGCGAGCAACAATATTAACTGTTTCCGCTCCTGAAATCGCACATTCTACAGCTACTGCTCTTGCTGCGCCGCCGCTTCCAAGTACAGTTATTATCCGTCCATTTAGTTCTATCCCTGTCTCCATTAATGATGTGACAAAGCCTTTTCCATCAGTATTTTCCCCAATGAGTTGCCCATCCTGTACACGAATGGAGTTTACTGCTCCAATAATCTTTGCCGCTGGAGAAAGTTCATCCAGAAATGGAATGACTGCAATCTTGTGTGGAATCGTAAGATTCAATCCTCTCATGCCAATGGCACGTATTCCTGCAATTGCATCTTTTAAGTTTTCCTTTTCTACCTTCATGGTAATGTATCTGTAATTTAATCCTTGTGCTGCAAAACCTGCCTCCATCATGGGGCCGGTAGGATTTTCATCTACTGGGTTACCAAAAAGACCAACGAGTTCTGCTCTGTAATTTTTGCTCAAAATATACTCCTTTCTAAAATATTTAGACCGGAGTTTCATACCAAACAGGCAATTACGAATCGTTGCCATCCCAAAGTTTTTAACTTCACCAGGCTGTGGCAATATGTGCAAATATTCGTATTTGCCTGTTTGGTATGAAACTCCTCCCTTAAATACTTTTATAACATTAGTAAAGCAATTGCGAATCATTACCATCCCAAAGGTTTTGACTTCACTAGGCTGTGGCAATATGCGCAAATATTCGTAATTACCTATTAGCTCTGAAACTCCTCCTCTCAACACTTTTGCAATATTAGTAAAGTGATTTATACTATTGGTATCAAAAATTTTTTCGCTATTTGTAATTGTATTCTGAAGGTAATGGCATCTTAAATTTCGTATTATCCACATTTTCCTACAGTAATAAAATAAATAGACTATTTTTAAAAAGACATATTTTCTTTCATTTGATAAACATTTTACCACGAAAATTTTCTACCGTAAAATGTATATTTTTTACCTCAATTTCACATCTTAATTAGAACTTAAGTAGTACTCAAATTTGCTGTTGCATTTCACACAACTAGAATTTCTGCTTTGCAACATGCCAAAGTCAGAACTTTTTGGCATACTATATGGCATTTACGGTTTTGGAGCAAGTGCAAGATGCCCTAAAGGCATTTTGCGCGCAGCGACTACAGAGTAAATGCCATATAGTATGCTGGAAGGTTCGTCTCTTTAGCCAGCCCCAAAGCACAAATTCTCCAAGGAGGTTTTATGGATATTTTATATGTTATTTTTCTGTCTGTTTTTTCTCTAGTTGTCCTTTTTCTTCTGACAAAATTAATCGGTTATCGACAAATGTCAGAGATGAGCATGTTTGACTATATTAGTGGTATCACAATTGGTTCGATTGCTGCTGAAATGGCTACAGCTCCTGATTCGAGTTTTTTAGAACCGCTTACAGCTATGATTGTTTATGGGCTACTAACGGCTTTTCTTGCTTTTATTACGGGAAAAAATATGAAGATACGGCATTTTATTTCTGGTTCGCCTTATATTTTGTTTAATGATGGGCATTTATATGAAGGAAATTTTAAGAAAGGACATATTGATCTGTCCGAATTTCTTGTGCAATGCCGTTTAAATGGATTTTTTGATTTGAAGGAATTACAGACGGCGATTCTTGAAGAGAATGGTCGCATCAGTTTTCTTGCAAAATCGGAGCATCGTCCTGTCTCACCGTCGGATTTGAATTTATCGCCGCACAAAGAACGGCTGCTTCCAACCTATATCATGGATGGGAAAATTCTTTATGAGAATCTCTTACATTCCGGAAAAGATGAGGAATGGCTCAGAAAACAGCTTTCTGCACATGGCTGTAAACGCCTGTCTGACATATTTCTTGCAACAGGGAATCAACAGAATACTTTAAATGTTTATTTTAAAAATAACCGCAGGGGAAGTAGTGTTATCAAAGAGTAACATCCTTCCCTTCTGTGGAACTTTTCAGTGGTATCCTTAAAGGCATGCATCTTCTTGCCGGAAGGCTGGTAACTTAATTTTTGAATTTTTTTCTCTTTTAGACTTCACAAATGAAAGTTTGTCTGTTATAATCGATTCGTTTCTATCATAAATCGACATTTTTCTCAACTTTTATTTCATTTTCTTTTTGTCGGATTTATGGTAGTACATAGGTTTAACAAAATTCATATATAAGGCTATTTTAAACAATGATTTTTTATACGATTACCATTGTTTATATTTTTTACGTCTTTTTTCCGTGTAGTACGGACATGAGTTTTTTATAGAAACACATTTCCTTTTACTTAGGAAGAAATGTACTCTCAGAATTTCTACTATCTGAACGTATTTGAAAATGCTTTTTTATTTTTCAAACACAATCTAAAACGGATATATAATTGCGATTACTTAACATTTTGAGAGTACACAGAATACAAATTGGAGGATAACATGAAAGATTTAATTGAAATCCGCTGGCATGGTCGCGGCACTTCTGCTTGCTGATGTAGCTTTCAGTACTGGAATGTATGTGCAAGGATTCCCTGAATATGGTCCAGAGCGAATGGGTGCGCCGATTACTGCATACAATCGTCTGAGCAATAAGCAGATTCGCGTCCATTCTAATATTTATGACCCTGATTATGTGGTTGTTGTGGATGAAACGCTTTTAGATTCTGTCGATGTAACAGAAGGCCTGAAAGAAGAAGGGGCAATCATCATCAATACAAAACATGCAAAAGAAGAACTTTTACCAAAATTAAATGGCTATAAAGGCCGCGTATACACAATTGATGCCAGAAAGATTTCCTTAGAAGCACTTGGAAAGTATTTTCCAAATTCACCGATGCTTGCTGCTATCGTAAAAGTATCCGGTGTTATGGATGACGAAGCTTTCCTTGCAGAGATGCAGAAGTCGTACGCACATAAATTTGCTTCAAAACCAGAGGTGATCGAGGGTAATATGAAGGCTCTCTCCCTTGCTTTACAGGAGGTACAATAATGATATCAGATATCAACAAACTCGAACTTGATGTAAAATGGCAGAATCTTACTCCGGGATGCACCATCGTCGGAAGCTGTACTGCAGAAGTGTTTCGCACAGAAGAACGTTTATCCCCGGGCCATAGAATGTGTGCCGGATGTGGTGCAACTATCGCTGTAAGAAATGTACTGCGTGGACTTCACGAAGAAGACGAAGCGGTTATCACCTGTGCAACCGGGTGCCTTGAAGTATCCTCCTTCATGTATCCATACACTGCATGGAAAGATTCTTTTATTCATAATGCTTTCGAAAATGCCGGAGCAACCTGCAGTGGAGTAGAAGCTGCCTATCGTGCTTTAAAGAAAAAAGGAAAAGTAAAAAAGCACTCATAAATTCATCACTTTCGGTGGTGATGGCGGTACATACGATATCGGATTCCAGTCTTTATCCGGTGCAATGGAACGAAATCATGATATGGTTTATGTTTGTTACGATAACGGTGCTTACATGAACACCGGTATCCAGCGTTCCTCCGCAACTCCAATGTATGCTGACACAACAACTACTCCTGTCGGTTCCGAATCTGACGGAAAAGCACAAAACAGAAAAGATCTGACTCAGGTAATCGCCGCACATAATATTCCTTATGTTGCACAGACTACCTTTGTGCAGAACTTCAAAGACCTGCACACAAAAGCAGAAAAAGCAATCTACACAGAAGGGGCTGCTTTCTTAAATGTCATGGCTCCATGCCCAAGAGGATGGCGTTACAACACACCAGACATTTTAGAAATCTGTCAGCTTGCAGTAGATACCTGCTTCTGGCCATTATTTGAGGTCATTGACGGCGAATGGATCGTAAACTATGTTCCTAAGAAAAAACTGCCAATCGAAGACTTCTTACGCCCACAGAGAAGATTCAAACATTTATTCAAACCCGGAAAAGAAGAATTAATCGCAAGAATCCAGGCAGAGGTTGATAGAAAATGGGAAGAATTACTGGCAAAAGCTAAATAGGACTTTGCTGCAGGCAAAGAGACGCCCCCGAAGAGAGTCTAACTCCTATATTTGTGACTTTAGTCGCGGCGGTTTGAATGCTCGCTTT
>ERZ857775.1733-NODE-1733-length-23948-cov-6.452852_pt1 | contig 23948 bp, 19 predicted proteins | sample MGYA00519698_ERZ857775 | MGnify/ENA primary metagenome ERZ857775 (study PRJEB31778, sample SAMEA3449363) | human gut metagenome | biome: human gut; feature: human-associated habitat; material: faeces | place: United Kingdom | collected 2010/2012 ...
GAGCATCTGCCTTACAAGCAGAGGGTCGGCGGTTCGAATCCGTCAACGCCCACAGCCATAGCCGGATGTGATTTTGCATCCGGCTAATTTTTTGTCCGTATGTGTGTTGCCGTCTGCTCTCCGCGTGCGTGCTGTACGTCATACGGGAATATTCTGATATGTGAAAATAAACGTGCCGAAATGACATTAAAAGTTAAGTGTACATAAAATAAGAGAATCCGGAGGCTAAGTTTTGGCATTCTTTTCGCATGTTTCGATTTTAATTATTAATTTTGCAGCATCTTATAATAGGTATTTTTATGACACTTGACTTGCTTACTGCCATATCTCCGATAGACGGACGTTACAGAGGTAAAACGGAGGCATTGGCTGATTACTTTTCAGAATATGCGCTCATACGCTACAGGGTGCGTGTGGAGATAGAGTATTTCATCACATTGTGCGAGCTTCCGCTGCCTCAGCTGGCTTCGTTCGACCATTCTTTGTTCCCACGGCTGAGAAGCATCTACACCGCTTTCGACGAGGTTTGCGCACAGCGCGTGAAGGATATCGAGGCGGTGACCAACCACGACGTGAAGGCAGTGGAGTATTTCATAAAGGAGGAGTTCGACAAGATAGGAGGACTGGATGCGTATAAGGAGTTTATACATTTCGGACTGACATCGCAGGACATCAACAACACCAGCGTGCCGCTCTCCGTAAAAGAGGCTCTCGAGAAGGTCTACTGTCCGGCAGTGGAGGAGCTTATAGCGCAGCTCAACGATTATGCCGAAGAGTGGAAAGACGTGGCGATGCTCGCCAAGACACACGGACAGCCGGCGTCGCCTACACGGCTCGGTAAGGAAATAATGGTGTATGTGTACCGTCTCACCGAACAGCTCAGGGAGCTGAAGGCATGCAGGATGACAGTGAAGTTCGGAGGCGCGACAGGCAACTACAACGCCCATCACGTGGCATATCCGCAGTTCGACTGGAAGGCTTTCGGCGACCGGTTCGCCAAGGAGAAGCTCGGTATGGAGCGCGAGCAGTACACCACGCAGATAAGCAACTACGACTGCCTCGGCGGTGTGTTCGATGCCATGCGCCGGATCAATACAATCATCATCGACCTTGACCGTGATATGTGGATGTATATATCCATGGACTACTTCAAACAGAAGATAAAGGCTGGCGAGGTAGGGTCGAGTGCGATGCCTCATAAGGTGAATCCCATCGACTTCGAGAACAGCGAGGGCAATCTGGGAGTGGCAAACGCCGTGCTCCAGTTCCTCGCCGCAAAACTGCCGGTGAGCCGTCTGCAGCGCGATCTTACCGACTCCACGGTGCTCCGCAATGTGGGTGTGCCGTTCGGTCACGGTCTTATTGCCATAATGAGCACGCTGAAAGGACTGCGCAAGCTCATTCTCAACGAACAGAAAATATACGACGATCTCGACAACACATGGGCTGTGGTGGCTGAGGCTATACAGACAATACTGCGCCGTGAGGCTTATCCTCACCCTTACGAGGCGTTGAAGGCGCTTACCCGTACAAACAAGAAGATGACGGAGGAGACCATACACGACTTCATCAGGACGCTCGATGTGAGCGATGAGGTGAAGGCGGAGCTGATGGCAATCACACCGCACAACTACACGGGTATATGACAGTGAATCATCATTTTACACATAACAGAGTTATATTTATCAGAGAGTTATAATTTATTAACCGGAGCCGTGAGGCCAGAACATCATCATTTAATATGGACTTAGAATTAGAAAACAAAGCTCAAGGGCAGTCTTCAGAGCAGAAAAACGAGGGTCAGGAGAACTCTGCCACAAACTATCAGAAGGATTATCGTAGCGGCACTCGTCCGCAACGTCCGCGCATCCGCGTGCAGCGCGCCTACACTACAGGGCGCAGCAGCGGCGATGAGGGCGGATTCCGGCCGGAAGGTTTCGGGACGGGATTGCTGCAAAACAATAATAAAACGGGCTATCAGCCTCGCCAGCAGGCAGGCTATCGTCCGCGCTTCAACAATGCCGAGGGCAACCAGACAGGCTATCAGCCTCGCCAGCAGGCAGGCTACCGTCCTCGCTTCAACAACGCCGAGGGCAACCAGACGGGCTATCAGCCACGCCAGCAGGCAGGCTATCGTCCGCGTTTCAACAACGCCGAGGGCAATCAGGGAGGCTATCAGGCGCGCCAGGGCGGATTCCAGCAGCGTGGCGCACGTCCTCAGCGCGGTGGCTATAACAAGAATTATCAGCAGGGAGGTTACCGTCCGCGTACCGCCGACTACGACCCAAACGCCAAGTATAGCATGAAGAAGCGCATCGAGTACAGCGAGAGTCACATCGACCCGAACGAGCCTATACGTCTCAACAAGTTCCTTGCCAATGCCGGAGTGTGCAGCCGCCGCGAGGCTGACGAGTACATAGAGGCAGGCGCAGTGACCGTAAACGGGACCGTGGTGACCGAACTCGGCACCAAGGTAAAGCGTTCGGACGAGATCAAGTTCCAGGATAACGTGGTGACACTCGAGAAAAAGGTCTACGTGCTTCTTAACAAACCGAAGGACTGTGTCACCACAAGCGATGACCCGCAGAACCGCAAGACCGTCATGGATATTGTGGGTAACGTGTGTCCGGAGCGCATTTATCCGGTGGGAAGGCTTGACCGCAACACGACCGGTGTGCTGCTTCTCACAAACGACGGCGACCTTGCGAGCAAGCTGACTCATCCCAAGTTCCTCAAGAAAAAGGTTTACCACGTGTTCCTCGACAAGAATGTCACCGCACACGACATGCAGCAGATAGCGGAGGGAATAGAGCTTGAGGACGGTGAGATACATGCCGACGCCATCGAGTATGCCAGCGATACGGACAAGAGTCAGGTGGGCATAGAGATTCATAGCGGCAAGAACCGCATCGTGCGCCGCATCTTCGAACATCTGGGCTATCGCGTCGTGAAGCTCGACCGTGTACAGTTCGCGGGACTGACAAAGAAGAACCTGCGTCGCGGAGACTGGCGTTTCCTCACTGAGAAGGAGGTCGACATGCTGCGCATGGGTGCTTTCGAGTAAACAGACATAACAATACATAATAACATAAACAGATGACGTGTCGGCCTGTTCGGACCGTGCCGCCGCCACATAACACGGCTTCAGTTGCCGGGGAAGGGCAGGGGCGCGGGCTGAAAAGGCTGACGGCATTTTATAACATATATATAATATGGAGACAATACGTAGAACAAAGGTAGTCGACATTCTCAAACGCACCGACTTCGGAGCGGTTGTCAATGTGAAGGGATGGGTGCGTACGCACCGCAGCAGCAAGGCTGTTGATTTCATAGCACTGAACGACGGCTCGACCATAAAGAACGTTCAGATAGTTGTCGATCCCTCCAAGTTCGACGAGAATATGCTGAAGCAGATCACCACAGGTGCCTGCATAAGTGCCACGGGAGTGCTTGTCGAGAGCCAGGGAGCCGGTCAGGCTTCTGAGATACAGTGCAGTGAGATAGAGATTTACGGTCTGTGCGGCTCCGACTATCCCATGCAGAAGAAGGGACAGAGCTTCGAATACATGCGCCAGTACGCGCACATGCGTCTGCGCACCAACACTTTCGGTGCCGTGATGCGCATCCGTCATAACATGGCGATAGCCATACACAAGTTCTTCCACGACCGTGGCTTCTTCTATTTCCATTCGCCCATCATCACCGCAAGCGACTGCGAGGGTGCCGGCGAGATGTTTCAGGTGACGACAAAGAACCTGTACGACCTTAAGAAAGACGAGGACGGAAAGATCATCTACAGCGATGACTTCTTCGGAAAGATGACGTCTCTCACCGTTTCCGGACAGCTTGAGGGTGAGCTCGGAGCCACTGCCCTCGGACAGATATACACGTTCGGACCGACGTTCCGTGCCGAGAACAGCAACACTCCGCGCCATCTTGCCGAGTTCTGGATGATAGAGCCCGAGGTGGCTTTCATCGACAAGGACGACCTTATGGACCTTGAGGAGGAGTTCATCAAGTATTGTGTGCAGTGGGCTTTGGACAACTGCAAGGACGATCTGGAGTTCCTCAACAAGATGATTGACAAAGGTCTCATCGCAAGACTTGAGGGAGTGCTGAAGGATTCGTTCGTGCGTCTCACCTATACCGACGGCATCAGGATACTCGAAGAGGCTGTTTCGAACGGCAAGAAGTTCGAGTTCCCGGTTTCATGGGGCATGGATCTCGCCAGCGAACACGAGCGTTACCTCGTTGAGGAGCACTTCAAGAAGCCCGTGATAATGAATGATTATCCTAAAGAGATAAAGGCTTTCTACATGAAGATGAACGAAGACGGACGCACGGTGCAGGGAACGGACGTGCTGTTCCCGCAGATCGGCGAGATAATAGGAGGAAGCGTGCGTGAGGAAAGCTACGACAAGCTCATGGCGCAGATAACGGAGCGCAACATCCCGATGAAGGACATGTGGTGGTATCTCGACACACGCAAGTACGGAACATGCCCTCACGGCGGTTTCGGACTCGGTTTCGAGCGTCTCATCCTTTTCGTCACGGGCATGCAGAACATACGCGACGTCATCCCGTTCCCGCGTACTCCGAAGACTGCGGAGTTCTGAGAAAGGGCATCATCATATACGGACAATCCCGGAACAAAGCCTTTGCGCTTCTGTTCCGGGATTGTCTTTTCCATTCCGTTCAGGCGGTCGTGTCCCATCAGCATCGCGTGCCTGTGCCGGGCGTGCCGCTTTATGATTTTCCGGGAAAGCCTATGATGTCCTTCACTATTTCCCCACCTAATATTATACCTGCCGCCGCCGGCACGAAGGCATTGCTTGCCGGAACCGGGCGTTTTGAGGCTTCGGCACCGCTGTCCGGCGCGTCTTGTGCCGGTGAATGAGCGGGCTGCTCCTCGCTGTATACCACTTTCAGATGCTCTATGCCAGCCTTCCGCAGTTTCTTCCGCATGATTTTGGCTATCGGGTCCATGCTTGTCCTGCTCAGGTCAGCCACTCTGAACATTGTAGGGTCGAACTTGTTTGCCGCCCCCATGCTGCTTATCAGCGGCACACCGAGCCCGTGGCAGCGCATGGCTATGTCTATCTTCGCCTTTATTGTGTCTATACAGTCAGCCACATAGTCGTATTCTAACAGGTCAATGTTGCCCGCCTCCTCCGGCAGGTAGAACATGCGTATGGCATTGACGTCGCATTCAGGGTTGATGTCGAGAATCCTCCGGCGTGCCACATCCACCTTATACTCCCCGAGGTTGCTGTTGAGTGCGATTATCTGGCGGTTGAGATTGGTTATGCTCACGGTGTCGTTGTCGATGAGAGTGATGTGTCCCACACCGCTGCGAGCCATCACCTCGACGGCATAACCGCCCACTCCGCCTACGCCGAACACTGCCACGCGCGCTTTGGCAAGAGTCTCTATGGCGTCACGTCCGAACAGCATCTCTGTCCTTGCATACCACTTCTGCATCATCTGTTCAGTTTTATGGATTTGTCGGAGATGCTTATCAGCCTCCGTCTGTACAGGTCGCCGACGGCGCGTTTGAACACCTTCTTGCTCACATGGAACATGTTCTTTATGTCCTCCGCGTCGCTCTTGTCGCCCAGCGGACACGTTCCGCCGTTGCCGTGCAAGTATTCCAGCAGTGCCTCGGCGAAGTCTTTGGTGTGCCGGCGTCCCGACGGCTGCGCCATGAGGTCTATCTTCCCGTCTTCCCGTACGTTGCTGACGTAGCCCTTCATACGGTCGCCCGTGTGTATGTCCTCAAATATCTGGCTGTCGTAGATGAGCCCTTGGAACCTGTTGTCCACAATGACCTTGAAGCCCAGATCGGTCTTCTGCCACACCAGCATGTCCACTTCGTCGCCGCGACGGTATGGCGGCATGTCCTCGCTCAGGAAGTGTTCCACCTTTGCCGAAGCCATTATGCGGTAGCTCTCTTCGTCGATGTGCACGTGCACTATGTATCTCTTGCCTTTCTCCATGCGCATCTTCTGTTCGCGGAACGGGCAGAAGAGGTCTTTCATCAGTCCCCAGTCGAGGAACGCCCCGTGGTTGTTCACCCACGCCACTTCAAGATATGCGAAGTCGCCCACCTTCGCCCGAGGAATCTCCGTGGTAGCCACGAGCCTCTCCTCGTTATCGAGATAGATGAACACTTCCATCGTGTCGCCAGGACAGGCACCCTCCGGCACATAGCGGCGCGGCAGGAGTATCTCCCCCTCGTCGCCTCCGTCGAGGTACAGACCGAAGTCAACCTCCTTCACGACGGTAAGTATGTTGTAGTCGCCGAGCTTTATCATATGAGTCAGTATTTTTGCTTTTGATGTATGTGAAAGTTCATTCGCCGTCGCGGGAACCATTGTTCTCCTCCACAGCGTTTTCCGCGACGGGGTCGGAAATGTGCGTGACAGCCGTTGAGGAGCAGCTTTCGAGCATTCCGTCCTTCATCACTATGGTGCGGTCGGTTATGCTTGCCAGGTTCTCGTCGTGTGTCACTATGACGAACGTCTGTCCGAACTTGTCGCGCAGTTCGAAGAAAAGGCGGTGCAGCTCCTCCTTGTTCTTTGAGTCGAGGCTGCCGCTGGGCTCGTCTGCAAGAATCACCGCCGGGTTGTTCATCAGTGCCCTTGCCACCGCTACGCGCTGTTTCTCGCCTCCCGACAGTTCAGCCGGCTTGTGCGTGGCACGGTCTTCCAGTCCCATGAATCGCAGCAGTTCGCCTGCGCGTTCTTTCGCCTCAGCCTTGCCGGTACCCCCTATGAATGCCGGAATCATAATGTTCTCCAGTGCCGTAAACTCCGGAAGGAGCTGGTGGAACTGGAACACGAAGCCTAAGCGTCGGTTGCGGAAGTCGCCTATCTGTGCCGGGGTGAGTTTCCTCACGTCAGTCCCGTCGATGACGATCGAGCCGCTGTCAGGTCTGTCGAGCGTTCCGATGATCTGCAGCAGAGTGGTCTTTCCCGCTCCGCTCGGACCTACTATGCTCACCACCTCGCCTTTGTCGATATGCAGGTCGATGCCTTTGAGCACCTGCAGTGAGCCGAAGCTTTTTGTAATTCCCTTGATGTCTATCATAAAATGCAGTGTGTTTGTCGTTTGTCTCTTGCCTTGGCGCGGCGTTATTGTAGCCTCTCCGTGCGGCGTTCATTGCTCCGCGTTGCCGTCGGCAGGGCTTTTCCCCGACTTCTTCATGCGGTTTATCCACTTGCCGATGCTCTCGTATGCGCTGCGGTCCTCGGTGTGCTGAGGCTGTGCGAAGGTCATTTCGTCCATGGCGTTGCCGTGCTGGTCGGGGAAAATTATTATGAGATTTGTGCCGGAGAAATGCGTTGTCAGCTCCTCGGGCAGATATTCTATCGCGTTCTTGTATGACACTGTGCCCTTCCGCGCAGCCACAACCACAAAGAGGTTGTCCCCGCTTATGTTCGCCGCGAGGCGTGGCAGCTCGTTCCAATGGTCCATCGCCATGTATTCAGCCTTCACGTCCGGATGGTGCTGCATGGTGTATTTGTTGATGAGCGAGAGCGTGTCGGGGCGTCCGTGGAACATCATGCGGCACTCCATGTTGCCCGCGAGGCGGTCCAGACGTTCGAGCCAGCGGTAGAATCCCGGTTCGAACTGCGCCTTCGACGGCACCGCCACGTGTATGTGCCGTATGGTTGTTAGCGGCTGGTTGAGTCGCGCCATTATTATCTGGTTGTTCAGTCCGTTGAACAGGCTCTGGTGGAACGCGCCCCAGAACTTCTGCGACACCTCCTTGTGCATGTGCATCCCGATGATTATCTCCGACGCGCGGAACTCCTTGAAGGCATGCTTTATGCCGTTGGCTATGTTGGCGGCGACCCTCACCTGAGTCTGCATCTTCACGTCGGCAGCCGCCGCATACTTGCTCACATTCTCGAGAAGGCGTTGTCCGCGCTCCTGGTTTGCCCGCATGTCGTCGTCGTCGTACACCACGTTAAGCCCCACTATCTCCCGCCGCAGCTTAGGGTTGCGCATCATGATGGCAAGACTCAGCAGTCTGTTGGCATACTCGGGATACTTCATCGGTATGAGTATGCGCTCGTCGTCGGTCTGCTGTTCGTCCTGCGGCATGTCCTTGTCGCGCAGTATTATCTGCTGTGCAGCCGACTCGGTCATCATCGTCGATATGATGCACGTGAAGAGAATCATTATCACCACGGCGTTGAGCATCTCGTCGTTCACGAGCACCTGTCCCGGAGCGGTCTCTATCCTCATGCCCACCATTATCATGGCTATCGAGCCGGCGGCGTGTGCCGAGGTGAGTCCGAACATCATGTTGCCCGACGAGAGCGGCAGGCGGAACAGGCGGGCTGACAGATATGCCGCTATCGCCTTGCCGAAGGTGCCTATGAAGGTGATGGCGAGCACCACCCATATGATGCCTGTCCCGGCGAAGAGCAGGCGCACGTTGATGAGCATTCCCACGCCTATGAGGAAATAGGGGATGAACAGGGCGTTGCCGATGAACTCTATGCGGTTCATCAGAGGCGACACGTGGGGTATGTAGCGGTTGAGTATGAGTCCGGCGACGAAGGCTCCGAAGATGCCCTCAAGACCCACTGCCTCGCTCAGGGCTGCGCTCATGAAGAGCATCGACATGACGAAGATGAACTGCATCACGGCGTCGCTGTAGCGGCGCAGGAACCATCGCGTGAGCCTCGGTATGACGAGAACCATCGCCCCGATGTACACGAAGAACTTGGCTGCGAACCACACCCAGAACCAGAAACCGGTGCTCTCCCTGTGTGATGCCACGAGGGCGGCGAGCGTGACAAGAGCCATCAGCAGCGAGATCATGGACGAGCCGACGCTCAGCGACACGCTCTTCTTGCGCTGGAGTCCGTAACGGCTCACTATGGGATAGGCTATCAGGGTGTTGGAAGCCATGATGCAGCCCAGCAGCAGCGACGCCTGAAGGGAGTAGCCGAGCAGTGTGTGGCTCATGATGTAGGTAAGCACGAACGGCGCGGAGAATGTGAGCAGACCGAAAGTGAGAAACCTCCGTCCGTCCTTACGTATGCCGTCCATGTTCATCTCGAGCGACGCGAGGAACATGATGTAGTATAGTCCCACCTTGCCGAACAGCTCGAAGGAGTCGTCGCGCACCAGAATGTTGAGTCCGTACTTGCCTATGAGCACTCCGGCGAGCACCATTCCGATGATGTGGGGAATACGTAGCTTTCCCATGATGATGGGTGCCGAGAGTATGATTATCATCACCACGAAGAATATCAGCGTGGGATCGGTTATCGGAAAGTATTGCGCTATCTGGGACATAGGTATGTTGCCGGTGTTTGTATGTCTGTTGTCTGATTAATATGCAAACTTAATCAAAATCGCTGGAATAAACGAAAAAAAATGCGGAAATGGGTGTTACGGGACGCTATTTGGGCGTTTCAGCGCACGCATGCAGTCTGACTTTCCTCCGCGTCATTGCCGTGATATCGCGTGACCGACGCTGTGACACAGCGGCGCGTGGCTTGGTCTGCGTAACGGGTGACAGTGTGGGAAAGAATGACGGATATAATATGGCGGAATAGTTTTGGTAAATATAAATTAACATATTGTATATACTGAATGTTAAAACGTTGTCTCTAAAACTGCCGTATTCTGAAACACGGACGCTCTGGACGCTGTTTTCGCGGAAAATGACGGTTTTTACGCTCTTTCCGTAATCTGCTGACTGATACGCTGTTAAACTTCCGGTGGCTCGTGACACTTTATCCTCTGTTTTGCGAAAGAGCCTTTTCCGTCGTGCCGAATGGTATCTTTTGCAACACGAAAGAGCCTTCTTCGTAGCATGAGACATGCCGTTTGGCGATGCGGAACAGGCTTTCCTGCAATCCGGTCTTTTGAATACGACTGTATGATTGTTCCTTTTCGGTTGTGTTGTATATGTTTTCCGGCTAAGTCTTTTCCTGATTGTGAGATTGGAAAAGTTAAATTATTATAGTGTGATATTAAAATAATATTAATTACATATTGACCCGTGTATGGCGGAGACAGGATGCGGTGATGTCTGCATGTGGTGTGTGGGGAGGGACGGAAGAGGCGGATGATTCTCTCGGCAGTGCGATAAAAAAAGTCGTGGTAATTGCATTTTAATGGAAATGTTGTATCTTTGCATAAGATAAGCTGCACTCGGGAATGTGAGAGCAAGCTCTCATTGCGCTCGTTTGCATTATCTTTGCATAAGATAAGCTTCGGCTCGGCAGTATCAAGTCTGGTAAGACTTCGTCTTCCCGCCTTGCTGTTGCGCTCGCCTTGCATTATCTTTGTCATAAGATAAGTTTCTGCTCGGCGGTATCAAAAACGTGGACCGGCGATATTTTGAAATCACGGTAAGGCGGTGCGGAAGATGCCGTCCGGCATACCGATATATAACAACATAAACACTATAACATTATGAAAGTAGCAATTGTAGGAGCAAGCGGAGCCGTAGGACAGGAGTTCCTGCGCATACTTGCAGAGCGTGATTTCCCGATGGATGAACTGGTGTTGTTCGGCTCAGAGCGTTCGGCTGGACGAAAATACAGCTTCAAGGGAAAGGATTACGAGGTGAAACTGTTGCAGCACAACGACGATTTCAAGGATGTCGACATAGCGTTCGTCTCCGCAGGAGGAGGCACATCGAAGGAGTATGCCGACACAATCACCAAGCACGGAGCTGTGATGATAGACAACTCGAGCGCGTTCCGCATGTGTGACGACGTGCCTCTGGTTGTGCCGGAGTGTAATGCCGAGGATGCGCTCAACCGTCCGCGCGGCATCATCGCCAACCCCAACTGCACTACAATCATGATGGTGGTTGTGCTCAAACCGCTGGAGCAGCTCAGTCACATACGCCGGGTGCACGTGTCGAGCTACCAGAGCGCGAGCGGCGCGGGTGCCGCTGCGATGGCTGAATTGCAGCAGCAGTATGAGCAGCTCGTGGAGGGCAAGCCTGTGACTGTGGAGAAGTTCCCGCATCAGCTCGCCTATAACGTCATTCCGCAGATTGATGTCTTCACCGACAACGGGTATACAAAGGAGGAGATGAAGATGTTCAACGAGACACGGAAGATAATGCACAGCGACGTGAAATGCTCTGCCACATGCGTGCGTGTGTCGTCGCTCCGCTCCCATTCGGAGAGCGTATGGATAGAGACGGAGACTCCGATAAGCGTCGAGGATGCGCGTAAGGCAATAGCAGCCGCACCGGGATGTACGCTGAAGGACGACCCGGCGAACCTTGTCTATCCTATGCCGCTGGAGACAGCCGGACTGGACGATGTGTACGTGGGACGCATCCGCAAGGACCTTACCGACGACTGCGGTCTCACGCTGTGGCTCAGCGGTGACCAGATACGCAAGGGTGCCGCACTCAACGCCGTGCAGATAGCCGAATATCTGATAAAGGTGGGTGACGTGAAATGATTTGTGACGGTCGGCAGACCGGTGGATATACATACGGCGTATGCTGTGAGCCAACCTCAGCATACGCCGTTTTTTCATGCGCGTATGATTAGGGCTCAGACATGACGTTGACGCTGCCGTGGCTTCGCGGCATTATTCGCGTAAGACGGACAGTGACGGGAAGGCATGGCGTAAGATATTTTTCGTGCCATTATATTAATGTATGCATCATATTATATTAATGTATGCGCGCATGTATATTGATAAAGGTGTGATGTGAAAATAAAACGCCGGGCGGTAATGAAAAACCGTCTGGCGTTGTGCGTGTGCGCCTGATAGGACTCGAACCTACACGTCGCGAGACACCAGATCCTAAGTCTGGCGCGTCTACCAATTCCGCCACAAGCGCGAGTAGAGTGTACCGTAACCGACGTTTTTTCCACCTGTGTGGTGGCGTGTTGCGGTCGCTGTGATTCTGCATGAACAGGAATCGCTGCAAAGTTACACTTTTTTTATATCATATACGAACGAAACGGTATTTTTTTTAGTCGCCTTCGGCAGGGCTGTTCATTCGGAAGTATATCGCGGGGAGGGACAGGCAAGGAGACGGGCTGCGTGTTGGAATGATGCCATATGCGGACTGTGGATTCCACGAAAACGCACCGCGCATACACTTTTATGCTTAATTTATTGTGAAAAAAAGATATAATGGATGGTTTTGTTTGCGTTGTAATGAATATTACATTATCTTTGTAGAAGACAAGCTGCACTCGGGAAAGTATGAGCAAGCTCCCTTTCCGCTCGTTTGCATTGTCTTTGTAGAAGACAAGCTTCGGCTCGGCAGTATCAAGTCCGGTAAAACTTCGTTTCACCGTCTTGCTGTTGCACTCGCCTCGCATTGTCTTTGTAGAAGACAAGCTGCACTCGGGAAAATAGGATCAAGCTCCCTTTCCGCTCGTTTGCATTGTCTCTACAAAACAACTATAAATTTACTGCTGTGACCGGACTGCTGTATTTATTTGAACCTATTACCCTTGACGAAAAGAACGGCATATATCTTATGAACTGGACGGATGTAGGGATTGCGGCTACAGAAAAGTTGTCCGCAAGGCTCGTTGTCATGGCTAAGGACACTTGCAGCATGCGGGAAACAGAAGGCGTACGCACCGCGTCGTGCCGCACAGTGTATTCAGATGCGCTCCGAGGGGTATGACAACGTTGAAGGTTTACGGTGAAACGGATGTGTATGAGGACGGCAGTAGGATAAGCAGCGGACTGAAATTATCACACGAGAAATGGACAGTAGAAAACATATAGAGACGTGGACGGTGCGTGCCGTGCGTACTGCCGTGTTGCTGGCGGTGTTTATCATGATGCCTGAAGGCATTATGGCGCAGCACAGCGACTTCGGTGTATGGACAACGGTGGGTGCGGAGAAGAGTCTTGGAGAGAAATGGAGCGTCGGGGCTGAAGGCGAGTTCAGAACGCGCGACAATTCCGGAACAGCCGACAGATGGAGCTTCGGACTGGAAGGAAGCTACAAGATTGTGACCGGACTGAAGCTCTCCGCAGGTTACACTCTGCTCTACGACAACAACGACGGGGAGATAACCGTTCATGAGGACGGCTCATACAACAGTCGGAGACCGTCCTACTGGGGACTGCGCCACCGCTTCAACGTGTCGCTCACTGGTAGTGTCAAGACAGGAAGGTTCGGTATTTCGCTGCGCGAAAGATGGCAGTACACCTACCGTCCGAGGAAAACCACGGAGCGTTACGACTATGATAACGGATTGTGGGAGGACTATAATGTGAGAGGCAAGGGGCACAATGTGCTGCGCTCGCGGCTCAAAGTGGAGTACGATATTCCCGGATGCAGGATAGACCCTTATGCCAGTGCCGAGATGTACAACTCGTTTTCGCTGGAGAAGTCGCGCTATATAGTGGGCGCGGAGTGGAAAATCACGAGGACGCACAGCGTGGGGTTGTATTATCTTTATCAGAATGTAAACAACGACAAGGATGATGACGACACCGACGAACATGTGCTCGGACTGAGCTACAGGATAAAGTTGTAGTGCGTGAAAGGCATATGTGCCATATCGAAGGTCGCGCAGCCGGTGCTTCCGCAAGGCTCGAGGTTGCCGTAATCAAACTTTTATTTCATAATAAGACGAATGTTTTCATAATAAAATATTGACGTGAGTCAATTGCTGTTTTTAGGGTAACGCGGACCGGTCGGGGCATCTTCACGACCGGTCCAATTTGGTTTAAAAGGTAAAAATGTAAAAGAGTAAAAAGGTAAAAAGACGGGATTAGGGGTAAAAGGGTAAAAAGGTAAAGAGGTAAAAGGCAATTGGTAAGGGTAAAAGGGTAAAAAGGTAAAGAAGTAAAAATAACGTTTGAGGTATCGACGAGCTGTCTTTTGAATGTTGACATGCATTATCAAGAAGCTCCATGTCGCTCCTGTCTTGTTCCAATCCGCCTGTTTTTACCTCTTTACCTTTTTACCTTTTTACCCTTTCCCCCGCCTTTTACCTCTTTACCTTTTTACTCTTTTTACTCTTTCAAATTGCCTTTTACCTCTTTACTTTTTTACCTTTTTACCCTTTTATCGCAGTGCATTCCACCTCCACAAGTGCGTTCTTGGGCAGCGTTTTCACCGCCACAGCCGACCGTGCGGGGAAAGGCATGCTGAAAAACTCGGCATACACCTCGTTCATAGCGGCGAAGTTGTCCATGTCGGAGAGGAAAACGGTGGTCTTGACAACATGTGCCAGGTCAGTGCCCGCCTCTTCCAGGATGTGCATAGCGTTGGTGAGCGACTGTCTGGTCTGCTCCTTTATGCCACCCTCTGCAAACATTCCAGTTGCCGGATCGATGGGAAGCTGTCCGGAGACGAATACCATTCCTCCTGCCTCGATGGCCTGACTGTATGGTCCGATTGCTTTCGGAGCCTTTTCTGTGCTTATTGCTTTCATGTGTGTTGATGTTTTATTGTTGTGTGAATATTGGTTTTCCGTGTTGTCGTATCATTTTCGTGCCGTTGCCGTACGCGGTGTCTGTCGGGCTCAGTGAGTGTCTTCCGCTGTGCCGCCGTTGATGATGCGCCGTGCGTATTCTATTATGGTGTCCCTTCCGCGCAGCATGTCGGCATTCTCGAGCGACACCCTGTAGTCAGGCTCTATGCCGAACTCTGTGGTCTGTCTGTCAGTGTCGTACATGGGACATGCCGAGAACCGCACACTCCATCCTATAGGGAGCTCACTCGTGTAGGGCATTCCTGCTCCGCCGCCCGTCCTGTCGCCCACGACGGTAACGCCCGGACAGCACTTCATGTACTTCACAAACTCGTTGGCTGCGCTGTATACCGCCCTGTTGGTAAGCACCACGGCGCGTTTCTGCCATCGCAGTCCCTTGGCAGGCTTGAGCCTCTGCTCCTCCATCTTGGAGAAGTCGTTGTGCCCCGGACCGGTCTTGTGCTGCATGTAACCCACGCATATCTCCTCGTTGGTGAAGCGTGCCGCGAGTTTCTCCGCAGCCGTGAGCATGCCTCCGCTGTTGTCGCGCAGGTCGATGATGAGTCCGTTGCAGGGTGCGAGGAAAAGCAGTATCTCGTCCAGATTGCCGTCGCCCGGAGCTGTGGAGAACGACTTGCAGCGCAGGTAGCCCGTGTTGTCGTCGAGCACGCGGTATTCCATTCCCGCCGCTATGCGGTAGTCCGTGCCAAGGTATTTTCTTATAAGCGTGTCGCTGTAGTTTGACGGATAGTCCTCCTTCCACGACCAGTTGCGCGCCACGTCCCACGCCGAGTACATGTTGACGTGCCCGTCGCGCAGTTCGCCGAGCATGTTTCCGAGAATCTCGAACAGCTGGTCCTCCGTCAGGTTGTCGCTCATCTGCACCGAGTAGCGGCTGCGTACCTCGTCCCAGTCGAGCCCGTACTCCTTGCCCTTCGCCTCGAAGAAGCAGTAGTGCTCGTCCATTATGCGCCACAGAGCCTCGAAGTTGCCGCGCGGATTGTCGGCATACTCCTCCTCGTCAACGCATGAAGTGAGGCATGCCGTCATAGCCGTGATGTAGAGAAAAAACAGTGTCAGTTGTCTCATGGATGTATCTTTATGAGTTTGAACCGCCTTACCACGCCTATCATGAAGGCGTGCGTGTAGATGTGCGACTTCAGATTGTTCACCCGGGCCTGCTGTATGTCGCACAGATAACCAGCCCGCAGCGTCGTGCGTCCTATGGTGAAGTCGAGCGATAGCATCTGTCTGACCGACGGTGAGCATACGAATGTGGTAGGCACAATGTTGCGGTCGTAGTTGCCTCGTGAGAATATCTCGTAGTAAGACTGCCCGTAGTTGGGGCTGAACATCAGTCCGCAGAGCGGTATGTTCAGCTCATAGCGCGCGGTGAACGGTCTGCCCGCGAGGGTGAATCTGTAGTCCGCGCTTCCCGTAGGCGTTATGTTCACCATTGCCCTTGCCTGCGCCGGGTTGTTGCCGTTGCGTGTGTTGTAGATGAAACCGATGGTGGCGTCGGCTGCGGCACCCGCCTTCAGGTTCAGTCTGTTGCCTGAGAGACGCCAGTTGTAAAGCCATGCGTACTGGAAGAAGTACGCTCCCGCCATCTCCGCCCCGTTGCCCGAGCGGTTGTCGGCGTAGGATATGCTGCCCTGATGGGTTATCCTCCGCGACCAGCGGCTGTGTTCGGAGTCGCGTGTGGTGTGCGATATGTAGCGCAGCTCCACACCCTTGTATTTCTCCGGCGAGAGATAAGTGTCGAGTATGTCAGCCGACCCTATGGCAGCCATTCGTGCGTTCGTTATCACCTTGTCCGACGTTATGGTGTCGCTCTGCGCCCGTGAAGCTGTGGCGTAGAGCAATGCCGCCGCCGCGAGAAACACTCTACATGTCGTCATCGCCGAAGAGATTAAGCTGTCCTGTCATCTCGTCTATCACCTGCTGCCTGCTTTTGCCTGCGTCCGGATCGAGGTTCTCCGGCTCCTCCTCCTGCTCTTCGCCGCCGTCGGGCTCGTCTTCCGGTTCAGGCTCCGGCATTCTCAGAGGCTCCAGCTCCTCTATGTCCTCAACCTCCCATGTGCATATGCGCTTGCCTTTAGCCTTGAATCCCTTCACTCCAACAAACTGTTCCATGTCTATTTCCATGGGCGGTCGTTGCGTGGAGTTGCCGTCTCTGCCCTCCACCGGCTTGAATGTCACGCGTATGCGCGGGTATACCGTATCGGTGAGAAGCACGAGCCTGCTCTGCGGGTTGTCGCCGAGGAAGTTCTGGTGTCGTTTCGTCGCCTCCATGCAGAAGCGTTTTATGTAAGGATAGTTGTCGTTGTCGGCGTCGTAGAGCACTGCTGTCCACACCTTGCCGGGGTTCCATTTCTCTATTATGCGGATGTTGTCCTCATAGTGGTTGTTGGCGTCGAAGTCGGTGATATAGAACTCGTTGTCGTCGAGCACCACAAGTATGGAGTCTCCGTCGTTGAATTCTCCGAGCAGCTTTCCGCGTCCGTCGTAGTTCAGTCTGTTCACGTCGGCGTCGAACCACACCTTCCTTCCTCCGAGTGTGGAGCGTCCGTGGCTCTTCAGCCCTATCCTGTTGACGGCATGTTTGGTAAGAATGTTGCCTTTGGCGGTGCGTGCCTTTATGGCGATGTCGGAGAAGTCCTTCTCCAGGAAAATCTTCTTCATCTTGGCGGTCACCTCCAGCGTCACCTTTATCACCTCCGCCTCACCGTTCGGGTTGGCTGTGAAGTAGAGCACGCGCGAGCCCGGTGTGCCTTGCGTGAGGTCATACTCGCGGTCGCGTGTCATAGACGTCACGTTGAAGCGTTTGATGTATGACGGTCCGTTTCTGCCGTCGCGGTATACCGCGTTGTATGTGGTGCGCCTGTCGTTGCGCTTGAACACCTGCACGTGCATCACGTTCTTGCCTACGAAAATCTTGTCAGCCACGCGCATCACCTTATATTTTCCGTCCTTGAAGAACACGATGATGTCGTCAATGTCGGAGCAGTTGCACACGAACTCGTCCTTCTTCAGTCCTGTGCCGATGAATCCCTCCTGCCTGTTGATGTAGAGTTTCTCGTTCGCCTCCACCACTTTCGCCGCCTCGATGGTGTCGAAGCTGCGTATCTCCGTGCGTCTGGGATGGTCCTTGCCGTACTTTTCCTTTATGAATCCGAACCACCGTATGGTGACGTCGGTCATGTGGGCGAGGTCGTGGTCTATCGACTTTATCTCCTCTTTCGTCCTGAGTATGAGTTCGTCAGCCTTGTCCTTGTTGAACTTCAGTATGCGTTGCATCTTTATCTCCATGAGCCGCAGTATGTCGTCGCGGGTAACCTCGCGCACCAGCTGTTTCTTGAACGGCTCCAGACGGTTGTCCACGTGAGCCACTGCGGCGTCCATGTCGGGCGCGTTCTCGAACCCCTTGTCCTTGTATATGCGTTCCTCTATGAATATGCGTTCGAGCGAGGCGAAGAACAGTTGTTCGAAAAGCTCGCCGCGCCTTATCTCGAGTTCCTTGCGCAGAAGCCCCATGGTGCTGTCCACCGAGTGGCGCAGCACGTCGCTGACGGTAAGGAAGCACGGTTTGTTGTCCTCAATGACGCAGCAGTTGGGAGACAGGTTTATCTCGCAGTCGGAGAAGGCGTAGAGCGCGTCGATGGTCTTGTCGGACGATATGCCCGGCGTGAGGTGCACCAGAATCTCCACCTCCGCCGCCGTGTTGTCGTCCACCTTGCGCGCCTTTATCTTTCCCTTGTCAATGGCTTTGAGTATGGAGTCGATGAGCGTCGATGTGGTCTTGCTGTAAGGTATCTCCTTTATGGCGATGGTCTTGCTGTCTATCTTCTCTATCTTGGCGCGCACCTGGAGCTGTCCTCCGCGCTGTCCGTCGTTGTATTTGCTCACGTCTATGGAGCCGCCTGTGGGGAAGTCGGGATAGAGGGTGAACTCCTCTCCGCGCAGATAGCTTATCGCCGCGTCGCATATCTCCACAAGGTTGTGCGGCAGAATCTTCGAGCTCAGCCCCACGGCTATACCCTCCGCTCCCTGCGCGAGCAACAGCGGGAACTTCGCCGGCAGCGTGATGGGCTCGCGGTTGCGTCCGTCGTAGCTCAGCTGCCAGTCGGTTGTCTTGGGGTTGAACACCACGTCGAGCGCGAACTTCGACAGCCTCGCCTCTATGTAACGTGGTGCGGCAGCCCGGTCACCGGTAAGTATGTTGCCCCAGTTTCCCTGACAGTCGATGAGCAAATCCTTCTGTCCCATCTGCACGAGGGCGTCTCCTATGGATGCGTCGCCGTGCGGATGGAACTGCATGGTGTGTCCCACGATGTTCGCCACCTTGTTGTACCGTCCGTCGTCCATGCGCTTCATGGAGTGCAGTATGCGTCTCTGCACGGGCTTCAGTCCGTCCTCTATGTGTGGCACGGCGCGTTCGAGTATCACGTATGAGGCGTAGTCGAGAAACCACGTCTGGTACATGCCGCTGAGATGGTGCACCGCCGAGGCGTCAAACCGGTTCACCGGCTTGTAGTCTGACCGCGCCTCCGGCACATTGACGGCATCGTCCGCGCTTTCGTTGTTTATCTCTTCATCAAAACTCTCGTTGTCTTTTATTTCGTCACTCATATTTTTCTGTGGTCACAAATTTTGCTTCAAAGTTAATGAAAAAATTCCTATCTGAGAAAGATTTGAACGCAAAAGGGAGGAGAGAGGGGAAGGTGAGGAAGGGAGAAGGTGAGATGGTGAGAGAATGAGAAGGTGAGGTGGGGAGATGGTGGGAAGGTGGGAGGATGCATAAATATACGGAAGGGAAAGTAAAATATTTTGACAACTTAAAATCGGGAAAGAGAAAACGGAGATGTCATAAAATATATTTCTCACGGCATCAGGAATGGCGTTGTGGAATGGCTACCCCTGTTTCTCACCCCTTTTCTGCCCGTCCGGAGGGGTGGCGGAGTACTTCCGCTGTTGCAGGAATGCCGTTTCGGTGTGGCGGAACAGTGCCTTCAGTGTGGCGGAAGAGGCTTTTCTGAGGCGCGGAAGAGCCCGTTTGGCATGACGGAAGAGGCTCTTCCGCATGGCTGCGATGGGACTGTCGTGATGCATGACAGCGCAAATGGTTGATTGACAGACCTTTATGTAAATTTCAAAATACTCGCTTATTTGCAGCCGAAGGCGCATCGTTCCGTCTCTGCGGCGTTCTCGCGGAGTTGACATTGCATAAATATGCATTGCCGTGACGGTTGTGAATATTTATTCATCCGGCATGTGGCGGTTAGCCGCCCTGTGCTTCATGTATGGTGTATCGGAATGTGTGCGTGTGTCACAATGGCGCGCCCGTAAGTATAATGTGTGTGAAAATGTTTTGCGCTTTGGGCAAATTATCTTATCTTTGCATATGATATAGCTGCACTCGGGAAATAAAGAGCAAGCTCTCTTTCCGCTCGTTTGCAATATCATTGCATATGATAAGCTTCGGCTCGGCAGTGTCAAAGTTGTAAAAACTTTGTTTTTCCACTTTGCCGTTGCACTCGCCTTGCAATATCATTGCCCACAAAAAATGTGCGCGGAGATGACATTCTGTATGTCTGTGACGTACGCTTTTATGAATCCGAAATATAAGAAAACAATTATACAATGGCACAGGAAGACGTTTTTAAGAAAATAGTATCGCACTGCAAGGAATACGGTTTTGTGTTTCCCAGCAGCGACATCTACGACGGTCTGGCAGCCGTATACGACTACGGACAGAACGGTGTTGAACTGAAAAACAATATCAAGGAATACTGGTGGAAGAGCATGGTGCTCCTGCATGAGAACATCGTGGGCATCGACTCCGCCATATTCATGCACCCGACAATATGGAAGGCGTCGGGACATGTCGACGCTTTCAATGACCCGCTCATAGACAACCGCGACTCGAAGAAACGCTACCGCGCCGACGTTCTCATAGAGGATCAGATAGCAAAATATGAGGAGAAGATAAACAAAGAGGTGGAGAAGGCGCGCAAACGCTTCGGTGAGGCGTTCGACGAGGCTAAGTTCCGCGAGACAAACCCGCGCGTGCTGGAGAACCAGAAGAAGCGCGACGAGCTGCACGAGCGTTACAGCGTGGCTATGAACGCCATGAATCTGGAGGAGCTCAAGCAGATAATACTCGATGAGGGGATAGTCGATCCGATAAGCGGAACGAAGAACTGGACCGACGTAAGACAGTTCAATCTGATGTTCTCTACGGAGATGGGCTCCACCGCAGACTCTACAAGCAAGATATATCTGCGCCCGGAGACGGCACAGGGAATATTCGTAAACTATCTCAACGTGCAGAAGACCGGACGCATGAAGGTGCCGTTCGGCATCGCGCAGATAGGCAAGGCGTTCCGCAACGAGATTGTGGCACGGCAGTTCATATTCCGTATGCGCGAGTTCGAACAGATGGAGATGCAGTTCTTCGTGAAGCCCGGCACGGAGCTGGAGTGGTTCAACACATGGAAGCAGACGCGCATGAAGTGGCATCAGGCGTTGGGCTTCGGTGCGGAGAACTACCGTTTCCACGACCACGAGAAGCTCGCCCACTATGCCAACGCCGCAACCGACATAGAGTTCCACATGCCGTTCGGATTCAAGGAGGTGGAGGGCATACACAGCCGCACCGACTTCGACCTGTCGCAGCATGAGAAGTTCTCGGGACGCTCAATAAAATACTTCGACCCGCAGACCAACGAGAGCTACACGCCGTATGTCATTGAGACGTCAATAGGAGTGGACCGTATGTTCCTCTCTGTGATGTGTCACTCCTTCTGCGAGGAGAAACTCGAGAACGGCGAGACGCGCACCGTGCTACGCCTGCCCGCCGCTCTGGCTCCGGTGAAGCTGTGCGTGATGCCGCTCGTGAAGAAGGACGGACTGCCCGAGATGGCGCGCAAGATAATAGACGACCTGAAGTTCCACTTCAACTGTCAGTACGACGAGAAGGACACGGTGGGCAAACGCTACCGCCGTCAGGACGCCATCGGCACGCCTTACTGCGTGACTGTGGACTACGACACTCTCAAGGACAACACCGTGACACTGCGCTTCCGCGACACCATGGAGCAGGAACGTGTGGGCATAGACCAGCTGCGCGGCATCATAGAAGACAAGGTGAGCATATACAGCCTGCTGAAAAAACTGCAATAATATATGAACAGACACCTTATTATATATCTGTTTGCACTGCTCGCACCGATGGCTCTGCTCACGTCGTGCAGTGAGAGTGACGGTGATCCGGAGGAGTTCGCCAACTGGAAGAAGACCAATGACGATTATTTCAACAACCTGTATGCTACGGCGAAGTCGAGTGCGTCGCTGGGCGACAAGAGCTGGAAGGTGATACGCCAGTGGTCGCTCGAGGAGTCAGCGGCGAAGGATTCCTACGACCACATCGTGGTGAATGTGCTGGAGAACGGCACGGGCTCGGGCTGCCCTCTGTACACAGACTCTGTGAAGGTGCACTATGAGGGACGGCTGCTCCCGTCGACATCTTATCCCGAGGGATATGTTTTCGACAAGTCGTTCACTGGAGAATACAGTCCGGCAACGTCCACACCGGCAAAGTTCGGAGTGTCGGGAGTGGTGGACGGACTGTCTACCGCACTGCAGCACATGCACATAGGCGACCGCTGGAAGGTGTACATCCCGTATCAGCTTGCCTATGGCACAACCAACAACGGTACCATTCCGGCTTATTCCACGCTGGTGTTCGACGTGACACTCGTGAGCTATTACAGGGCAGGTGTGGACGTGCCCGACTCCAAGGCGCGTAAGGCTGCGGGATGGGTGGAGGAATGACACATCATCAACGGTGCCTCTGCGCATCAGTATACAGTATAAAGGCGGATTCAGTAGAGTCCGCCTTTTTCCGTGTTTTTTTCATCATGTGCCCCCACCATGACGCTTGTCCATGCATTCCATCGCTGCCTGTAAAAGTAGAGACGCAAGATTTTGCGTCTCACAAGCGAGTGTTCCTCAATATATCCGCACGTTTCAATGATGGTGAAAATATGCTTTCGTTGCTCGTGAGACGCAAGATTTTGCGTCTCTACAGGCTTGCGCCATTGTTATGATATTATGTTACCGATGCTTGGAACGACATATTATACATTATTATATATAATATATGTTGTATCGATTTCACCACCTTCACGGTGTTATACCGATGCCCGATATCCCTCGCTTCCGTTGTTTTCAAATACACCAGCCTTCTTTCGCCATCCATACGACAATCTTTCATATCCCTCGCTCGTACATTTCTTTAATAAAAACATTCCGCGTCCGGCAATAATATAGCAGTCTTTCATTGCCCCGACTTGTACATGTTTTTTCTAAAAAATACAGCTATAAGATAGGAATAATTTAGGAATAAGCAACTTGCGCACTTTTTGCAACAAGTGAGGTAATGACTTGGCAACGGTCATAAATTCTGCGATGTGCAGTACATTGCTGTCAAACAACTCTATGCAAAGGTAACTTATATTTTCGACAAACGAAATGCAATCAGTATTTTATTGCCGTTTCCCTTCCAATTTTCCTAATCGCATTACTATCGAGGTTTGACTTCTGCCCATTTTCTCGGCTATGTATTTTATACTTTTCCCTTCATGATAAAGGGTAAGCAGAAAATTATCCGCACTGCGTGTCCACTTTTTGTTGGCGTTTGGATGCTTGGCATAACTTTCTTCCGTGATTTTTTCCGGATGCAAGAATTCGTCTACGAAAACGGAAGGAAAGCGTCTGTCATACAGTATATAGGTCTTTACTTTAGCTCTGGTAATGGCTACATAAAACAGCCTGCGTTCTTCTCCGTATGGATATTGGTCGCTTTTTGTCAAGACATAATTAAGCACTGGGTCATCGCTTACAAGTGAGGGAAACCCGTATGTATCCTTGTTGCATTGAAGAATTATCACATAGTCTGCTTCAAGTCCTTTGGATTTATGAACGGTCAGAAACTCTATTTTCCTGTCTCCGATGATATAGAAAAAGCGATTACCCTCTTTCACGGATTTATACATGAACGACAGGTAATAATCGTCAAAGGAATATCTCCCTAACAAAAAGACTGATTTGTCTAATGGAATTGACGCGACCAATTGTCCGATAACATTGCAATAATCTCGTCTTTCATAATCGCAAAACTGTAATTCTGTTTTAACTTGTGGGTTAAAAGGATGGATGTTCTTTTTAATTTGGGCTTCGTTGCGTTGGATAAATTGCGAGGACAGGCTGACTAAAGGCTCTCCAAACCGATATGTTGTTTCAATCTTATTGATTTCTGTCTGGCCGAAGTAATCTGAAAACTGATTGAAAAGTGCCATGTCGCTCCCCGAAAAACGATAGATGGACTGCCAGTCATCGCCCACACAATACAACTTGGCGGGTGGATTTCCCTCTCGCAATACTTTTAAGAAGTTGTAACGGTCAACTGATATGTCTTGAAACTCATCCACA
>ERZ857775.1740-NODE-1740-length-23852-cov-3.703618_pt1 | contig 23852 bp, 23 predicted proteins | sample MGYA00519698_ERZ857775 | MGnify/ENA primary metagenome ERZ857775 (study PRJEB31778, sample SAMEA3449363) | human gut metagenome | biome: human gut; feature: human-associated habitat; material: faeces | place: United Kingdom | collected 2010/2012 ...
CCCGGACTTGTCGGAAGCACGGCTATACCAACGTCGGGCAAACACATCTTCCCTGCCCCGGAACAGACTCCGGAATAAAGCCACCTTCTCCTCTAAAGACAGGCGGACACCAGGCTGTTCTTTTTGGGAAAGTGTGCTACATCCGACAGTCCCCCCTGCATTCCCGCTTTTGAGGCGCTGAATCTCCTGATTCAAAACAGCGTTCTCCCGCAGAAGGTTTTGATAAGCCTCCCAAAGTTCTTCATAGGTGTACCTCATATCCATAAAAGTGCCATTTATCCAAAGAACTTCGTAATGGCAAACAGCGGAATATTCTCCATCCATTCCTGATCTTGATACCCCATCATGGAGATGCGCAGTCCTCTCAACTGATAATCGGGATGATTTTTAATATATTCCGACATGGAACGCGCACGTACATTCTCTTCGGCTTTCACTTCCACCGGTATCACGCGATGCTCCGTCTGTACCACGAAGTCAATCTCCGCGGGTGTTTTGTCGCTACTCCAATAATAGGGCGAAAAGCCTTGGGCCACTAATTGCTGCAAGACAAACTGTTCGGTAAAGGCGCCCTTGAACTCCTTGAATACATTATCTCCTACCAACATCTGGCTGGCGGGCGCTTCGGTCATACAACCTAAAAGACCGCAATCAAGCAGGAATAATTTGAAGGCACCCAGATCTTCGTAAAATTTGACGGGCATCTGCAGTTCTTTTACCCGGCTGACTTTATGCACCAGACCTGCATCCATCAGCCACTGAATGGCAAGTTCATATTCCGTAGATCTGGCACCTTTCTTCAACACATTATAGATGAATTTCTTGTTCTCCTTGGCCAACTGCGAAGGCAAGGATTGCAGCACTTGTCCGATACGCATACTTTCAGTAGGTGTCGTATGCTTGGAGATGTCCCGCCGATAAGCATCCAGGATTTCAGTCTGTTTGTCACGTACCTCCTGCAAGTTTTGATGCTGAAAGAAACAATCCACCACTTCAGGCATGCCACCTACATAGTAGTATTGACGAAGCAAATCAATATATTTTAAACTGAGAATCTTTAAGATTTCCCAATCGGGCTGATGCAACAAATCGCACAAATCAGTTTCGCCGGCAGCCATCAGAAATTCTTCAAAATCCATCGGATATAGATGCATTACATTTACCTTACCCACCGGAAAGGACTGACCTTTCCCCAAAGTAATTCCCAACAAGGAGCCAGCCGCCATCACATGATATTCAGGCGCATTTTCCTGAAAATATTTCAAGCTATGCAATCCTCGTTCCACTTCCTGTAACTCATCGAATACAATCAACGTTTTTCCTGCTTCAATCTTCGTTCCTGTGATAGCCTGAAGTGCCAGCAGAATACGGGGGATGTTATAGTCGGCTGCAAATAACTCCTTGGCCAGTGGCTCGACATCACAGTTGATGTAAGCTACATTCTCAAACTCAGTCAGACCAAAATGTTTCATCACCCAAGTTTTACCAACCTGACGGGCACCCAACAGTATCAAAGGTTTTCTCGCAGGATTATCTTTCCAAAGTTTCAACTGTTGTATAATCTTCCGTTTCATCGATTCCTTTAAAATAAGAATTATTCACTTGTTTCTTGCAAAGATACATTTTTTCGAGGATAGAAACCAATATACAACACACTTTTTCAATGATAATCCGCGGAAGATATTACATTTTTCAGAGGATAGCAAAGAATTTTTGATAGATATATCAGGTTAGCGGGTTAAAGTTTTTCCACCTTAGAATCAAGCAATGTTCCGCATTTCTATTTCTTACCTGCAAAGCTAGCCTTTTGCCCCTGATCGTGCAAGGCGGTCCTTCGGACTGGTTGGCTGAAAAAATCATCCTCGCTTCGCTGCGGTATTTTTTCGCCAAGCCTTGCACAATCAGGGCAAAAGACAAACGGATGCATGTAAGAAAAGAAATACCGGCTTTACCAAAGCCGGGCATGTTTAACCACAAAATGAAAAAGACCATGATCCAAACAAAAACAAGTATTGCAAGGAAACATTCATCCGCCTGAACTACTGGTATGACCGGATGCACGGGCTTGTCCGGGAAGACATAGAGAAAGTGAACGCAATGGTGGAACACATCGAAAAGACACGTTCCGACCGGTATCCCCGAACAGGTGACAGCCTGTTCCTTATTTCCGGATACGGTGAACGTTCCCGGCCGTTCTTCGTAGATGCCGCATATGGAGATAACATTGTGCTCCGGAATTTCTCCCGTGTCCCATTCGTGTCCCGGGATAAGAAGGGCATCAAATGCGATATGCATGGCGGTGAATGTGTATTGGTAAAGGCAGGCGATGTAAGGTTCAAGGCATGGACAACCGGCCGTTTCAAACATTGGGGACATTACGGGGCATGTGAAAACGGGGAGGTTTACTACGATGCGAAAATAGCCCTGTGGGAGTGTGGCGCACCTGAACAGCCGGAAAGCCGGGAATGGTTCAAAATCCATATCCGCAAAAACACCCAGCCGGGCGGGGACATGTACACCGGAGAAATATCCTGCAAGGATGAGGATGGACTCAGGCAGTTTATCGATGACCATGAAGGCTTCATATTCGCAGAAGAGGATTCCCCGGAAATGACCATGCTATGTTTCAGGCATTCCGACATGAGGATTTCCCCGGAAGAATGGGAAAAGATGGACTGTCCGGTATCCGTGCGTGAGATATACGGACAGATGCAGGAAGTAAAGATTGTAAAAGACCATAGAACACATCTGACCACATTCTATTACTAATACAGTATCGCCACATTAAAAATCACCCTTGTTTCCTTCCTGCCACATGCGGCAGGAAGGAAACAAGGGTATATCATCAGGCAGTCTTTTCAATTCCTCTATTATATTATGTATGGCTGGTCGTTTTTCCCGCACAGATATTCATTCAGGTCCTTATATCCGGAATATTCATGCGAGAGGTCGCATATACGGATTCCGTATTTGTCCTTTAATGCCTGCACCGCATTTTTTCCAGCGGTATCATTGTCCAGACAGCAACAGATGCCGTCATATCGTGAAAGGAAAGAAAAAGCCTTCTGTAAGTTGCTGACAGAATTCAACACTATATAATCCCCCTCTTCCAAAGATGGAAAAGCCGGCCTGAAAGACAGAAAATCCATAAACCCCTCAAAAATATAGCAAATCCTGCTCTCCGGCGTGCTAATGATACAGGTGATGTCCTTGGGAGCGATACAAGCCTTGAAATACCTGTTCTGTATCTCGTACCCTCCGGAAATATTAGGGAAAGCGATGGCAAAATAATTCTTCCCGTTCCGTTTAAAGTAGGCTTCCCTGCATACTTTTCGGGCAGTTTCCAAATCAATGCACCGTTCCTTCAGATAGGCAAGCAGTATCCGGTTAGCAAGAGGAGTGATTTTCAAGTCCTGAAAGGCGGGATACGCTTTTTCAAAAGGGCAGGAGACAATAACCGGTTTCTGAACCGTCCTTTTATCCTCAATACACCGTAACACATGGCTTATGTCCTGTGTTCGATAAATCTCCTTGGCCAACGTTATAATGTCCCCACCCCTTCCCAGTCCGAAGTCATACCACACTTCCTTATGAAGGTCAACCTTAAAGGAAGCCTCCTTTTCCGTCCGAAAAGGAGATTTATACCACACATCATTTCCACGTTGTATCACCGGATTATACCCCAATCCGGATAAAAAATCAATAAGTCTGATATTCTTTGCTTCCTGTATATTCATAGTATATCATTTTCATGAATTTGGAGCAAAGAACCGTCTTATATCTGAAACATAAAAAACAAAGTCATCAGATGTCATTAGATGGCACCATTTATCCATCATAGATACTCATATGCGATGTCCTTCGATAATATTGTGCAATATTTATGATTTTAACTTTTCAGTATTCTTCTGTACTTATTCTTCACCATTTTACTTTCCGACAGACACGCAACAATTTCAGTGAAGACAGCTTCATCCAATGTACCTATTTTCTCTATAGTAGTCTGAGCCATCCGCTCCTGCAAGTCGAACCGCTCTACCGGATATACATCCAGATTCGCACCATAAATGAATGTATTTTTCTTGAACGCAAAAGATGTTCCATCTTCCTTGACCGCTACATTTTCTCCAGACAGGAGTACAAACACATTGAACATCCGTTCCGGTATGTTCAAGCATCCATGCTTCACTTCTAAGTCCGAGGGTACATGGTCTTTAGATGTAGGCAAACTCGCAAGCAGAATATCGCCCTCCAGTTTCTTCAATACGAGGAAAAACTTGTCCTGCGACTCCGCCCCATTCTTGAACAAAAAAGGACGGAAAAACAACAAATTACCTTCTTCAAACATGAGATTCTGCATTTAACAGGTTAGCTGTTTGCCGTATATTCAAACTCTCCCGATAATCTTCCGCCGCACAATCAGACATTGCTTCCGTAAAGTTTATCTGCTGGTCGGAATTGTTGCATTCATGCTTGTTAAAAGCTTCCAGCAGTCCGGCACGTGCAGCCGTCCGATACCACAATGTGCCCTCCTTATGCGTTTCCGAAACCAATTCGGACGCAGTCATATTGCCATATTTAGCCAACACTTCATCCATCATCTCTATCTCACACTCCGAGAACTCGCTGTCATCAAAATCGGCTACAGCCTCTATGAAAGTGCCGCCGTCCCTAAAATCAGTCTTTACAAAAGACTTCAAAAGAAACGGACCGTCTGAAAGATCAATAAACACATCTTTTGCCACAGGACCAGCCTGCCATACCTCAAACGGTATACCAATGAACGGAACATGAAATTTCAAAGCCATACGTTCCTCCATCAGATACAACAGTTTCAACAACTTTGTCTTGCTGAGGTTGGACGTATAATGCGCAATATACACAACCGTATTACCTAGTTTCTGCTTTGTAGATTCTGAGAATTTGCACATAATCAATGAATTTGGTTACAAAGATAACCTATTCCCTGTTACAAACCAAAAAAACGGTCAAGGATCTATATAGATATAAGGTGGATGAAGAAGAATAATAGAAATAACGTTTGATTTATCTCTGCGCCGTAATTTCAAATACTAGAATTATGACAATGAAAGAATAATTAAATTATGAAGTCTCCAAAAAAACTTGCACCAATATTTGCGGAAATCGAACCTTATATTTATCTTTGCAACGTCAAAGAGATGATAATTGTTGAATTGATAAAGAAAAGCAATGAATTTAGTGTAGTGCTAATTCAATGGCTTTCATAAAAAGATAAAGCAATAAATGTGCAGCCACTCAAGGAGTTAGAATAAGCCGAAGCAAAAGGTTCGATTCCTGGTGGCACCACTTAGAAGAAAAGCAAAAGACAGTAAAATCCTGATTTCCAAACGAAATCGGGATTTTTTGTTTTCCGGCGGAATGCATAAAACGGCAGAATATTACCGTTTGCGGTGTTCCAAAAGGAGGAGCAAGAAAGGTGGAGCGCGAATCTCCACCGAACAAGACTATTTCTCTCTGATTTGCAATGTTTTGCGTATCACGAAAGCGTGCATGGTTTCCTACTTTTGTCCAACGAAAAAACTGTAGGAACATGAAACGAAACTCATTCAATGTGCTTTTCTTCATCAAGAAAGCCAAACTGCTGAAAAACGGAGAAGCCTCCGTATGTATGCGTATCACCGTGAACGGTGTGCGAGTGGAAAACAATATCCGCAAGAGCATTGAACCTGCCTTGTGGAATCAAGCGAAGGAGTGCGCCAAAGGCAAGAGCCGCAAGTCCTGCGACCTTAATACGTACATAGAGAATGCCCGAATCAGACTTCATCAAATTTTCAACGAGTTGGAAAACGAAGGTCTTCCCATTCACGCCCGTCTGTTACAAGAAAAATTCTTCGGACAAGACAAAGTCCCTGAAGCTGTCCGTACACTTATCGGAACCATGCAGGAGCATAACGACCAATGCCGTGAACTTATAGGAAAAGATTATGCCTTGATTACCGTCCGCCGTTATGAAAGTTGCAAGCGTTATCTGGCGGAACTTATCAGACTGAAATATGATAAGGAGGATTTGCCGCTGTCAGAGGTCAATGGTGAATTGGTACGTGCCTTTGAGTTCTACCTCAAAACGGAAAAGTCCTGTCAGCAGAATACGGTTATCCGTTATATGAAGTGTCTGAAGAAGATAACCAACCTCGCACTTACCAATGAGTGGATTCCCAAAGACCCGTTCATCGGAATCAAGTTCCATGAGAAAGAGGTGATACGCGAGTTCCTGACAATGGACGAGCTACTCATCATCTACCACAAGAATTTTTCATTGGAACGCATTATCGTTGTCCGAGATGTTTTCATTTTTGCAGCCTTCACAGGGTTAGCGTTCATAGATGTGCAACAGTTGGCTCCCGAACATATCGTTCAGGACAACAATGGCAATTATTGGATTCGCAAGCCCCGCCAAAAGACGAAAAATATGTGTAATATCCCATTGCTTGATATTCCTTTGGAGATTCTTCGCAAATATGCAGACCATCCAGCTTGCCAAAAGAGAAACAGGCTGTTGCCAGTTCCCTGCAATCAGAAAATGAACAGCTATCTGAAAGAAATCGCAGACTTATGTCTGATAAACAAGACCTTGACCACACACGTAGCTCGCCACTCGTATGCGACCTCTGTATGTCTCGCCAACGGTGTGAGTATTGAGAATGTAGCGAAAATGCTCGGCCATTCCAATATAAAAATGACGCAACACTATGCACGTGTGTTGGATTCCTCTATTCTGCGCGATATGAATAATGTAAAGAACGTGATGTCTAAAGTAATGCGATAGATATGGATAGAGGAATAATAACAATCAATGAAACTGGCGTAGTCACCATACCGACTGTATCCGTGTGGATGACGCAGTTCGAGATAGCCGACTTATTCGGAGTGTTTTCATGCGATATTCGCAAAGCGATTCATTCCATCTACAAGAACAAGGAACTGAATGAACTTGACACGATGAAGTATGTCAGGCAATCGGGTGGTATCAGTTATGACGTTTATAACATTGAAGTGGTCATAGCTGTTGCATTCAGGATATGCAGTAGAGAAAGTATCTTGTTCAGACGATTTGTAGTAAATGAAATCTGCGCCATCAAGAGAGAGGCTCCGATTACATTGTTTGTTTCCTGTGGCAGGGAGAACAACCGATGGTATAGTTGAAGTCCATTCCGTCAATAACCTGTTCCCGATGCACGAATGCAAAGGTAGCGCATGGCTCTGATAACAGCGGCAAGGTCGGGCGACAGAGCCGTTTCGGGCAGAATCTTCCTCCTGTGGAGCGTATTCAGCCCAAAAACCTTGCCGCTGCCAGCCATACGCTTGAAGGGCATCCGGCAACGGAAACAAGCGACTGACGGGAAATCTGAAGATAGAAAAAAAGAGAACGGCTTACAGACGAAGCAAGATTTTGACGCTTCATCCGTAAGCCGTTCCTTTTTCTTTTTGCCGAAAGTCCGTTGCTGGCGCAATCGTAGGGCAGACGGCAAACTGCGCTCCTTCAAGAAAATCATGTGCCTGTCAGCCGATAGGCGGAGCGGTAGCCGTCTGCAAGCATCCTTTCGATGTCGGATTCACGGTAGAGGATTTTGCCGCCCAGTTGGATATAAGCAATCCGTCCCTCGTTGCGGTAGTCCTGAAGTGTCCTGCGGCTCACTTTCAGCCGTGCAGACACTTCCTTATCCGTGAAGAAACGCTCGCCGTTCAGTGTCGGGCGATAGTTGGCAGTCAGATGCTCGAAGCCGTCCAGCAGACGGTCGAGGCTGCCCATGAAGTGGATTATCCACTCGCTGTTCTTGTTAATCAGTTCGTTCATACATTTTGGATTTAGTGGGTTTATTGTATTCAGTGATTAGATTATCCTTCCTTTGAACTTGGCATCCTTACGCCTGTCCTCCACGACTGACACAATACGCTGCACGTCTTCGGGACGGTAGTACGTCTTGTGGTTTATCTGCGAGTAAGCCAGCGTGCCGTTGTCCCGTAGGGTCTGCAACGTGCGTGGACTGATGTTCAACATCCGGCAAACGTCCTGATTATCCATCCATTCTGCCATTTTCTTCTCTCCGTGCCGCTGGCAGATAGCTTCCATGCGGCGGACGAAATGGTCGAACTTGGCGACCATCGCTTCAAAGGTCTTTCTTTCGATTGATACTATTTCCATATACTTCATTTTTTTGTTATTGTTTCTTCTTGCCGCAAAGGAATATATAATTTATTGTTGGACAATCGTTTTTCTGAAAGTGGCAGTATATTGCGCTAATATGGTAGTCATTGTCCTATATCGCATTTGAATGGTTCGACAACTTTGTGTATTAAAATGTATATATCAATCTTATCAGTCATACGTCATATCGATTATACATATGTCTGATAAAGCATATTACTGGTCACATATTATTATGGTCAGTTGTATTAACGTATGACCATACATACGTGTTATCAGCTAAACTCAAAGGCGACTTTGTAAGGTGTAGTTCTCTTATAAAAGCTTTCTCTGTCAATCCGTCTCTTACGGATTCTTGTGTTCATTTGAACACAGCAAGGTATGTTTTGAGCTGCTCAAAATACTTCGAGCAGCTCAAAACGCCTTGCCCTTGCAGGAGGCTGAGTTTTCCTCCGAAGTCGGAAAACTTTTCAAACCTGCGGTGCTGTTTTACGATTTAGATGAATCGATGTTATTCCTTAACCATTCTTTAGCCGCTTCCGTAAGCCTATATTTTTGCTTCGGATGCTTTGGCTGTTCTGGATATTGCAGTTCAATCGCACCATCTTCTAATGCGGGGAGAAAATAATTTTCTCGGAATGAAGGTAGATGCTTGAGTTCCATACTTGCCATGATTTCACTCATTGTCATATAACCATCGCCCATTGAAAGAATCATCTTTTGAACTTGGTTGGTACTTGTCCTGTTTACTTGTCCTGTTATCCTTTCTGTCTGTTTCAATAGTGTTTGTCTTAAAGTAAGGTCGTTTGAAGGTGACGGTAACGAAACCGCCATCAGAAGACTATGTGGGAGCGTCCACTCCTTGTGCCCTGCAAGTATTCTCATATAATCATTATCGCAGATTTTTGAAAATACAGCATAATCATGTAAACCGTTCGTTTTTTATATGTGATAAGAAATAATGGCATTTTGTGCATGTGTGTCTTGACATTTTTTGTCAATTTTATTGTCTAAATGAAATATTAGAAGTAACTTTGCACCATAAAATTATTCTATCATGCTTTTCCAAGATAAACTGAAAGAACTGCGAGAATCACATAATCTGCTGCAACGACAGGTTGCAGCAGGAATAAATATGGATACTGCCGTATATTGCAAGATTGAGAAGGGTGACAGACAAGCACGAGAAGAACAGGTGCGTCAACTGGCTCTTTTCTATGGTATTCCATACGAAGAGTTACGTCGTTACTGGCTTGCGGAGAAAGTCTATAGCCTTGTTGAGGAGGAGAAAGACGCAAACGGCATCCTTTATATGGTAGCAGAAGAAATGGGGGAATATGGCAATCATCCTACAAAAATAGAGAATAAATATGGCAAGGATTGAAGATTTTAAGGCATTCGTAGCAAGCTATAAAGAGGCCTGTGAACGTGGGGAACTTGAAATGGCTTCGGAAGAAACCACACGTACTTGGATTAACCAAATGCTTGCTGTGTTTGGCTGGGATGTAAGAAATACCAATCAAGTATTGCAAGAAGTTCCACTTGAGATTATGGAGCGAGCGGCATTAAATGATATCGGTTCTACAAATACACGTCCTGACTATACGCTAATGAACGGGCGAGTTCGCTTGTTTTTCCTTGATGCGAAAAAACGAACTGTCAATATAAAAGATGACAAGAGCGTTGCTTTCCAGATTCGTTCATATGGCTGGTCTATCGGTGCAAGTTATTCAATGGTGACAAACATGGACGAACTGGCGATTTACGATTGTACGACCATGCCTCGCCACACGGATAATGCCGATTTTGCTCGTTTGGTTTACCTGAAAGCGGAAAACTATACGGATAATTTTGATTGTTTCAATCGCTTTTTGGGGCGTGAGGAAACGATAAACAATAGGCTTCGTATGAGATTTGTCGGTAAGGATTCCATCGACAAAAATTTTTCCAAGGCTTTGAATGGCGTGCGGCTCAAACTTGCACAGGCAATCATTGATGGTAACCACCGCACAATCAGTATTGTCGACATTAACCTTTGGACTCAGATAATTCTGAATCGCATATTGTTCATCCGTGTCTGTGAGGCTCGCGGGTTGGAACATGACGGGCTATTGAGGGATTTTGCCGCAACAGACTTTTGGTTACAGTTCAAAAAATCGTCTTATATCGATTTTTACGAGCATTATGATGGCCCGATGTTTACTCGGATTAGGCAGATTCAAGATTTAATTATTGACAATGCTGTCTTTGATGAGCTGTTGTCTTATTTTTACTATCCATCGCCTTATTGCTTTGATGTGATTCCATTGAGAAGCATCAGTGACATTTACGACCTTTTTCTTGGTTATCATCTGGAATATGATGGCAATGGAATGCTTAAGAATGTATTGAAGTCGGAGTTCAGAAAAAGTAATGGAGCGGTAACAACTCCCGAGTCTATCGTCCATAACACGATAGATTGCACTATTCCCCCCGAATATCTGCAATCGCTTACCAATAAGCAAGTTCTTGACTTGAAATTCTTAGACCCTGCTTGTGGCAGTGGCGTGTTCCTTGTAAACCTTTACGATTATTTGGCAACACAGATAGAAAACAACATAGAAGGACGAAAAGATGTTTTACCAAATCAATATCTTTATGAAAAGGACGGAAGGAAATACTTGAATATAGAAGGACGAAAACTGATAGTAAACCAATGTTTATATGGAGTTGACATTAATCAGGAGTGCGTTGAAGTGGCAAAGCTCTCGCTATCACTGAAAATAATTGATGGCTTCGAACCGAGCGATTTCGGCAATGCCGGTCTTTATGGTTCACAGATTCTGCACGGAGTGGGGGTGAACATTAAGTGTGGCAATTCACTCGTTGAGCCTGATATTCTGGAGCGCGTTTCTGATATAGCAGAAAATCTTGAAGAATTAGTAGCAACTAATGTTTTCGACTATCAGGCGGCTTTTAGCAATGTTTTCAATCGCGGTGGTTTTGACTACGTTATCGGCAATCCTCCATACGTTGAAGTAAAAAATTACAATGTCGCTTTGCCTTGTATGTCCGCATACATCAAGCAGCGTTATGCTTCGAGTAGGAATGGGAAAATAGACCTTGCCATTCCATTTATTGAACGTGGAATAGAATTGCTGAATGCCCATGGTAGTCTTGGCTACATTGTACAAAAGCGATTCTTCAAGACAGATTACGGCAAGGGTATTCGCAAACTGTTGAGCGAAAGACGTTTGCTCCGCACAGTCTATGACTACGCGGAAACAGATTTGTTTGAGGACAGAATAACCTACATTGCCATTGTTGTGTGCGACAAGTCTGCTACAGACAACGATATGATTAAGTACATTAACAGCACCAATAGCGAATGTATTGAAATAGCCAAAGAGACGATTACAGAAACTCCATGGTCGTTTGAAAACTACCAGACCACGGCACTGCGGGTAAGACTCGCAAACGAACTGGGAACGTTAGGAGAGGTCTGCAACATCAAGGTTGGTGTGCAAGTGTTATGGGACGAGGCTTTCCACATAGCAGTTGACCACATTGATGAGAATTATATCTACGGAAGTACAGCACTTTGCGAGAAACTGCAAGTGGAGCGTGGAGCTTGCAGGGTGTTGCTTTGCAACGAACACTTTGTGCCGTTGTCTGTTCGTGAAAACACGACCTGCATATTGTTTCCGTATGATGTGACGGATGGCAATGTCCAGCCTGTCCTGTTCTCTGATTACGAACGCCGCTATCCTTTGGCTGGTCGTTATCTGCGAGAGAACCGCACTCTGATTGAAGAGAATGTGCAAACCGTACCTGACCGTTTCCCGACATTAGACCGCGATGAAAACTGGCATTTGTTCACCCGCGCCAATAACCACAACGCTGTTTACAAGAAGCTTTGCATACCCATGACCACGCAGAACCCACAAGCAGCGGTCGTAATGCAAGAGGATGCTTATTGTGACAATGCCAATATGTTCTTTGTGCAGATACCGGAAGTGACAGACGATAAACTGTACGCAATGGCGGCTGTAATCAACTCTACACCGTTTGCCTATTTTGCCAAGTCAATAGCCAATCCACAGCAAGGAGGTTTCTATAAGTTCAATAAACAGTTCCTCGCTCCAGTTCCATTTCCGCGCATGGAATTTATCATGTTCAGAGAACGAATGCAGCAACTCGCAAGAGTGGCACGACGTATTGAAGAAACTAATACGGCAATCACAACCAACATTTCTTCCGCCTCTCGCCTATATCCGTTATTGAACAACCTTTGGAACGAGGTTGATTGTCTGTGTTGTGAGCTCTACGGATTGAACGATTCTGAGAAAGAAATCATCATGTCAACCCCTCGTACCGACCATCACTATGAATAAAGAACTGCAAAACATAATCTCACGCTATACCGAGCAACAACTTTGCTTGGACAGTATTGTTGTTTCGTCTTTCGTCAAGAATAATGCTTTGATTGTCCGTGGCGGATTGCTTGCCAATTACTATCGCAACGATGTGCCGAGCGTTGGCATCAAGTCGATAGAGGATGTTATCAACGTGTTCGAGTTGGCAATCCCCAAAGAAGAGAAAACAAAAAACGGTGCGGTTTATACTCCGAAATACATTCGCGATTACATTCTGGAGAGAGTTGTAGCCACACATAGAAAACCATTGCAAGACTGTCTTGCAATCGATATTGCTTGCGGTTGCGGCTCATTCCTATTTTCACTTGCCGACTATCTGCACACCCATTGCGAATTGTCATATCGTGAAGCAGTACATCGTCTTTACGGTGTGGACGTAAGTGAATTAAGTGTAACGCGCTGCAAAATTCTTCTTTCGTTGGCTGCGTTGCAGAATGACGAGATACTGACGGATGAGGATTTTTGCATCTGTCAGGGCAATTCACTTGATTTTGATTTTGCGGCAATGCCGGGAGTGGCAGAAAACGGTGGTTTTGACATCGTTGTAGGTAATCCGCCGTATGTCCGTGCAAAGCATATTGACGCAGAGTTAAAGGTGTTGCTTTCTCGTTGGCAAGTGGCTCGGTGTGGAAACGCAGACCTCTATCTGCCGTTTTTCGAGATTGCTTGCAACATTCTTCGAGAGGACGGGGTATTGGGCTACATCACGCTCAATTCGTTCTTCAAAAGTGTGAACGCAAGACTATTACGTGGCTATTTTCGCAGCAACGCAGCTCTTGAAGTCGTTGATTTCGGAGACCAACTCATCTTTGGCAAAACGCTTGCCTATACCTGCATTGTTTTAATTGACAAACTGGGTGAGCCTGGAGTATGCTATACAAAAGGACAGATAAACGTTAATGACTTTGCTGAAACACCGGCACACTTCAACCTCATACCATACAGCGACCTTGATGACCATAAAGGTTGGAATCTTAACAACGCTGAAATCCTGCAAAACATTCGCAGGATAGAGAGTGTGGGGCGTCCGCTCGGCGAATTATTCCAGATAAAGAACGGCATTGCAACCCTCGCCAACAATGTTTATATATTCCGTCCTACGCACGAGGACGAGATGTTTTTCTATCTACAGGTTGGAGATATGGAGTTTCCTATTGAAAGAGGAATTTGCCGAGACATCATAAAACCGAACATTCTGCACACAGAAGAAGAAATCCCCGACATCATAGAAAAGGTGATATTTCCATACGATGAGAATAATAAAGTTATAGCCGAAGCAGTATTTATGAGCAAATACCCGGAAGCGTACAAGTATCTGTCACTTAATAAAATAAAATTGTCGCAGCGTGATAAAGGAGAAAAGACCTACGAGGCATGGTATGCTTTCGGACGTTCGCAAGCTACTTGTGACCGTGGCCGTAAGCTATTGTTTCCTTACATGACCGACCATCCGCGTTTTGTCTATACTGATAACGAGAATATGCTCATTTATTGTGGCTATGCCATTTTCAGCGAAAACGAAGAAGAGCTCCTTGTGCTGAAACGCATTCTCGAGTCTTCAATTTTTGACTACTATATGCAACACACCGCCAAACCCTATGCCACAGGATACTATTCCTATGCAAAAAATTATGTAAAAGGGTTTGGAATACCTGTACTGAGCAGCAAACAACGTGTAAGTTTGCTTTCGTTACAAGACTCAAAGGACATAAATACTTATGTTAAAGGGTTATATAGCATAAACTATTAAATTCAAAAAATATACTACAATAAGAATATTAGATATGGAACAAAAGTCTAATGTACAATATAGAGCAGAAAAAGAATACAAGAACAGCCGTGAAAAGTTCTTTCTTTTGCTGCGTGAGATTATCTCAAATGCTATACATGCTGTATTAATTAGAAAAACTAAAGAGGAAGATTATATTCCCAAACTGAATTTAGACATAACATTTGATGATTCTCAATGTAAAATTGAGTTATCAGATAATGGCGAAGGGTTCAACGAAAAGAATCGAAAATACTTTGAAGAGTTAGATCGAAGGAATCCAGAAAAGGAAAAACTTAACTTTCATCCTTTAGGGCAAGGACGTTTAGCGATTATTTTTTTTGCTGATTCTGCTGAATACGAAACTGTGTATAAAGATGAAAATGGTAAATTTAACAAGAGAACTATACCGTACCCAAGTACATCAGAAGGTCTTTTTAGTTTTTCTGAATTTGAGGAAGAAAAATCGGGTAATAGTACCTATACAAAATTGACAATTCTAATTAGTAAACAACAAACATTTGGTAGGGCTAAAACTTTCTTTAAAAATTATTCAGATTCTAAATCGTTTAAACAATGGTTTATAGAAACATTTTTTCCTTTCATAATAAACAATGAAACACTTGTTGTAAACATCTCCTTAAATGGAGATGAGGTTACTATTAGGAAAAGTAATATAGTAGCAGAAACGATAAGGAAGCCATTTGAATTAACACTGTCAGATGATAATAGGCATTCTTTTTCATTATGGTTGATTAAGAATGATGGAATAATGCATGGTGACAATCCGATTACATGTTTTGCTAGAAATCTAAGGGCAAACTTATCTATAGGCAAATTGAACTATTCTATAGATAATAGAGAAGGTTATACGTTGTATTTAACATCTGATTTTTTTGATGAGTATGTTGATACAAAAGGGGAAAGAATAGATGTCTCATGCGATGATATTACAAGTATCCAGAATAAGATAAATGAAATTCTGAATGAACAATTCAAAATTGTAATCGCGAACAATCAAAAAGTATCTAAGAAGAATTTAAAGGCATTCCAAAAGAAATATCCTTCACTTGAAGCATTTGTCACCGAGGACAGTATTATTGGAGATAAAAATATTGTAAATGAACGAGAAATTATACAATCGGCGATAGATGAAAAAAGCAGAATTGAAAAAAAGTTTTGGAATCAAATTGATAAATCTCCAATAAACGAAGAAGACGAGCGATTTAGTGATTCGGATGAATGCCATAAACTTTTAAATTCAAGTTTGCACATCTATGTAAAACATCGCGAAAGCGTACTTAAGCGATTACATTCACTAATTCAAAAATTTGATAAAAATGGTGAAAGCAAACCAGAATTAGAAAGTACCGTTCACGAGTTATTTATTAATAGAGGAACAACTTTAAGTGATTCTTCTAACATTAACCATTTGCATAATTTGTGGATTCTTGACGATAAATTTACAACTTTCTCAAATAATTTTAAGGCAAAAAGTACTAAATCAGGACAAGCCTTATCCGATGTGTATATTTGGGCAGATGATCCAGAAAAGACAAAACAAATTTTGATATTTGAATTAAAATCAACTACCAAAGCCCATAACGCCGGCGATAAAGAGGAAGGCATGATAGCGCAAGTAAAAAGATATGCGCAAGATTTTTATAATAATCCCGAAAAGGTTATCAATTGGAAGGTAGAGACACAGCGAGTACAATATACAGGTATTATATTGGCAAGAAAGACTGATATAGATAAAGAATTAAGTTCCAACAATGTGAGTCGTGGATATTATCAGATTCCGTTTTTAGAAGATTCTTGGTACGGTGATGATGATTTTTCAATAAATAATAGTCCTAAGAACAAAATACCAATAAGAATTGAATTGTATTCTTTTGAGGACATTTACAATTTAGCTAAAAGTAGAAATGATGTATTCTTTAGATTATTAAAGCGAGAATTTGAGTTCCTTGAAGATGACAACTAAAAGATGTAACTATGACAGTAGAAAACAAAATAATACTCTATCAGGACGATGACGAAATTACTCGTGTGTCTGTGCGTTTCGCTGATGAAGATTTGTGGCTGACACAGAATCAGTTGGCGGAGATATATTGCACTACACAAGAGAACATCTCTATGCACGTCAAGAATATATATGCAGACCACGAGCTGGACGAGAATCGAACTTATAAGAGATTCTTATTAGTTCGACAAGAAGGTAATCGTCAAGTAAAACGTAACATAGATCACTACAACCTTGACATGGTTATCGCCTTGGGCTATCGTGTGCAGTCGCAGGTGGCGACTCGCTTCCGCCGCTGGGCTACTCAACGGCTTCACGAGTATATCCAAAAGGGATTTGCGATGGATGATGAGCGGTTGAAGCAAGGAGGTAATCGGTATTTCCGTGAGTTGCTGCAGCGTATCAGAGATATTCGTAGTAGCGAGCGTAACTTCTATCAACAGGTGACGGACATCTATGCCACAGCCACAGATTATGACCCACGGGACGAGATGACAAAGATGTTCTTTGCAACCGTGCAGAACAAGTTGCATTATGCCGTTCATGAGAACACTGCAGCGGAAGTTATCTACAATCGTGTGGATAATGAAAAGCCGTTTGTAGGCATGACTAGCTTTAAGGGCAATTATGTGACTAAGGATGATGTGAAAATTGCTAAGAACTATCTGTCTGAGATTGAGATACAACGTTTGAATCTGCTCGTTTCCGGTTTCTTGGATTTTGCCGAGTTCCAAGCATTGGAAATGAATCCTATGACCATGAAAGATTGGATAGAGGCACTTGACAATCAGATTATCGCTCACAAACGAAAGGTCTTAATTGGCAAGGGAAACATTTCGCATAAGCAAGCGGTTGAGAAGGCAGAAAAGGAGTTTGAAATCTACCGCAAGCGCGAAATGGAACTGCTTGAAAGCGATTTTGACAGAGAAATCCAAAGATTGAGAAATAAAAATGATGGTAATTCCAAGTAAATCACTAAATTTACCTAAATAATAAAAAAATGAGTAGCGCTATATTTTTTAATCATATTAATTCAACCGACTTAAACAAGAGAATACTAAAGTCCTTTGAAGAGTATTCCAAAACACATGACGATGTTGTCATATATCTTATATCATCTCCTTTAGGGGAGAACTTTCATTATGAGTATGAAAATAATGTTATAATAGTGTTGTCTCCTGGGCATAAAATAATATTTCTAGATCTTGCGGCATGTGAAGAGGAATTTTATGAATATTATGATGATTTCATTTCTGATTTAGGTGCTATTTCTAACAAATACAAGTATCAAGATTATATAGGAAGACCCCGTTTGTGGAAAGAAGAACTAACGGCAACAATTGAGATTAAAGATGATGAAATAGATATAGAAGAATTGTTGGAAACAAATAAGATTCCAGACCATCTAAAGCGTAAGGGCGAGTTAATAATTTCATTACTTACTGGTTGCATAAATGATATTGAAAAAATTGGGATAGAGCAACCTGCAACCCTATTGGAAAAGGTTAAAAATAAAATAATTCTTTTTGATGCAGAGCAAACAAGATTTATTTATCGTGAATATGCAATAAAGAAGATTATTTCTGTACAAGGTTTATCTGGAACAGGAAAAACTGAATTATTACTACACAAACTAAAAGACTTGTATACTAAAAGTGAAGATAGTAGAATTTTCTTTACTTGCCACAATATTGCTTTAGCAAAAAAAATACGCCAACGCATACCTCCATTTTTCGATTTCATGAAAGTTGATAGGCAAATAACATGGAACGAAAGGTTGTGGGTTACACATGCATGGGGATCTCATAGTGATGAAAATTCAGGGCTATATTCTTATATCTGCAATTATTACGGAATAACCTTTTATAAATATAGCAACTATATCAATTACGAATTTATCTTTTCAAAGGCCTTAGAGCAAATCAATTTGATACCTGCTAAAGAATTTAAGCCATGCTTTGATTATATCCTTATTGATGAAAGTCAGGATTTTCCCAATGTGTTTTTTGATTTGTGCAAGAAGATTGTTAAGCATAAAGTATATGCTGCAGGTGATGTCTTTCAAGATTTTTTTGGTACACTTCAGAAAAGCCCAAGAGGCGTTGATATTGTTTTAAATCGATGCTATAGAACGGACCCTCGTACTCTAATGTTTGCCCATGGTATAGGACTAGGCCTTTTTGAAAATAACAAGCTAAATTGGTTTGATAATAAAGGTTGGGAGCGTTTAGGGTATAAAGTTCAAGAAGACAAGAACTCGAAGACTCTTAAACTGTCACGTTACCCAATAAAGAGATTTGACGAACTTGAATTGGATAAGAGTGTTGTGATAATTAACAACACGATGGTAAGAAGTGTTTGTGATATTATAAAGAAACTGCGGGTTGATAATAATGATATTCAACCCGATGATATCGCCATAATTCTTATTGACGATAACAAAGAAATTTATACTTATATAGATAAACTATGTTTAGCTATAAATACGACATTCGGTTGGTCTGTATCAAGAGGGTACGAAAGCAAGGAAGCGGCCTCGAATCATCTCTATATAACAAATCCGAACAATGTCAAGGGATTGGAATTTCCTTACGTTATTTGTATAACACATAGGATTATGGATTCATATCGGTATAGAAATACTCTTTACACAATGTTGACACGCTCATTTTTACAATCTTTTCTATTGGTAACGCAAAATGATAAATTGAATATCTTTTCCGAAGGTCTAAATAAGATTAATTCTGATTTGTATATTGAGACGTCAATTCCTACTAACAGACAAAAAGATGAAATAAAACGAACATTGTTAAAATATCAGGAAGACAATAATTTGTCCTACAAAGATTTTATTGAAGATATTTTTACAGAGCAAGGAATAGTAGATGAAAGAGTAAAGGATGCTTTATTAACAGCTTTGTCTAAAACAACATTTGATAGATTTGATAAAGAACAAACAATTCAGTTTATAGAAATCAATAAAAGTTTTTATTAATGAAAAGACTTGATTATAAATTAGAAGGCGATTTGTTAATTAAGGCATTTCCAAAACATAGAATTGACAAAAGAAGAGAATTACTTATAATTATGTTAGAGACAATAAGATACATACTTATAGCAGATAAGATTGATTCCAATGATACTGCACAAGATAGATTGGTCGTATATGTAGATGACATGCAAAGACTTTTCTTTTTTTCGTCTAAAAAATACTATTCCATAGTGTTGCCTTTTACCTTAAAAATTGATAAAGGCATAATCGAATTTTATCATAAAAATATGAACATTGATGCTGAAATAGTATCTAATACTATTATGCTATTAAATTCTGATGTATATAATTCACAATCTTGTTGGGATTTTATAACCCCTATATATGATTTAGAAGAAAGAAACACTAATTTTTGGGTATTTTTTAGTCATCTGCTGAATTGCGATTTGGGATATTTGAGGTTCGACGAAGATGAAAACGGTTTTCAGGAAGCTCAAAAACGAGGGATTCCTAATATGCATCCTAAACATCATCTAGATATAAATTTTTCCAATTCTTCGACATTTAAAAATGGATTATCAAAAAAAATTAGTCAACAGGATTTTATAGACATTGTAGATAATAAGAAAAATCGATGGGAATTGATTCCTAAATAGAACCATACTTACTTAAACAACGGATTTTGACAAGATACATCAATATAACTCCCTAATCATTCGATTTCTCAAACAAAATCACTATCTTTGCATTAAGAAATCATCCGCTTAGGCGATGTGCAAAATGCGGAAGTCTAACGGTGGAGCAATTGGAGGAGATTGCTGTTACGCTGATTCTGAAAAGTAATGATATACAGCTACTTGGAGATAAACTTCGATTCCTGGTGGCACCACCAAAAAGCTTTTCAATTTTAGAAAACCCTTGAATTAGAGATAGTTCAAGGGTTCTTTTTTTACCCTCGCTACGCATTTCATTACATATTTGTGAAGTTGGATTTCGCCAATTCAGTGGCTTTTTTTAAGGCTTTTGAAAAAGCCATAAATATGTACCATACTTCATTGTTTTTCAATTGTTTGACAATTTCAATCTCCGGTGTGAAAAAGTAATTTTGCACACATGACCGGATGGAGTCAGAAATGTGAAAGAAATTTAAAAATTCGGTATTTCCCATCGGGATAAAAAAAAGGAATCGAACCCGGGATACAAAAGGCAATTCGAACCTGAGAAAAATGGGATTTTTATGGCTTTTCCACAAGTCCCTCAAAAAAGCCACCGAATTTAACACTTCGCTCCACGTCCTCATGCCATCCGGTTTTGACGAAACAATTGAATGTAAACCTCAAAAAACAAAAGTGATGAAACAGGGAACAATGAACATTCTGTTTTTCGTGCTTAAAACGAAATTGTTGAAAAACGGTGAGGCACCGGTATTGATGCGGATAACCATCAATGGAGACTATGACGATGTACGTATCCAAAGAAGCGTGCCCCTGAACTTATGGAACGCCGCCAAAGGATGCAGTAAAGGCAGGGACAGGGCATCAGTGGCACTGAACGCCTATATTGCCGAACTGCACGCATGCGCCTTGGAAAAACACAAGGAGCTGGTATTGGAACAGGCCCTGATTACCCCGAAACTGATCCTGAAACGTGTCTTCGGGAAAGACACCGGAATGCGTACACTGCTCGGTACCATGATGGAAGGCATCGGGGAAATGGAAACACTGGCAGGCATAGACTACTCTCCCGTCACGATCAACCGGTACAAGAACGTGGTGAAGAAATTGCAGCGGCTTATCCCCTCTTATTATGGCAAGGAGGATATCACCTTCCATGAGCTGACACCGGAGTTCATCCGTGCGTTTGACATTTACCTGAAAACGGAGGGGGGACTGTGCCGTAACACGATAGTCCGTTATATGAAATGTTTCAAGAAATTTACCAACATGGCATTGGCAAAGGAATGGATGCGCAAGAATCCCTTTTACGGTTACAAGATGGAGCAGGACGAGACCGATCCGGTATTCCTGACCTACGACGAGTTGCAGACCCTCATGAAAAAGAAATTCACCATTCCACGGCTTGAACTGGTCAGGGATGTCTTTGTCTTCGCGTGCTTCACATTTCTTGCACTAATAGATAATTATTTGATTATAAAAGTTTTAAGAAGAGTAACATATTGAATAGGTAATGATTTAGAAACCACCTGTCTTCTCCATTCTGCTTGGATTCACATATCCAAATCCTTATATGCAAAAGTACGAAAAAAAGTCCTATTTGTCAAATAATCAAATAGAAAAAATTCAAAGATGATTTTTATTCTTTTTAAAGCATACTTTTACAAATACAATAAATTATCGACTATGATTGCCGAAATTTATATTTCAATCCATATTCTTTCAGTTCATTGTATCGTGTGTCCTACCTATTCTGAGCGGTTCGGCCGCAACACTCCAGTTACCGTTAGTCTGTTTTAAGACACGCAATATCTACTCTTTCTTTTTCATGCCTTTGCAAAAGGCAAACCCAACGGGAAAATCGGTTTCACCACAACAAGTTCCAGATTTTCTTTCGTTGCCATCATGAATCGTGATATATTTCCCAATAATTGAATATTATCGCTTTTCAGAAAACACACAAGAGTAATCTTCTCCTATTGCTCCACTGTTGACTTGCTATGTTTTACACAAGGTTGCGTGAAAGTTTCTGAGTACAAAGATATTTTTCATTGTCTAACTCATGCGAGTTATCCGATATATTTTCTCCACTAATTCTTTCTAGTTCATCTTGAAAGTGTTCCCATACCATCAAATCCTTATGCCAATTTTCAAATTCTTCTAAATCATTCATAAAGCTTTTACTCTACAATCCGCCAAAAACCTTGCTTTCTACCTCCTACACGCTCCAATAATCCAAGTTCTTGAAGGCGTGAAAGATTATACTTAACACCATCCTCTGTGATGTTAGGAAGGCTTTCACTTATCGTCTTTCGGGTCGCTTCGGGATGCTCTTTTAAGAAAGATAGCACAGCCTGTTGTTGCTTCGTCAGGTTTTGGGCAATCTTTTGGGTAGTCTTTTGGGCAGTCTTTTGGGCAGTCTTTTGGGCAGTTGCTCTTTCTGGATACTCATACTTGAATATCGTCCAAATACCTGAAGCATCATAACGGAACTCCGGTATAGAGAAACCATCGTTCTTGCAAGCCATTATAATACGTTCTATACCTCGTCCCCATGCCTCAATCTCCCCAGAACGGAAGAACGTATTGGCAATATCGGGATTATAGGGGAAACTTCGATGTGAGGACAACAATGTCTCCACTGTCCAACCGTCTGGTAACACGCCCCCATTTACTATTTCTAATTTATTCTCATACACGCGGATTTGGATGGGAGAAGATTCTGCATAATCCTTATTGATACAGGCATTCAACAATGCCTCACGCAAAGCTTCTTTCGGCATAGGCAATGTCTCTATACGTTGAATACCCTCGTATGTAATGACAGCTTTCATATATTTGGTACACAGCAAATCCATCAGCCTTACAATTTGTTGGAACAGATTACCATGAATTTCGTCCTGATATACCAAATCCATCCCCTCACGGAAGAAACCGACCTTTACAAAAGCTCCGGTCACGTATCGTTCCGGGTCAGGATGGAACAACAAAGCGGCAGCCCGTTTCAGATAGTCGCCTTCATAAAGTCGGAGTTTTTCTAACAAACCGTGATTATCATCCACCAAATCTGCATCTTCCATGCGTCCGCTTCGTTTGGCATATTTGCGGAACAAATCAAACGTAGCGTTGTCCAAATCTTCTACCTTTAAATAAGGCACAGGAACACCGTCCCATGTCTTTCCCTGCTTGCGAAGCATGAAACGGTCAAGAGCTGCGCCTTTCAATTCTTGATTGGTGGCACCGCTCCGCTGGTAATATTTGCCACGAAAACTAATCGGATAAGGATATGCCTCTGTTACAATTTCAAGATATTGCTTTTCATTTTTCTCTTTCAGATTGACATCCACCAAAATACCGAGCATATCACGCACTTTGTTGGGAATATCCTCCATCAATTTCTTAGTGCCTGGCGTACCACATACGTCGCCGTTGTCTTTTACGCCGATATAAAGAAGCCCCCCTTGCGCATTGGCGAATCCGCATATCCATCTCAGATATTCATCGCGCCAAGATTCTTTGAACTCTATGTTTTGGGATTCGGTTTGCATATGATTGATTATAAATTATGTGTTTTTACATACTTATACGCAGCTTCTTTAAGTTGATAAATTGGATAGCTATGTTTATCATAACCTCTAATTCCAATAAGTTCAAGTTTTAAAAGTTTCTCAAAGAAAGAGTCCCATTCTATTTTTTCTCGACCATTTTTTATTTCATATTGATTTGTCGCTCCTAAACCATATACACAGCCTCCTCCTTCAAAATGAACTTGAAAAAAGTCTGGATCAT
>ERZ857775.1781-NODE-1781-length-23449-cov-169.656194_pt1 | contig 23449 bp, 52 predicted proteins | sample MGYA00519698_ERZ857775 | MGnify/ENA primary metagenome ERZ857775 (study PRJEB31778, sample SAMEA3449363) | human gut metagenome | biome: human gut; feature: human-associated habitat; material: faeces | place: United Kingdom | collected 2010/2012 ...
TTGGGGGCGTGAAAATCAGAATGCGTATCTTGAATATGATACCAGTAATACAGATATGTATTAGTATAAGATAAGACGGTTATTAATCATATATTACAATAATCCCCAACCGTACACCTATTGTATGGCCGGGGATTATTGTAGTTACCATCTTTTCTTGTAACAAGAATCCACTACCTTTACCTTTTCTTCTTTGTTCTTACCATAATTAAATTCATACGCATCTTCGAATGAATAAAAAACAGCATAATACGACACGCCAAACATATTATATTTTATTCTGTTTTTCCATTTCCCAAAAATGTTTTGATATTGGCACCAATATTCTATTTCCCCATTAGTTAATTTCCTTTCAAATATTCTAATAGGAACATGAAATAGATTCCTAAGCATTAGCTTTATGACCTTCCCTGTCTGTGAAAACTAAACCAATACCTTCTATAATATATCCTACTACAGGAGCTTTGTCAAATTCCTCCTTCGTAGCCCAAGTGGCATTATCAGGCATCAGATCCTTAAATGCATCCGAAACATCACCTTGGCACCAGCAGTTATTTGATACAACAATGCCTTTCCCTTCGATATTGATATACATTTTTCTTCCACCGCATCCAAGGCTGTTCCATCCGCTCGGTACGTTTTCCACCATAGGCTTAAGCACCCAGCTTTCACCGTCTATCCTAACCCATCCTGGATCGTCTTTGTGCTTGTCGTACATATTTTGCCAAAAAGAGCATTCGTAGCACCACCCCCTGTCTTCCATGACAGTTCTTATCTCACACCTTTCAAATCCATCTGCATCCATCGTGTGCGGAGAATGAGGCTGGTGAGGAGTGCCACATTTTGGACATACGAGTTTTAAATTATTTTCCATATTGTTTCACTTTTATGATCTTAATAGAATCTCCTATATTGTATTCCCCTTGGTATCCAACGAATTTTATAAGTCTATTACTGTTAAATATTGAAAATCCTCCGTCTTCACCATAATACATCACACGCCCACCCTGTAAAGGACGTAAATCATATATAACCCATCCGTTATTAACCTGACTATCATCATGCGAACATGATGATAACACAAGTGCCATCAATAAAACAAAATACCTCATGTTATTTTCAACATAAAAATTTATAACCTGGTTTTACTGCCTCTGCTTCTTCTCTCGTATCAAACATTAAGATAGTAGTTGATTCTATACCTTCACAAATGTAAGATACTTCCACCCACCACCTAAAAACCCCAGAGCCATAATCATCATAGTACGGCTCAGAAAGAACTTCTTCTACATACCCATCCAAATAATTCACGATCGCTCCTCCTTATTTTTAGATTCAGCCTCTTCAAGTATGCTGATCACCTTATCAACAATATCCGAATCAGACATTTTCTCAATAAAAATATCCATTGCCTTAGTTATGTCATTGGCTTCTTTTTCCTCAAGAGCTATTTCCCCACCGGTAATAGCATCAGATAATGATGTAGATAAGTGTCTTATCTTATCAATGCTCATAAACGTAAATGGATTACCACCTTGACCTCCACCCATTTCTTTCATGATCTGATATCCACCTGAGATAAGTCTGCCTGATGTCGTGGCCAAGGAGGATACGATTAGGGACAGTACCGCCGCTTCCGTCCGCTCCTCGGACACACCCCTCGACCACACGGCTGCCCTTATAGCGCCGGCCAGATCGTCTATGTATGGCATGAGGCAATCTTCCATCGCTTGTGTTATATCAGCTATAACCTCACTACGCTCTTTATTTATGTAGTAGATAGAAGCATTGTACCTCTTTATCTCTTTGTCCATGTCATTTAAAAGACGCTTGATATTGTGCTTATACATAGGACTGGTTTTAATTACTTCCTTTAGCTTAAGAATGTAATTATAAGCCTGGTCGTTTACGAACAACGTCATGGTCTCAACCGTTGAATGAAGCGTGTTAAGACTGTTAAGAATCTTATCGAAATTGTTTATCAAATAAGCTTTTCTGGCTTTTGCCGCGTAATTAATCATCGCATTCAAATTTTAGATTTTCAAGTTCGAGTATTTGTAACCTAAGAGACTTAATTAAATCCGTTCTCTGTTCCTCTGCATGTTTTAAAGCCTCTTCCTTGCTTTCAAAAGCACAATCCCCTATCTGATAAGGGGTGTAACGACCAGGAGTGTCGGCTAATAAAAGACCACCACAATCTTCTATTCTGGCTTTTACCTTTCTTATTTTCCCATCTTTTAGACACATGTCCGTAACCCATACGAATTTACCATATAATTTATCATACTCTTCTAATCTCTCTTCTTGCAATTCATACCATTTAGGCTTAGGAAATCTTAATGTGAATTTAACCTCAGTATCTTTTTCTAAGACATTAATATCGTATGCTTCCGGCCACAGCTCTTTTATGCTGTCTTCGTCTTCGGCATACACTACAAGTATGAATGAATCATCGGATTCACCACTACACCAATATGGATATTTTATAGGCCATTTGACTGGACGGTAGTCGTTACCGCAATCGGATTTTTTAATGTAAAATCTTGCTTTAATCATGATTCTTTTATTCTTTTAAGTATATGTTCAATCACTTTAATAGTCCACCCGTTTCCCAACTGTTTAATAGCAAACTTATCTATTTCTGATGCATAATATACTTCAGGTGTGATCCCTATTTCTTTTAGCGCTATTTGACCACATGACATTCCGTCAAATAAACTTAACACTCTCATGGCATTATACACATTTTTCAATTTTAATTGATTTTGATGATAGATACATATTCCATGTTCCTCTGCCTCTGTCACCTTTTTCGTTTTGTTTTTGGATTGTCAAGTACAGATCTCCGTCTTCACATACTTCAACTTTTTTCAAGAAGCCTATCATTTCATCTCCTGTTTCGTGTAAAATACGGATCTTATCTCCTTCTTTTAACCCATAATTGGAATCAAAGTATTCTTTTTTGATTCTATCAATATTGTCTTTATGATTTTTTATAGCATAAAGCTCGTTTCTTAATAAATAATTTAGTTGTTCTATTGTCATTTCTTTTCCTCCTTGTTTAATGGTATCAACCCTTTTCCATGCTTGTCATACCACAGCATAGCTATACAGTTCCATGCACATTGTGCAAGATGAAAACATCCTGTATCTGAGTCTATTCTTTCCCCTTTCATGTATTCCATTAGGTGTCTGGCAGCCGCAGCACGATACCGTTCAAACCCGTTGTCAAGGTTCTGCCATTTATTGGGTCCGTACTTCTTTGCACCAGCATGATAGACTTTTACAATGTCCTCAATCTCTTCCATTGGAAGTAAATCCCATCGTAGTTTATCGTCAATGATGTCATTTTTCACCGATTTGTTTTCTCTGGATACTTTGACAGGAATAATACCCATAATGTCCGTTCCTACGATAAACGTCTCTCCATTGCAACAAACCTCAGCATATTCATCATCTACCTCTATGTCTGATACTGCCTCCACTATATCTTCTTCATCCTTTTTATTGATACCATCAAGGATGCTATTTATCATATCCTTGTCCTCACGTGATAGGTTGGATATGGCTATTCTGCCCTTTAATCTAAATATTTCGTTTTCGTTCATGACTTTCTGTTTTATTGTTTTCAAAATATTGTCTTACGGCTTCTATGGCTTTATCATCATCAAAAGCTTCTTCAAACTCCGTGTAGAACCTATCTCGCTCCATGCAGAATGTGTTTTTCCCTTCCGGTATAGGACGGAACACAACCACCCTCTCTTTGTCGTGATTGGTTCCTATTATGTTATTATCTAAGATAATAGAATACCTTCTTGAACTTTTGTTGATAACAACATCATGTTGAAGACCATACAATTTAAGTATTTCCCTTAATTCATTTGTTTTCATTTATATTACTCCTTCCAAATTTACTTTAATAGAACCATTTATGGTTTTAATGCTCCCATCTATGGTTGAAATCACATCATCTATATCATTTATAATACTTTCCATGTCATCAACCACCTCCTCCATATCAGTTACAGCCTGATCTGATTCCCAATATCTTTCTGAGTCTTGTAACGATTCCGGTATATTATCTCTCGCCTCAGTCTCTTCATCTAAAATCATATCAACATCATCTTTGGCTGAATTTATGTTGTGCTTCAACTCCGACAACTTTGATTTGATGTATTCAAAATCTGTTTTATACTTATTTACGTTGTTAATAACATCCGATATTTTTTTTCTTCTCTTGTTGTTCATGCCTTTATCTTATTATAATATTCGATAATCTTTTCTTTCCTGTCTCCTGGTTTTACTGCCATATTCTCAGCCAAGAACCTAAAATACGACACTGGTATGTCCTTGAATCTAATTCCTTCATATTTTCCAAACCACATTATTATACTGTCAAGATCGTCTTCTCTCCTACCATCTCCATTCACAGATTTAAGCGAGGCTGCCCGGCGAAGGATCTCGTCTTTGGTAATAATATCACCCATCCTTATATTAGACAGAAGTTGATCTCCGGCAAACATACACCAGCCCTTAGAAGGGAATTGTTCGATTGTCAAGTCTTCTATCCGACCGAAACGCCTCATGTTGTCGCAGCAATCAACTATCAGCGCCTCTTTCTTGTCAGGATGGATGCGGACGGCTCGGCCTAATATTTGGTAATACGTTGAATATGAGAACGTTGGTCGACCAAACATCACACAATCAAGTTCAGGAAAGTCAAATCCGGTAGCAAGCGTTGAATAATTAAAAACCACCTTCAACTTACCTTCTTTGAAATCGGATATAATTTGTTCTCTTTTCTTTTTGGTTGTTAGCGATGTTACGACACCGGTTATGGCTCCCATCCTGGCATTCATGAACTCTGATATTCTATTACATGATTCGATAGAATCCATACAGACCAAAATGGCTTTACGTTCGTTCATAAGTTGAAGAAGGCGCTTGTAGATAGAGTTGTTTAAGCCGTTTCGTACAATACTTTCTTTAATAGATTCGTTGGTGTATTCAGCTCCGGTACTGTTTAACATCAGAGCCGATTCATCAAACGACCATCGTTCGTACTTAAGTGGACACCAAAACCCTTGAGAGGTTAGTTCTTGTATTTGAGTCACATGAACTATTTTCTTGAAGAAATTATGCTCGTCTTTCGTCAGCATATTGAGCTTGCTATAGTTTCCTTCCAGCATGGAACTGTAGGTTCTGAGGCGGCAGGGAGTGGCGGTGAAGCCCAGCACCTTCGCCTCTGGGAACCTGTTCATAAACTCCATAAATTCAGAACCTTCTTCAGGAGAATATCCTGAATGACATTCGTCTATCAATAAGGTATCTATCCCTATATCCTTCAACCTCGCTACATCTTTCTTTATGCTCTTTAATGTTGCATAAGTCATAGCCGACAGCTCCTTTATACCACATGAAGCAGAATATATAGTAGGTTTAGAACCGAATGATACGGCCTTTGCATAATTCTGCTCCAGAATCTCTTTTGAGGGCTGTAATACTAATGTCGGTCTATTTATTTCATGTGCTATCTTGGATATCAGAAGGCTCTTTCCACATCCGCATGGGGCTACGATTATGCCAGGCTTCTTAGATCTTCCTGTAAGAAACTTAAGCCCGGCATCTACTGCCTCTTTTTGGTAAGGTCTAAGTTCAAAGCCCATCACAATCTATTATATTATTTTTTGAAAGTTCTATTATCGCCTCTTTCAACATCTCCCTTGCTTTATTCTCATTATCTTCAAACAGGCATACACTGCATGTAGCACCTTTGGAGGGGTAGTCTCTGTAGGCTTCTGCTCTTTCTACAACGTACTCACAACAATAGTCGTGACTCATGTCTTTTGCTATACTTATAAAATGATCTTCTCCATCCATCAACACACAATATTCAGCATCGTTTTCGCATGCAATAACACCTTTGTTTTTTAAAATGGATAGCACTTTGTTTCCAAAAAGTCCAATATAGACCCATATATCTTTCCCTGCATTTTTGTAAAAAATATCCATTCCTTCTTTGATTGTGACTTTCTTTTCCATAATCCCTTATTTTATATCAGTAATTAAAACATATATTTTAGCAATATCTTCAAGACTCACAGAAGAACGTATATATAGTTTTTCTTCGTACTCATATAGAGCGTACCCTTCTTTTACGTCTAATATCTTAATCACATGCTTGCCTCTTTCAAATGGATCCTCAAAGTAGTTCTTATGTTCGTATCTTTGACCGACTTTTATTTTGTCAGTTTTCTTCTTCATCTTATAACGATCTACTGCTCTACCTGTTTTTATGAAAGCTGTCGTGAGTAAGTATAATAAAACTAAATACAAAAGGATCGCTACTCCACATATTAGATCTTCTTTCATTGGACTCCCTTTAAGTAGTTAAACCATATATCCTCCAGCTTCTCCTGAAGCTCAAATGCTTTCTTAAAATTCCCGCATCTTACAGCAACGTCTCTCATGTATGTCAAGTTTATAACTTCCGGATCTTGCCGGTATTTTGTTCTTAACTTTTGAACATCCTCGTATTTCATCGCTTTATCTTTTTAGACGGATCCCAATCTGAAGAGAAAGGGCATTCGTTTTTGTTATGTAATCCAAAGTCACAATAATAACACAGTGCCGACGGGCAGGGTAGCTTGTTTTGCGAAACAGGCTGGCTTAGGGTGGCACGCCGCTTGCTATACCTGGCTCCTTCTGCTCCCTGGATGTACGCTTGAAATGATTTTACACTATTATCTTCAAAATCATACATTTTAGATAAAGTGTCATTTAGCATCTCTATAGATTTTGTTTTACGTTCCTCATCCACTTTAACCTTTTGGTATTGTCTGGTCCTGGTAAAGAAATAGATGTTCATATCTGGCAGAACTCCACCATATTTTTTATAGATGTAAAACGAATATATAGGATGCTGTAAATTCGTTTCCAACTTCTTAGAATCAAAAACCTTATTACCTGATTTCCAATCTATGACATAATGGTGAACTACGTTCTTGCTCTTTATAGCCAGATGAAGATCTACCGATCCTACTATGTACACATGTGTATGAACGTCACCATTTATATCAACAGGCTTAGGAAGACGATACGGCAGCACAAAATCTTCTTCGACTCCAATTATAGCGCCGTGTCTGATAAGTTTCTCACAGGGATTAAGATCACTATCAGCTATCATAAACCTATTGCCGTCTTTTTTGAACAGATCCACAATCCAAGCAAGAAGCTCCCCAGATTGTTTCATGGCTATCATCATATTTTCCGGTGATTGCCAAGGTATGTCTTCTTGATAGGAATAGTAACTTATCGCTTCTCCAAGGTCTTTACCAGAAGGCTGTCTTCCGTTCTTAAAGAAGTATTCCAGTGTTTTATGGATAACCGTACCATAAGATGTAGCTTCTTGTTTTTCTGTAGACCTTTTACCCTCTACGTAAGTCTTATACCATTTCATTGGACAAGTAAGAAACGTATCTATCTGGGAATAAGATATGGCAAGACGTTTCACACCATTAAACTCCTTATATAGCAAATGTGTTTCCGGGACCATCATAAGTCATTGTCTTTAAATCCTTCCGGGTAATATACGACATACTTCTTACCGTCTTCTGGTGTCATGGCAAACTGCATGTAGTTATTACGATTACGATGCTTGCCATCTAATCCTCGCTTCCAATACAGAATCCCGTCTATCTCCACATAAGACCGTCCGCGTTCGGCTCTAACTACGTCCGTGTGTAGCAGATACCCGTCGGAAGACACGATCCATACTTTATCACCTTTGTTTAAATAAGATATTCTTTTTCTTACAACAACCTTTTTCTTATTATCCAATACAAATTCCTCATCAGTCATACTCTTCATCCTCCTCTTCTTCTGTTTCAAAATCAATTCCATAACACTGATCATAATGCTTGGTCAGTTCTTCTGGTTCTAAATCTTGTCCAAAATCCATGTTAAAAATATCGTAATTAGTAAAGCACTTAAAAGCACTGTTTCCGCCGGCAGGAAATCTATGAATGCTGCTTTTATTTCTTCAATTAGGTCCAAGTGTAACCTTGGGCCATTGTATTTATTTTTTGTCATCTCCCTTTAACTTCTTTAAAGTATCTGCAATCGGAAGCTGATCAATGACTCCCAATGCCGGAGCGACGGTCTTGACAACATTGTTAAGGAAATTACCGGTACTGTTCTGACCGCCGTCAAATACCGTGATATTTTTGTAAACAAGATCAGTCATATCTTTGATGGTCTCCATATCATAATCAGTAATAACAATATTTAATTTTTATTCCACCATCATTTCCAGTTCAATTTGATCAAGAGGATCTAATCCAAGTTCTTTAAACGTCACATCTTCTTCATGAACTATATCCATTTCCGAATTAAGAAACTGAGTAATAATTATATCCTCTATAATCTTTCTGATTTCTACTTTTTCCATTGCTTTCTAATTTTGTTAAATAAGTATGTTTTTATGTTTTTCAATCTCTCTTTGTCTGTTTCAGAACTTCCGGTAAACAAATAATCCGGATTGCCTTTAGCCGGCGGCGTAGGCAATTTAGATACGGCAAACAACCAATCCATTTCCTTATTCTTCTTAGACTCCAAATAAGGCTCGGTAGCGATCTTAAATTTTTCAGCTATTAAGTCAAAGAGCTTTGAATTTTTAAGGTTCATATGGACTGAAAAAGCCTGAGAAGGCGGTTTCCATATGAAGTTACATAAGCTCATTGTATAATCTCCTGACTCTGCTATATAAGATTCCGTTACCTGAAGTATGACCTCTTTCTTGAATGAGGTGTTACCCATAAACCAACACAATCTGGATTCCGCTTCTTTTCTGCTGACACCTATGTCTTTTGAATATGATTCGTACATTCCTATCATAATCTTCAACGTTTCCAGAACCTCGTCCGTCATTTCCGGTGTCTCTATATAATTCACAAAAGACGTTCCTTTGTTGGTTAATCTCATCACGCCTGATTTTAATTTCTCAACCAGGCCAAGCTCTATATACCTCCCAGCATCTTCTTCCGGCATGGCTTCGATCATAACCGAATCCTTCTGTCTTATGGCAAGAAGATTGGCAAGATCATTAGGAGTCATGTCTGATGCTGCAAGTTGTCTGAAATTGATGTACATTCTTAATCAGCTTTAATAAAAATAACATTCTTGTTATCTTGTCTATCAACATGTCCACATGGACCAATAATTATGTCTGTACATGAACAAGAATCGTAATCTTCGAATATACACCTATCGCATGTATCACCTTCCACACATTTTAATCTTACAAGTCCGGCAGTAAATACTTCTCCTACTTTAAATTCCTTCTTTTTCATATTCCCTCCTTGTTTTTAACTGTTGTACCCTTCTTTAATAATCGAATTTCTACCGGTAGATACCGACTGTCGAAGATCGTCATGTACAGAATCTACCGTAGAATACTTGTTTCTGGTTGTAAAAATCACTTCCAGCATCTCCTTGTAATCACCTAAAGCTACTTCGTATCTCGGATCTACTTTGGCTTTTCTTTCGGCCTCAGCATTACTTTTAGCCAGTTCTCGGTCGAGGAGGTCTTCTTTGATTCGGTCAGCAATCATATCAAGTTCTTTTTTAATAACTTCTCCTGCTGCCCGAAGTTGACCTTCTACGTCACCAAGCTGGTCTTGGACGGTTCCTATTTCTTTCTTTAAACGATCGTATTCGTTAATCATACCCATATCACCTGCATATCCGGAAAAGTCCTTGATTATTCTGGTTCCTTCTTTAAGGAGCTCAATGACTCGTCTTTTACGTTCTCTGCTTATTAAAGACGGAAGACGATAATTCATATCCGCCACCGCCTTATCATGTATGGAGTTGATTAAAAACATCTCTCTTTCATCCCCTGCGAACTCAGTAAGAACCAAAAGGAACTTACTTATCAGGTATTCGTTTTCTTCTACGGTAAGTCTCATACGTTTCTTTTTTTTAATATACTGACTGTTCTTCCTTTACCTCTTGTTCTTGATCTTGATTGTCCGTAACGTCTTCCGCAGTATAGAGCTTGGGCGGCGTCGGCGGCTGGTTGGGGTTCACGAACTTCGTCCCGCCCTCCCCGTACATCCATCCATACCCCGGCAGAATCTCTGGGTGGATTGTATTAGTAAGCTCTTCCATACTAACTTGCCTTACCTTCAGTATATGATGAAACACCAGTCCGGCTGTCCTGAATGATGTTTTGTTTTCAGTTTTAAACCTATCAAGAGTCTGATACCAATCTTTCCCAAATATCATATACTTATCCAGCCCGTACCTACGAGGATTGTGCAAACCTATCATTAACGTACATAACTGACCCAGCGTATCAGATTGGTAAAAATCAGAAAGACGCGGAGGCTGCTCTTGTGGGCTTTTTATCCTTCCTTCTATCTCTCTGTTGAATTGGGATATGATGAGGAAAAATATGTTTTTATATACTAATTTAGCCTCGTTCATAACCGCCACCAAATCATCTATAGCCGACTTAGGATCCAATCCCATTCTTTTTATCAAAGCAATATGATCGACTTTAAATATTATAAGACGTTTGTCTTTATGCTTAGTAGCTATATGATATACAGCCGCCTCAAACTCTTTTACCGTACACGGAGCGTCGATGTATATTATATTATTTCTGATTTCACCTTGAAGGATTTCAAACATCCTCATCTCTTCTACTGTATTAGAATCTTGCCTTCTTAATATTTCAGAAGCCCGTTTTTTCATATCCTGACTCATTCTGCGAAGAAGAAGATCTTGAGGATTCATTTCGAACTCGCAATTGACAAGAAAATAATCTTCTGCTTGTGGGTTGATCATCGGATTCATCACATTTTCCAATATCTTTTGGGCCACATACGATTTACCCACAGATGGCCGAGCCCCTATGGCAATAGCATGCTGAGGGAAAATACCTCCAAGCAAAGCCTCATCAATATAATCGTATCCGGTTTTAGCGGGGATAAGCTCTCCCCGCCTGTATTTTAAGATATTCTCATACGCCTCTTCCATAACCTGTTTGGAGGTTTTGAATATCCTTCTTATATCTATCCTATTTGCTATCTCCTCGTGCATTTTTGTCACCTTTTGTATCCGATTTGGATCCCCTATTAGCTTTTACTGATTTATACCTAAGACCGTTTTTGGTATGAGAACAATCTTTGCCTTTCCTCCAGCTTTTGCCTTTCTTCTTGTCCGTTTCGTAGTTTTTACGACCAAGCTCCCGGCGTTTGGCTTTCTGTTCCGGTCTGGCATTTATCTCCTTGTCCTTTTTAGCCTTTTTCTTCCTGGCTTCGGGATGAGTCCTGTAGTACTCTGTCGATCTACCCATGTGCTTATATTTTTTTTGATGAATAATAGCACAAAGATAGGTAATTCGCGTCCTATTTCAACCTGCCGTAGCTCATATCGGGATCACACCAGACATACCCGTCTTTCTCATCATGGAGATACTCAGGGCATCCTCTGCATGCGCTACTGCCTGACACTATTTGATTGTTCTTATTAGGGCACTTATCTCCAGGTTTATGCCATTCTATTCTCGAACCTGATCGTTCTTTGTTTACATGACAGAACTGAAAGACTTTTCCCATCGTCTTCTCGCCAAACATACCTATATGTGTGTACTCTTCCGGTATAGCGAGAAATTCAGATAAATCTTTATACATCCTTTCCCGTTCCTCTGGCGTAGACCATAGTCTATCAAGTTCGGCATGGACTCTTATCTTAAGAGACCTCAGTGATGGCCCCGCAAGCCGGCCTTTAGCTTTTCCCTTATTCGGCCCTGATTCATGAATACCGACATAAGCGTTGCATGGTTTACACATCATAACCATCCCTAAGCCTTTTCTGCTATATATTTTATCGGCATTGACCAACTCGGTTTCTCTTCCGCAATAAGGGCAAATTTCGCCTCTTAAAATCCGTTGTTGCCGCACATTGAGTTCCATACTCTATCCTTTTGTTTCTCTTTAAACTTTTCATACAAACTGCTTTCAGTTTCCATTTCCGAGATCTCCACCTCTACGTCCTCTCTTTTGAAAATTACTTTCTTGGCTGTAGGATACGCACATTTAGAGATACGAATAGCATTACGAATAGCGTAAACAAAATACGTTTCTGGTGATGATTCGATCACCACTACCTCGTTTAAAGTGTTTTTATAATTTTCCATGTTGTTATCTACTTGCTTCAATTACACACCCTGGATTATCTTCACATGCCTCTTTGTATTCGATAAGAAACTTAAGAAATGAATCATAAGACCCCCATCCGTTTTCTGGTTCGTATCTCAAAAGACTCTTTCTCTTGGAGATCATAATATATATACCTTTTGTGAGTATCTTCACCATCTCCTTAGTATCTATTTCCCTGCCCAATTCTTCCGGTCTCCAAACATAATCGTATAGTGTTTCTTTGTTTTCTGATACGAATATTTTTTGTGCCATCTTGTTCATGTTGTGGGTGATGTTTGCAACCCATTTACGATCCTCTTCTTTCTTCTTGCTCTTAATATAAACGTCCAGGCTCATAATATTTCTCTTTTACTTTGTTATTAATTATCAAATCTGCCACATCATCTCCGTCCCCTACATTCTCAACACTCTGAAGATAGTCCGATACTTTTATCCTTGACTTCATCATCATCCCATCTATCTTTTTACTCCATGTGTCAAATGCTTGTCCTTTGTCCGGAAAAGCTACAGTCTTTCTATCTTTTAAAACATCTATCACTTCCGGTCTTAAGTTCTGCAACCCACCGGTAGCTACAAACAACTCATCTGGTTTATTCACGGCGCATATAATAGCCGTCTTTTCTGACTCCACCAAATTAACTACCTTATCTGGATACTGGCTTAGAAGATGTTCTCCAAACAGGCATTGTCTAAACAAGAAGTCTCTTGCATGCAACGAGTGATAAAACATAACATGAGGCCGCTCATTGTCACCGTCTTTTTCCTTCACTCTTTTTACATCAATCTCATTCCCCTGGCTGTCGGTCTTTATATAAAAGTCCATGATCTTGCCGGTTCTACATACAAAATCTTTGTCTATCTGCCAGAATATACAACACCCTTTCCATCCCCATAAGTCCATTGTTCCGACATGATACCTTCTGAATACATCAGATACCCTTTCTTTTCCCCATAGAGACGATAAAAATCTAAATACGGTGTTTCTATCGTCTGGAACTACAGTCCTCTCAAACTCGCTAAAAGGTATGTAATTTACAACGTCAGGATTTACAGGAGGACGATAAGCTCTTATACACTTGTTTCCCGAAATCCAAAGATCTTTATCACCTACATCCTTACCGGTAGGTCGTTTATCGTAACCGCAAGTCCGTTCATGATCGCATCTTCCGAACTCGTTTCCAACAACCTGACCTGTTGCCACATCAATATAAGGGGTGAGGCACCGGCTTTTTCCGCAAGCCGGGCAGGTCAGCTTAAGTCGGCTCCTGCCGGGCCTGCGGTCAAGTTGAAACCGGGGTACGTTTTCGTATCTTCTAAAATCAAGCATTTTTAGCTCCTCTCATTGCTTCTATGATTCTATCTGCTATAGTTATAGACCATGACACCACATCTGGTACATATACTCCGCAATCTATTTCTCCTTTTCTATGCAGCGTTTTAATAAACTCAATAGAATAAGCCTTAACAAGATCGAATCTACGTTGTTCCCAATCTACGTCTTTGTTTTCATCATCCACAGGAAGGGTATCGAGATAATAATTTAAACTCCCATTTATCACACTTCCGTTGCTGTCATAGAACTGTATTTGGTCATAGTCGCTTCTTATAGTTGAACCACTGAAGGTGATTACGTCTATTATCTCCCCGGTTCTTCTAATTTTTCTTTTCATACTCTTCTTGTGTTTCTAACCAGTATAGGCATTGTTACATTAACAGTCTTGCCATATTTCTCGTAAGATGTGAGTATGCATATTGCATACTTATCCCCTATTTTCAAATCTTTCGATAATCTTAATCTTGAACCCCTTTTGATGTTAATAAAATAATCACCAAAAGGATTGATACATATCGGTTTTACGATTTCCACATAATCTCCTTTAGGAATAACAATATCACTCATATTACGAATCTTTTAGACATTTCCTCAGCAATATCATATACGACAATATGATCCTCTTCATTGTACGGCTTATTGATATTCAGCACTCCTTTTCTCACTTTAAACCTCTTATCTTTTCTGATATGATTCAACATCCCTTGTTGGAACACACAGTCCGCTTTCTCCATAGCAGCATTTTTATCAGACCATTCTTTTAGCGTATAACCTTTACTGTTCGTGCTTTTTGGAGAAAAATTCATAATACGTGCATCAATTCCGTACCAGTTTTTAACCATTCTCCTTTCAGCCTCCAATTGAAAAGCATGTTCATTTCGTATGTCACCTGATTTAAAATCTAAGATAACAATCTCTTCTTTCTCCACTTCTCTTACTTCCTTCTTCGGATCTCCTTTTTTGAACTGCCCCGTAGCCCTTTGATACACGGCTCCAAAATAACCTTCTTCTTTGTATTTGAATGTCATTTTAACCATCGCATCTATCGGCGTAGCTACCAAATAATCTTCTAATGACAATATTCTTTCAATCATCATCGGCTTAACCTTATACTCCGAACAAAACTTAGCAAACTTCATAACTCTGACAATCATATCGTCAAGATCATCTATGCTACCAAAGAATTTGTCAAGATTCTTTTTTGATATTTTAAGCTTGCCTTCTTGCACTGTCTTAACTATAAAACTTCGATTTAAGACCATATCTCTACCCGTCAAGTACAATCCGTATAGGTAGTGCATGATCGTTCCTTTATCTGCATCATATTCTGATACTTCTTCCGGATTGCGACCAATCATCCTCATCTCCTGTCTCCATTCTTGAAGAGCCGTCTTGTCATCTACGAATCCGTCTCTGATCATGGTTGTTACCGAAGCATATATCTTGGCTGTCCCATCATCCATCTTTCTTACATAAAAACGATTACCGTCTAATGTCAATCTTACGAATTTGGGAGTCTCGATCTTCTTTAACTCATCACAGATATAAAACGGCTCTAACGTTTCCTGATTTTCTGTAAACGGATTCGAATCCTCTTCTCCAGGGTTAGAAGCGGCTCCCTCCTCCGGAGCTTCCGGTTCCTCCTTCTGGGCCTGCTCTGGCTCAGGCGCCGGCTCTTCAACTACTGGAACCTGTCCGCCTCTTTCTGCTATGTCTCTGTTCTTTATTAAAGACATAACCTCCTTCTTTAACTGCTCTGGTGTTTGGTTGGGATCTGACACCGATATCACAACATCGTTCATTCTAAACAACGTATTTCCTTCTCCTTCCACCATAGGTACAAATCCTAAATCTGTCAATATTTTTATTTTTTCTTTCATGATCTTCCTCTAATCAATTCTTCTTTAATACAATGTAACACTGTTTCCACTTCATCTTTATCTCTATCTTTCACTGCGATAGCTATATCCTTACCATAACTCTCTCTTCGTATGTGAGCATAAAAGATAGTTTCATCGTCAGCTTCTATTCTTATTTTATAAAGTTTTCTCATATCTGTCAATTATTTCAATAATTAATCTACCTCTTTCTTTAATCATTCCCCTGCTTTCCATATCCAGTACCTTCTTTACCGCATACTTCCACACAAAAGGAAATTCTGTTTCAAGTTTATCAAATTCCATCCGGTCAAGATACATGTCGAATACCGTATGCTCCGATTCATGAAGGAAAACTATATTATCTCTGCAAGTGGCAACCGACTTATATATCCTTTTCGGAAGTATGTGACAGACGTTACATACTGTAGGAAAATGAATAGCCTTACCGGTCATAGACATCCGACTATTATTTAACTCTTCCAGCATAAGACGAAAAAACCCGGATAAATCCGGGTTCTCTAACTTTTTCTTCTTGCTGCTGTTTTTAATGGATGTAATTCTGTCTTTTTTCTTCGGAGTCAACTCTTTACTCCTGCAAGCCTGGCATAAGCCATGACTTCTTATCATCACTTTTCGTCCGCATCTTTCGCAGACGTACAATTTCTTTTCCACTCTCTATATTTCAATACAAGTGATATAATTGAAAAGGATACTGCCGTTAAAGATAACGTATATGGTAAGTTCATTAACCATCTCGGTACTTCTTCGGTCTTAATCACTATCAACAAAGTAGCACCTGCTACTACCAATAATACAATTGCCGTCGCAAGTGCTACACGGGAAACAACATTACTCATCAGTTTTCTTTTCTCCCAATTTTTCTACACCTTTTTGCAGATCGTATTTAAACACTTCAATGATCTTTGTTTCAGCAATAGACTCGCAATTCCAGTCTCCCAACGTACCCTGCATACCTTTAGTCAACACAGCTTCGGCGTCTTTAGGATTGCCGGCTTGGACATACATATAGCATGGCGTTTTCTTTTCTTTACCTTTCTTTTCATCCAGTGTAATGTAATTCACCTTGCACTTATACCAGTACTCAGCTTCTCCGTTGAAAAAGATTTCTGACACTTTAATAGGGTTAATTTTTACAACCTCGAAAGAATTGTACAAATCCTTAAAGATCTCCAACGATCTTGATTCTGCCTCTGTATAAGACAAGGCATCCACCAAATACTTTTCAGTTACTTTCTTTTTTTTGCCGTTCTCGATATTATCAATCTCGGCTTTTACCGTAATTTCAAACCAGCGATTCATTGTGTTAATATTTAATTAGTTGATTTCTTTCCTTTCTCTATACTATTTTTAAATCTTTCAGAACACCACTGCAAAACGTCCATCATCATCATCTCATTATTAGATAAGATACCTTTTATAACTAACGCCAATTGATGCTGTGACATTCTTTGGCTCATATCAAATCTTCTTTCCTCTTCATTTACTATCGTAGCCACGAAATACTTACACCCCTCTAAGTGCGTCAGGGCTTCAATCATAGCTTCTTTTATCTCTTTTTCTTCCATTATGTTTGTTTTTTTTGGGCAAAGATATGTCTTTTGATAATAAAAAAGATTCAAAATGATTTAATTTAGCTTAATTACTGCTCTTTTGATTCGTCCGGTATAGGCATGTCAAACTTTTTTCTGATAAACGACTCTGTTTCTTCATTGAATGGATAGGCTTCCTTAATAAAATTCATAGCTACCTCCATATCACCGTCTGCTATATCTTTATACCTTTCAAAGATACCAACCAGGTCATTGTTATATGAACGCTCTTGTTTTATGTTGTACACGTATTTCAACACCCTGTCTTTAATTTCATTGGCTTTTTTCACGGTGTCATTGAAGGTATTTATACTTGTCAATTCAGGGTTTTTATTTTTCTCATCTATCTTATCAAACTCTTCCTTGCTATATCCTGTTTCTCCTTTAACAGCCGGGCAAACACCCTCCTTCATGATCCAAAACTGTTCATACGATCCTGCCAGATATCTCGATTCTGTTTTAAATGCATTATACTTGACAAGCAAATTAGCCACCTCAGTTGCACCTTCTATGGTTCTAAAACCGATGCCGATATCTTTTAACATAAATACCGGAACTCCAGTTCTTGGATACACGACTTCTTTTTTGTTCTTTATATTCCAGTTTTTAGCTTCAATTGGAATACCTTTATTAGCAAGCTCTTTGTCTATATACAGACTTATGTCTTCGTCTGTCAATGCCACAATCTCATCTCTGCTTAAATCAAAAACTGTTTTCATTTTTCTTTATTTATTAAATTAAACAACTTACTTCTTTGTTCAGGCTCCGTATATTCTACCCATATATCGGCCGCCACATTTCTAAGAAATTCCATAAAGTCTTGATGATCCCTGTATTCAGCAGAATCAACTTTTCTCACAAAACTTAGAATTTCCTTTAACATCTTATTGTTTTCTTCAAGAAGTTCTCTGTCGGTCATAACCTTTCATATTTTCTTCTTAACTCATTTTTACCCATTTGGCATTATCAGGTATTAAATCCTTAAATTCTTCTGGGATTTTCCCTTGATGCCACCAATCATTGGAAATGATTTTTCTCCCATCATTTGAAATAGCCTCCATCATTCTTCCTCCCATACCCATGAATCTTCGTGTTTTGTTGTTTGTATTGGGAACAAACGGATTAGCTATCCATGATTCTCCATCTATAATCAACCAATTGGGATTATTCTTATTCTCTTCATATAGTCTGATCCAAAACGCACAAGAATAGCAAACTCCATCTCGTTCCATAATAGACCGTATAGGACATTTACAAAAATGTTCTGGATTCATGCTATGTATATTATTTTGCCCCGACCCATCTTCGCAGCCGCATTTGGGACATATTTTCTTCTTTTCGCTTTCCATATTGCTTATGCTGTTTTTAAGGTAATAGATCATCTAAATAAGCCCATGATTCCATTTCATCTAATCTGTATAAAATACATCCTGGACGGCTGGATATAAAAGTTTTGTTCTCTTCCAATATACCCATAATTGGACTCTTTGATCCTATTGTTGATTTCTTGGGGAGAAACACAATAAAACGGTGGCAATCTGGAATTACTGTTATAGAATGCCACACGCTGTTAATGCGCCACTCTGCACCAGCTTTAAAAAGAGGAATAGCATATTCTTGTTCCATGTCTATTTAGTTTTGAATTAATGTGAAAAGAGCAATTATAGCCGCAACTGATATAATAGATAAAATAACGTTTGCCAATGCATGCTTTAAGAGGCGCCTTTCGAGATTTGCGATATGCTTTCTTAGTCCTTCGCAATGTTTTTTTGTAGATTTGGATTCTTTGAGTTCTTTGTTGTATTTTACCATATTTTTGTCGCACCATTTCATTATATCAGCACTTGCTTTGTTAAGCATATCTCTGATTTTTTCATCATCATAGAATGGTATTTCAACATCAACACAAGTATTTGGCCTGTATAATAATCCGTATGTATCAAAGCACACTTTCAATGTGACAACTTCAGGCTTAGCCATTTCTTCGGCTTGTTTCTTTATCTGCTCATCTGTTGCTTCGGCTTTAGCTTTAAGCTCATTGTAGTCTTCTATATTCAGCAAAGCCATGTTTTCAAATTCTGTATTCATATCTACTATTTCTTATTTAGAGTGAATGTTTGCCAAATGCTTTATCCCAACGCCTGCTTGCTATCTGTACACATACTACCAACGCATCACGATATTTACGGGATTAGATGGTTCTTATGTGGCGGATGTTGATAATCCTAACAACGCATTCGTACTGATTTTTGCAAACTGTTCACTCAATTATTTTTAATTTTTAATTAATTCAACTCCTATAATATCTTCGTAATCAATATAGTTCATCATTGAAACACCGTTGTCATCATTAGCCATTATTTCAACACAAGCAGAACATCTATTGAATGCACCTTCGATTGTTATACCTGTTAATTGCCTAAAGAATCCTAAAAATTTCTTTGGCCTGATAATCCTAATACGGACAAGATCATTCCAAGTTATTCCTTTATATTCACAAATAGATTTAAACTTCTCGGCTGTCATAATTCGATTATTTTAGCTGTTAGTCATTTTTTGGAATCCAGTTATCCGTATCACAGTGAAAGCAATATCCGGTTTTAGGATGCTCCGCACCGTCTTTAGCTCCGCAGGTTCCGCAATAATATTCCTTATCATATTCTGGGGAAAGACCTTTATTTCGTTCTTTGATAACAGCTTTTCTTTCTTCGAGCATCATCATTTTTTACTAAGATGCCCTTCTGTCATCTCTTTGACATACTCCCACACCTAAAGTTCGCGGTAGTATGTCAATCTATTGATTTCTTCCCAATCTTTTTAATCTTTGTTGGTCTTGACAATCGATAATCCTTTTCTATCGGCCTATCGAATACGTCATTCCTATATCCTTTATATCCTTTCTCGTAAATACTAACCCTTGCACAAAACTCAACCACGTCGCCTGGTAATAAATCGGCGCTTTCGAATCCTTTTGTCAAATCAAACCACAAATGATCTGTTACTATTTTATCATCGAGTAACACGTCTTGTAAAAGTATTGTCTTTACAGGTCCTTTATACCCATCCCTGAATCCAAAACGAATGAATGTCGCTGTAAATACGTGCCGTTCTCTTGATCCTATTATTTTCAGTTCTTTTCTCATCCTCTTTCATTTATTTGTTTCACTTATGAAATTGACAACATCCTTTAGATATCCTTCTGTCATCTCTATGAAATTAACACAATCTAATTTGCTTAACTTGTAAATCAATGCCGGATTGTGTATTATGGCTATAATTTGTGTTTGTGGTTTATGGAATGACAATACATTATAAATTTGCATTATGTTATCAATATCAAGATTCCTGTCTGGCTCATCCATGAGAACCGTGTATTCAAAACTGCTTTTTGTTAATGCTATGCGGTTTCTTTTATAATACTTCAACAGGTTATCAATTCTTTTAATCCAAAACGCATTTGATTTTTTCTTGTATTCTACAAGATCTTGTATTGGAAATGTATAATCCTTTTGACCGAACATTAAATTGAAAAGTGATTCCAATGATAACACCACTTTCTCTCCATAAGATCTTCGAATATTATTCACATACAAATCTAAGTTGCTGATGTTTTTCAATACGCTATCTCGATTCATCTCCGCCGATGGCAATAAACGGAATACTTTCCCTGCATAATCGGATGATATGTCAATCCCATCAAAAACCTTATCATCGTCATCAAATATAGGTGGAAAATCCAGTGCCTCGGTCGGCATTTCAGAGCACATGGATTTCTCGCATAACGCATACATTGATATGATGTTAAGCAAGGTTGATTTTCCGCTACCGTTTTTACCTATAATTACATTCACTCCTGGCTTGAAAATAAATTCTCTGCCATTTTCAAATGCTTCTATATCCGAAACATATTCAAATGGAGTTTTTGTATTGTCTTTTATTTTTACTGATGTTATCATTGTAATCCTTTTTAAAAATCAATTACCGTCCGAACCATGTCTCCGATGTGCTTGTTGCCGGTGCCCGTGAGGCCACTGGAGAAGACCACGTACCACGCGACGGCCTGGCTGCTCTCAGTACTGGACCAATACCACGTCGAGGAGAGGGGAGATGCCGAAACATAAGTGAATGCTTTGTTTAGTTCGTCCATATAATGGGCCATTAAATTTAATTGACCAAGAGATGGTATATACTCGCCATCTTCCAGCAGATTTCTCAATTTTGGATTTCTGGCTACAAGGCGTTCCGTATTGCCGCGTCCGTCAATGTCAAACAGCGCATCACATTCACGTTCGTAATATGTCCCACTTCCGGATTCTTCACGGCTATCATCGTCAAGCAATTGTACGATATCATGCTCCGTCAGTGAGATTGCAAATGACATGTATCTGTGCTTCAACCCAATGTATCGTACACAATCTTTGGAGTTATCGCCGGTAAACGGCTCAGCGTGTCCATTTCCGTAGATTAGATACAAACCATCTTTTCTTGATGGTACTCTATTTTCACATACGCATCTTTCATTTTTGGGACTTACAATTATGTTCAACCCATTCAACACATGATCTTTTATAACCTCCTTACATATTCTTCTTACAAAATCATGATCTCTTTGTTAAGCTCATCTGCTACCATACATCTGATCCAATGTTCTATCTGATTGTTTCCTCCGTATGTATTAAGCATACACTGTTTTACGAGTTTTTCCAATAATGGCTCTATGTTTTTTGATTATATCTTCTTTGGTAAGGTGAAGTTCATTTAATATATAGTTCCTTACTGCCTTGTATTCTTTACTTGTGCTCATAATATATCTACTTAATACTGTGAATTATATTTTTTTTCTCTCTCCCACTATCTTCCCCTATAGGATTATTCCATCCGTATTTTACAGCCGTAGCTCTAAATAGAGGAAGTCTATAAAATCTATAATCATTCTCAAGATGAGCATATACTGTTGATTTCATTTCAGTTCTTTAATTAAAGCATCCGCATATATTACAGCTAATTCAGCCGCCTTATCACACGCTTCCAATATTAATTCACCGTGAGGTCCACGTCCTGATACGGATGTGATCGGAAGCATGGTTTTCGCCATCTCGTATCTACGTTGTTCCCAATCTACATGGGTGCTACACGGTTCTTGATTGACCTGTATATATCTTCCTTCAATATTAGAAGATCTTAATATTTCCGCATTCTCTTCGCCGAATGCAACCAGAATAGACCCACATCCTGGACTTTCACCTATTGTTCCATCTTCTCTGTGGAATTTTATCCTTCCTTTCATGAACAATATACCTTTTGCTTTCGGGAATACAACATCCTGAAACATCTTATTGTCAAGACGATTAAAAAGAAGAGCTATTCCGTTATTGTGCTCTACCATACGAGTAATAAAATGCTCTATAGTCGGTCTTGAATAAGGTGGGTTTAACCATACCCTTCCTTCCCATTTTTGTTTTAATCCATCTTGCTCTTTGTTATACATAACCCTGGCTGTCCTCCATAACGGACGCATAGGCGCACATGGATCTAAATCAAATTCCCCTAAAGCGTCTATAATTTCTTTAGGTGTGTACCATTCATCTGTACTGTTTTTAGATTTCTCAAATGATGTATTCATATATCTATGTTTTATAAGTTAATCCCATCCTCCAGTAGTGTACAAAGATACATCTTCCTCCTCTACGTTTACACCTTTAATAGCCTGTAGAAGTTTTTTCTTTGTCTCCCGGCACATATTGTAACCATATCCTTTATACCGATATGAGCGCTCCCATGTGCTTACTGGAAAAGGAATATTTTCGTCAATGACCAGCCTCTTCATATGAAGATGTTCGAAGAATTTCTCATGATAGAGTAGTTTGTACTCGTATGCTACTATACTTGCAGATGAGAATGGAAAATAATCATCTTCCTTTTCTTCGTATTTAGGCTCCTTATAGTAGGCCATTTTTGCTACAGTAAAGTCGAAGCTCCTGAGAATCTCTTCTGGCTTTCCAAACTCTGACTCTATGAACTCTATCCATGCCTTTTCTCCCTCTTTCTGGAACGCACATACCTTCTCATTTCTGTACTTAAATTTCCATCCTTCTTTCTGATGTTTTTCATCATTGAACAAATCAACAGCTTCCTGAAAATCGTCTTCGCTTTCAAAGAAAATATCAATATCTTTTACTCTTTCTCCGGAAAGGATATTCTTAAAACATCCACCAGCTATGAACCCCTTGTGACCTTCCATATATTTGTCAAGCCATCTTATTTGCCAGAAATTATCTGGAGTATCTATTATAAAATTGTTCATATTGTTTGTATTTTACTGTCACCAAGCGAGATAAAAATTCCGCTTTACTATAACACAGTGGGTATAGTTATCCAGATCAACCCCATTTTCTTTGA
>ERZ857775.1783-NODE-1783-length-23438-cov-15.485566_pt1 | contig 23438 bp, 19 predicted proteins | sample MGYA00519698_ERZ857775 | MGnify/ENA primary metagenome ERZ857775 (study PRJEB31778, sample SAMEA3449363) | human gut metagenome | biome: human gut; feature: human-associated habitat; material: faeces | place: United Kingdom | collected 2010/2012 ...
GAGCGGGGGCTCCTATCTTTTTAGTGCCCTCGGATTGGGTCATAGTGTCTGACGTATGCCCAACCTGCGGCGCAATGTCAGCAACCAAGCCGAAAACAAAAAAGGCCGAAGTCCCGAAGGGCTTCGGCCTTTGCTTTCTCGCTGTAGGCGCAACGCAACTTATCGATTCTCGATGCTGCCGATATTCTTGAGCTCGATGGAGATGAGGCCGTTGGGTTCGTTGACAAACTCGATGTACTCGGAGTTCGAGCCCATCTCGGCCGGGAAGCTGATTTCGATACCCGTGTCGGTACGGATCTTATGATTGCGCACCGCCGCGCGTTCGACCTGCTTGCGCTCCACGGGCACACGCTCAGGCACTTTCTCCTCGGTCAGTGCCGCGCGCACACTCTCCTTGATAACCGGTTCGTCCTCAAAGACCTCGTCGACGATATCCCAAGGCGGCAGCTCCTCGTCATCCTCGACCTTCTCGGCAACGGCAGCCTTAACCTTGGCGAGCGCTACAGCCGTGTTGGCACCGTGCTCCTCGGCGACTTCCTCGACCACACGCGTCACGGTGTCGATGACCTCCTTGCCCGATACGCCCGTGTCGCACTGCAGCAGGCCATCGGGGATAAGCATACGGTCCTCGCCGGCAATCTTGCGCTTCTTGTCCACGTAGCCGATCTCCATGGTACTCGCGCGCACGATGGCATAGCTCGGCACCTTTTGCGAGGGATTCGGCAGAATGGCGTAGTGGCGCGCAATGTCGTTGCGCACCTCGCCCTCTTCGCGACCTACCTCGTGCATAAAAGCCTGCTTGGAGCCCAGCAGCATCACGGCAAACCAGCGGGCATCCTCATCGTCATCAAAGTCCGCCACAAGCACGTCAGTGGACTCGGCTTTCTCGGCCTTGGTAAGTTCGGAAGAGATGAACTCCGCAATCTGCTGAGACAGGTCCACGAACTCACGCTCACCAAAGAAATAGCCCTTGAGCTCGCCGCCGAATGCGGAGTTCTCGGCAAACGTGGCGCGTTTATTGTCGGCCGAGGTGCGTGCGCGGCGCAGATGCGTGGTCACGAAGTTGCGCACGGTACGGCTCTCGATATCGAGCTCTCGCTGGCTCATAACATTGACGGCAGAGTCAAAGTCCAGGATATGCAGAATCGCGTGATTGATTTTCATATACGGCATTCCGTTCTAGATCGATTTCGGCACGAACCAGTATAGCGGTCGAGCCCGCCCCAGGCGCATCGAAGATTGGCGCATCGGGGACAGGTTGCTTTGTATCAATGGCTAGCGCAGGAGCTCGGACTGCCAAGCCTCGAGCTGTTCTGCCAAACTCTTGCCGGCAGCGGGCACGTCGATCTGGGGTCGTTTGGGCAACAGTGCGCATTTAAGGATCGCCACGATGGTCTGCGAGATAAAGCGTCGCGTATCTTTGTCAAAGCCTTGCGCAGCCTGGAGCATCACGGGCAGACTCTCACGCAGATTTCCTGCGATATCCGCAAACCGTTCGGCGTCCGTAGCCTCAAACACGGAGAACAACGCATCTACAAAACGCTCGCGCTCGCTAGGTGACACTGCAAGCAGCATCTCGCGAATGGAGCCATCAACGTATCGAGCACCGGCGGACAGGCGCTCACAGTATACGAAGTCGCAACCATCAACCACCCAGCTAAAGGGATTGTGCTGCAGCAGGCTGAACTCGGTGCTCTCAACGATGGCATAGTCCTCTTGTGTCTCGAACATCATGCCGAAGATCGACGACCGAGGTAGCGTCTTGTCGATTCGACCGGAAAGATCGGCAAAGGCGTTGCCGTTCAGAAACTCCTCGACGAACCCTGGACCATCATGGGAATACGCCCGTTCGATTCGCTCACGGGCGACATCGGAGCACATCGCCGCACCGTACACCGCAAGGTTTCCGCCCTTGGAATGACCTCCGCACAAAAGCGGCCCGTCGATCGCATCCGCCGCCTCGTCCACATAACGCGCCGCGGATTCCTGGGCCGGCACAGGACACCGGAACGCCATGTTAAAGTCCTCTTTCCAGCCCACAATCGTGCTGTCGGTCCCCCGGAAGGAAAGATAGCTAAACCCCGCCGGAAACCGGAACGCCATGGCTGCAAACTGCTCCGTCGCCACCACATCGCTCACGGCACGATAGCCGCAAACGTGCACGCCGCGGTATCTGGGATTTGCTGCCACGGCCTCCAACAAGGCCCTGCTTCCCTCTGGGTCCCACAAGTCGTCAATCATGTCCCGGTAGCACTCGGCACGCAGCAGTTCGCGTACGTCTAGGCCCTGCCAGTTCGTCAGCCCCGCCATATCACCCGGCAAGCGCAAATAGGACAACCACGCAAAGACCAGGCTATCCACCGCGCAGAACGGCCGCTCCTCAAAGGGATCAAACGCCGTCTGGACATAGGTCAAAAAATTAGGCGAATCCGACATGGCCCTCCCATCAACTATGGTGCATTGGAGTCAGGTTACTTTGCACCAAAAAGGCGCCCGGGCCGTGTGGACCCGGACGCCTTCATTGTAGCTTTTCGCTCTAGCGAGCTTGATTTAGCAGGAGAAGTCGACGCTGTCGATGATGTCCTTGAGGGCCTTGGCGGAGACGGTGAGCTCATGCTGCTCGTCGTCGTTCAGCGGCACGGGGACGCGGCAGACGACGCCGTCACGGCCAACGACCGTCGGCATGGAGATAGCCAGATCGGACAGGCCATACTCGCCCACCATGAGCGAGGAAACGGGCAGAACGGTCTGCTCATCGCGCATGACAGCGGTGCAGATGCGCTTGACGGCCATGGCGACGCCGTAGTAGGTGGCGTGCTTCTTCTCGATGATGGTGTAGGCGGAGTTCTTGACGTCCTCGGCGATGCGCTTCTCGGCAGCCTCATGCTCCAGGTGGCCGTGAAGCTCGCAGAAGGTGTTCAGCGGAACGCCAGCAACCTGAGCGCTGGACCAAGCGACAAACTCGGAGTCACCGTGCTCGCCCATGACATAGGCCTGGACATCGCGCGGGTCAACCTCGACGTGGGCACCAAGCATCTGCTGCAGGCGGCCGGTGTCGAGCACGGTGCCGGAGCCGATGACATGGCCCTCGGGCAGGCCAGACATCTTGATGGCAGCATAGGTCAGAACATCAACCGGGTTGGAGACGATTAGCAGAATGCCGTCGAAGCCGGACTTCTTAATCTCGGGAATAATGGACTTAAAGATGCTGACGTTCTTGTTGACCAGGTCCAGGCGGGTCTCACCGGGCTTCTGGGCAGCGCCAGCGGTGACGACGATCATGGCGGCGTCGGCTACATCGGAATAGTCGCCGGCGTAGATCTTCATCGGCTCGGCAAACGTCATGCCGTGCGCGATATCCAGAGCCTCACCCTCGGCGCGGTTCTTGTCCACGTCGATAAGGACCATCTCGGAGAACAGACCGCTCTGCATCAACGCGAACGCCGAAGACGAACCGACGAAACCGCAGCCGACAATAGCGACCTTCTTCTCGTTAACCATTAGAAACTCCCATCTCTCTCCACAAACAAGCCGCCCGGGAACGACCCGAGCGGCTTGCCGTAATCCCAATACATCCAATCGGGACTTTGATTATGCTCCTATTCGCAGCCAAATATCGACCGTTTACCGAAATTATTTGCAGGATTCGTAAAATAACTGCACGAAATCGGTTTCGAGCTATTGACGAGTCGAAATAGCCTTCTAATACAGACCCGCCTCGCGAATGGCCTCGACAGCCAAAGCGATCTGATCGGGCGGCAGGACCAGCGCCATGCGCACGTGCCCCTCGCCCGAAGGACCAAAGCTCGCGCCCGGCGTCACCACAACACCGGCCTTCTCCATGAGCTCCTCGCAAAACGTCATGGAATCGGTGCGACCACCGGGAAGCTTGGCCCACACAAACATGGAGCCATGCGCGTTGGGACGCTCCCAGCCCAGGCCCTCAAGACCGTCGCACAGGGCATCGCGACGCTCCTGGTACTTCAAACGCTGCGCCTCGACCTCATCACGCGGACCGTTCAGGCAGGCGATAGCAGCCTTCTGGATCGGGAAGAACATACCGAAGTCGATCTGGCTGCGTAGCTTGGCAAAGGCAGAGACCACGTCCTCGCGGCCGACCAAAAAGCCGATGCGAGCACCGGTGACGTTAAACGACTTGGAGAGCGAGAAGAACTCAACGCCCACCTCGAGCGCACCGGGATACTGCAAGAAGCTGCCGCCCGGCTCGCCGTCGAACACGATGTCGGAGTACGCGTTGTCATGGACGATGAGCAGGTCGTGCTCGCGGGCAAAAGCGATGATCTCCTCGTAGATCTCGGGCGTGCCCACCGAGCCCACCGGGTTGGCGGGCAGCGACACGATCATATACTTGGCGCGGTCGGCCACTTCGGGATCGATGCCCGCCACATAGGGCAGGTAATTGTGCTCGGCAACCAGCGGATAGTACTCGAGCTTGGCATCGGCGATCTTGGCACCCGCCTCAAAGACCGGGTAGCACGGATCGGGAACCAAAATAGTGTCGCCCGGATCGAGCAGGGCCAGGCCCAAATGGCCCACGCCCTCCTGCGTGCCGTTGCACGACTGCACCATGGACGGCGTAATGCCGGAGACACCAAAGCGACGCTCATAGTAATCGCACACGGCCTGCTTGAGTTCGGGCAGGTCACGCAGGGCATACTTCCACATCTCGGGATCTTTGGCTGCTTGCGTGAGCGCCTCGACCACGTGGTCGTACGGCTTAAAGTCGGGCGTGCCCACGCTCATGTTGTAAATGGTCTTGCCCTGAGCCTTCAGCGCGAGCAGTTTGTTGTTGAGCGAGGCGAAGACCTCCGCGCCAAAGCGGTCGAGACGCTGCGATGCCTGCATGGTGCCACCTTTCGATATGAAAAACGCGGCGCTCCGACAAGAGCGCCGCGCGATACGGGCCATCAGATTGCAAAAGTGTAACGCTTGCAACCCTCGTATTGGTTCAATTTAGCCAACCTTAGTCAATTGCATTGAGCGCATCGATCTGCGCAAGCCACAGACGCGAGCTGGCGTCACTCGGCATACGCCAATCGCCGCGCGGGCTGAGCGTCACCGAGCCCACCTTGGGACCATCGGGCAGGCAGCTGCGCTTAAACTGCTGAGCAAAGAAGCGACGGTAGAACGTACGCAACCACGTGTGGACGGTCTTGGCGTCGTAGACGCCCTCGAAGCTCTTGAGCGCCATGCGGTAGATCTTGCCCGGCTCAAAGCCAAAACGCAGCAGGTAGTAGAGGAAGTAGTCGTGCAGCTCGTACGGGCCCACCAAATCCTCAGTCTTCTGCGCAATCTCGCCGTCGCCCGTGGGCGGCAGAAGCTCGGGGGACACCGGTGTATCGAGGATGTCGAGCAGCGTCTCGGCAATACGCCCGCCAAAGACATCGGCAGCATAACGCACCAGATGGCGCACAAGCGTCTTGGGCACGCTCGCGTTGACGGCATACATGCTCATGTGGTCGCCGTTATAGGTAGCCCAACCGAGTGCCAGCTCCGACAAGTCGCCCGTGCCGATGACAAAACCGCCAGCCTGGTTGGCCAGATCCATCAGAATCTGCGTACGCTCGCGGGCCTGGCTGTTCTCGTAGGTCACGTCCTGCACGGTCGGATCGTGCTCTATGTCCTTGAAGTGCTGTTCCACAGCCGCGTGGATCGAAACCTCGCGGAAGCTCACACCCAGGTCGTGAGCGAGCGACTCGGCGTTCGACTTGGTACGATGCGTCGTGCCAAAGCCGGGCATGGACACGGCCGTGATACCGGTGCGCGGCAGCCCCAGTGCATCGAAGGCGCGAACTGTCACGAGCAGTGCCAGCGTGGAGTCCAGGCCGCCCGAAAGACCGATGACTGCAGCCTTGGTACCCGTATGGGCAAGGCGGGTCTTGAGGCCGGCGGTCTGCAGGTCGAGGATGGTCTCGCAACGCTCGGCCAGGTCGCCATGGTCGGCCGGCACAAAGGGCGCACGGGGGAAGACACGGTCGATGCCGAGTGCATCGTGCAGGACAGGTTCGTCTGCCAGCACGCCCTCAAACGAAAATTCAACGGTCGTGGCCTCCGGCGCATCGTCCGCGCGCGTCCACGTCGTTGAGCGACGGCGCTCGGCAACCAGACGGTCAAGGTCAACGTCGGCGACGGCCATATCGCAGGTGAGGAGCTTCGTGACGGCGAGCTTAGATCCGTTTTCGTAGATGAGGTTCTCGCCCGCAAAGACCATGTCGGTCGTGGACTCGCCCTCGCTCGCATCTGCATAGGCATAGGCACAGTACAGGCGCGCACTCTGATTGGAGATGAGGCTGCGGCGATAGTCTGCCTTACCGATAATCTCGTCCGAGGCCGACGGGTTGAGGATCACCGTCGCACCGGCAAGCGCCATCTCGGTCGAAGGGGGCGCCGGCACCCACAGGTCCTCGCAGACCTCAACGCCCAGCACCATGTCCTCGGCACCTTCATCACAGCAGCGGTAGACAAGCCCCGAACCCAGCGGAACCGGACCCTGACCGGCAAACTCGACCCACACAGGATCTGCGGGCGCCGGAGCAAACCAGCGGCGCTCGTAGAACTCGCCATAGTTGGGCAGATACTTCTTGGCCGTAAGACCCAAAAGCTCGCCCGCGCAGCACACGGCGGCGCAGTTGTAGATATTCTCGGCAACTGCAACGGGAAGACCGATGGTAAAGACAATCGGCAGCTCGCGGGTTTCATCGAGAATATGTGCCAGTGCGGTCTCGCAGGCATGCAGCAATGTACGGTTATGGAACAGATCAGCCGCGGTATAGCCGGTCAGGTTAAGCTCGGGCAGCACCAGCGCGCGGACGCCGCGCTCGGTAGCCTCGCGAACAGCCGCCAGCGCAACCTCGGCATTGCCCTCGACATCGGCCACGCGAATCCGCGGCGACGCCGCCGCCACACGCAAAAAGCCATCAGACTGAGAAAGGTGAAGATTCATAAGAATGCTCCCGTGCGTAGACGCCATTCACAACAATTAGCAAGCCCTATTGTAGTTCAACCGCCGGGTGTAACCGCATCCCACCAACTTGGTGAGCAATTGATGAGTTGATGATATCTGTTAAATGTCACGTACGATTCACATCTGGTGGGTACCCTGATGGCTACATGAAACGAAGCAGATTTACACCGGGAGGGCCCCGTATGACAACCAAGTACACCGACGCGCCGCGCACGCGCGTCATGACACCAGCCGCGCTCAACAACGGCGTTCACGAAAACCATTCCATCGGACAGACCATGGCCATCGCGCCCAAAAAGGGCCTGTTCGATGACATTTCCATTCCCCAGATCATCGCCGGCGCCGCAGCCGCCGCCACGAGCGTCGCGCTTGCTTCCAAGATTGGTATTGCCGGTTCAGTAATTGGCGCCGCCGTGAGCTCGGTCATCACCGTTGTGTCCTCGCAGGTCTACCGCCACTTTATCTCTGCCAGCGCCAAAGCCCTCAAAGGTACGCACGCCGACGTCGACTACCCCGCCGGCGCCTATGAGCCCGTTGAGTTTAATGCCGAGGAGCACTTAGGCGGCGCCGCGACTACCCAGGAGATGCGCCAGATTGCAGGGCGCGCGACCACGGCACGCGTCGCTCCCAACAGCCTGCGCGCCAAGGCGGCGGCAGAGCGCAGCCAGACGCAAAAGAAGGTCATCATCTTCTCGATCGCCATCGCCATCGTCGCGGTCATCACCTGCACCGGTGCCATCCTTATCACCACCGCCGGCGAGGGCCTGGGCGAGCGCCCCGAGCCGATCCTTTCGTCGCATACGACCGAGCACGACGCAGATAGCACTGGTCAATCGCAAAGCCAGCAGGACGACTCGCAGGGCACCTCCGCATCCACCGACTCGTCCTCGAACACCCCTGATCAGTCGCAGAGCGCTGATTCCTCTGCGAACAGCGGCGGCACGCAATCCGGCACGACCGACTCAAGCCAAACGACTGACGGCTCTCAGCCGAGCACGGATGACCAGACGAGCGGCAATACATCGGGCACGAGTTCCACCGACAATAACAACACCGACAGCTCGAGCGGAACCGCGTCCGGCACGGCATCTGACAGCTCGAGCCAAGGCACGGCATCGGGCAACTAAGCACGTTTGCCCCTCATAGATAACCGACCTGCATAACGGGCGCGAACCGGCAACGGTCGCGCCCGTTTGCCTTGGGCGACGAGATGGCAAGCCCCGCGCGATGGTAAGATGCTTTGGTGTGTAAAGAGGAGATTTGCCATGAGCAAGACAATAGTTAAGCCCACGCTATCGCTGGGCAACCACATCTATCTGTATCGCCTGCTGCGCGACGCGATTGGGTGCGGCAAGCAAACGTTTATGACGCAGGTCGAGGAGGCACTCGCCGCTGGTGACATGGTCGCTTATGACCTGGGCTTTGAGTCCACGCGCGAGCTGCTCGAGGAGCTCGACGACTGCATTAAGCTGACTGTCTTTAAGGGCGGTCGCCTGTATGCCACCGTCATCGCCAACGAGGCTTGGGATGCCGCCCTTGCCAAAGGCGAGGACAAGCCCAAAGCTGCCAAGGGCGCCAAGCAGTCCTACAAAAAGAAAAAGCGCGGCGAGAAGGACCTCAAGGCCGTGCGCCCCAAGCACGTTAAGCGTCCCGAGCCCGAAGCCATGGTTGAAGTCGTGCCGGAACCCGAGCCCGAGACAGAGATCGAAGTCGCTATTGAGGTAACGGCAGAAGCAGAAACCGAAATCGCTGCCACGACCGATCCCGTAGTCATATCCGAGCAGGAAGCCACTGCTGAGCTCAACGAGGCTCCCAAGTCGACAGCCGAAGAAGCCGCTAACCTATCCGAAACGCCTGCGTTCCAAAACAGCGATGTCTTTGGCAACGAGGCCGAGGACGATCAGTCCGACGAGCCCACAGAACAGGACGCTGCCGAAGCGGCATCGGAGCCCGAGGTACCGCAGCCTGCCATCTCGCTCACGGTCGTCTATGACCCCGAGAACGCAAACGCCGGCATCACTACCATGGCATCCACGCCCATCGAGGCAAAGCCGAGCGTCGAGAACGAGAACGCGACGCAGGTTGAGGTTGAAACTGCAGCTGCAGACGCGCCCGTCACCGTGGAGCCCGCAGATTCCACGATCAAACCGGACTCGACGCCAGAGCCCGCACCCGTCATCAAGTCCGTGCCCACCGCTGCTTGCGACCAAATTCCCGCACCGGCACCGGCTTCGGCACCCGCAGCAGCCCCAACCCCCGCACCTGCAGCGCCCGCCATCCCCAAGGACTTCCCCGTCGATTTCACAACCGAGATCTTCTGCCCCGGCCCGCTTCTGCACCAGCTGTCAACCTATCTCCCCTACGGCGCCGACGCCCTCGGCATCGTTGGCGAGTACTACTGGATCGCCCGCGAGCGCGGTACCATCGAGGTCGCGCGAAACCGCGCAAGCTTCCCCCTGCGTTACACGCAGGCCGGCGAGCGCCACGAAGTCACCGTGCGCATCCGCCGCAACACCACCGGCGGTCTCGGAGCCGCCTGGACCATCGATAAAGTCGAGCCTTCTACCAAGTAACAAAAAGGGACGATAGCCCTCAAGGTTATCGTCCCTTTCTCGTTAGGCCACCTGAGCTCGACTAGTCGCGCGTGAGCTTGCGGTGAATACGATGCGGCTGGGCTGCGTCCTCGCCCAGGCGCTCGATGCGGTTGGCCTGATAGGCCTCGAAGTTGCCCTCGAACCAATACCAGTTACCCGGATTTTCGTCGGTGCCCTCCCACGCCAGAATGTGCGTGGCGACGCGGTCCAGGAACATACGGTCGTGGCTAATGACCACCGAGCAGCCCGGGAACTCGAGCAGCGCCGCCTCGAGCGAGGACAGCGTCTCGACGTCGAGGTCGTTCGTGGGCTCGTCGAGGAGCAACAGGTTGCCGCCCTGCTTGAGCGTGAGCGCCAGGTTCAGACGGTTGCGCTCGCCGCCGGAGAGCACGCCAGCGCGCTTCTGCTGGTCCTGGCCCTTAAAGCCAAAGCTCGCCACATAAGCGCGGCTCGGAACCTCGATCTCGCCGACCATCATGTGGTCCAGGCCGTCCGAGACGACCTCCCATAGGTTCTTATCGGGGTCGATGCCGGAACGGTTCTGGTCGACGTAAGAAATCTTGACGGTCTCGCCCACCTCGAGCTCGCCCGAAGTCAGCGGCTCCAGACCCACAATCGTCTTGAACAGCGTGGTCTTGCCCACGCCGTTGGGACCGATCACGCCCACGATGCCGTTGCGCGGCAGGGTGAACGAAAGGTCATCGATGAGCACGCGGCCATCGAACTCCTTGTGCAGGTGATGGGCCTCGAGCACCTTGCTGCCCAGACGCGGGCCAACAGGGATGCGAATGTCAGTCCAGTCGAGCTTCTGGCTGGCGCGCGCCTCAGCCTCCATCTCCTCGTAGCGGGCCAGACGGGCCTTGTTCTTGGCCTGACGGGCCTTGGGCGAGCTGCGCACCCACTCGAGCTCGGCCTCCATACGCTTGGCGAGCTTGGCGTCGCGGTTGCCCTGCGCCTCGATACGCGCGGCCTTGGTCTCCAGATACGTAGAGTAGTTGCCCTTGTAGGGATAGAGGTGGCCGCGGTCGACCTCGCAGATCCACTCGGCAACGTTATCCAGGAAGTAGCGATCGTGCGTGACGGCCAGAACGGCACCCTGGTAGTTGTGCAGGAAATGCTCGAGCCACAGGATCGACTCGGCGTCCAGGTGGTTCGTGGGCTCATCGAGCAGCAGCAGGTCGGGAGCCTCGAGAAGCAGCTTGCACAGGGCCACGCGACGGCGCTCGCCGCCGGAAAGTACGTTGACCGGCATGTCGGAATCGGGCAGCTGCAGGGCGTCCATGGCCTGGCCGAGCTTGGAATCGATATCCCAGCCGTCGGCGGCGTCGATCTCGTCCTGGAGCTTGCCCATCTCGGCCATGAGGGCGTCCATGTCGCAATCCGGGTCGCACATCTCCTCGCCGATCTTATTGAAGCGATCGACCTTGGCGATCATGTCGCCAAATGCCATGCGCACGTTCTCGATGACGGTCTTGTCGTCGTCGAGCGGCGGCTCCTGCTGCAGGATACCCACGGTGTAGCCGGGGGTGAGCCTGGCATCGCCGTTGGAGACCTCCTCGATGCCGGCCATGATCTTGAGCAGGGTCGACTTGCCCATACCGTTGGGGCCCACGACGCCGATCTTGGCACCGGGGTAGAAGCTCAGGGTCACGTCGTCAAGGATCACCTTGTCGCCATGGGCTTTACGAGCCTGATACATCTGGTAGATAAACTCTGCCATTTGCCTGTTTTATCCTTTCTACCTGCTGTTTCCCTATTCTTGTTTCGCTTTAGTGGAAACGAAATGAGAAAACCAGCTCTGAAACTTAACGAAAAAGGGGCATGGTTGCCCACACCCCCTAATACTACCTGGGAAAAGTCCCCCTTAACACACTATGAACTGCGTACGCTAGTTTTCCGCAACCTTAACGAGCGGCTCGCTGCGATTTGCGCCACAGCAGATACGAGTAGACGTAGACGGCTCCAACCGAACCAAACGCCAGAACCGCAATCACCGCGGCGACGACTTCACTCGAAAGCACGCTGCCTGCCACGCCCATCACAATCAGGCCAAAGCCCAGCACCATAAAGCAGGCACCGCCAAAGCGCTGCGTACGGCGCCAGTTCTCGGGATTGGCAAGCGCCCAAGGCGTCTTGATACCGAGCGTATAGTTCTGCTTCACACGCGGCAAGTAGTTGCCTACGCCGATGAACAGCAAACCGACAACACCGGAAATCAGCACGTTGACCGAACCGACCGCCGGCACCACGCCCCAGACCGTAAGCTCTCCCAGCCAGCTTATGGCGCACATGAACAAGGTGAAGGCGATTACGAAGCCCTGATAGAACTTGCCCGAGGTTCGATATGCCTCACCTTTGGGATCGATGCGCGGCACCACGCAGAACATTGCGAGAAGCACCAGAGGCAGCACGCCGAGCGCGGAGGCCATCCAGCTGGGACCCCAACCGTCGACGGCGCCGTTCGCGCCCCAGTGCGCGGGAATCTGCCCAGGCAAGCTCGGCATCACCATGAGATGCGCTACGACATTGGCGACGCACAGAGCGACCAGCGCAATCCACACGCGCGACGATACCCCCGTGGGGTGAATGCCCTTGTTTTCGTTATTCATCCTTATCACCTTCCGTGTTTGTAAAGCCCATAAACCAACCGATCAAGTCCTGCATGACGGTAGTGTTTAAGCTGTATACGATGTTTTGACCATGACGTTCGTCGGTTACCAACCCGGCGTTTTTGAGCGTCGCCAAGTGATGGCTCAGCGACGGCTTACTGATATCGAAATGCTCGGCAAGCTCCCCCGCCGTGCAATTGCCCTCGCGCAGCAACTCCAAAATGCGCCGTCGCGTTGGATCGGCAAGCGCCTTAAAACCCTCTCCCGGCATAAGACCCCCTTTCATCATCTCTCATGACGCGCACACTATACTCGATATTTAGATGTTTGTCTAACTATCTAATACAGGAACATCTATAGAACATTCGTTCGTATTTAGCTACAATGGAAGTTGAATCAGATGGGCCAGCTCCCTCTACCCGAGAAGGAGATGGACTATGAGTATTGACGATGTCCTGACGTTGTTATTGCTTGTAATCGCGGCTGTGGAGCTCGGCATCCACATTGGAGGTCGAATGAAATAGCCGCCCCCGCGTAATGCGAAGACGGCCACTTCTCACGCTACAAACGTGTTTGGGAGTTGGCCAACCCGCGGCAACGGGTGCCATCTGCTTCATCTTATGCGAATCACTGCCTCATTTCAACAAGCCCCTAGGGCTCAAATGGAATCGCGATAATACCTATAATGACGATAGCTAAAACACGATTCGCTTCCCCATCGGAGGATGTCTATGACCGAAACCACAGCCGCAACCCCCAACGAGACACGCGACACCAAGCTCGAGATCATCATGGGCCGCGAGGCACTCGACAAACTCGCCGCCGCCACGGTGCTGGTGCTCGGCTGCGGAGGTGTGGGCTCCAATTGCTGCGAGGCACTTGCCCGCGGCGGCATTGGTCATTTCGTCATTCTGGATAAGGACATCATCGCGCCCAGCAATATCAATCGCCAGGCCATCGCCTTTCAAAGCACCATCGGCAAGCGCAAGGTCGATGTTATGGAAGCCATGATCCACGACATCAATCCAGCCGCTACCGTCATCAAGCGCACCGAATACCTGTTGAGCGACAATATCGACGAATTTTTCGCGCGCGTTTTGGAGCAGACGGACGGCAAGCTCGACTACGTCGTCGACGCCATCGACACCATCTCGGCCAAGCTCACCATTGCCAAATATGCTCAGGACCACGACATTCGTTTGGTTAGCTCCATGGGCGGGGCCAACAAGCTCCATCCCGAGTGCCTCCGCTTTGCCGACATTTTCGATACGGTACGTGACCCCATGAGCCGCATCATGCGCAAAGAATGCAAGAAGCGCGGAATCAAGAGTCTGCATGTACTGTTTAGCTGCGAGGAATCGGTTAAGACACAGCCCCGCGACCCTTCCAATATCCACGAGCGCACTGAGCTCGGAACCGCCAGCTTTATGCCGCCCATCATGGGCCAGATGATTGCCGGCGAGGTTATCCGCCAGATCAGTGGCCGCGGCACCGAGCGCGTGCGCGCCGATGGCCAGCGCTTGGACTAGCGGAGCGCGCCGAGATGGAGCTCCGGTTATTTGATGCACACTGCCATCTTGATTTAATGGCTCACCCGGACGCCGTTGCCGATGAGGCAACGGCGCTGGGCTTGGGTCTATTTGATTGCGGCGTCGATCCACGCGACTTTTCGGCCGCAAACGAGCGCGCTCGTCGCCACCCGGGCATCATCGCCGGCGTTGGGCTTCACCCCTGGTGGCTCGCCGATGGCCACTGCGGTTTTGCCGAAGTCAATCTGCTTTGCGAAGTTGCTGCCCAAGAACGCTACATCGGCGAAGTCGGACTCGACTTTTCCGCGCGCTTTGCTGGAAGTGAGCCGCTACAAATACAGGCACTTAACCGGCTCTGCGATGCGCTCGTGCAGCATCCTCTTACCGGGCGCGTGATATCAATTCACGCCGTTCGTTCGGCAGGAGCCGTACTGGACGTCCTCGAATCGCATGGACTACTCATCCCAAACCCCGACTCCCCCGCTATCATCTTCCACTGGTTTAGCGGCACTTCGGACGAACTCACCCGCGCGCGTAATGCGGGCTGCTATTTTTCCGTCAACGAACGCATGCTCGCGACCAAGCGCGGTCGCGAATACGCACGACAGATTCCACTCGACCGCCTACTGCTCGAGACCGATGCGCCGGCCGAGCCAAACACAGAAACAAGCGCGCAGTCGCTCATCAGGTCGCTCACAAGGACCTCAGAACGCATCACCTCGCTCAAAAACTGCGACGCAAAGCGCATCGAGTCGATAGTTTTAACAAATGCGCGCTCTGTTTTTGACCTTCGCTAACCCCTGGTGTGCAAAAAATGCCAAATATGAGTACTGCTACCGGAATGGATACATTTCTTTTAACTTTCCAACCGCCAGAATAATCCTTGATTGTCCGCTAATTAAAGCTTTTACAGTCATTCATCCTGCGTTTTCGCAAATCTTAAACCCCTCCAGACGCTCAAATCACGTCTGAAGGGGTTGATTTTGCTGCGACTAAATTAGTCACAGTACTCATATTTGGCATTTTTTGCACACCGGGTCCCGAGGAGGCGCCTGCACCTCCCCGGGACCGCTCGGCTATTCGACGATTGGTACTCCGTGGCCCCAAGAACCTTCCATGCCGCACACGGTCGAGGCAAACCCGGCAGCAAAGTCGAGCGCGCGCTCGATGGCCTCGGCGCCATCTTCACCACGCTTGGCGGAATCGAGATAGCACATCAAAAACGAGGTAAGGAACGAGTCGCCCGCCCCCATGGTGTCCTTCATGTCCGTTACCGGTTTAGCCAGCTGGCGGTAATAACGATCGCCGTCGTAAGCAATGCAGCCCTCGGCGCCCGCCGTAGCCGACACAAAACGCGGACCCAAGCCCTTCACCCATGCCAGACGCTCGCGGATCTCGTCCTCACTCGCGGCATCCGCCGCACTAAAGAAGGCGAAATCGACGTAGGGCGCAATCTGCTCGTAGTACTCGTCGGTAGAGTCGTCCGAAAAGTCAAAAGAGACCGTGACGCCCGCAGCCTTCAACTTGGGCAGCTCGCGCTCGGTAAAGCAATAGTTGCCCGAATGAACCACATCGAACTGCTTCATGTACGAAAGGTCAAAGCGATCGAGGACATAGCGCGCATCGCCACGGATACCGCCCTCGTTGGAGCCAAGGAAGACACGGTCACCGTCAACGACGGTCACGCGAGCCGCTCCGTTCTCGCCAATCATCTGCTCGCACTTGTCAAGCTCGATACCCTCATCCTCGAGGCTTGCAATGACATGCTCGGCAGCGGCGTCATTGCCAAAAATGCCCATGTATGCAGAACGTGCGGCACCGCATTTCTTGGCATAAACGGCGAAGTTCACCGCATTGCCGCCAGGATACATGGTGTGGATATGCTCGTAGCGATCGACGACGTTGTCGCCAAATCCGAGCGCGTTAACGTTAAATGCCATGGCCTTTGCCCCTTCTAGTACTCGACAACACCCATATAGCGACGGAAATCGGGATCGTGATCAAACACCTTGCCGCGTGCAGCACGCAGCTCGCAGTTCATGGCGTAGAACAGCACCGGGTCCAGATAGGCACGGACGCTCGCCGGCACGGCTTCCATACCGTACTCCTTGGCATCGAGCACCATCAGCGTATCGGTATGCGTCTTAAGGAACGCCAGGGCGCGCTCGTCCATAGCACGGCACTCGCTGGAGCCCATCTGCAGGAAGTAAAAAACGCCATCCTGAGTAGCCTCGAAGGGGCCGTGGAAGTACTCGGCAGAGTGGATGTAGCTGCAGTGCTGCCACTGCATCTCCATAAGAGAGCAGATAGCGAAACCGTAGGTCTGGCTAAAGTTGGGACCACTGCCCAGAATATAGAAGAACTCGTGCTCCTGACAAAGCTTGGCAAAGCGATCGCCCAGCTCGGCATTTACCTTCTCACGTGCCGGGGGAAGAATCTTATCCATCTCGGCGATACCGGCATACATATCGGCAAGATCGGCGTAGCCCTCCTGCTGATCGAGCAGCTCGGCCGCAAGCGACAGCGAAATGCCAGCGGGGACCTCGGCCTGCGGCACGCCCTCGCCCCACGGGTAGACCCACGTGGTCCACTTGCCGGAGTCGATCTTAGATCCAGCGTTGTCGGTCTGGGCGATCACCGTAGCGCCGGCAGCAAGGGCAATCTCACAGCCCTCGACGACCTCGGGAGTGTTGCCACTATGGCTACAAGCGATGACCAGGGACTTCTCGCCCAGACGACGCGGACGCATGATATCGAACTCGCGAGCCGTATAGATATACGAAGTGAAGGTGGTTGCCTCGCGCTGCAGAAGCTCATGAGCCGGGATCAAATCGATCATGGAGCCGCCGCAAGCAATCCAGTAGACGCTGTCGAACTTGCCCTTCTCGGCAATTGCCTCTTTGATCAGATCGTGTGCGTTCATATCCAGTTCCTTTCTTGTTTGGCCGCAATCAATGACGTTGGTTGCGTGGCCGATAGTTGTTTTAGTCAATCAGATATTTCTCGAATGCGGCCATGTTCTTGGCATCTGCCGCCGCCGGGTCATCGTAGTAACGACCGTCCGTGATCTCCTGGCCCAGCATGCCGTCGAAACCATGGGCGTTGAGTGTGGCAACGAAGGCGTCCATATCGTGCTTGCCATCGCCCCACACCAGATGGCCATACGGGTCACCGTCGATAAAGTGCATCTCGTGAATTGCCCCATCACCAAAGGTGGCAAACCAGTCCTCGAGCGTCTCGCCAGCAACGCCCATCGCGGTTGTATCAACCATGGGCTGTAAGTACGGGCTCGCGACCTCGTCAATCATGCGCTTCGCATCGGAAACCGTCGTCACAAGGTTGCTCTCCTCGGGACGCAGGCTTTCCATCGTAAGCACCAGACCGTGCTCGCCGGCATACTCCGCCAGAATGGACAAGTGCTCGCGGCTGCGCTTCCAGGCTTCCTCGCGGTCCTCGTCCCAGTCGCCCCAGCCCGAGTTGACGGACATACGGTCGCACCCAAGTACCTCGGCAAGCTCAATGCCGTGCTTAAAGTACGCCAGGCTGCGCTGTTCATGCAGCGGTTTGCGTGCGCAGTACTGCCAAGGATAGACAACGTTCTCGGGGCACAGAGTACGATACCTAAGCCCGCGGTCTGCAGCCTTTTTCGCCAGGACCTCAGCCTCAAAGTAGCCCGTGTGGTCGAGCGTCACATGCGGCTCTGCGCACCACAGCTCAATGGACTCAAAGCCCAAACGCTGCTGCACATCAAGGAAGTAATCGAGCGACCACATGATGTAGTGGATATTCATGCCCGCAATCTGCTCGCGGCGCAGCGTCGGTTTGGATTCAGACATCTTATGCCTCCTTATTTCGATCGAACACGATTTGTCCGTCCGACATCGTCATATCAACCGCAAGATCGCGTGCGTCGCGATAATCGAGGTCAAACACATCCCGATCGAGCACGCAGATATCGGCAAGCTTGCCGACCTCGAGCGTACCCAGCTCGTCTTCGCGCATCAGATCGTACGCGCCCCCGGCAGTCCAAGCGCGCAAGAGCTCGACAAGCGTCAGCGTGTTGACCTCATTCACAGGCAGTCCGTCGGCGAAGAATCCGCCGCACGCGCTGTAGATTGACTCGCCCAGGCTCGGAATCAGCAGCGGCAAATCCGTTCCACAGCACACTGTGCATCCGGAATCTTCCATGCCGCGGCGATTCCAGCTGTGCAAAAGTCGCGTCTCGCCAATTTGTCGACGCATCATCGACAGGCAATCCTCGCGTCGGTCCAGCGTCAGAATCTGCGGATAGACCTCGCAAATTCCACCTAACTTGCCAAACTCGACAAGATCGGTCGGGTCAGAGTTCTCGAGATCGGTAATCGCATGGCGGCGAAGCATCCGTCCATGCTCGTCTCGAGGCAGCGAGGCATAGAGCGCCACGGTGCGACGAACGGCGCCATCGCCCTGGCAATGCAAGGAATATCGGAATCCGTCAGCATCAATTGCACGCAGCTCGTTCTCAATCAGATCCCACTCTGGCTCCTCGACGACCGTCTTGCCGGCAGCGCCCGCATCGGCCGAGTCCTCATAGGGTTCTATCATCTCGGCAAGCCCCGCCCATACGCCGCGATCGGTCATACGGTTGAAGCCAGAAAAACGAACGAACGGTCCCCGGAAGCGCTCTCGTGCCTCGCGGGCATATGCAAGATTTGCACCGGCACCCACCGGCTGCGACATCATAGAGACGCGAACCGTCAGCTCACCAGATTCCTCACGGCGAGCCATTTCGTCGGCAAAGCCGTAGTAGTCATCAAACGCCATCTCCTTGATGGCGGTAACGCCGCGTTCGTTAAGCATGCTCATGTAGTCCGAATACCCTGCACGCACCTCGGGCAGCGCGAGGAAATCGCTCATCATGCGCCAGATCTTCTCGGCATAGCACGCCTGGGGTGTGAAGCCGTATCGCGCACTGGCGGCAGCATTGAGAACACAGGTATCCGCGCCCGGTGTAAAGCAGACGACGGGGATATCGCCAAAACACTCGTCAAACACAGCTGCTGTATTTGCGTTCTCGGCATCCGATGCCAACGTTTCGGGTAGGTTGTGGCCAAAAGCCGCCGCGCAATCCGGACGATCTTCTTTCCATGCACGCAAGAGCGACACGGCCTCTTTGGCATCAGCGATGCCGGACAGATCAGGCCCCAACGTCCGCAGCGCCCAGCCTGTATAGAAGGTATGCACATCGATCAGGCCAGGCATGACGGTGCGGTCGCCCAGGTCAACTACCTCGTCCGCCTGGGTCAAATACGAAGCTAGCTCACACTTGGTGCCAACAGCCTCAATTCGATTGCCACGGACCGCTACGAAACCTTCAAACGGCAGGTCCCCCGTACCGGTAAAGACGCTCTTAGACGTCAGGACCGTCAAACGATCAGACATCACAACCACCTACGCCGGAAGCATGCCGGAAATGGCAGTAATGACCAAGCCAAACACGACCATGAAGATGAAGAACTTCCAAATGGTCTTCCACCATTGACCAAACGAGATCTTTGCCACGGCAAGACCGGCAACCGTCATGCCCGCCACGGGACTGATGGTGTTGATAGTCTGATTAGCAAACTGGAGCGCGGTAACGGCGGCTTCGGGATTGAGGCCCATAAGCTCGGTCAGCGGACCCATGACGGGCATGGTGAGCGCCGCAAGTCCAGAGCTCGAGGGAACCAGCAAAGAGAGCAGGCCAAGGACGATATACATAAACGTGGTGTAGACGGCGGCAGGTGCACCGGCCAGTGCAGTAGCGAGCGCCTGGAGGATGGTGTCGATGATCATGCCACCCTCTGCGATGACCAAGATACCGCGAGCGATGCCGATGACGATAGCGGCATACGCAAAGTCGGCAATGCCTTTAACGAACTCCTCGGCGATCGTCTGCTGGTCAAGGCCGCCCAGGATACCGGCAAGCAAGCCCATACCAAGGAACACGGCGGAAATCTCATTCATGTACCAGCCCTGGGTAACAAGACCCCAGACGATAATGCCCATGCCGCAGGCAAAATCGATAAGCACGAGCTTCTGACGGGTAGTGAACTCTTCCTCGATGGAGGCATCGGTCACGGAAAACTCAACACGCTTGAGCTTATCGTCCTCGTACACAATGGACGACTCGGGATTTTTCTTGACACGCATGGCGTAGCGCATGGCCCATGCGATACCAACGGCAGTGAAGATGACCCAAGAAACGGCGCGCAGCCACAGCTGAGGATTGCCCTCGATACCAATGATGCCTTGGGCGATCAAAACATTAAACGGGTCGATGGTCGAAGCACAATATCCCAGGTTAGGACCAAGGAAGCAGATGATAAACGCCGTCATCGAGTCATACCCGATACCCATCATGATGGGAATGAAGATGGCATAGAACGGCAGGGCTTCCTCAGACATACCAAACGTAGTGCCGCAAATGGACAGCAACGTCATCGTGATGGGAATGATGAGGATGTCCTTGTTCTTGAGCTTTTTAATCACACGGCTCATGCCGGCATTCAAAGCGTTGGTCTTGGTGATGACTGCGAACGATCCGCCAATCAATAAGACGAACGCAACGACGTCGGCAGCCTCCTGGATGCCCTTAGTAGGCGCTTGCAGGACCGCAAAGATATCCTGGCCCAGATTGATGGTCTCGCCGGTCTCGGAATCGGTGTAGTTCTTATCAACCTGTTCATAGGTTCCAGCAACGGCGACTTCACGCTCGCCCGCCGCTGTCGAAATCGTCTTGCGCTGATACTGACCAGAGGGAACGATCCAAGTCAGGACCGCAAAGACAACGATCAGCAAGAACATGATCGTATAGACATGCGGTAATTTGAACTTAAAACGTCTGTTTGTCTTCTTCGCCTTCGTATCTGACATAGATACCTCCAAAGAACTCGAGACTGCATCGCATCTCGCTTCAACGCCTGCGCAAGGCAAACGTTCTATGACGTTCCATAGATTACCAGCAGCTTTTCCCATCATCAAGATAATTTCAAACTGATTGCCGCGACGCGGTTGAACGGTTGCGTTCGCGCCGTGAACGGTATGGAGACGCCCGGTGAGATGATCAACCGGGCGTCTCCATTCGCAATGTCCTAGATGTCAAAGACGTAGCGAGACCCAACGATCCGCTGACGACCGATGATAAACGGCCGCCGCTGCTCATCGAAAAAGAAGGCTTCCATATAAAACAAGGGTTCGCCAACGGGAACTGCCAACAGTCGAGCTACCTCGGGCGACGCGCACGCGATCTCGAGCGTGCACGGGTCGGTAAACGCGGGCGTGCGGCCCGTCCGGTTGCGCACGAACTCAAAAATGGATTGGTTAGATAGAGGTGCCGTTGATAGATAGGCATTGTCCTCGTAAACATATATGTTGTTCTCGAGCATGACAGGGACGCCATCGGCAGTGCGCACGCGCTCAACGCAAATCAAGTCAGTTCCAACGGGAACACCAAAGAACTGCGCTTCGGTAGAATCCGCCGGCAGTATCTTTCTCGAAATGACGCACGCCCCCGGCTCCATTCCGTTAACGCGGCATGCGTCCGAAAAACTCTGGACGTCATCCTTCTGGCGAATCTTGCGCTTGAGCTTGGGGGCATTGACAAACGTGCCTTTCCCCTGCCGCTTCGTTAGATAGCCCTGCTGGACGAGCTCCTCAATAGCGCGTCGCACGGTAACGCGGCCAACTTTATAGCTCTCAGCCAATTCGAATTCGTTGGGTATCCGCGCGCCCGCCTTGTAGGCACCGGAGTTAATTTCGTTTTTAATGATATCGATAACCTGTTGGTACAGCGGTATCGCTGCTTTACCGTCAGTTAGCCCTTCAGTCGGTGGCATATACCCTCTCCCAGCACAATTAAGTCTAAAGCGGGCTTAAGGGCATTCAACAAGCCCTTAAGCCCGCATTAGCTTAAAGTATGCTAGGTGTCGCACCAAAATGTTGGCTATTTACTCATCAGACCCGAAAAACGCGCAACTACCGCGCTCCTAAGAAAGCGTGAGCAGCTCCGGCAGCTGGTCGATAATCTTGTCCGCGGCATCCTGGCTAAAGCCAAAGCGCTCCTCGCGCTTGGCAATGACCGTCAGGCCGGCTCGCTTACCCGCGGTAATGCCCGGAACGGAATCCTCAACGCAGCAGCAGCGATTCGCGGGCAGCCCCAGCAGGTCCAGCGCATGCAGGTAGATGTCGGGCTCGGGCTTGCTCTCCTTAAACTGCTCGCCGCTCACCACATACTCAAAGGCATCCGACAGCCCGCATGCGTTGAGCACTTCCTCGATGCTAACCATGGGCGACGAGCTGGCAAGCGCCACGCGAACGCCACGGCGCGGCAGCTCTCGAATCGTATCCACGGCGCCTGGGTTAATCAAAGCCTGATAGTCGCGCGGACGCTTATGAGCCCATTCGTCCCAACGGGCCAACGCTTCCTCGCCAGTGAAATGCCCCTTACCGGCACGCTCAAACCAATCGACCAGCATATGCAGGAAGAACTGATGCGAGGTACCGACCTGCCCATTCAACTCCTCTTGAGTCAGATTAAGCCCAAGCTCCTTGGCAAACGCGGCAGTCTCGCCCAGGTAGTAATACTCGGTATCGACAATGACGCCGTCCATGTCAAAGATAACGGCATCGAACGGAAATGCGGACACGGCACCCTCCCTAACAAAAGGACGCCCGCGAGCAGGCGCCCGAACCATGCATTAATCGGCGATTCTAACCCAGCAGCTTATCCAGCGCCACTGCAATACCATCTTCGTTGTTATTGGCGGTCACCATCTGGGCCACGGCCTTAACCTCATCGACGGCGTTGTCCATGGCAACACCGGTGCCGGCCCACTCAATCATGGACTTGTCGTTCTGGCCGTCGCCAAACGATACGACCTCGCTGGCATCGATGCCAAGCTTGGGCAGGGCACCCTCGAGCGCATGGGCTTTGTCGATACCGGGCGCCGTGTACTCAAAGTACCAGTCGGCCGTAAACATGCCCGAAAGCGTCTGGGTAAAGGGCGCATACATCTCCTCGTAATGCGCCTGCAGGTAGGCCGGATCGCCCGCAGTGAGTAGCTTGTCCACGGGATAAGCATCAGCGACCTCATGCAGGCTCTCCACCTCGCGAATCTTAAGATCGCACGCGTCGCGCTCATACTTGACGATATTCTTCTGCGAGCCGTCAGGCAGCGTGATCATGCAATGGTACGAGTCCTCGACATGCAAATCACGACCGAGCGAAATCATAGGGATCACGTCAAAATTACGCAGGTGATCAATCAGGCGATGCAATTCGTCGGCAGGCATAGCCTGGTCAAAAAGAACCTCATCGGTCTGAGCGTCGACCACATGCGCGCCATTAAAGGCAACTAGCAGACCGTCATGGTTTTGAAGGTCGAGCTCCTGCGCCAAGGCGTGCAGCCCCCATGCGGGACGACCCGAAGCCAAGATGAGCTTAATGCCCGACTCCTGCGCCGCGAGCAGCTTCTCGCGCGTACGCGGGCTAATGACCTTTTGATCGTTGGTGAGCGTACCGTCGATATCCATTGCGATGGCTTTGATTGCCATATGTGCCTCCTTGCATCGTTTTTATCGCGCACTATCTTATCCGAGCCGGGCACGTTCGCACAGCGCGCGTATGACGGTTGCAAAACCACCCCATTGGGGGTGCGGACGATTTCTTGGACCGCGCCTAGGCGTATCCAAGCTTCCTGCG
>ERZ857775.1820-NODE-1820-length-23002-cov-3.679130_pt1 | contig 23002 bp, 19 predicted proteins | sample MGYA00519698_ERZ857775 | MGnify/ENA primary metagenome ERZ857775 (study PRJEB31778, sample SAMEA3449363) | human gut metagenome | biome: human gut; feature: human-associated habitat; material: faeces | place: United Kingdom | collected 2010/2012 ...
CGACGACGATAACGGAACGGCCGGAGTAGTCAACACGCTTGCCCAGCAGGTTCTGACGGAAGCGGCCCTGCTTGCCCTTCAGCAGATCAGAAAGGCTCTTCAGTGCGCGGTTGTTGGGGCCGGTGACCGGACGGCCGCGGCGGCCGTTGTCGATCAGGCTGTCCACAGCCTCCTGCAGCATCCGCTTCTCGTTGCGCACGATGATGTCGGGAGCACCCAGCTCCAGCAGGCGGCGCAGACGGTTGTTGCGGTTGATGACGCGGCGGTACAGGTCGTTCAGGTCGGAGGTGGCAAAGCGGCCGCCGTCCAGCTGAACCATGGGGCGCAGGTCAGGCGGCAGCACGGGCAGCACATCCATGATCATCCACTCGGGACGGTTGCCGGAGATGCGGAAAGCCTCAACAACCTCCAGACGCTTGAGGATGCGCACGCGCTTCTGGCCGGAGGACTTTTCCACCTCGGCGGTCAGCTCAGCGCTCAGCTGATCCAGATCGATCTCCTTCAGCAGGGTCTGGACAGCCTCGGCGCCCATGGCAGCCTCGAACTCGTCGCCGTAACGATCGCGCATTTCGCGGTATTCCTTCTCGGTCAGCAGCTGCTTCTTGTCCAGCGGGGTCAGACCGGGATCGGTGACGATATAGCTTGCAAAGTACAGCACCTTTTCCAGCAGGCGGGGGCTGATGTCCAGCATCAGGCCGATGCGGCTGGGGATGCCCTTGAAGTACCAGATGTGGCTCACAGGAGCGGCCAGCTCGATGTGACCCATACGCTCACGGCGGACCTTGGCCTTGGTGACCTCGACGCCGCAGCGATCGCACACCTTGCCCTTGTAACGGATGCGCTTGTACTTACCGCAGTGGCACTCCCAGTCCTTGGTAGGTCCAAAAATGCGCTCACAGTACAAGCCGTCGCGCTCCGGCTTCAGGGTGCGGTAATTGATGGTTTCGGGCTTGGTGACCTCGCCGTAGCTCCAGGCACGGATCTGGTCCGGGGAGGCAAGGCCGATCTTAATCGAATCGAATTCTTTATTTTCCATTCAGCGAACCCTCTCAAATTCAATATGACACACGATGCAATTCGATCAATCGTCGAAGGAATCAGACTCGATGGCGGCGAGGTCGTCAGCCGTGGGGCCGGCATCCTCATCCAGATCATCGTCAAAGCCTTCGTCGGCGTCCTTGACGCTGTAATCGTCCTGCAGCTCACTCTCGACCATGACGTTATCGCCCAGGTCGTAGTCATTGTTCTCAAAGCTGCTGTCATCGTCGTCAAACTCCTGACGCATGTCAACGGCGTTGCCTTCCTTATCCTGCACAACAATATCCAGGCCAAGGCTCTGCAGCTCTTTGAGCATAACGCGGAAGCTCTCGGGGATACCGGGGCGCGGGATCGGCTCGCCCTTGACGATGGCCTCGTAGGTCTTGACACGGCCCACGACGTCGTCGGACTTGATGGTCAGGATCTCCTGCAGGGTGTAAGCGGCGCCGTAGGCTTCCAGCGCCCAGACTTCCATCTCGCCGAAGCGCTGGCCGCCGAACTGTGCCTTGCCGCCCAGAGGCTGCTGGGTGACCATGGAGTAGGGGCCGGTGGAACGGGCATGGATCTTATCGTCGACCAGGTGATGCAGCTTCAGGTAGTACATATAGCCTACCGTGACCTTGCTGGGGAACTGTTCACCGGTACGGCCATCATACAGGGTGGTCTTGCCGTCGTCGGTCAGATCGATCTTGGAGAAGTCGATGACATGGCCTTTCTCGCCCATCAGGCGGTCCAGGTGGGTCGGGTACTCGGGCGCATTTTCGCCGTGCCACTTCTCGCGGGCCTCGGCGAAGCAGTCGCGCAGGTCGGACTCGTGCGCACCGTCAAAGACGGGGGTCTGGACCTTCCAGCCCAGTGCCTTGGCAACGTAGCCCAGGTTGACCTCCAAGACCTGACCGATGTTCATACGGGAGGGAACGCCCAGGGGGTTCAGCACAATGTCCAGCGGCGTGCCGTCCTCCAGGAACGGCATATCTTCCTGCGGCAGGATGCGGGAAACAACACCCTTGTTTCCGTGACGTCCCGCCATCTTATCTCCGACGGAGATCTTACGTTTCTGTGCGATATAGCAGCGAACGACCATGTTGACACCCGGAGAAAGCTCATCCGAATTTTCTCTGGTGAACACCTTGACATCCACGATGATGCCGTATTCGCCGTGTGGAACGCGCAGGGAGGTATCGCGGACCTCTCTTGCCTTCTCACCGAAGATGGCGCGCAGCAGTCTTTCCTCTGCATTCAGCTCGGTTTCACCCTTCGGGGTAACCTTACCGACCAGAATGTCGCCGGAATGTACCTCTGCACCGATGCGGATGATGCCACGCTCGTCCAATTCCTTCAGAGCATCCTCGCCCACGTTTGGAATGTCGCGGGTAATCTCTTCCGGTCCGAGCTTGGTGTCACGCGCTTCGATTTCGTGTTCCTCGATATGAATGGAGGTATATACGTCGTCGCGGACCATTCTCTCGTTGAGCAGAACCGCGTCCTCGTAGTTGTAGCCTTCCCAGGTCATAAAGCCGATCAGCGCATTTTTACCCAGCGAAATCTCGCCGTTGCTGGTCGCAGGACCATCTGCCAGTACCTGACCGACGGTAACTCGTTCGCCTGCGCTGACGATTGGACGCTGGTTGAAGCAAGTGCCCTGGTTGGAGCGCATGAACTTGATGATGTGGAAGTTTTTCAGCTCTCCCTCATCGGTTCTGACAACGACCTTAGTCGCGTCTACGCGGTCAACCACGCCGTTGACGTCGGAAACAACGCAAACGCCGGAGTCAACTGCCGCTTTATACTCCATACCGGTACCAACGATTGGGTTCTCGGTCTTGAGAAGCGGAACTGCCTGACGCTGCATGTTCGCACCCATCAGCGCACGGTTGGTATCGTCGTTCTCCAGGAACGGGATCATCGCAGTTGCAACCGATACAACCATCTTTGGAGATACGTCCATGTAGTCTACCTGTTCACGCTCTACGATTTTAACCATGTCGCGGTGACGAACCGATACCATCTTGTTGGCAAAGGTGCCTTCTTCGGTCAGCGGTTCGTTTGCCTGTGCGACGATGAACTCATCCTCGCGGTCAGCAGTCATATATTCTACTTCGTCGAGCACCTTGCCGGTTTCTTTGTCCACGCGGCGGTATGGTGCCTCTACAAAGCCGTATTTGTTGATTCTTGCAAAGGTAGCCAGGTAGGAGATCAGACCGATGTTCGGACCTTCAGGGGTCTCTACCGGGCACATCCTTCCGTAGTGGCTGTAATGTACGTCACGGACCTCAAATCCGGCACGGTCACGGGAAAGACCGCCAGGACCCAGCGCAGAAAGACGGCGCTTGTGGGTCAGTTCTGCCAGAGGGTTGTTCTGGTCCATAAACTGAGACAGAGGAGAGGAACCGAAAAATTCCTTGATGGAAGCAACCACCGGACGGATGTTGATCAGCGCCTGTGGGGTGATGACCTCCATATCCTGTGCCTGTGTGGTCATACGCTCGCGGATGACCCTCTCCATTCTGGAGAAGCCGATGCGGAACTGGTTCTGCAGCAGCTCGCCGACCGAGCGGATTCTTCTGTTGCCCAGATGGTCGATGTCGTCGGTGGAGCCGACGCCGTTGCCCAGGCAGCACAGATAGTTGATGGTCGCAAAGATGTCGTCCTTGATGATGTGCTTTGGAATCAGGTCATCTGCGCGGTCCTTAATCATCTGGCGCAAGTCCTCGTCGGAGCTGCAGCTGTCCAGAATCTCGCACAGCACGCTGAAGCGTACCTTCTCGTTGACGCCGATTTCTTCCAGTTCATCCTCGGTGTAGCAGGAAACATAGTCCAGCAGGTCCACCATGCCGTTGGAGATGACCTTGACAATGCGGTCGCCGCACTTGAGGAAAACGGTGTCCACGCCTGCGCGCTCGATCTCCTCTGCTTTTGCACGGGTCAGCACTTCGTCCGGCTCTGCCATCACTTCGCCGGTGCGGCTGTTGATGATTGGCTCGGCAACAATGTGTCCGTTGATACGGGAAGCGATGCCCAGTTTTTTATTGTATTTATAACGTCCAACGCGGGACAGGTCATATCTTCTTGCGTCGAAGAACAGTGCGTTCAGATGGCTCTGTGCGCTGTCCACTGTCGGCGGCTCGCCCGGACGCAGCTTTCTGTATACTTCCAGCAGCGCTTCTTCGGTGTTGTTGGTGCTGTCCTTTTCGATGGTCGCAACGATGCGCGGGTCATCTCCAAAGAATTCCAGGATCTGTCCGTCGCTGGAAAGTCCGAGAGCACGGATGAAGGTGGTTACCGGCAGCTTTCTGTTTTTATCAATACGAACATAGAAAACGTCGTTGGAGTCGGTCTCATATTCAAGCCATGCGCCGCGGTTTGGAATCACTGTGGTGGAGAACAGCTCTTTACCGGCTTTGTCGCGGGATACTCCATAATAAACACCGGGGGAACGAACCAGCTGGGAAACAATGACACGCTCTGCACCGTTGATGATGAAGGTGCCGCTTGGTGTCATGACCGGAAAATCACCCATAAAGATGTCCTGCTCTTTTACCTCTCCGGTTTCCTTGTTCAGCAGGCTTGCACGAACGCGCAGAGGAGCCGCATAGGTCGCGTCACGCTCTTTGCACTCTTCGATGGTGTATTTTGGGGTCTCGTCAAGACGGTAGTCAATAAAGTCGAGCACCAGATTGCCCTGATAGTCCGAAATCTCGGAAATATCCTTAAATACTTCCTTCAATCCCTCCTCAAGAAACCATTTGTAGGAGTTTTTCTGCACCTCGATCAGGTTTGGCATTTCCAGAACCTCATCGATCCGAGAAAAGCTCATTCGAACATTTTTACCCAGATGTACCGGCTTAACATTCACCATAGGCTTATCCACTCCAATCCGCTTATTTGAAAATTGTCTATTGTGTACAACTTTTTTCCCTTTAAATTCAATATCCTGCAAGAAGGTATTGAATTTTCAACTGTTGTGTGCTACAATATATTTGGTTAAATCCATAAGTAGCCATTTTGATACATTATAATATTATATTGTATTTTGTCCTTAAAGTCAATCTTTTGCCTGTTGCGGGCTTGAAGAAAAACTCCGATTTTTTAATCGGAGTTTTGTTTATATATGCCAAATTTTTACCAATCATTTCCCGTCGGCTCTTCTGTCTGCCCTGTCTGTACGCGGGTTCTCTCAAAGCGGTGATAACGGCTTCCCTGAAAGGTCAGCCTTCCCACGTCCCCCTGCGCCAGCAGCCCGTATTCCCTGCCGGAAAGGCTCAGCTCCATGCGGTCCCCGCTTTCTACCTCAAAGGTGGCATAGTAGCTGGTACTGGTGTGGACGATGTCGTCCCCTGCGGCACTGTTGTGCGAGCGGTGCTCTCGTTTTGCCACCACCTTTGCCGGCACTGTCAGCACCGGAGAATGGTTGTTGTGGTTCCACTCCCTGATTCCTTTTACAAACATCACCACAAATGTTGCGATGATGATTGCTGTAATTGCAAAGAAAAAAACCGGGAATAAAGTATCCATCCAGAAAAACATTCGCCTTCCCCCTCTCATTTTTTTCATTGTACCACAGCGGATTTCTTCCTGCAATCTGCCGGTGTATAAAAAGTTTCCTCTGTGCAGCAGCAATCCAATCCAGCTGCTGTTTGCTCTGCTTTTCCATCTTCCATTTTCATACAACCTTCTCCTCTATTCCCCCAAAAGCACAAAAAACCCTCCGCAAAATTTGCGGAGGGTTTTGTTTTCCTGTCTTAGTCGATTGCTGCTACCAAGAAGGAGTAGAAGCCACGGTAGGTCTCATACAGGTCAACCTTGGAGATGATCTCCATTGGTGCGTGCATGCACAGTACCGGTACGCCGATGTCGATGGTGTCAACATCCAGCTCGGAGATGAATTTCGCAACGGTGCCGCCGCCGCCCTGGTCCACCTTGCCCAGTTCGCCGATCTGCCATACAACGTTTGCTTCATCCAGGATTGCGCATACCTTGCTGGTGAATTTTGCGTTGCAGTCGTTGGTGCCGCCTTTACCGCCGGAACCGGTGTATTTTACAACACATACGCCGTAGTTCAGGAAGGAGGAGTTCTGTTTTTCATAAGCGTCTGCAAATGCCGGGTCGAATGCTGCACTTACGTCAGCGGACAGGCACTTGGAGTTGCTCAGAACGCGTCTTACCGGAACGCCGTATGGCTCTGCCAGGTCTGCCAGGAAGTACTCGAGGAATCTGGAGTGCATACCGGTGTTGCCGTCGGAACCAACCTCTTCTTTGTCAGCAAAGATAACAACGGAGGTCCACTCTGGGTTCTTGTTGTCGATCTCAGCCATCATCTCGGTGTAAGCGCAAACGCGGTCGTCGTGACCGTAAGCACCGATCATGCTTCTGTCCAGACCAACGTCTCTTGCTTTGTCAGCAGGAACTACGCACAGCTCTGCGCCGAGGAAATCTCTCTCGGTGATGCCGTATTTTTCGTTGAAGATCTTCATCAGGTTCAGTTTTACCTTCTCGGAAGCTTTGTCATCCTTGAACTGTCTGGAACCGATGAGGATATTCAGGCACTCGCCTTTGAATGCTTCGCCCAGAGTCTGCTGTCTCTGTTTGGAAGAAAGGTGTGGCAGCAGGTCGGTTACGCAGAAGATTGGGTCGTTCTCATCTTCACCGATGGTGATGGTAACAACAGAACCGTCTTTCTTGTAAACGTCGCCGTGCAGTGCCAGCGGAATGGTCGGCCACTGATATTTCTTGATGCCGCCGTAGTAATGTGGTCTGAGGAAGCCCAGTTCAGCTTCTTCAAACAGTGGGTTTGGTTTGAGGTCCAGTCTTGGAGAATCTACGTGAGCAGCCAGGATCTTTACGCCTTTTTCGATTGGACGTGTACCCATGGTGCCGAAGATGAGAGATTTACCGCGGTTATTGTAGTAGAATCTTTCGCCCGGCAGGTATTTTCTGCCTCTCTCAAATTCATGATAACCGTTTGCCTCAAGCAGCTTGATTGCCTCTTTAACAGCCTCGATCTCGATCTTTGCAGCATCCATGAACTTTTTGTAGTCCTCAGCAAACGCATACGCCTTGTCGATTTCTTCATCAGACAGACGGGTGGTACCGTTTTCCTGTTTGAACAGCAGTTCTTCCTGGAGCAGCTCGCCTTTGGTCTTATCCATATCGTTCATCCTCCTGATTGATAAAATTGAGCCTTTTCCCCTTTGCGGGGACTTTTCCCTTGCAGAGTCTTTCTCCTTCAGAGAAAAGAGGCATTTATCTGCACCGCATCCTGCAAGGACACGGCAGAGATCAAAATTTTAAGAATAAAGCTCCTCATAGATCTGCTTTGCCTGAGAAACTTTATCATAATACCATTCTGTATCAGAATAGGGTATTTTGTCAAGTGTTTTTCCATCTTTCGAATAGTTTTCCTGCGAAAGCCAGGAGCGCACGTTGCTCATACCCGCGTGGTAGGCGCAGATGGCAAGCTTTTCGTCCCCCATCTCCTCCAGCAGCAGGTGCAGCATATAAGTCCCGTACCGGATGGCAACCTTCGGTTCGAAGATTTGCTCATAGCTGACGCCGCTGTCGTCCCCCATGCGGTACTGCACCCAGTCGAAGGCATCGCTGGTCATCTGCATCAGCCCGCGCGCATCCGCAGAGGACACCGCCTGCGGGTCAAAGTTGCTCTCAATGCGGGTGACCGCATACACCAGGTTTTTGTCCACGCCATACTCCCTGCTGTACTGCTCGATGTAATGGCTGTACTTGCGCGGGTACATCTGGCGGTAAACACTGTCGGTGGCAGGACGCATCAGTACAAAGCCTGCCGCTGCCAGCAGCACTGCCAGTCCCAGCCAAACGGCTGTCCGTCTGCCTTTGCCTTTTGAGGTACGCCTTTTTTTCAAAGACACCAAACTCCTTTGTTTTCGCTCAAACAGCTACTGATTCGTCTGCTCCAGCAGCGTTTCCAATCGGGAAAGCAGCATCGAGGTCTGATTTTTCAGTTCATCGACACTCCCGTCGTTTTCCAACACCTGCCACGAGCGGCTTTTGTAGTATTCCTCGTCGTGCTGGGCGTTGATGCGCTGGTCCGCTTCCTCTTCGGTCAGCCGGTCGCGCCGGATAATCCGTTCGCGGCGCAGCTGTCGGGGAGCGGTAATGGAAACCACATAGTCACATTCCCTGTCCGCTCCGCTTTCAAACAAAGTGGGGGCATCCAGCACGATGATTCCCTGCTGCTCGCGGCGCAGCTGGGCGGTGCGGGTACGGATGCTGTCTATAATATACGGAAAGATCAGGGCATTGAGCTTTTTGAGCTTTGCCTTGTCTGTAAATACTGTCTTTGCCATCTTTTTGCGGTTGAGCGTCCCATCCATATTGATGTACTCACAACCGAATTCCAACGCAATGTCTGCGATGCAGGCACTGCCGCTTTCCACCACCTCGCGGGCGATGTGGTCCGCGTCGATGATGGTGACGCCGTTCTCCTTGAGATAGTCCGAAACGGTGGTTTTGCCCGCTCCGGTCTGTCCGGTCAGTCCAACGACCAAATTTTTCATCTTATCCATCATACCTTTCCTGCTTTGGGTCATCCACCGACTGCTCATGGTAGGCTGCTGCGCGAATCAGACGATTATAGACTGCCAACCCTACCCCATCCTTGTCGGGACAACGGGCGTACACCTTCTTTGCTCCGCGCCGGTCCAGCTCGCGAAGAGCTGCAAACAGCCGCCGCGCCTGGTCCTCATCGTCTGCACCCAAGCTGATGGCAGGCACCTGCAGTCCCGCAAGGTCCTCCTCAAAGCACAAAGCGAACAAGCCTTCCTCCCGGTGATGGTTGACATACTCGACAAACTCGCGGCTGTCCGCATCCAGAATCGTAATCTGTGCCTTTGGTGCATAGTGCTTATATTTCATCCCCGGGGAGGCAGCGGTCTGCCCTTCCCGAAGCTTGTGAGTAATGGCTTCATGCAGCTGCAAATCCGGTAAAAACGGACGGAGCATCTGCGGAGTCACTGCACCCGGACGCAGCAGGACAGGGTGCTCCCCCGCCAGCGACAGGACGGTCGATTCCAGTCCCACGCTGCACGCGCCTCCGTCCACAATGGCGTCCACCCTTCCCCACAGGTCATTGACGCAGTGTTCGGCAGTGGTCGGGCTTGGAGAGCCGGACAGGTTTGCCGAAGGCGCTGCCACCGGTACGCCTGCCCAGTGGATAATCTGTCTGGCTACCGGATGGGAGGGGATGCGCACCGCTACCGTATCCAATCCGCCGGAGGTTTCCAGCGGGATGTTTTCCCTTTTGGGCAGGATGATGGTCAGCGGTCCCGGAGAAAACTGTTCGCACAGCCGGTAGTAGACCGGCGGGATATGTTTTGCATACAGCGCTGTCTGGGACGCATCCTCCAGATGGATAATCAGCGGATTGTCCTGCGGGCGCCCTTTGGCAGCAAAGATTCCCCGCACCGCCTGCGGATCCAGTGCATTTGCACCCAGCCCGTACACCGTTTCGGTCGGAAAGGCGACCAGCCCACCCTGTCGGATGAGCTGTCCTGCCTTTTGCAGTGCCTGCTGTCCATCTGCTGCCGAAAGCAGCAGGGTATCACAGGTTCTCATCGTTTGGTTTTGATCCATGGTATCGCCTCTTTTCATCCGACCCTGCGATTAGTTCTCTCCGCCGGTGCTGCCGGAGCTTTCCTTGAGCTTTTCTGCCTGGTCAAAGGTATTCAGCGCATCAAACAGCTCGGTCAGGTCGCCGTTGAGAATCTGTTCGAGTTTATACAGGGTCAAACCGATGCGGTGGTCGGTCACCCTGCCCTGTGGATAGTTGTAGGTGCGGATACGCTCGGCACGGTCGCCTGCGCCGACCTGCAATTTACGCTCGGAGGCAATCTTCTCCTCCTGCTCGCGCTGCATCTTCTCATAGATGCGCGAACGCAGAATCTTCATCGCCTTGTCCTTGTTCTTGTACTGGCTGCGCTCGTCCTGACACTCAACCACCGTGCCGGTAGGCAGATGGGTGATTCGGATAGCGGACTCGGTCTTATTGACGTGCTGACCGCCTGCACCGCCCGAACGATAGGTGTCAATCTGCAAATCCTTCGGATTGATTTCGACCTCTACATCGTCCACCTCCGGCAGTACCGCTACGGTAACGGTAGAAGTGTGGATACGACCCTGGGTCTCAGTTTCCGGCACACGCTGTACGCGGTGTACGCCCGATTCAAACTTGAATTTGGAGTAAGCGCCGTCGCCGTTGATTGAGAAGCTGATTTCCTTGTAGCCGCCCAGCTCGGTCGGATTGGCGTTGAGCACCTCGATCTTCCATCCCTGGCTTTCTGCATACATCGAGTACATACGGTACAGGCTGTTTGCAAACAGAGCAGCCTCGTCGCCGCCTGCACCGCCGCGGATTTCCACGATAACGTTCTTGTCGTCGTTCGGGTCCTTTGGAATCAGCAGAATCTTCAGCTGCTCGGAAATGACCTCGATGTCCTTTTTGCTGGTTTCATACTGCTCTTCGATCAACTCACGGAAGTCCTTGTCCAGACCGCCTTCCTCCAGCATCATCTTGGCTTCTTCCATGTCCTCGGTTGCTTTTTTATACTCGCAGTATTTTTCTACGATTGGAGTCAGATTTTTATACTCCTTCATCAGCTCGGCATACTGCTTGGGGTCGCTGACAACATTCGGGTCCATCAGCCGGTCGTTGATAGCCTGATAGCGCTCCTGGGCGCCGCTCAACTGTTCAAACATCTTTACATTCTCCTTAAAAAACGAATTGTGTCCTATGATCGTCTATCTCCGAAAGGATTTTCTGATTTACGGTCGCTCGATTTGCCGGATGTTTTTTTCGGCTTTGGAGCGCGCAACCATCACCTCTCTGCCGCAGCCGGTGCATCGAAGCTTAAAATCCATGCCGCTGCGCAGTACAAGAAATCTGTTTTCCCCACAGGGGTGGTTTTTCTTCATGACAAGAATATCTCCCACACGCACATCCATTGTTGTCCATCGCCCTCCTTTCATCCGGCTTTCCTTTCTTTTGCTTTATCCTGCATACAGAACCTATTATAGCAAACCCGCACCCTCTTTAGCAAGATTTTACAGGGCTTTTTCTTTGCAAAAAAGATTTTGTTTGTCATCGACACAAAAATAATTCCTCTTTTGTCCGCATATAGATGGTATCAGCTTACTTTACAAAGACTAGATAAAGACTGTCCGCACCCAGGTGCCGGACAGAAGGAGGGAAGAAAAAATGACAAATTTCTTGCCGGAGGGTTGGCTGATGGATACCGTTGCTAACCGCAGTCTCTGCCGCAATCCAGCCGGACTTTGGGAGGCATTCCACACCCGCACCATCCTGGAGGCACGCGCCATTTTGTGTACCCAGCAGCACGACTTGGTCGTCGATTTCGGATTTTGCCGCGGCATCATCCCGCGGTGCGAAGGCGCTTTGGGGATTGCCGACGGCTCGGTGCGGGACATCGCCCTGCTCTCCCGCGTGGGCAAGCCGGTCTGCTTTCTCATCGAGAGCATCGGGCAGCAAAGCGACGGCAGCCTCTGTCCGGTCCTTTCCCGCAGGGCAGCGCAGCAGCTGTGTCTGGAGCAGTACATCCGTTCGCTGACTGCCGGGGATGTCATCTCTGCCCGGGTCACCCATCTGGAGGGTTTTGGCTGCTTTGTGGACATCGGCTGCGGCATCCCGTCGATGATTCCCATCGACTGCATCTCGGTTTCCCGCATCTCCCATCCTGCCGACCGCTTTTCTGCCGGACAGGACATCCGTGCGGTCGTCTGCGCAGTCGATGCCGACGGGCGTGTGACCCTCAGCCACAAGGAGCTGCTGGGCAGCTGGGAGGAAAATGCCGCCCTGTTTTCCCCGGGACAAACGGTGTCCGCACAGGTGCGCTCAGTAGAAAGCTATGGCATCTTTGTCGAGCTTGCTCCCAACCTTGCCGGACTTGCTGAGCCAAAGACCGGCGTCCGCACAGGACAGCAAGCCAGCGTCTACATCAAAAGCCTGATTCCCGAAAAGATGAAGGTCAAGCTGATTATCATTGATTCGTTCGATGCGCCTGCCCAACCGCTGCCGATGCACTATTTTATCCAGTCAGGACACATCGACCGCTGGCAATATTCCCCGGAATGTGCAAGCAAGCGAATCGAAAGCGTTTTCTCTCCCGTCGTTTAACAGCAAAAGGAGCCGAACCGATGGTTCGGCTCCTTTTGCTGTCTGGCTTTGTTTTCCTTTTTGTGGTACAATTTTTAAAAGAAAGCGCAGACCCCAACGGAAAAGAGGAGATTGGTATGGCAAAATACCCGCTGATTGTTTTGTTATGTTTCCTTGGTGCGATGATGCTCTTCCAGCCGGAACTGCTGTGCAAACTGATCTCCTTCTTTGTTGTCAAAAACAGTGAACCCAGCGACTACCGTCTGTCCTTTGTGCGGCTGCGCGGTCTTTTTTGTCTCATCGCTGCTTTGCTGCTTGCCCTTTTTCTGTAAGGTGGGATATTTTCCACCATTCCCCATGGAAAACGTGGAAAACACTCCTACCCCCTTTTCTATATCGGAAAAAAGTTGTCCTTCCCTTGCAGAAAACTTGCAATCCTCCAACCGTCTGCTGTATACTAAAAACAAATCGACCGACGGCACAAAAAGGAGGAGAAAAAGATGCAACCGATTCTAACCGAACGCTTAAAGCTGCGCCCGCCCTGCAAGCAGGATGCAGCACCGCTGCTTGCCATCCGCAACAGTCCCTTTGTCCTGCGCTACAACGCCATGCGTCCACTAACGCTGCCGCAGATGGAACAACAGCTGGACGAACTGCACGATTCGATGCTGGTGCTGTCCTGCAAGGACAGCGGGCTTGTCATCGGCGCTGTCTTTTTCTCTCCCGACCGGATGCGCTATCAGACCGGTTCGCTCTGCCTTTCCTACTATCTAGGCGAGTCCTGGTGCCGGCAAGGCTATATGAGTGAGGCGCTTGCCGCCCTCATCCCGCAGCTGTTTGCGCAGGGCGCACAACTGCTCTGCGCACGGTGCTTTTCCCCGAACACCGCCTCCCGCGCGCTGCTTGCCAAGCTGGGCTTCCAACTGGAAGGTTGCCTGCGGCACGCCGTACTGGGGTATGGAGGGATCATCTACGACGACTGCCTGTATTCAATCCTGAAGGAAGAATTTTAATCTAGGAGGAATCTACTATGTCCGAAAAAAAACTGGGCCGCAACGACCCATGCTGGTGCGGCAGCCAGAAAAAATATAAACATTGCCACATGGAGATGGATGAACAGATCGACCGCTTCCGCCGCGAGGGTCACACCGTCCCCACCCGCCAGATGATCAAAACACCCGAGCAGATCGAAGGCATCCGCCAGAGCAGCCGCATCAACATCGCGGTGCTGGATTTGGTGGCGCAGAAAATCCACGAAGGGATGACCACCGAGGAGATTGACAAAATCGTCTATGAGGAAACCACCCGTTTAGGCGGCATCCCGGCTCCGCTCAACTATGAAGGCTTCCCTAAGAGCGTCTGCACCTCGGTCAACAACCAGGTCTGCCACGGCATCCCTTCGGAAAAGGTGGTGCTGCGCAGCGGTGACATCATCAATGTCGATGTATCCACCATCTACAACGGCTACTTCTCCGACTCCTCCCGTATGTTCTGCATCGGCGAGGTATCCGAGGAAGCAAAACAACTGGTACAGGTTTCCAAAGAATGTGTCGAGCTGGGACTCAAAGAGGTCAAGCCCTGGGGATTTTTGGGAGACATTGCACAGGCAGTCTCCGACCACGCCCATAAAAACGGCTACACCGTCGTCCGCGAAATCGGCGGTCACGGCGTAGGGCTTGCCTTCCACGAAGACCCGTGGGTCGGCTATGTCGGCAGAAGAGGCACCGATATGCTGCTGGTGCCCGGCATGGTGTTCACCATCGAGCCGATGATCAACCAGGGCAGCTACCACGTCAAGCTGGACTCCCACGCCGACACTGCTGCCGGTCAGGATTGGATTGTCATTACCAGCGACGGCAAGCTCTCCTCCCAGTGGGAGATCACCGTTGCCGTCACCGAGGATGGCGCCGAGGTACTGACCTACTAACCAAAGTTTTCCACATAAAAACTCCCGCTGTGTTAAACACAGCGGGAGTTTTGTTTTGGATTATTCGTCCTTTTCAAATTCGGTCACAGCGATGGCAAGCTCATCCAGGCTCTTTTTATCCACCGGGGACGGGCACTGGCTCATCAGTTCGCTGGCGTTCTGTACCTTCGGGAAGGCGACCACGTCGCGCAGATTATCGCAGCCGCACATGGTCATCACAATGCGGTCCAGACCCAAAGCAGCGCCTCCGTGCGGCGGTGCGCCGTATTTGTAGGCATCTACCAGGAAGCCGAATTTTGCCTCGATCTCTTCCTCGGTCAGACCCAATGCCTCAAACATCTTCTGCTGCAGCTCGTAGTCGGTGATACGGATGGAGCCGCTGAGCAGCTCAACGCCGTTGACTACCATGTCGTACGCCTGCGCACGGACCGAACCCGGGTCGCTGTCGATGTATGGCAGGCACTCCTCCAGCGGCATGGTGAATGGGTGGTGCATTGCCAACCAGCTCTGGCTTTCCTCATCCCACTCGAAGAATGGGAACTCGGTAATCCACAGGAAGTTGTACTTGCCTTCCGGGATCAGTCCCAGCTGTTTGCCCAGTGTCAGACGCAGCTGACCGAGAACCGGCAGGACCACACGGTCTTTATCTGCCACAATCAGAACCACATCGCCCTGCTGACATCCCAGCGTATGGAGCAGAGCAGTCAGCCCCTCTTCGCTCATAAATTTTGCAAAGGAGCAGTTCGGCTTTTCATCTGCCCAGCGGATGTACGCCAGACCCTTTGCACCGATTCCCTTTGCCTGCTCGGTCAGCTTGTCGATGGCTTTTCTGGTCAGGGTAGCCGCTGCATCCTTCGCAACGATGCAGCGGACCGAACCGCCATTTGCCAGCGCATCGGCAAAAACAGGGAAGGAGGTTCCCTTGACCTGCTCGCTCAAATTGACAATTTCCATCTCGAAGCGGGTATCCGGCTTATCCGAGCCGTAGCGCTCCATCGCCTCGCGGTAGGTCAGACGCGGCATCTTGCCAATCTCAATGCCTTTGATCTCGCGGTACAGCCGCTGGATGTAGCCTTCGAGCATATCCATGATGTCCTCCTGGGTAACAAAGGACATCTCCAGGTCCACCTGGGTGAACTCCGGCTGACGGTCGGCACGCAGGTCCTCGTCGCGGAAGCAGCGGGCAAGCTGGATGTAGCGGTCAAAACCGGACAGCATCAGCAGCTGCTTGTAAATCTGCGGCGACTGCGGCAGTGCATAGAATTTGCCGTGGTGGATTCTGGATGGTACCAGGTAGTCCCTTGCACCTTCCGGGGTAGACTTAATCAGCATAGGGGTTTCGATTTCCAGAAAATCATTCTCATAGAAGTAGTCGCGGGTGACCTTTGCAACCTGATGGCGCAGGATCATCTTTTCCTGCAAAGTCTTTCTGCGCAGGTCCAGATAGCGGTATTTTAAGCGAAGCTCCTCTTTTACCTTGCTCTTGTCGGTGATTTCAAACGGAGGAGTCTGTGCTTTGGAGAGGATTCGCAGCTCATCGACGTGGATTTCGATTTCTCCGGTGGAGATTTCGGTGTTGACCGCTTCTCTCTGGCGAACCAGACCTTTTGCAATCAGCACATATTCTGCATGGACCGAGGCTGCCTTTTCAAACACCTCACGGTTGGTATCGTCGTCGAATACCAGCTGTACCACGCCGGTACGGTCGCGTAAATCGATAAAAATCAGATGACCTTTATCCCTCTGTTTTTGTACCCATCCACAGACAACTTCGCTGTTGCCCACATTTGCCTTGGAAAGTTTTCCGCAGTAGCTGGTCCTTTTCAGACCGTTCATCGTTTCTGCCATACTTGTTTCTCCTTTTTGTTGTATTTATTCTTGATATTTTTATTAAACCACAAACATTACCTAGACATTGAGTATTTTCTAAAGTTCCCCCCTATATAGTACAACTAATTATTGAGATGTGACTGTCTGGTATAGGGGCATTCATAAGAATGTTTTTTCTTTTGATTTCTATTGCACATTAATCAAATCTTCTCCTTCATGTACAGTCAAAATAAATCCTTCACCTTTAGGACTATAGTGTGTCCAAACCTGTTTGATAGGTTTTAAACGACCATCCCATGTTTTCCCATACCAAGTATATATTTTATTTCTTCGATTCATACGCTGATTTTCCCACTTCAACCATGAATCTTCTAGTGGAACTATACTATTGGGTTTTCCCCAACTTGTATATTGAATTTCTGCTTCCTTCATTCCACGTTGGGGTGGAGTCTGCGAGAGAAGAGAGATATATTCATTTTTCTTTATATTTATTTTTTCTTTCAGCTGATTAAATTTTTTTTGAGACACATCATCTTTTTTATCTACTTTTTCTTCCTGATATTTCTCCACCTCCCTGTAAAAACTATTGTAATCGCTAACCGACCACTGTCCAGAAGCACTCCATTCCATTATTTCTATTAACGAACTTCTTACATCAGGGTCCATATCTTTATCTTCATAAATATACTTATAGTCACTAGCTTCATTTTTTATCCATACACCAGCCTTTATTTCCGACAATCTCTCTTCGTAATATTCTATTCGGTCTAAATGTTTCATGGATTCAGCAATATCTAATGCTCCAGGATATTTTGAGAAGTTATTTATCCCACTTAGATATTTTTTTGCATTATCATAGTCATTTTGTTCATAAGCTTGACATAACAGTTCATAATTTCTTTCTTCTTCTTTCTGTAAATTCAATCCATGTAGCATAAAAGCTATTACATATAATATTACAGCAAAGAATAGTATTACTTTTTTACTCGTATCCATTCTTTAACTCCTACATAAAATACTTGATTAGCAGTACCACTCCAAAAACTGGTACTCTGTCCGGTCGCCCTCATAGTGGACGTCCTGCTGCAAGGTCTGCACATCGGTAAATCCCAGCTGATGATAGAGATGGAGTCCCGGAAGGTTGCCCACCCCGGTGTCGATACGGACCCCTTCCATCCCATTTTGCTGCGCCTGCTGCTGGGCAAACCGCATCAGGCGTCTGCCCAGTCCCAAACCCTGCCAATCGGGATGGACTGCCAGCGTGTGGACACACAAAAGCTTATCCTGCTCGACCGTTCGGCTCCAGCTGACCTGCTGATAGCAGCTGTCAAAGCAATTGTCATACGCTGCCGATGCCACCAGCTGTCCGGTCTGCTGCTCGAACAAACCATACAGCCCGCCCTGTGCAAACAGCTCGCGTGCAGTCCACTCCTTTGGATATTCGGTGTCCCAGCCGGAATAGTTTTCTCCCGTCAGCTGGTCGGCTGTCACACACTCGTACAGCTTTCCCACCTCGACCAGCTCCTGCTCGGTGACCGGTCGAAGCTCCAGCCCTAATCGATAGCGGTATTGCAGCAGCGGCGCGTCCGAATCTGCGCGGTACATCTCATGGTTTACCGGTACATCCACCCTGCCTGCCGGCGTTGCTCCCAGCTGTTCGCAGGTCCTTCTGGAGGCAAAGTTGTCCTCTCGACAGGTAATCAACACCTCTTCCATCCGGTGACGTCTTGCCAGCCGCAGCAGCAGCCGGCAGCTGATAAGAGCATAGTGATGTCCCCGATGCTCCTCCTCCACCTCATAGCCGATATTTCCCGCATACTCGACCAGGTCGTTATATCCGACCCGCAGCGTGCAGCGTCCTACCGGCTGACCGTTTGCCACCATCTCAAAGAGATATGCCGGCAGATATTTCTTTTGCGGCTGTGCCGGAATGGTTTTGAGCAGCCGCAGATGAAACTGTCCGGTGCCAAAATATTCGCCCTTTTTGCAAGGCTCCAAAAAGGTCATTTCTGCTCCTCTCCTTGCCAATCCAATAAAAAAAGCTTTCCCTCCCTCACAGCCATCGGTCAGCTGCAAGGGACGGAAAGCTTTCTGCTTTTCGTGGTGCCACCCTGATTCAAGCGCTCTGTTTTACAGCACGCTCCTTGTTGTTTTTCCTTAACGCGGAAACTACGGGAGCGATTTTTCTCGCTCCAGCTAAGCAGGTGTCTTCACAAAATCCGGTTCCCGGGTCCCTTTCAGCCGGTGAGGATCCTCTCTGGTCGGTCGATGTTTTGCTACTCCTCCATGCATCAAACGCTTTTATTCGATATGATTTTAAAGGTGTATCCCAAATGGAATACACCTATCATACATCATCCTGCTGTCAAGGTCAAGACCTCTTTTGAAAGTTTTCCCGCTTTCAAACAACCCATAAAAACCTTTGCAGAGCAAACCAAAAAGAATGCCGTCTGTATCTACTTCTGGCATTCTAATTTTGTAAATCCCGTACGATTTTCTTTTGGTTTTCCCGCCTTTATACATTCGGATTGCCGATATTTCTCCAGTCAAGGTCTCCGCGTTCCAGAGCATGAATCAATGCCTCTGCCGTTGCAATGTTGGTTGCCACCGGTACATTGTGGACATCGCACAGGCGGAGGATGTTTGCCTCATTGAGTTCATTTGGTTTTACTGTGATTGGATCGCGGAACATCAGCAGAAGATCCAGTTCGTTGCAGGCGATCCTTGCCGCAATCTGCTGATCTCCGCCCTGTGAACCGCTGAGGAACCGCAGGATGTCCAATCCGGTTGCCTCTGCTACAAGCTTTCCGGTCGTTCCCGTTGCACATACATTGTGGCGGCTGAGCACACCACAGTATGCAATGCAAAACTGTACCATCAGCTCTTTTTTGGAATCGTGAGCAATCAAACCAATATTCATCTGTTTTCATTCCTTTCTGTAAACAATATCAAAACATCCTGAAGATTTTTCCTTCAGATGCGCCTTGCAAGCCTCTCTCCGTTCTGTCGCAGACCTTGCACCAGGAGAAACTGCCCGTTCGGTTGATACCTGTTTTTCCCACTTTTTGCTTAAAAATATGCAAACCCTTTTTTTGCACATTTCTTCTAAAGCTTTTCATTTTCCTTATTACCATTTATAGTCTATCATTATTGCTCTGTTTTGTAAACTATTTTTCTCTGATTTTTGTCTATTTCAATCAAGAAAATCTTCTTTTTTGTACGCTATCACCGTTATTCTTCTTTTTTACCATTTTTATTCACGTTTTAAGCACGGGATATTCACCTGTTGAAAGCCGTTTTACACAAAGAGGACGGAGGTAACTTCCTCCGTCCTCTTGATTTCTACATTTCGTCCGCAAAAGGGAACCGCAATTTCATCTGCGTGAAATTTTAAGGAATCAGCTGTCCGTCGCTGCTCTGCTGCTCGGTCTGCTGGTCGTTGAGTCCAAAATACTCGTCAAAGATTGCCTTTGCCACCGGCGCGCCGCGCTGACCGCTGTAACCCTTTTCCACTACGACTGCGACTGCAATCTCCGGGTCGTTGGCTGGTGCGTAGGCAATGAAGGTCGCGTTGTCGTCGCTGCCGGTCGCCTGCGGTGTACCGGTCTTGGAGGCAACGTCGATTGGATAATCGCCAAAGTAGTATCTTGCCGTACCGCGTGTGGTATCACGGGAGGCACGCAGCATTCCCTGACGTACCTGTTCAAAGGCATCCTGGTCGGCCTCCACCTGGTTGAGCATCTCCGGCTCGGTGGTGGAAACGGTTTCCTCCAGATTGTAGGATTCGATGGACTTGACCAGATGGGAGCGCATCCGTTTGCCGTCGTTTGCCAAAGTGGCGGCGTAGTTTGCCATCTGAAGCGGCGTGAAGGCGTTGTCCAACTGACCGATTGCCGACTGGAGAACGTTACCGTAGGTCCAGGTATCATCCACCTGTCCCTGTCTGACCGACTCATAGTACTCCGGCGAGGAAACATGACCGGTCGCCTCCGACAGCTCGATTCCCGTCTTGGTCCCCAATCCCAGCTGATTGGAATATTTGACGATGTTATCGATGCCCTGTCGGGTACCCGATTCATAGAAAAAATAGTTGCAGGAAACCATCAGTGCGTACTGCACGTTGATGGGTCCGTGCAGTCCCAGGCAGCGCGGATTATAGCTGGTGCCGGTCTGATAGACCTGCTTACAGTCGATGAGCGTTTCGCCGTCGATGACACCGGTCGCCATACCGCCGATGGCAACCACCGGCTTGTAGATGGAACCCGGCATATAGATGCCCTGCGTGCAGTAGTTCATCAGCGGGCGCAGCGGGTCGGAGCTTAACTCGGAATATTTGGTGTAGTAATCGGACAGGTCATAAGTCGGATAGTTGACCATTGCCAGAATCTCTCCGCTCTTGACGTCCTGTGCCACCACCGAGATGCGGTCGGCGCTTCCGCCCTGTTCGGGGGAATAGGTCACCTTTGCCATCTTTAAAAACTCCTCGCACCCTTCCAGCGCTGCCCGCTGCAAATCCTTGTCCAAGGTGGTGACGATGGTGTTGCCGGGCTTTGCCTGCTTGATGATTTCAGTGGTGAGAACATTTCCGCTGGCGTCGGTGGTGATGCGTTTTTCTCCGCGCTCTCCGCGCAGCTGGTCCTCCATGGCATATTCCAGACCGCTTTTGCCGATGATGTCGCTGTATCCGTACTTTTGCTCCTGATACGCCTGGTCAATCTGCTCCTCGGTCCAGTCGGGGTGCTGCTCTTTGATTCTTTCCAAAATTGCCTGGTTGTTTGCCGTGTATTCCTCCTGGGTGATGGAGCCGACCACTCCGATGGCGTGCGGCGCCAACGAGCCGTCCACATAGCGGCGGCTGGTGGTTTCCTTGATTTCGATGCCGGGCATCTGCTGGCTGTACTCCTTGATGGTCACCACCACGTCGATAGGAATGTCCTTGGAAAAGGTGTACGGTGTGCTGGTGCTGGAACCATAGACCTCCATCTGATAGCGCACGCCCGCAATCTTTCTTGCCATCAGCCGGTCGTAGGCTTCAAACTGTTCCTTGGAGGCTCCACATTCCGGGCAGACGTAGTCCTCTTTTTCTTCTGACAGCTCTCCTTCATAGCGGTAGCCACATTCCTTGCAGGTGTAGTGGATGAGCTTATATTTTTTGAACAGGTTGTCCAGCGTCGTCTGCACATCCGCATCCAGATTGATTTTATTGTTGGTCTTAATCTGCTCCAGCTGCCGCTTCTGCGATTCGGTTTCGGTCAAAAAGGCAAACGGTTCGGTGGTGCTGATGGGAAGGGTGTCAATCCAGCTTTGTCCCTCGCTTTCCATCAGCAGGATGATGCGCTCGATGACCGTATTTCTCATTTTATTGGGCAGATACGCCTCGTTGATCATCACATCATAGCTGACCTGATTGACTGCAAGCGGGCGACCGTATCGGTCCAGCATCTCTCCGCGCGCTGCATCGATGCTCTGGGTACTCGTGTAGTTTCCCTGTGCCATCTCCCGATATTTTTCTGCATCCACAATCTGATATTTCATCAGCCGCAGCGCAAAAACGACAAACACCGCGATGATGACACCGACCAGCAGAAAAACCCTGCCCTTATGCTTCTGCTTTTCTTCCATGGCATAGCCTCCTTTCTGCTTCTACTCCAATTTCTCCTCAAAAAAGCGGTGCATCCGCCGTACCGCCAGAAAAATCAGCGGAGTGACCAGCAGGGTACACAGCAGATTGGGGAGCATATGCCGCAGCAAAATCTGGGAGCTGTTTTCATATCCCCACATAGCATAGTAAAAAAAGTATTCCAATAGCAGCCGAACCGCAAACCCGCTGCCGGTAAAAATTAAACTGTTGGTCAGCGAGGGCTGCATGAAGTAAAGCACCAGCAATCCCACTGCCGTACAGATGACCAGATATAAAATCGAGCCAAATCCAAACAGGACGCTGGACGAGGTGTCGCACAAAATCCCTGCAAACAGTCCAAACAGTCCGCCCGCAAGCTGCCCGTCAAACATCGCAACCGCGACAGCAAAGGGCAGCACCAGCACCGGTCCGGTCCCGCTGCTCAAGGTAAAATTCGGGTCGGTCTGCAATACATACAGTACAATCATCAAAAAACTGTACAAAATGTATTTTATCAGCTGTATTTTGGAACGCCTGTTCACGTCGCCGTACCTCCTTTTGCCTTTCGGCTAGTTTTCCTGCTGTTGCTGCACATCCTGCTCAAAGCCGGACAGGCTGCTTCCCTGCCCTTTAAAGGAGGTGATGATGACAACATCCTTGATGCTCTTGATGTCGTTTGCCGGCTCGACCACCGCATACATCATCGTACCCTGTGGCTCGAATCCAACATCGCTGACTCTTCCGACGACAATTCCCTGCGGATACAGTCCCGAGGTCCCTGCCGTCTGAACGATGTCGCCCTTGGCAATCCCGCTTTCGCGCGGAATCAGCGACATCTTGCACTTGCCCTGCTGCGCCATCTCAATATCGCCCGAAATGGTGGCGACATCCTGGGTGCGCACGTCCTGACAGGCAACGTTCAGCCGGACATCGAGGATGGTGGTCACCTTGGCAAACACCGGTCCCACCTCGGAAACGATGCCGACCAGCCCATCCGCCGTGATGACCGGGTCCTGGTAGGACACGCCGTCCAGCGTGCCTTTATCAATGGTGAAGGAGTAAAACTGGTCGGACGGGTCCCTTCCGATGACCGAAGCAGTCATCGTTTCCCACTGCGGATTTTCCTCCTGAATGCCCAGCTGCTCCTTTAAGCTTTCGTTTTCATGTTTATAGTTTTCATAGTCTACCATCTGCTCGATGAGCTTTCTGTTCTCCTCCCGAAGCTGCTCGTTCTCCTGCGAAATCTCGCTTGCCCGGAGAAACTGGTCCAGAAAGCCGGTGATCGAACCGCTCAAACCGGAGGTCAGCGACTGCACCGGCGCAGTGATGGTCCCGACAATCTGCTCCACCACGGTGGAAGCTCCCATCGTCATGGTCGCCCGCAGCAGAAAGGCAAACATCACAATACACAGCGCCAGCAGCACCTTAAAGACCCAGCTGTGAA
>ERZ857775.1821-NODE-1821-length-22996-cov-5.539602_pt1 | contig 22996 bp, 21 predicted proteins | sample MGYA00519698_ERZ857775 | MGnify/ENA primary metagenome ERZ857775 (study PRJEB31778, sample SAMEA3449363) | human gut metagenome | biome: human gut; feature: human-associated habitat; material: faeces | place: United Kingdom | collected 2010/2012 ...
TTGTTTGGTCTTGAACACGGACACACGCTGAATCCGGTTCAGGTCGATGTCCTGCGCCCCGCTGCTGAACAGGTCCACTTTCAGGTCGGGCTGGGTTTCCGCCAGTGCATAATACTTGTGCGCCAGTTCCATGCGTACATTTTCGATATTGTCCATCGACTGTTTGAGCGTGGAGAAGAAACGGTTCAGGTCGTCCTTATCGGGATAGATACTGTACCCGCTCTGATGTTCTGGTTTCAGATACAGTGCCCAACGGTTCTTGTCATCCTGGATCATCTGTACCTGGTCGAAACCGATTTCGTCCGCCCGTTTGACCGCAGGCGTCACGTCCAGTGTGGAAAGCATTTCCAGTGCCCAGTTCTTTAGTCGGGCCAGTGATACCTGTTTCTTGGCGAAATAGGCATCATCGGGCCTGTACCCCCATGCGCCGTCGGGATTGAAGAAACGCACGTTTTCAATACCTTCCCTTCGCAAAGCCCTGCCGATACGGGCTTTGTTCATGCCCGGCACTTCATTGTCCACCTCCGGCGACGCACCGGCAGGGAGTATCACATCCGCCGATTTCGAGGACGGGTCGATGACAATGACAATGGTCTTGTCCTCCTTGTTCGGGTGTTTCCGGATCTCGTCAGCTACATAGAAATGCTTGGGTAACTGCTCCTGCATGTCCGAGGTCTGCCGGCGGTTGCGCATCGTGGCATATTCGATTTTCTCGCCCCGTTCTGCCTTATGGATTACTTCGAGGGCGTTGTTCACGTCGCTTTCGAGGGCGTCCACCAGGTTGGGGTTCTCCTTGAGTTCCCGGTTCCAGTAGTCCACCAGTTCAAGGCTTTTGTCGGACAGACGGGCGGGCAGTCCCAATTCCAGCATTTTGATTCCCGAAGCCACCTCCACGATTAGCCGTTCCTGTTTGAGGGCATCTTCCGAGGGACCCATACCGTTTTTCATCACCATGCCTTCACGGGCCAGCCGTTGCTGGTGTCCCGTGGCACTTACGATTTGCCGCAGTGCCTCCTGTACATAATCGTTGTAGTGTCCGAAATCCCGTTGGCGCGGCATATAGACCGCATCGCGGTCTGTCTCGTAATGGGGCATTCCGCTTCCGTCCGAACGCACGGGCACGAGATTGTCCCGCATTTTCAGCAGGAAGTCGTTGAAACGGATATGCAGCCGCCGTTCATCGGCTTCGGAATATCCCCGTTCCACGGCACTGCCGTCTTTCAGCAATACCGCATCGTATTCTTCCTTATCCACGTAGGGTAGTGTCGTCTGGTCGATGTTGAAAAGTGTATAGATCTCCCGGTTATGTATGCCCTTGTACTGTTTTCGTATCTCCTCGTCCAGTTTCAGATAGGCTTCCCGGCTGATGTTGTCCTCCGGATTGTTGCGGTGGACGTACTTATTCCAGTTGTAGAACAGGAACGGAACACCTTGTTCATGCTCACGGACCGACGTGCCGCGTGCTTTGGCATCGCTATAAAGTGTGAACAGGTTGGTCTTACACCCGTTCCGGTCCGAATGCAAGGCCATAAACAGGCCGTTGAACGGGCTGACAGCGACACCGCGCGGGTAGAATTTCGGAAAACCCTTGCCCGTAGCGTTGAGCCAGTGTCCTCCGGCATTCGACGCTTCGTTCAAAGCCGTGGAGAGCAGCTCTATCTGACGCTCCTCGGCATTCTTTTCCATTTGCGATTTTTCTTTCATATTCCCATATTTTTATCGGTTACAGGATTACTGAATGCCCCGTGTCCTCACGATGGTCTCCTGTTGTCCGTTGTCGTAGTTCTGCGAAGCCATCTGGCGGAGCTTGTCACTTTGGGCGAGCACGGCATTGGCCAGCGTGTTCAGCGGCAAGGCTCCTGCACGGTAAGCGTCGGCCATAGCGGGTGTGAGCTGCACCGTGCAGGGTACACGGTCTATCGTGGCGACCAGCGTGCAGCCTTGTAGTGCAGGGTTTACGATACGCGGATTCAGCGGCTCATCGGGATAGCTTCTGTATTGAACCTCTCTGTCGGCTGTGGCCGCATATCTGCTTCTCTCTGTCCTTTCTTTGCCCAATGCTTCGTGCCCTGCCTTGTTCAGCAGGTTCGCGCCACCCAAGCCGATAAGCAACATCTTCAACATCGGATTCTTGACGAATATGCCCGCCACGATACTCGCAATCGGCAGCAGGTTGTCTTTCAGTCCCAAAGATTGCGTCTTGCCTGTGAATATGCCCAGTAGCATGTCGGGCAGCATGGCCAACACACTGCCCGGATTACTCATGACTTCGCTGAAACCTTCCAGTCCGAGGAAACGGGTCAGTCCATCCCAACCGTTCTCGTTGGTCTGTATGGTCTGCGGTTCTTGCCCGGACGGATCTTCCCGTACTGTCTTTTCGGTGGAGACTGTAAAAACCTGTACTTCTTTTTCCCTCTGTTCGGATTCCTGACCGGTCTGTTCCTCTGTTTCGGCTTTCCGTCTTTCCATATCTTGCAGGTAGGCTTCCTCCTGTCCGGGAGCGATAACCATCGGCACGTCTTTATACCGTTTCACCCGTTTCCGTTTCTCCTCGGCGGTTTCTTCCCGCCACGGCATATTTCTATTGTCTGTTTTCCACCAGTCCATAAAATCGAATGTTACAATCGGTATCTTCTTCTGCAACTCTCCGTTGGCTGCGACAAGAGCCGTGTTTTCTTTGCCCGGTATGCTTGCCGCCTCTTTGCGGAAGCCGTCGAACACGTTGCTGTCGCTGCCGAACACGCCCTTGCTGATACACTCCTCTGTAGAGGGCGGCTGCGTTTCCTCCTTCCCGAAATGGTCGGCAACGGCTGAGATTGCCGTGTCCGCACCGATGAACCGTGCAACGGCCGTCCACGAACCCGTACCGCCCAGCATGACCGTATCGGCCGAAGCCCCCAACACCCAGCCCGCACCTTTCTCCAACTTGCTCGGCCGGTAGGCAGCCTCTCCGCGTTTTTCTATCTCTTCGGCCAGCGGCGAGCGCCCCAAAGCCTGCGGCAATCCCAGCAGGCTCGATTCCGCTGCCTTACGGATGATGTAGTCCGCCGAGGATTTGGGCATACGCTCCTTGACCAGTTGGTCTATCATCAGTTGCTCTACACGATAGTCCACGAAGGCATAGGCGAGGTCGCAGCCTAATTCCTGCGACAGTTTATCGTAACGCTCGCGTCCGACTTCCTTCACGACGGCATCGCGCCACTGTCCGGCCATGTAGGCAAGGTCGTGCTGCATCTCCTCCGACGAGAGAATCCTGTCCTTGCACATCCCGATGTAGTCCTCGGTCGTCTTGGAGTTCCACTCTCCCGTAACCTTGAGAGTCTGGTACGGGTCGGCGAGCGGTTGCCCCGCTGACGCCATCATGCCGAGTATGCCGCCCAGGGAGGTCGAATACGCTTTCATTTCCTCGCCCTGTTTTTCGGTCAGGTAGGATTGCGTCTGCGTCATGACGGGGACAAGATGATGGCGGAAATAACTGCCCATCAGGGCCTCCAACTCCGCAAACCTTCTGCTATGTTTGATTCCGTCCATATAATCAATGCCTTTCTATATCATATTTATTTGTTTCAACAGTTGTTCCTTCGTCTGCTCGATAGCGTTATGGTACACCTCCATTTGCTTTGGGAAAAACTCTTCGAGCCACGTGTCCTTTTCGATGTTGTCGTGAATGAAACGTATTGCCTGTTCCCGCTCGATTTCTACCGAGGCTTCCCCTTCCTCCCGGTTGTTGAACCATGCCTTCGTCCACCAGCGGACTCCGGCACGGTCGGGATAGACGGAGACGATTCTCGGTATGTCGAAACTCTGGATGTCGATGTCCAGTTCCGCCAACGGATCAATGAGTCCGCTGCCCGCTACGGCTTCGTCATGAAGTTTTTTTTTACCTCGCCGCCTGTTGCGGAAAGGTACACCTCATGCCGCAGGGCAAGGTAGTTCAGAAAATCCGCTATCAGCAGGTTCTGTACCTTGCAGGCCAGCGGCATGGCTTTGCGCCCCAGTCCCAGCGGGTTGTACATGCTCGGCATCTTCTCGTAGAAATACTCCTTCATCGCACCCAGCGTAAAGATGTGGCGCAACGACTGCTCCGTGTGTTCGGGAAGCGTGTACGCACCCCGTTGCAGATCTTCCATGTAGTGCGGCAGGAAGCGGAGCATCAGTTCCTCTATTTCCCTCTTGTCCCGTTCATAATCGGTCTGCAACTCCATTTCCATGTCGGGAAAAGCCGCCGCTTCGTGCCCTTCGGCCTCCTGCAACGCCCGGATATTGCCGTACAGCATCGTCAGGAACTCTATCGGGTTCAGCTCCTCGTCCTTGAAGCGTACCCCGACATGCAGCATGTCACCGCTAAGTGCCACCGTCTGCCCGGCCCGCACACGCTGGCCGAACTGGGCGAAGACATTGGCCAGATGGCCGTAGGTCACTTCGTACATGCCGTATCGGATCGTCTGGCAGATACCGTGTACGGGGTCGTTGCCCACGCCCGACACGATACCGTCGGCTACGGCCGAGAGCGCATGACAGCGCACCTCGAAGTCGATGCCGTGATGAAAGAACTTTTCTCCCGTTTTCGGGTGCACCTGCTCGCCATAGCCGAGCGACAGCTCCACGTCCTTTCCCTGCGGAGCTTCGAACGGCATACAATAGCCGCTCTTGGAATGCAGAATCATTTCTTCTGTATATCTCATATCCTTTGTTTTTCCCTTAATTTCATTCCCGTTTCCTTCTATTTCTCTTGGGGTTTCGTCTCTTTTCCCCTCTGTTTTTATCTTCTCATGCCTCCGCTCCGGCTCTGTTCCTCGGCGGATACGGTCGGCTGCGACGTTCTCGACACGCTTTCCGTACCCGAAGAGCGGAAAATCCCCGCATTGTTGCCGATAAGCATCATGCCCAGCAGCGCACCGGCGATTTTACCGAGCCACCCGAAGCGTCCGAAGACGAGGAAGGCAGCGGCAATCAGCCCCGCGATGCTCAATCCCGACACGTTGCCCCGGCCAAGGTTTTTCAAGAAACCGCCGAGCATGTCGAACAGACCGCCGTTGGACGTTTCCCGCAGGAAGTTCGACACCCCGTCCAGTTTCGAGTCGATGCCGGCCACCGCATGGCTCACCGTATCGACGGCAGTTCCGGTTTTCTCTTTCAGTTCCCGCACGCCATCGGGCGTACCGGCCAGTGCGTTCGTGACCGATTCGCCGACTACGGCATCGCTCACGATGCGTACCACGCTCTTGTCCGTTGTCAGCTTTTCCCAGCCCACATAACCGACTGCCCCTCCTATGGTGGCGGTCTTCACGGCCTGTCCCGCACCCCGCAAGGTCTGCGAGGGGTGCAGCACCGCGTTCCCGACACTTTTCCCTGTGGCGGAAGTCGCTTTGTTGGCACCCTTCACGGCTTTGCCGCCGTATTTCAATATTGTATCCCAAACTCCCATATCTCTTTGTTTTAAGGTCTTACATTTCTTCCTATCTGCCTCCAACGCCTTTGGGCGGCTTCCACGATGTTACGTTTGTCCGCTGCCGGGCGTGCCCCTTCGTCGATTTCCCGCCAGATGTCACCCAACGAGGTATATTTCACCGCCTTGGTCAGTCGTTGCAGCGTTTTGTTCATGGCTTGCAACTTCGGACGTATGCCGAATACGATTTCCATGCGTTCCTTCTCCGTCATCTTGTTGTCCGAGAGACAGACCGTGCGTATGTCGTTTACGATTTCTACGCTGTTCAGAATCATCTCCCGGTAAATCTTGTTCCGTCGAGCGGATAGAGCTACGGCCAGCGCGTTTGTGCTGTGGCGGTTCAACTGTCCGGTGAAATCGCCCAGGTTGTCCGTTAGCCTCGATACCTCGTGGTAAAAGCCGTAAATCTGGGCCGCATAGCAGACGATGGAGCGAAAAGAGTTCAGGTAGTTGTTGAACTCCCGCTGTAGGTCGGTCGTGCCTTTTACCTCCTCCTTGGTCCATATATGCCCTGTTGTCTGCATCAGCATGACCTTCTCTTGGTTCTTCAACTCCTTTTCGGCTTTGTCGGTGTAGAGCAGGATCATGCCGGCGAGTACGGGGTCGTTCTGTGCCCGCACCTTGGCGATGCCGGTACACAACAGCAGAATCCATATCGAGATTATCGTCTTCATCTTTCCCTCTTTTTATTAATGTGCCACGGCCGCCGCCCTGCGCCAGCGCGACAGAGCCAGACGGGCCACTTCGCCGTTGCTGCGGTCTATCATGCCCGCCGTCACGTTATTCCACGCATCGTTCAGCGTATAGTATCTTATACTCAGGTAGAGCAGGTGCAGCTTCCGGCTGAAATCGGACAGCTTGTCGTTCAACGCCCAAAGGGTCTTGCTCCGTTCCGCTCCTGTGAGCATGTTCTCCGTTCCGCCCTTGGCCACCGCATCGTTCAGCAGCGTGAATACGGACACCAATTCCGTAGCCGTCTCGATATAGAGGTTGTTCATGTTCAGGCTGGCGACGATACCCTGCGGATTGTCCTTTACGGCCTTGCCCAGTTTCCCTAACGTGAGGAAAATCCGCACGCCGTCGTTGTAGAGGTGGGTACACGCTTTCAGCGACGAGGCATAACCGCTTGCCGTTTTCAGGTAGCTGTTGTACTGCTTTTCCCACTCATGTATGCGGTTGAACTCCGCCGCGATGGTGTTCTGCATCAGGGCCGTCTGCGTCTGACCCTTGATTTGCTTCTCGATCTGGCCGTTTATCAGTTCGTTGCCCTCGGCCAACGCCACCCATTCCAGCGGATTGGAGGCTGCAACCTGCGCTTTCGCCACCTGTGGAAGCAGGCAGACCAAAACGGCAATCAATCCCAGACTAATGATTCGTAATCTCATAGATTCCCTTTTTTCGTTTATTAAATTCCACACGTTCACGGATAACCGCCACGATGTCGTTCCTGCGGCGTATGCCGATAAGGTCGAGCCGGGGTGTGTTCCGGTCTGTCGAGAGGAGACGCACCGTTTTCAGTCCGCAAAGTTGTTGCAACAGGCTTTGGTGTTCCTGAAAGTCCACGATGCGGTACAGCTCCATATAATCTATCTTACGGCATATAATCCCATGTTTGCTGACAAGTTGCTCCGCACTGATGTGGTAGTGCATACGTCGTAAATAGACATAGCGGTACAGCAGTACAAGGAGCAGGAACAGCGATACCGCTATCGCCACACCGCCCAGCGGCACGGCATTCATGCCACCGTACACCAACCCCGCCATGCACGTGAATATCATCGGCAGTTCGTCGATGACGAATTGCATCGGATTCGGCTGTATGACAATAGTTTTGTAATAGTAGGGCTGCATAGGCTTCATGGGCTTATCTATGAAAACGGGACTGATGATCTTCTCTCATGTCGGAAAGCGAACGGGTTATATCCTTCTCCAACCGGACGAGTTCCTCCCGGATCTGATACATTTCCTGAAAACCCTTATCCGACATTCCTTGGTCGTTGATTTCAAAAGAGAATATCATTTTATCCGCATGGTCAAGTCGTTTTCGCACGGCTTCATAGTCGGCTTTATCGTACAATCCGTTGCGAATATGTGCCGGATTGACTTCGGGCAAATCGGACAAAGCACGGCTTAATGTAGCTTTTCCGCTGATTTCCAAATCGTCAAGTTCCTTTTCTTCCGATACGATCTGTGTACCGAGTAGCTGTTCGCTCCAGTCTTTGTGGGGATAGTCGGGATACTCGTGAATATAGGTGGTATCGCTCGTGCTGTCGATGCCGAGAAACTCCCGCAGCTCCTCCCGGAACTTTCCGTAAAGTTCCAGTGCGGCCTCCTCCTGCCTCCGTTCTTCCTCTGGGAGACACTGGCCGCTCAAACGCGCTGACAGTCCGTTATCCTGCTCGGTCTCGAACCTTTTGAAGCTGGCCTGTAACGCTTCGGGCAGCAGTTTGATGTCGCCACAGTCCAAATCCTCACAGTCGGGGATGGAATCGAGATAGGGCTTCCGTTCCGGTGTCGCTTCGATGGTGGAACGTACCGTGCGGAACAACTCGTTTATCAGGTTGCAGCTAAATTCCATTCCCGCCGAGTCGTTGTCGAAACAGATATGTTGCCGGGCGGGAAGAGTAGCGGAGAGCACGCCCCGCATCTGCTCGACGGTCGGGTTGCCACCCGTTGAGACGAAGACCGCCTTTCTCAATTCCTTGTCCTGTGTATGGAAAAGCTGGTAGTAGGCCATCGCATCGTAAGCACTCTCGAACCAGTAGATATGCTTGGCCTCCGAAAGAGAGGTTCGGGCGGGGCTGGCGATCCACAGCCCCTCGCTCGAATTGCTGCCCTCGGCCTTGCCCTTGTAGCTGCCGCTCCCGTCCATTCTCGCACGTCCCCGTTCCTCGAATCCCACGACTGTACCGTCGCCTTTGGGCAGGGTCAGCGGAAACGACAGGTTGGTATAGCGTGCGCCGTCCTCCCGATGTTTCGTTGCCAGACAGAAGTCCCGGTGAAAGGCTTGCTGCGTACAGAGGTCGATACCCCATTTCTCGAAATAGGGCGCAAACTTCTCCTGCATACCTCTGTCCTGCGGATCGAACTTCTGAATGTCATAGTCCGCGATGTCGAACGGTCGGATGTCCTGCTGGGGTTGTACCGTGCGGGTTTCCCGTTCGGGAATAGGGTAATGCAGCAACCGGTAGCATACGAGTTCCACCAGCCGGTGCGGATTTATGCCCTCACGGTACTCCGCAAAAAGATGCGGGTGCTCCTTGATGAACGAGATGACGTTGTACTCTTTCTGCCGGGGTGGTTGGGAACAACCTTTTCCCTGCTGCGTTATGATGAATTTGTCACCCCGGATACGCTGCCCGTTGCTGTCCAGACGGACATACGAGGGATAACGCAGGCCGTCCCGCCGGTTCTGACGGTAGCCAGCGTCTATCAGTATGTCTCGAATGTCGAGTCTTTGCAAAAAATCATCGTATGTCAATTCCTTGTCATTCATTGTCTTGTTTTATATAAGGTGACACAGGGTTATCGGCGGAAACGGGCTTGGCGTTCCTGTTCGGGTTCTTCCTCTCTGACCGGCTCTTCGTAAGCCGATTCCTGTCGTTTAATCCCTGCCAAAAGTTGTTCGTTCCAGTCCTTGTAACCGTCTGCGACTGGTTCATACAAAATACACCTTGTGGATTCCGAACCGGGCATAGAGGTTCTATGAATCGCTTCTTCGATACATGCCAAGTCGCTTCTCATATCCTCCAATTCCTCCTCGCTCGCCGAACCTTCCTCACTGCTAATCCGGTAATCGTCCATACGGGTCGTGTACATTTCCTGTAAATATCCGTCGCCTATATCCATATAATAACGAACATCATTCTCCGAGTACGGTCTCACGGAATCTATACCCAGCTTTGCGGTTATCTTTTGAAAGTCGAACGGTTCAAGGGGTATTTCGTACCGCATATTCTCTTTGATGAGCCGAACAGTCAATACATTGTCTTTCTCCGAATTGCTGATGAAGCTCTTGCCTGTATGGGCGAGTGCGAAGTTGATGGCATACGTCTGTCCGGCACGGTCACGGTCGAAGCAGAGGTGATGGGCGGCATGGGGAGCTGCCTCGATCACGCCTCTGAACTGCTGTTGTCCCGCCGCCCCTCCGGTCGAAACAAAGACCGCCTTTCTCAAGTCCTTATTCTCTTTCTGATGAAGCTGGTAATAAGCCATCGCATCGTAAGCACTCTCGAACCAGTAGATATGCTTGGCTTCCGAAAGAGGTGTCCGGGCAGGGCTGGCGATCCACAGCCCCTCGCTCGAATTGCTGCCCTCGGCCTTGCCCTTGTAACTGCCGCTGCCGTCCGGACGCGGGCGGCCTCGTTCCTCAAGGCCGACAACCGTCCCCGGGTCTTTGGGCAAAGACATCGGAAAGGCAAGGTTCGTGTATCGGGTCCCGTCTTCACGGACTTTTGTCGCCAGGTAGAAATCACGGTGGAAGGCATACTGCGTGTAGAGGTCGATTCCACGGTGTTTGAAGAAAGGATAGAACTTCTTCTGCGTATCCCTGTCCTGAGGGTTGAACCTGTGAATCTCGTAATCCGTTATGTCGAACGGTTTCACGTCCCGTTTCGGCTGGATAATCCGTGTACTGCGTTCCTCGATGGGATGGTTCAGCAACCGGTTGCACACGAGATTGACAAGCCGGTCCGGAGATACTCCTGCCCGGTATTCCGCGAAAAACTGCGGGTATTCCTTGATGAAGGATATGATGTTATAGACTTTCTGTTCCTGTGCCTTGAAACAGCACTTGCCGTTCGGCATCACGATGAACTTGTCGCCACGGATACGACGGCCTTCGCTGTCCATCCGCACATACGACGGATAACGCAGACCGTCACGCTTGTTCAGATGATAGCCCGCGTCAATGAGTATGTCCTGAATGTTCAGTCTCTGTAGAAAATCATCGTATGTAAGGTCTCCGTTCCTCATAAGTTTACCTCCCCATTCTCATATCACCGATTTCCCGGTTCATCTGTGCCTCGAAATTCCGGATGGCAACATCCCTCGGAGTGTCAACACCGGGTTTGAAATAAGGACGCGGCCCATGGTAATGTTCCTCATAACACTCCGGCCCGTGATGGCATCTGAGATTATGCACGACCTCGGAAACCACCACGGCACCTGCTGAAAGGGCCGCAAGAATCTTTATGCCCAGTCCTTTGCTTGTTTCCGGACGGGGGCGCAGGTCTGCCTCGCTGAAGATCTTCGCGAAAAGTTTCGTCCGATGGTAATCGTCCGTGGCGAGAAACTTGTCGTATTCCTTCTGGGTAATCTCGTGGCTGTAGGTCTGCCCGTCGATGACGGCGGTCATCCTGTACTTTCCCTCTTCCGGTCCGGGTTCAACGGCAATCCGGCTTATCTCGGTTCCATGCCCGTCGATCTCATCCGACAGCTGCAGGCTGTTGCCATAGTCTTCCGTCTGCCCGTTCGCCTGTGCGTATTCCTGGTAATGCCTTGCGGCCAGTTCCTCGTGCACTTCAGGATGGAGGCCGATGGCGATATGCTTGTCACTGTTCAGATCATCCAAGGTCACTTTATCCGCGAAATCTCCGGCAATGACCCCGTTCAGGAGCTCCAGACGTTGCTCAATGGAATGCTCTTCAAGAGAATTCGATGTAAGCGTTTTGATTTCCTCTTCCGTCAGGTCATAGACCATGTCCGCGTTGACATTCTCGGACTGCACGGTCAGGGTTCTGTTCTCCGCATCGACAATAAGCCCGTGCGAAGCAAGGCACTCCGACCATTTTTCGTTCGAGAAATAGACAGGCGAAGCGACAAGCTCCCTGTACGGGCGGGCAGGTTCCTGGCTGCGGGGACGGCTGACCATCGGTGTAATGGCAGCCTGCAAGTCCTGCAGGACATCACGGGGCTGTACGGGTTGTTCCGGCTGTCCTCCCTTGTAATAAAAGCCGTAGCCTCCGGACTGCAGCTCGCCGGGCTTCATGCGTCCGTCAGGACGTTCGTGGACAATGGGCGCTCCGGGGAAAAAGAGCTGTCCGCCGACCCTGCGCAGATGAAAACCGCCCTGCTGGCGCGGTGTCCATCCGAGTATGGGAGGAAACAGCCCCCAACGGCCTGTACGCCCGTATTCACCCATTCCGATACGGTAGCCGTGCAGACCCATCGCCACACGTCCGTTGGCATTGCGGGCATGGACAAAGTTCTTGGGCAGATAGAAATCCTTTGCAAGGATGCTCGTGAGCACATTGTAGGCTTTCTTGTTGGCGGTGTTTGTTCCCCAGTCCGTAAGCGCCAACAGTTGTTTCTCGGTAATCGGATAGGTCAGCAGCGGCGAATCGTGTCCCTGTACGATCAGCTTGTAGTCGCCACCGTCAAATGCGATATGGGCTTGAAGCCCGTTGCGCATCAGTATGTCGTGCATTTCAGGCTGCAAGTCCATCGCTCTGGGGTTTGTATTGGTTCGTATTGCCATAGTCTGATGTTATGATTGTTATCCGCTATGCGTTTCCTTCCTCCATCGCCGCTTCCAGCTGTTCGTCCTTGTAGCGAACAAATTCGGCGGCAGAATCATTCCCGATAACGAGGTTGCGTTCCTCACAGTAACGGGCATATTCCTCCTGCCACTCCGCGGAAAAATGGTTCACATAGTCGAGCCAGCCGTATTCGCCGCTCTGCATTTTCTCTATCAATACCTCTTCGGGATAATACTGGTGCTGTGCCATATCAATCGGTTTTTATTTGTGAATAGCTGCCGAGCGGTTGCGTTCCCCGGCTTTTTTCTGTTCGTTCCACAACTCTTCGGTATATTCCTCTTCCGGAACATAGTCGAGGTTTCCGTCATCATCCATGACCCAGCAACCGTAACAGCCGAACGTGTATTTGTCCCATTCACGCTTGGACTGTTCCCTCCATCGCTGCTCGTCGCCGGAACAGAAACGGATACCGGTCTTGGAATGAAGGTCAATACCTACCGTGACGGGCTCGTCGTCCACGACCAGCGTCAGCGGATCTCCGTGCTGCATTCCGTTCACCTCTGTTGCACCGAGATGCAGCTCCTCGACCAGCACCTGCAGATTGCGCCCGATGATGGGCGTGGGAACATACATGACCTGCTTCGTCCCCGTGTCAATCTGGACGAAAGCCTTGTTGTGCCTGCCGTCAGCGGTTTCCACATCCGCGATGATGGCCTTGCCCTCAAGCAACTGTTTCTGCTGCGTTTCGTCAAAGCGTTCCAGCGGCGAAGATTTCAATGCCGGATAGAAGACCACGTCCGTCTGGCCACCCTCCATGCGGATAAGAGCGAATCGGGTACGGCTTTCCACCGTTTCTCCGTGCTCGTCGGTGACACGCACGGGAAGAACGGGCGAATGGCGTCCGTTGTAAATATCATCAAGGACGTGCATCGGCAGATCCTCGATCATCTCCTGCGTGAGCCCGAATCGGGCAAGCGTCGAAAAGGGAATCTCTTCAAATTCAAAATGCGCCTTTTTCATACTATATCAAGTTTGTAAAATTATGTTCGGCAAATATAGTATGACCTTGTAAATTCAAACAAAAACACAGATATATAAATGATTATAATATACCATTTTTATAACATTAGTACGATTTTCTTTGAATAATCGTACTAATTGCGATAAAATATGCAAACTAATAGCAGAATGTATGGCCGTTCATGTCCAACATAGACAGACCATGCTAATTTTGCAGCATGAGAAAAATTTTATGGATGATTATATCAGGCATTTCGCTCAGTCTGATACCGGCAATGGCACAATTCAATACAGTTTCCTCCGCTTCCGATCACTATCGGGAGGAAAGTGTGCAGGCGGCCACCAAGGACAAGGATACAGCTTCAGACAATACGGGTTCCGGGAAAGGTGTATCGGAAAACACCGGCAAATCCGGAGCTCGCGGCGATGTGCAAAGGCAGATGGTGGTTGAGCGTTACCTGAGTGTCAGTTATCCGTTACCGAGAATCAAGGTAACTTCTCCATACGGTTACAGGAAAGACCCCTTTACCGGCAAGCGTAAATTTCATGGGGGAATCGATTTGCAGGCACGTGGCGACAAGGTGCTGGCGATGATGGCGGGAACTGTCGTAAAGGTCGGGCAGGACAAGACTTCCGGCAAGTATGTAACGCTGCAGCACGGGAACTGCATGATCAGCTATTGCCACCTTTCAAAGATTCTCGTAGCCAGGGGAACAGCCGTCCGGCCGCGTGATGCGGTCGGTATTACCGGCTCTACAGGACGCAGCACGGGAGAACACCTGCATATCACCTGCCGCCTCAATGGCAAGAGTGTCGATCCCGCAATCCTTTTTGAACATGTCAGGAGAGTACAGCAGGAATGTGTTTCGGCACTGGCCGAACTATGACTTTTTTCTCCCTTTGATTGCATGGCTGATACTGTCGCCCCATACCGACATCCGGACGACGGACATCGGCGGCATGGAAAACGTCTTTCCATAGAAAATGGCGGCCACCACCTTGCCGCCGTGCCTTTCTATTTCCTCCTTGTAGTCAGACACACTCTGTCCGGTCGTCAGCACATCGTCAATGATAATGATTTCTTTTCCCTTTATATCACCGGTAATCTCGTAATTCCGCTCAAGAACACGGCTGTCCGCTCCGTCCGCTTCATGTAGGCTTTCCCGAGCATCGCAGATCACCGTATCGTACAATCCTGATGTCAGATCCGGCCTGTGCTTGCCCATATACCAGTTCAGCCGCTTGAACCGCTGTTCATACTTTATCCAGTTGCTGCACGGCATGAACATGATATGATAAGGCTTGCCGTCCGCCTGTATGGCGGTCATACATGCCTTGAAGAACTCGATGCCGTGTATCTCTCCCTGCTTGAACCGGTAGATGGAACGGCAGAATGTCCGTTGTGCTTCATTGAGAAAATCATTGTACCGGGACGGATAGTAATAGTCGTAAAATGCAATCCGGATTCCATGGAACTTGAACGGTTTGAGCGGATGCCTGTCGTCGAACCGGTCGGGATACATGCAGCAGAACATACGGCAGGCGTCTCGATGTCCGGCCATTACTGCCATACGGCAATAGCGGTCCCTTTCGTCTTCCCGGCTTGCGCTCCGTGCGGCTGCATACGCCGCTTCACCGGCTTTCCGTCGCCAGAAAGCGATGCCATGCAACATCCCGACCACTATGCCGAGCAACACCAGGAGCACAAGTTTCTCACTCATATTGAACCTTTTTACTTTTGCAAAGTAAGCAAATTATCGGTGCTGGCCTTGAAATGGAACCGGTAATTTGTTCGATCCCATTATATATCCTACTTGCCGTCCCCTTTTACAAGTCTCTTCCTTTTTCCTATGGGACTTCCTTTCTCTTTTCGTCGGCGAATATAGGACGAAGCGTATCAATGCCAAACCGCATTCCATTCGGATGACGAAAACAGACTGCTGCACAATCGGTTTTCTATCCGGATTTGGCTTATGATACCAGCTGCTTCATCCTCCTTATGCCTCAAAAAGTTGAAAATACAGCCCTCAGTTCAAAAAGAGGGAAATAAAAAACAGATTTTCAAACAATTAAAACGTAAAGAAATGAAAGAAGAAATCAGACAGGACGGCAGGACAATACTGTCAAGTGAAGACGGATTCAGCATCCGCATGTTTTTCAACAACCTGAGCGGAAAGAACTTTTCCGGAAAGGAGTACCGGGACTATGTCAGAAACATAGCCTTCGGCGAAATGGGATTCAGACCGGGAACAATCGAACTCTATTGCGACGGGAAGAAAGTCAGGACAGGCACACTTCCCGAACTCTGAACAGCAGTCAGGGGCAAAAGTCAAATTTCGTGAGGATAACTTATAAACGGGAGCCCAAGCGGTTCCGGCTAAAAGAATGAACAACTAAAAAAAATACAAGTATGGACACAACAGCAGCAACAATGCATCCGGCAGAAGAATATCTCCGTAACGAACAGAACCCACCGATCTTGTATGTCAGGATTTACGGGGAACGCAGGAAATTGTTTATCAACCGAGGCAGGGAGAACGTCGTCGGTATTATAGCGAAAGGAAAACGCAAGCATGGCTACATTTTTTCAGATTGGAGCCATATCGAAAAAATCTATTATCCGTCACAGGAAAAGGAAGACGAAAAGGATATGGACAGGAAAATGATTCTCAAATACCAGAAGCTCGCACGCCTTGCCACGCATACCAATGACTGGCTCCGCAAGATTGCAGCAGCAGACCTTGAGAAGTCCCTGTACGAAAACCGTATCACCACGGGAACGGCTATTGACGGAAAGTGCATCCGACTCTCCACGATTGAGAAGTATTGCGGAAGCTGGGACATGCAGCGGTTCCGCCAGGCCATGAAGAATAAGGAGAAATTCTCGACGCTTCGTTTCGACTTTTGCGGTTATGACGGTACGCTTTGGTGCGAGCCGCGGGACAATGGTGACATGGCTGCCGGATTCAGCAAGGAGTACCGGAATTGCGGCAACGGCTATTACTATCTGCTAATCAATGACGAGTTCATGATTGGTTACGATATTGACTGATAATCCACGGACAGACCTTACCGGGGGCCCCGGCAGGGTCTGTTCCAGCTTCGGTCTGCCGACGGCAAACTCCCTTTTTATCGACGGCATTGCCATGCACCGTCCTTTTTTATCTCAGATCTTCCTTTTCTATCTTTCCATCCGCCTGTTTTCAATCCTTTTCTATCCATCCCTCTTGTAGCTGCTCTTCCGTTCTCCGCCGTGCGACCTCGGGGGATTGGATTTTTCAGCAAAGGTAACCGCCGGTTTCCATTCCTGCCAATGCCGGCATTCTGCCCGTGGGGTCTCGGAAAAATCTTCCTCTCCGGCTGTCGAGCGTATTTTTCCTTACCGGCCATGGCGGATGTCCACCGCCACCTTTCAAGGCAGAAAAATAATCCCTGCGGCCGCAAACGGGCCGAAAAAAGGGGAATAAAAAAATAGGTTAAATCATGGGTTACAACAAATTGACATCATTATCGGCCAACATCAAGGCCATAGAGACAGCAGTAGCTATCCACTCGCAGGGCAGGACAGCCACGCAAGAGGAAAAACAGGTATTGGCGCAGTATTCAGGTTTCGGCGGTATCAAGGATGTACTGGACTTGGGTACGGACAAGCCGCTTGACAAAGGGGTTGCCGGGCTTTTGAACCGTCTGCTGGATGCGTTAAGGACACTTGCAGGGGGTGACGAGGCAGCTTGCCGTTCACTTGTTGAAAGCATCAAGTCATCTGTATTGACAGCGTTCTATACGCCGCAATTCCTGATTGACGCAGTGGCGGCACAGATACACAAGACATTTTCTGCCAACGGCTTGCAGATGCAAAGTTTTCTTGAACCGAGCGCAGGCATCGGCGGTTTCCTGCCTGTAGCCATGCCCGGCACACGCAGCTATGCTTTTGAGAAAGACACCATTACAGGACTTGTACTTTCGCTGCTGCATGAGGACGCAACCACCGTAACGGCAGGCTTTGAAACGATAGGCACACAGGAGCTGGAGCATCGGAAATTCGATGTCATTGCGTCAAACATTCCTTTCGGCAACTTCCGTGTCTTCGATGCCGACCTGTGGAAAAAGGGCGGTATCTACGAACAGGCCACAAAGACCATTCACAACTATTTTTTTGTCAAGGCTATGGAACTGCTTTCCGAGGGCGGTCTGCTTGCCTTTGTCACTTCAAGAGGTGTGGCCGACACGGCAGGAAATAAGTTTGTACGTGAGTATCTGGTGAACCATGCCGACCTTATCAGCGCAGTACGTTTGCCTGACGCTCTTTTCATGCAGACAAGCGGTATCGAGGTGGGCAGCGACCTGCTCATATTCCAGAAACATACCAATAAGACGGCACTCTCCGCACGTGAACAGATGTTTTTGCAGGTAGCCAAGGAAATGTACGACATGAACGGAACGATGACTGAAAACGCCAACAGGCTGTTTTCCATGCCGAAGACCGTACTGGCGACCGACAGCCGTATCGTGATGAACCAGCACGGCAAATATGTACGCAAACACCAGTGGCTCGGCTCTGATGCGGCCATGGCACAATACCTTTCCGCTTTGCTCAAATACGACTTTGACCGGTATTTCCGCAAAATACTTTTCGGACAGCAGGGCGAAGCGTCCGTGCAGATGTCGCTGTTCGGGATGCAGGAGACGACCGCACTCTCCGTAAACAGAGGACGGAGAGCCTACACGGAAAAACTCGAGGACTGGATGAAAAGCGGTACATTGGTAATGTTCGAGGGGCAGATTGGTACGGTCGTGTTCCGCAAGTCAAGCCACTATACCGATGTGGCCGTGGATTTCGTTCCGGTGGACGAGGGAAAGGTCAATATGGAGCGTGCAGCCGACTATTTCCCTGTCCGTGAAGCGTATTTCATGCTTTCTGTCAGGGAAAGGGATCTGCAGACCGAACAGACGGCCATACGTGAGCGGCTGAACACGCTGTATGATGCCTTTGTAGCCAAATGGGGATTTTTCCATGAGAACGACAACAAGGAGTTTATCATGCTTGACAGCCTCGGTGTCGAGGTGTTCACTATCGAAATGCAGCTTGGCGGCGATATAGTCAAGGCCGACATCATGCGTGAGCCTGTGGCTTTCACAAAGATTGTGGCTGACCGCATTTTACAGCCGTCGGAAGCACTGGCAAGCAGCCTCAATTTCTACGGCAAGGTGGAAATGGACTACATCATGCGCTCTACCGGCCTATCTGATGAAGATGTAATCGCAGCGTTGCAGGGCGAGATTTACTACAATCCCCTCACGGAAGAATGGGAACACAAAGGCAGGTTTCTTGCCGGAAATGTGGTTGACAAGTACAAGGAACTCACATCCTGCCTTGATGACCTTTCCGGCAGGGAAAGGGATTGGACGGAAATCTCCGCAAGGGCACTGGAGAACGCAACGCCCGAAACAATTCCCTATGAAGAGCTGGATATAAACATGGGCGAGCGTTGGATTGACCCGCAGCTTTACGCTGACTTTGCGGCAGACCTTTTCGGGGTGGAAGCCGAAGTGATGTACTTTGATGTCAACGATACCTATGTAGTGCGTCTGAAAGGTTACTCCCCGGCAGCATACAATACCTATTCCGTGCGCAATTTCAACGGTGAAGACCTGTTTGTCCATGCCTTGCATGACACAGTGCCGGAGATAACCAAAGAAGTGTATCGCAACGGCGACAAGGTACGTGTGCCCGACGAGGAAGCCATTCAGGAAGCGGCCACCAAGATACAGGAAATCCGCAGCAATTTCAACCAGTGGCTCGATGCCCGTCCTCTGGAAGTCAGGGATGAACTGGTACGCACATACAACGAGCGTTTCAACTGCTATGTCCGTCCGGCCTATGACGGCTCGGCACAGACCTTTCCGCAGCTTTCCTTTGAGCAGTTCCCGTACAACGAACTCTACCCGTCACAGAAAGACGCAATCTGGATGATTAAGCAACTTGGCGGCGGTATCTGCTGGCACGAAGTAGGCACAGGCAAGACCATGATTATGTGCGTCTCGGCCTATGAAATGAAGCGTCTGGGATTGGTACAGAAGCCTCTGATTATCGGCCTGAAAGCGAATGTACACGAAATTGCCGACACGTTCCGCAAGGCATACCCGAACGCAAAAGTCCTGTACCCGGGCAAGGAAGACTTCACACCGGCCAACCGCAAAGAGGTGTTTTCCAAAATCAAGAACAACAACTGGGATTGCATCATCCTGACACACGACCAGTTTGCCAAGATACCGCAGTCCGAGGAAACCATGATAGAGATATTCACCGAAGAGCTTTACGACGTGGAGCGAAGCCTTGAAGTGTTGGAAAAATCCACCATGCGCTACCGCAGCCGCAAGATGCAGAAAGGGCTGGAAGTACGACAGGAGAATCTGAAGGCGAAGCTGTCCGAGCTTCGTAAAAAACTGAACGACCGCAAGGATGATACCGTGGACTTTCATTCAATGGGTATAGACCATATCTTTGTCGATGAATGCCATTATCAGTACTTTTGTCAGTTCCCGAAAATAGCATCCAATTCATTAGTAATCATTAGCTTTGTTCCGCAATAAGTTTTGATTAAATATTCGTCTATAATTGTAGAATATCTTTCAAACAATATGCAATTATGGACATATCTAATCTAAATGAAAAAGTCAAAGGTCTTGTTTCTTATTTACAAGACATCGGTTATTCGGTCACATACACAGACTATGTGAAGAAAATGGCCAAGTGGTTATCGGATCATTCCGACCGTTACAAATGGAAGAGTCTATCCGAGGCCGAGCAAACCTTAAAAGAGTTATGGCCAAACAAGTACACCTGTGGAAACAAGGTACGTTTGCTGCGCATCATCCGCCAATATGTCGAAAAAGGGATATTGCCCGATGGACACAAGCATTACCTCAGTCCTCACCATTATGAGTTGCTTAACGAAGAATATAGGAAGATAACGGATGTGGCTTTTTGTATCGTAGACAAGCGTTGTAAATCATCTACAAACGTAAAATATGCACTATCCTCGTTTTTCTTCCGTTTGCAGGAAATGGGGATATGTTCGCTCGAATCAATAACCGAGGATGCAGTCCTGGCGGTGTTTTCCCAAGACGGGAAACTGGGTAAAAGCCATTCATGCAAATACATGGTGGAATATGGATTGAAAGCTTGTCTGACTCATTATGGTCAATCCGTTGCACGGATAATCGCGTATTTGCCATCCATACCTAACAGACGGAAGAACATCCAATATCTTACGGGACAAGAGCTGGCCGCAATCAAATATACGTTAGAAAACGACAACACAATATCTCTGCAGGACAAAGCCATCATAACCCTGGCCATGTACACGGGACTGCGAGGCTGTGACATTTCGGCACTCACGTTGGATTGCTTCGATTGGAAACACGACTTGATAATAATCACACAGGCAAAAACGGGACAACCACTTTCATTGCCGCTTCGCGCCGTTGTCGGAAATGCGGTTTTTGACTATTTGCTCAACGAGCGTCCCAAATGTCGGGAACCATATGTCTTTCTCACCGTGCATGTGCCATACCGAAGGTTCCACACAAGTAACCTGGACGCCATATGCTCAAAAGTCATGTGCAAGGCAGGAATAAGACAAGGTAAAAATGAGAGAAAGAGCCTGCACCTGTTCCGCCACAATGTGGCGACAACTCTGTTACAAGGTGGTGTGCAGCAACCTGTCATAAGTGCCACCCTCGGTCATGCGTCCCCAGATTCTCTTGACCGTTACCTTAGTGCGGAATTCAAGAGGCTGAAGGAATGTTCATTGAGCATAGAACACTTTCCCATAAGAAAGGGGGTGTTTGACGTATGAAGACAATTTCATTCCTATCCAACGCTATAGAAGGATATATAAAATACCGCAAAGCTTCCGGGCGTGACAGCCATAGCTATGTCAAGAACGTAGTACTGTTCGACCATTTTTGTACAAGGGAATATCCCGGACAAACCGAACTTACCCAAGAAATCGTGGACAGATGGTGCAGGCAACGTCCAACTGAATGCACAAACTCTTGCGTGTCACGTGTCTATCCTGTTCTGGACTTCATCAAATACATGAACAAACGCGGGATTACGAAAATAGAGCTGCCACAAGTGCCAAGGTCTGTGCCGAGAACTTATACTCCACATTCTTTCACACACGATGAATTGAAACGCTTCTTCGATGCCTGCGACAACATAAAGCCAAGACGTGGCAGGCTTGCCGCCATACAGCGCATGACACTGCCGGTGTTCTTCCGCTTGCTGTACAGCTCCGGAATGAGGACAACAGAAGCCATCCTGCTGAAACGCGATGACGTAAACCTTGAAAATGGCGTGGTTTCCATTAGACGCAGTAAAGGTTATGACCAACATTATGTAGTCCTCCATGATACAATGCTGACCTTGATGCGCACTTATGACGAAAGAATAGATGAGCTGGTTCCGAACCGCAGGGTGTTTTTCCCGACACCGGATGACAAGCCACACCCTCCTGTATGGGTGACTTATCATTTCCGGATGCTGTGGCAAAGCTGCAATTCATCCCATGCCATCCCATACGAACTGAGACACAACTACGCCATAGAGAACATAAACAGCTGGACGCACCAAGGATTTGCAGTACACGACAAGTTATTAGCTCTAAGCAAGAGTATGGGACACAGGCAGATTGGAAGCACATTGGCTTACTATTCCTTGACCCCCGCGATTTCTGACATAATGGCGTGTGCCGACAATGAAAACGATTAACAATTAACGCAAGACACTTATGAAAAAGAAGATTAGCCCACAAGCCATGCAGATTGCCGGTTGCCTGCATGACTGGCTCGAACACCATGTGCCTTCCATTAAGGCATGCAGCCAGCATACACAAAGGAATTATCATATTTCCATGACGCTTTATGCGGAATTCCTCAGAACGGCAAAAGGCATAACGCCCGAAACCTTGAATGCTGATTGCTTTTGCAAGAAAAGCATTGAAGAGTGGATTGTTTGGATGAAGAACATTCGGAACTGCAGTCCGACGACCTGTAATGTGAGACTATCCGCCTTGCGTGTTTTCCTGAAATACCTGTCAGACAATGATATATCATTCGTTTCAGTATTCCTGCAGGCAGAGAATGTACCGAATGAAAAAACTCCAAAGAGAAAAGTGGTCGGACTTAGCAAGCAGGCTGTTGACACGCTTCTGTCCATGCCCAACCAAAGAACCGCCATCGGTTTTCGTGATTACACGCTTATGCTCCTCTTGTATTCGACAGCCGTGCGCATCAATGAGCTTTTGACGTTGAAGATTGGCAATATTGTCGTGGACTGCGCAAAACCCCACATAACTGTCATAGGGAAAGGAAGAAAGAAGCGCCCAATACCTCTTTTGGCAAAGCCTTTGCAATATTTGAAGAGATACCTTGCCGAGTATCATCCTAATCCGGACGATGCTAAAGCGTTGCTCTTCAGTTCAAAAAGTAAAGGTATATATACACCCATGTCTGCGGAAAATGTTAATAAGATGCTGAAAAAGTACGCAAAAATAGCACATGGCAAATGCAGTGATGTCCCTTTGGACATACATGCACATCAGTTCAGGCACGCCAAAGCATCTCATTGGCTTGAAAACGGCATGAACATAGCCCAAATCTCTTATCTGCTTGGACATGAGAATATCCAAACGACAATGGTATATCTTGACATAACCACCGAACAAGAAGAAAAAGCATTGGAAACGCTTGAGGATGAGAGCCAGAGGAAGGTTGGTAAGAAATGGAAATCGGCAAAAGGCAAAATGGAGCTTGAAGCTTTCTTAGGTTTGCGTAAATGATGAATGTGGGGTGTTGTGCTTATAAGTGCGATGCCTCACTTCATAACAATTTACTCAATAAATAATCCGAACTATACAGAAATATAGTAATAAGGTAATCAAATATTTAATAGTTTTTTTCGGGAACTGACAAAAGTACTGATAATGGCTCTCATCTATGAAGATGTGGTCGATGCCCATCTGCTTGAAATCCACCACGT